>JAAUYH010100076.1_pt1 | contig 24208 bp, 17 predicted proteins | sample 7278061 | NCBI WGS metagenome assembly JAAUYH01 (sample SAMN14350203, study PRJNA611818) | marine sediment metagenome | isolation source: surface marine sediment (0.6m) | place: French Polynesia: Moorea | collected 2018-08 | reverse complement strand
TGCTACTAAAATAGGATTACCGATACCGATAGGATTAATTACGTAGTGCATTAAACGAATTCTGGCTTCAGTTTGTGCTTCGCTGAGATCGTCTTGTATCAAGGCAGATTCTGTAGCAGTAAACAGACGAAAAGGATCTAACTCTGCTAAACCACTAGGATTAATCGTTAATGCTTCAAAAGCCAGATTATTACGGATGCCTTGTGGTTCATCCTCATCCTCATCAACAGCAGGAAGATAACGACGAGGAACGGGGATATTAAGCTTTTTTTGCCCAGTTTTAAGGTCAAATTCCCCAATAAAAGGATCAATATCTTGACTAGTATCTCCTTCACTAGAGATAAACAGGGTTTTTCTCGGAGAAATAGCTATTCCTTCTGGATCGATACTTCCCACAGGGTAAGTATTACCTTGTTCATCAGTAAGAAAAGTGACATTCTCTATAGATACATTGTTGATGCCAATTTCCCCTGTATCGGTTTGTCCAATATCTAAATCTAGGGTATAAAAACGAGCAGGTGCTAAGCGACTGCGATCGTCAGAAAGAACGTAGAATAAGTTTGTTTGGCGATCGTAGGTGATAGCAGATAATCCCCCAACAGGAGTATTGGCAAATTTAGTTTCAGGTAGTTCGTATTTACCTAAAAATTCTAAGGATAAATCTAAGAATATTCGATCTTCTGCCTTAACTGGACGAGGAGTACTACAACCTGCGATCAACCATAGTAAGGCTAGGCTAATCGTTAAGGAAATTATTCTTCTAATCGCTCTAGATAATATCAATTTGTTATACTAAGGACTTGGCTAGCAGTAATTTGAGTTAAAAATAGACAACAAAAGTTATCTTGATTGCCTCAATATTTTATATATTAATAACAAAAGATAGCAAAAAAAATATACACAACGAATAAATAATGTCAATTCTTCATGGTAGTTGGATATTACAATCAGATAGCGATCGCTTGTTTGTTTGGGGTGAAAGTTGGCGTTCTTTAGTTACTGTAGAATCTAACACTAATTCTGAAGAATTATCTATCTATCCTTTTGGGTTATCTCAAGAAGAACTTATTTCTTTACTGGCAAGTTATGATTTAACCTGGGATAAATTTTTTGATGGGGAAATTAATTATCAATCGCGATGGGTTGAACAGGTTATTAATCTACCTAGTAAACAATCAGGAAAAAGAAAACCAGTACAACCAATATATTCAGAAAAATTAGCTACAGAAGAAATAGATAAAGTTGAATTTTCTCCTTGGCAAGTTACAGGTTTTTATCTTACTCCTACAGAAGCAGTAAAATTTTTAACAACTTTACCTCTCAATTCTCAACCAAATACCAATAACTCTTTAGCTGGAGAATTAAGTTTTTGGACTCACATATATCGCTGGACTTTAGATTTAATTGCTAGGAGAAAATTCTTACCAGGAATTAGTTTAAACTCTGATGGACAAGCCTATGGAATTTGGCAGCCATTATTAGATAGTCAAATAGATTTAACAAGATTAGCAAAATTTACTCAATTAATTCCTCCTGTTTGTTTATCTTATCAATCAGAATCTCTTCAACCTCAGGAGTTATTATTAAAGTCTCTCAGGATAATTTTAGATGCTCAAATACGTACTTGGTTAGATGATAATTCTAGTTCTACTAAAGCAGTAACCATTCAACCCTGGTTGCGTTCTCTATCTGAATCTGATTCCCGATTAGAAACTGAGACTAAAAATAGTGAAAGATTAAAAAATGCTGTTTATAATTGGACTTTACCAGTTCAAGAATATGTAGTTAACCAACAAAATAACCAGCTAGGACAAAATCAATATCGAACTTGTTTTTTTCTGCAACCCCCTCCAAAATTAGCTAAAAATAAAGAACAAAGTGATTGGCAATTAAAATACTGTCTTCAGGCTTTAGATAATTCAGAGTTTATTATCGATGCAACAACTATTTGGCAACATTCTAGTGAGCAATTAATCGATCGAGGTAGGACAGTTACTAAACCGCAAGAAACTCTACTAAAAGGATTAGGATTAGCTGCTCGTATCTACAATCCTATTGAAACTAGTTTACAGGATGCTCAACCAAACGAATGTGAACTTAACCCCATTCAAGTTTACGAATTTATTCGCTCGATCGCTTGGCAACTACAAGATAATGGTTTAGGTGTAAAATTCCCTCCTGGCTTATCAGTAGGAGAGGGAGAACAAAGATTAGGAATTAAAATAACTGCTGAAGTTCTACAAAAGAAAAAAGAACGCTTAAATTTACAGAGTTTATTGCAATATAAATTAGAAATTGCTGTTGGTGACTCTACCATATCCAAAAAAGAATTTACCAATTTATTAGCCCAAAAATCCCCTATCGTTGAAGTAGATGGACAATGGTTAGTTTTGCAACCTGCTGATGTTAAAGCAGCCCAAGCAGTATTAGATAAATCTAATGAACAAATGAATTTATCTGTAGAAGATGCTTTGCGTTTATCTACAGGAAATACTAATGTTTTAGCGAAATTGCCTGTAGTTAGTTTCCAGGCTACTGGGGTTTTAGAAGAATTAATTAATAATTTAACTGATAATAAATCGGTTAAACCTATAGAAAATATTCAAGGTTTTACTGGGAAACTACGTCCTTATCAAGCGCGAGGAGTTGGCTGGTTAGCTTTCCTAGAAAAATGGGGTTTGGGTGCTTGTCTTGCCGACGATATGGGTTTAGGTAAAACGATTCAGTTAATTGCTATGTTACTTAATCTCAAGCAACAAGATAATTTAACCAAACCAACCTTACTAGTTTGCCCTACTTCTGTTATTAATAACTGGGAGCGAGAAGTACAAAAATTTGCCCCGACACTCAAAACTCTAATTCATCACGGTGATAAACGCCAAAAAGGTAAGACTTTTGCCAAAGAAGCAAAAAATAAACAGTTAGTAATTACCAGCTATTCTTTAGTCGATCGCGATTTAAAAACTCTAGAAGTAGTTGAGTGGGAAGGAGTTGTATTAGATGAAGCTCAAAACATTAAAAACCCCACAGCAAAACAGTCTCAAGCTGTCCGCAAATTACCCGCAGGATTTCGCATTGCTTTAACAGGAACTCCCGTAGAAAATCGTTTATCTGAACTATGGTCAATTCTCGATTTTCTCAATCCTGGCTTTTTAGGTACAAAAGCATTTTTTCAGAAAAGATTTGCTGTTCCTATCGAAAAATATGGCGATCGAGATTCCTTACAAACTTTGCGTTCTTTAGTACAACCTTTCATTCTCCGTCGTCTTAAAACCGATAAAGATATTATTCAAGACTTGCCAGAAAAACAAGAAATGAATGTCTTCTGTGGACTTTCTAAAGAACAAGCAGAACTCTATCAAAACTTAGCCAATAACTCTATCAAAGAAATCGAAGATTCTGAAGGAATCAAACGCAGAGGATTGATTCTTACTTTACTACTAAGACTTAAACAACTATGCAATCATCCTGAACTAATTGAAGCCAAAACCAAAAAAAGTAAAAGTAAAAAATCAGCAGAAATTAACAGTAATTTTGCTTATCGTTCGGGTAAATTGTTGCGATTAGAAGAAATGTTAGAGGAAGTAATTGCTGAAGACGATCGCGCTCTTATTTTTACCCAATTTTCTGAATGGGGTAAACTTCTTCAACCTTATTTACAACAAAAATTTAAGAGTGATGTCCTCTTTCTCTATGGTGCAACTCGCCGTCAACAAAGACAAGAAATGATCGATCGCTTTCAAAACGATCCTAACGGACCACAAATTTTTATTCTCTCTCTTAAAGCTGGCGGTACGGGGTTAAACTTAACTAGAGCAAATCATGTTTTTCATGTCGATCGATGGTGGAATCCTGCTGTAGAAAATCAAGCAACAGATCGCGCTTTTCGCATTGGACAAAAACGTAATGTACAAGTCCATAAATTTGTCTGTACAGGCACATTAGAAGAAAAAATTAATGCGATTATTGAGAGTAAAAAAGAACTCGCGGAACAAACAGTAGACGCAGGAGAACAATGGTTAACAGAATTGGATACTAATCAATTACGTAACTTACTATTCCTAGACAGGGATGCCATTATCGATGAAGAAAGTGAATAATGAATTGTTTTTGTTCTGTGAGTGGTTGTTTGAGTTATTGCTAGAGCAAGGAAATCTAAGAGGATGTTTGAATTTTTAAACATCCTCTATAGAAGAATACGTAGATCTTTCAAAAGCCCTTGACAGTAAAAAAAAAATAAAATTTCTCTTTTAACTTCTCTATCTTAACTGGCTAAAACTGTTGACAAATAGCAAAATAAAAACAAGGAAGCTTAAGTCTAAATACTTAGACTAGACTTAGACTAGTTAAGTAGGATAGCAATAGAAGATATTACTGAGACGAGTTTTAAAAGGCAAGTTTATAATAGTTAGTTGTAATTTATATTACTTCATAAATAGACAACATAAATCAAAATAAATAAAGAACAATAAGTCATTAAGGTATAAGGAGAAAATGGTGTTGAGAAATGCAGCCTATTGGCAACAGATTGGTTCAAAGCTAACTCGATTCAGCAACATGAGAGGAAAAGTACTACTCTACCTGTCTTCTTGTTTAATGCCTTTTACTATTGTTCTAGCTCCGACCATCGCAGTAGGAGAAACTCTAGGTGTAGTCAAAAGCCAAGAAAATCTGCGACAGTGGCCAGAAATTACTAGTCGTCTGCAACAGGTAGGAATAGACTATTGTGTAGTCGATACTTCCAAATGGCGGGAAGAACTAGATTTGGGTAATATAAGCGTATTGCTATTGCCTAACGTAGAAATTTTAAATGGAGCGCAAGCAACATCTATAGCAAGATGGATGAACAGAGGTGGTAAGGTAATTGTTACTGGACCAACAGGTAATATGTCTCAGCCTCAAGTTCGTTCTCAATTGCGATCGCTCTTTGGTGCTTATTGGGGATTTCCTTTATCTTCTCCTAATACTATTGAACTATCGAACAATGCACCTGTAGATTGGATAGGAAGAACTCAGCTTTCCGATACTTTTACTGGAGGAGTTGTTATTCCTGTAAATAGCAGAAGCCAAACTGCTGCCCTTTGGATGGCAGAAGAAAACTCAGCAGCAGCAGTTGTAACTGATAATTCTACTTTTTTGGGCTGGCGTTGGGGCTATAATGCTGTTGCTCCTATTTCTGTAGATAGTGCTTGGTTACAGGCTTCTCTAAATCGTTATGGCATTAGTACTTATGGCAGATTTACCCCCGTAGCCAATCGTCAACCTACTGACTGCGGTGCTAATATTCTTGCTCCCAATCAATCTAGACCGATTCTTCCCAATTGGCAACCACAAAATAACTCTCCTTTAACAACTCCCCAATCTCGCTTCAATTTTCCCCGTCAGACGACTATTACTCAGGGCGAAATTGAGAACATGGGTCAGCAGCTAAATGGTCTAATTTCGCGTTTTGAGAGTACATTACTTACGGCGGATGCCAAGGAAAGTGAAATTAACTTATCGACAACAGACTTGGTGGAGCAACATTTAAGTCAACAAGTACCAGGGAATAAATCTTTATTAGATAAGCAGCTTGTTGCTAGCTCTGTCTCAAAATATAAAAATGCTCATCAAGCATTGGTGGAGGCAAGAAATAGCCTAAAAAAGTTTTTACAACTGAGTCAGAGAAGGAACTACACTCAAGCTAAAAGTCAATGGCTCAACGCTAAACGCACTCTATGGGATAATTATCCTACAGATCGGCAATTAGCTCATCCTGAAGTTCGTGCTGTTTGGCTCGATCGCGGTACTATTGTCAAAGCAAGATCGGAGTCAGATTTAGTCAAGATTTTCGATCGCCTTGCTAATGCAGGAATTAACACGGTCTTTTTTGAAACCCTCAATGCAGGATATACTATTTATCCTAGTAGAGTAGCACCCCAGCAAAACCCTTTAGTGCGTGGATGGGACCCTCTCGAAGCAGCTGTCAAACTTGCCCATGCCAGAGACATGGAATTGCACGCCTGGGTATGGACATTTGCTACAGGGAATCAAAGACATAATATTATTCTCAATCAACCCAAAGACTATTTAGGACCTGTACTTTCTCGTTATCCTGATTGGGCAATTAGCGATCGCGAAGGTAATAAGTTTCATTATAGTTCTGGTAAAGTTTTTCTTGACCCTAGTAATCCAGGGGTAAGGCGTTATCTATCTTTACTTCTAGAAGAAATTGCTACTCGTTATCAAGTTGATGGTATTCATCTAGATTACATTCGTTATCCTTTTCAAAATCCTAACGGTACTAAAAACTACGGCTACGGTATTGCTTCTCGCCAGCAGTTTAAGCAAATCAAAGGGGTAGACCCCATTACTTTAACTCCCAGTAGTCCTATGTGGTCTAAGTGGATGGGATTCCGTGTCAAACAAATAGATAGCTTTGTCGGTTCTGTTTCCCAAGAGTTAAAACAAAAACGTCCAGAACTTATTTTATCAACTGCCGTATTCCCCATGGAGAGGCAGGAACGTCTAACTAAAATTCAACAACATTGGGAAGAATGGGTAAGACAAGAATGGATCGATATGCTTGTACCTATGACCTATGCTGTGGATACAGACCATCTCCACCAACTAACTAGTCCTTTACTAAGTAAATCAAATCAAGGAAGCGTTTTACTCTTACCAGGGATTAGACTATTAAACCTGCCAGATATTATGGCATTAGATCAGATGCAGTTATTAAGGGGAATGCCTACAGAAGGTTATGCTCTGTTTGCTGTAGAGAATTTAAACTCTAATTTAGAGAAGATTTTTAGTCAAACTCAAGGAAGATTAGACTTCAACCGCAAAGATCCTTTACCCCATCGTCAACCTTTCCAGGCATCGGCACTCCGCTATCAAACTTTACAAAAAGAATGGAATTTTCTCTTGAGTAATAATCAACTTCTGATGGAAGAGAAAACCCTAAAGAGATGGGGACAACAAGCAGATGATTTAGCTTTAGCTTTGCAGCAATTAGCCGATGAACCATCAACCAAACATTTTCTGGCAGCACAATTAACCCTGTCCTCTTTTCGTCGTCAATTTCCTAAATGGATGGAACAGAGCATAGACATTAGTCCCTATCAAATTCAAGTCTGGGAAAATCGCCTAGACACCCTCGATCGACTTCTAAGCTATGGAGAAACAAATGTCTTAAACAATCCTACCAGAGTCTCTTCTAATAAATAACTGGGATTTAATTAAATCTAAAACGGTCAACAGGATAATAATCTTGTTGACCTAGATGAGCGACGCTCTTAATTTTCTAGGTGACGAGCTTTGTAAAAAGTTTCCAGGCTATGACGATCGCCTACATAACGCCAGTGCCAAGGTTCATAGCTAATACCTTGGGGATTATCCCTAGGGAAAGATAATTCAAAACTATATCTAGGCGCATTGGCTTCTAGCCAACGAAAAGCAGCGGTATTTTCAAACTTTTCGCTCAGATTAGTAGATGGCACTTTACCATCACCAATATCGATCGCGTATCCTGTATGATGTTCACTATAACCTGGGGGTGCGCTAACTTCGGCTCTTTTAGTTACACGTTGTACTCTTTGTTCTTTAATCCGAAAAAAGAGATAATCCTGTTCAGAAATACTGCGAAAAGCCGATATGGGGGTTAAAAGAACTCCATCTGCTACAGCTGCTGCTTGCATTTGTTTAAATTTCTCTGCTGCTGTATTCCGTAACTTCAGTCTGCCATCAGCAGAAATGGCAGTTAATTCTGATTTTGGTACTTCTTCGTAGGGTAAATGACCTAATAAATCTTCTGGGGTGATCCTATTTTCTGTTTGATTAGTATCATCATTATTAGTTGTTGCTTGGGTTGTGGTAGAATTCTGATTCTCAGGGGAATCATCTGCTGTTTCAGCTTGAGTAATGGTCTCTGTATTTTCTGGTAGAGCAGAAGTATTTTGATTTGCTCTTGATGGAGGGCGAGATAAAAATAAACCTGATAATAGAACAATTATACCTACTCCTAAAACTCCTCCCATAATAGGAATTAAGGGTAGCTGAGATGATGATTTAGAAGGTGCGGTTTCTCTTATCGCCTCTGGAATATCGTCCATTTCCCTCCCTTGGTATCTTTATATGTACAGCTTAAGATAGAATCTTGTATCTATTATTACAACCTATCTCTAAAATCAGATAAATTCACTATAGCAATCCTAATTAGGTTGTGAAAGATGGTTATTTTTCAAGCTAAGGGCTAACAAGCCACTCCATCATTTTCTGCTGCTAGTTGAACGGCTTTAGCCACAGTACTGGCTACTTTGGGATTGAAAACAGAGGGGATAATATGCTCTGAGTCTAAATCAGTGGGACTAACCAAAGAAGCGATCGCTTTGGCAGCTTCTAGATACATATTAGTGGTAACTTCTGAAGCTCGACAGTTTAAGGCACCGCGAAAAACCCCAGGAAAAGCGAGAACATTATTAATTTGATTGGGGTAATCACTCCTTCCTGTTGCCATTACTGCCACGCGATCGTAAACTAATTCTGGCTGAATTTCGGGAATAGGGTTTGCCATAGCAAAGACAATGGGCTTATCTGCCATAGAGTCAATCATTTCTGGAGATAAACATCCAGGTACACTTACCCCTAAAAATATATCTGCTCCTTTGAGGGCATCTGCTAGAGTCCCGGTTGCTTCTACTGCAAATTCTTGTTTTTGAACAGTTAAATCACTTCTTTGGGTTGAAAGAATTCCTTTGGAGTCACACATCCAAATCTGATTTACTCCTGCTTTTCGCAATAGACGAGCGATCGCTACTCCCGCAGCCCCTGCTCCGTTGATAATAATTCTTACCTCTGACAAAGCTTTATTGACTAATTTTAGGGCATTATATAAAGCTCCTAAAACGACAATGGCTGTACCATGCTGATCGTCGTGAAATACAGGGATGTTTAATTCTTCTCTTAATCTCCGTTCGATTTCAAAGCAACGAGGGGCAGAAATATCTTCTAGATTGATTCCCCCAAAAACAGGAGCAATGTTTTTGACTGTGGCAATAATTTGTTCTGTATCTTGAGTATCTAAACAAATAGGAAACGCATCAACTCCTGCAAACTCTTTAAACAAGAGAGCTTTTCCTTCCATCACTGGTAAAGCAGCTTCTGCTCCCAAATTACCTAAGCCTAAAACTGCACTACCATCAGTTACTACTGCTACCATGTTACTCTTAGCCGTAAGGGAAAATACTTGTTCTGGCTCTTGGGCGATCGCCTTACAGATTCTGCCCACTCCAGGAGTATAAGCCATAGCTAAATCAGACTGAGATTTGAGGGGTAGCTTACTTTCAATCTTGATTTTTCCTCCTTGATGAAGAGCAAAAGTACGGTCAGAAAAACTAATAACTTTGATATCTGATAATTGTTGTACCGCAGCAATGATCTTCTCTGCGTGTTCTGAACTCGAAGCATCAACAGTTAGCTCTCTTTGGGTAAATTTGAGGTTTTGTTGTAGTATAGCAATATCTCCTAAGCTACCTCCCACATCGGCGATCGCCTTGATTACTGAAGCTAATGTACCAGGGCGATTGGGAATTTCAATCTTAATCTTTAAACTAAAACTTGCACTAGGATTTAAGTCTACCATCTTACCTAATTTAATATGTTGCTGGTTGTTTGTTAATCTGCTTAACCCAAGAATTTACTTTGACAAAATGAGTCAAAATATAAACAATGAAAAGCTTAGAGCTAATTGACAAAATCAGGACAAGAGAAAATCAACTTCTGTCGATCGACTCCTGACAAAGATATATGAGCGATCCGCGGATGCGCCTCAGTATAGCTGAGATCGCGCAATACTATTTTCAGCAGATCTCTTTTGAACTTATCTCTTGATAACTCAAAAAGTAAAATAATTCATCAAAATAAAGGTAAAATTTTATCCCCATAAATTTTTACCAAAAATAAAAGGGAGATAATTAAGTTAATTGTAGCTCTCAACTAACAACGCTGTATTACTCCCTCGGTATGACTCTAAGATTGAGACAGTCCCAAACCATGATCTTCTGCATATCTTTCCATGAAGCGCATAAATCTTTCCCATTCCTCAACAGATTTTATTACGAGTACTGCTTCAATTGCTTTGGGCTTACCATTAACAAATTTACCTTTTACTTCGCGAGAAACAATTTCTCCTTCTTCGTCAACTAAGTACATCCCAGTAACTTCATCAGTACTCTCTTGAGAAAGAATTTGGGGAGAATCAAAATAAAAAGTTGCCGTACCAGTATTGCCAGTACGGGAACGGGTAACTTTAATTTCAGGAACTACTGGCTCTGTAACTCCTCTCGAAAACTGAATGTCAGCCATAAGTCTATTTTGTTTATTTTTGCTTTTCGGTGAGACTATTTATTGTTTCATAATTTCATGTCCAAGGTAAAGTTTTTTTAATTCTTATTTCACAGGGTGACAAACAACTTGGTCGCTATCCAAAAATATTGCCAAAACTAACTACAAACTTCTCTAACCAAGGCTACTTTGCCATAGCGCGAATCTATTTCCACAGCACGAATCTCAATAACTCGATCGAGAGAAGTTAATTCATAATTGACTGTTTCGTTAGGTTGAAGGTGTAAACATTGAGCGAAAACTTCTTGTCGATACTTTTTAGGAATGAATTTGTCTTCCCCCATCTGAAGTACCGTTTGATTGTAAAAAGAAAGCTCTCCAGTATTATTAACAATAGCTGCGGGAGTCAATAAATCATTGCACCATTTTAATGCCAAAAACCATTTAGCATCACTTAATCTGTTATAGATTTTATCTCTCTTGGGATGGGGCATAGTCTTATATCCAGACTCAATAGAAACGATCGTTCCACCCAAAAAACCACATACCATCCCGATCTTATTAACCATAGAGGGTTACTCCCAGCAGAAACTATAGACTTGTTTTGCATAAGTCCTAATTGAACGGTTGAGAAAGACAAGGAGGATAAGGAAGACAAGGGAGACAAGCGGTGCGACCCTGCTCGGGAAACCCGAGCTAAGGAAGCGGACGAGCGCGGTCTTGGGGGTTTCCCCCCTTCGGGTTCAGCAGTTTGCTCAAGTCGGGAAACCCTTTCGGTAGTCGCTTCAAGTCGGGAAACCCGCCCAACGCGCTACCTCACCACCGCAACTGCTTCACCATGAGCGACTCGTTCAAGAACGCGCACCAAGAGAGGAAGAAATTAATTCTACATAGCTTTGAGGGTTTCTCAAAACCTTGATCATAGTGACTTGCCAATTTAGTTATGCAAGAAGTCTAATTACTTACCCTTCTTGAAGCTATCTCATACTTAGACTTAAGAGGAAGAACTCAAATCAATCTAATACTTTTAGTCTAAATGAAAAAGATTTTCAAAAAGAATTGGCTTAAATTTTCTTAATTTGACTACATGGCGATCGCTAATTGAGATTTTAAAAGAATCAATAGTTTCTGTTTCTATAACTTTGAAAAAACTTTTGGGAACTTTACATATGTAACTCTCTATAGAAAATTCAATAAATCATGTTAAATGAAAACGAAATCTTACGGCTGAGAACTGAAATAGAAGCTAAAGTCAATCCTAATAGCGGAATATACGGAAAATTATTAGAATGGCAAGAGGGATTTACAAATCATTATGCAATTGGTCTGTCGGATGAATATATGTTTAGTCCAGGCGAAAGATTTTCTGTACTCCAAACATCACAATACAATTTAAAGTTAACTCCGACTAAAGCGTTACATTCACATCTGGTTATTCAAAGATTAATTTATGCATTAGACTGTTTTAAAAAATGGAATTATGGGCTATTGGGCTGGAACTGTGAGCATTATGCACGTTTAGTTGCTACCAATGAAGCTTTATCTTATCAAGTTAAGTTTTCGCCTTTAGCTTTTTTGAACAATGGAGGATATCATCCTGACGCTGTAAATATATTTCAAAAATATCTTGAACAACGAAGTTTAAAAGAATTAATTAAAACCCCCTAACGAAACCCGACGCCTATAAGCTTTGGTTGGGTTTCACTATCGTTCTACCTAACCTACTAGCTAATTGAGATTTTAAATGTTTTAAGGTGATTTCTGAGAAAGGGCAAACTAACTTTCCACTCAGTAATACGCTTGAAAAATAATTTTGCCCACCCTACTTTTTTAGTTACTACTAACTACTGTACGGGCGAACGGCCGTTTGCCCCTACTACTAACTACTCACTTTAAATAGCCTAAAGCGTTAAAGATTGAGGCTCTGTTTCGATTAGTTGTGCCAAATCTTGCAAAAAGGCAGCAGCGTGTGCGCCATAAATAATACGGTGATCGCAGGTGATGTTAACATTCATTTGTTTTTTAATGCCCATCATACCGTCATCGCTAGCTACTATTTGGGGACGGGCTGCACCAATAGCGAGAATTGAACCTTGTCCTGGAGGTAATATAGCATCAAAGGTGCTAACCCCAAACATACCTAAGTTAGAGAGAGTAAAAGTACCAGTGCTATACTCATCTGGTTGTAATTGTTTAGCTCTTGCCCTATTAACTAAATCCTTCCAACTACGAGAGAGAGAATAAATATCCATTTGATCTGCATTACGCAAAACGGGAGTAATCAAACCTCCATCTGGCATAGCTACAGCCACAGCAATATTAATTTCCCCATTGTACTTAATCGCATCTTGGGCATAACTAGCATTAACGACTGGATGTTTTTGGAGTGCAACAGCTACCGCTTTGGCGAGTAAGGCTGTCATGGTTACACCCTTAGATTTAATTTGTTTATAAAGCCGATCGAGAGCATCAGTAGTAATGGTATAACCAACATGATAAGTAGGTACTTGCACACTCATTATCATGTTTTGGACTACTGCTTTTTGGAGAGTATTGAGAGCAACAGTTTCTCCTGGGGTAATATTGTTAACGGCTACAGGTTGAGGAGCAATGGGTTTAATTGGTTCAACAGGAGGTTTAGGAGGAGTAGGAGGAGTAGATACTTTACCCACAGCTTTTTCTATATCCTGAGCAATAATTCTGCCATAAGGTCCACTTCCTTGGAGTGTATTAATATCTACCTTTAATTCTTTAGCTAGTTTACGCGCTCTAGGAGAAGCAACGATACGTCCATTACTTCGAGTGACAGTATTTGCTACGGTGGTAGATTCTTCCACAGGTTTGGCTACTGGTGTAGGTTCACTACGACCTGATGCAGATCCACTCACACCAACCTTCTTGCCTACTCCTTGCTTTTTCGCTTCTTCAATTTCTGCTTCCGTTTCAGCAATTAAAGCGATCGCGTCTCCGACAGGGGCTTCTTGTCCTGCTTCTACTAAAATAACTGCTAAATAGCCTTCGTTAAAGGATTCTACATCCATATCGGCTTTATCTGACTCCACCACTACCACGGTTTCACCTTTAGCAACTTTGTCTCCTGGGGATTTTACCCATTCGACAATCTTACCTTCTGTCATTGTGGAACTAAGGGCGGGCATAAATACATCATGAATCATGGCAGTGGTTTTTCTCTCTGTAACAAAATTTATGGACAGTTAAGTTACTTATAGGTTGTTAGAAGTGCGACCCTGCCGAGGTTTCCTCAGCCAAGGAAAGCGCACTTCCCAAAGGGCTATCAGTTATCAGTTGACAAAAACAAATAATTGATAGCTATGTAGAGGGGAATGAGCCTTTTCCCTTACCGATAAATTAACTAGTCACGATATTAGATATTAACATCTACTGCTGTGCTAATTGTGGAATTCGTCCTTTTAATCCTGTCATTAATTTGAGGGCAAATAGCTTCAGTGGTTGAATATATTGCAACAACCATAAACCAAGACGACGAGCAATCACTATGGGCAACCAATTATTAGAGAAAGTTCGGTCTAAAAAGTCGGTAAAGCCTAAAATAGCCAAATTTTCTTTTTTGCGCCAACTTTGGTAACGGTTTAAAACACTAAGACTGCCAATATCTTCCCCTTGGGTATAGGCTGCTTGTAATATTTGAGCTAAGGAAGCTGCATCTCTAATCCCCAGGTTTAGTCCTTGCCCACCTACAGGATGACAACAATGAGCAGCATCACCAATGAGAGCTAGTCTAGATTGAACATAGCGATCGCACTGCATTAGTTGTACAGGAAATAAAAAGCGATCGCTAACTAATTCTAATTTACCTAACAATCCTCCTGTGTAGTGAGCTAACTTTTTGAGGAATTCTTGCTCATCTAGTTCTTGTAGTGCCTTGGCTTGAGCGTGGGGATTTGTCCAAACTATTTGGCAGCGATTTCCTGGTAAGGGCAAGACTCCCATTGGTCCGGTAGACCAGAATCTTTCAAAAGCGATATCATTCTGGGGTGCGGTATGTTTAATAGTGAATGCTACACAAGATTGCCAGTATTTCCAGCCACGGGTTTTAATTCCTGCCCAATGGCGAATGCGCGATCGCGCTCCATCTGCACCTACTACTAGTTTAGTTCTAATTAGCTTTTCTGTGCCGTTTAATTTGACTTTGACTGTAGCTGAAGTATCTTGATATTTTACTTCTGTCACTTCGGCTGGACATAGCCAACTAACGTTATCACAACTAGCAATAAATTCTTGTAGGGTAGTTAATACTACATTATGTTCTGCCACATAGCCTAAATATTCGTTGTCTAAATCTTTTTTCTCGAATTTAACAACTTGAGGATAATTACCATCTGATAACCTAATATGGCGGAATTTAGCTATTTGAGGCAATATTTTGTCCCAAACACCAATTCCTGAATAAATAAGACCTGAAAGCAGTGAAAAAGCATAAGCTTGCCTTCTTGCTGCTGCCAACTCTAAAGATTTAGCTTCAACGATAATCACTCTGATGCCAGAATTTTTTAGGGCAGAGGCTAGGGTTGTGCCCACAATCCCACCACCAACGATAACTAAATCACAGTTTAAACTTTCTTTAGAGACAGATATACTATTTAGTTGCTCTAACGCCATTTTTTAGCTTTTTCTTAAGAAAATGATAAATATATTTACTTATCTTTATTTTGACGCGAACAGCTATTGAGGACAAGTAGAATGCCTAAATGTAAATAAACTACTGCAATCTTGAATTTAGCTTAAAGTTATAAAAAACAGCATGTTTAAGCAATTTTAGCTATTGATTGTTTTTCCAAATAATCTTGAGCAATCTCCCAAGCTGCGTTAATAAACTGCATAGTTTCGTTTGAACCACCACAGTCTGCATGGTATCTCTGGCAAACCTTTAAGTACAATGGACGACCAAAAGCAACAAAACTAGTAGCGTAATAAATAAGACTTTTATGTCCTATTTTTTGACCCTGATAAATACTATATTCTTGACCATATTGTTGGACTATTTCTGCTTGTACTTGTTGATACCTTGGCATTTTATTGGCAAGACTTTCTTTACTTAATTCATCGAAAGTAGTAGGAGCGATCGCAGAAACTAAAGCATTATGTAATATAGGGTCTACACCACAATCTATTTCTAAGTCCTTAACTTGTTCTGAAACAATAAAAATTCTGCGTAAAACATCTAATTGATAGGAGCATTTTTCAATTTGTTTAGCTATTTCTTGTTGTTTTTGTTCAAGATTAGTTAAAGCTTTTTGTTCATCATCTGCAACAGATGACGATTTGCTTATTTGGCCAAGTAAATCTTTTTTTTCTTGCTCGTAGCTTTGTCTTTTTTCGCACAGGTTTTCTAATTGTGATTGCGTTTCCTCAAAAACATTATCAAAAAAGGACATTTTTCTTACGACCTAAAATTAAATGGTTGAAGCTAATACTACCAAATATCATTAAATGAATAAACCGATTAATGTAAAAATTTAAATAATATTTAGAAGTAATACTTATTTAGGCGCAAATTTTATGTAGCTTATATCACATAAATACTCAGAAATTGTGTTTATTCACGATTAAACCAGACTTGTTGTTGAGGTGGAGGTATAATAATTCCTGCGCGATCGAAAGTAACTTTAATTCGACGACGAAACTCTCTTCCCACTTCCCACTGCTTAAGAGGTTCAGTTTTAATCCACACTCTGACCACTGCCCCGCGATCGCTAAAATTGTCTATGCCCAATATTTGAGGAGATTCGATGATCTTATCTCGCCATTCAGCGTCTTTACTCATCTCTTCTGCTACTTGATGGATTAGTTTTAAGGCTAGATCTATATCTGTTTGATAAGGAACAGGTATATTTAAGTCTGCCCGCGACCATTGACTCGAAAGATTTGCTACTATTCTCACTTCACTGTTGGGAATAGTAATCAATCTTCCTCCTGCATCCCGCAGTTGAGTAATGCGTAGATTGATATTCTCTACTAATCCATCTACATCACCAACTTTAATAATATCCCCTACAGCATATTGATCTTCTAAAATAATAAAAAAGCCATTGATAGCATCTTTGATTAAATTTTGTGAAGCAAAAGATATAGCTAATCCTAATATACCAGCACCAGCCAATAAGGGAGTTACATCAATTCCACTCACAGACAGAGCAAATAAAACTCCAACACTAATCCCAATAATTGTCACTATTCCCCTAGCAATTCTCGCAATAGTTGCTACTCGCAATTCTCTACGCTGATTTATGGGACGATGAAGAATATTAGTATTAAGTATTGCGGAACTAGATTTAGCAATTAAAGCATAAATAAAACGAATTAAAATATAGGTTATTAAACTGACCATTAATATTCTTAGTGGTATACGCAGGGCAGCAATAATTAAAAATTGTAAGATGCGAGTATAAGGAAATAAACCGATAATAAATAAAATTCCTCCTACCCAAATACAAATTTGAAACCATTGAAGCAACCGATATTGTATTTCTTTAATATTCCATTTTTGTCTTTGATTTAATCGATTGTATACTGACAAAAGTTCGGAATTGAGAGAAGGTTCTAATTGCTGTTTTAATTGTCGAGAATGATAAAGTAAACGGAGAAGATATAGAGTAATTAATGATATTGAGGCTAAAGTTACTATTGCTATTATTCCTTGGCGAATTAAAAAATGTTTTTGCCTTTCTCGTCTAGCTTTTCGCAAACCATATTCTAATTGTTTTGTTAAATATTCTGCTCTAGTTTGAATACTTACTTTGTATCCTCTTGCATCATCATTAGTAACATTAAATAGTCGTTCTTCTTTAGCATCTCCCTCTAATTTAGGATCTATTATTTTGATGTATATCTCCCCTTCTTTTGTATGCCTAATCTTTAATTTAGTATCTTTTTGTTGCAAATATAAATCTTTTACTTCATTAAGCCTAATTTGAATTTCGTTAATTCTGGCAGATAATTCTGCTTCGGTAGCAGCTAGTTTAAATAAGCAGCGACCGTCTAAACGAATACAAGCATATTCTAGAGAATTATCTTGGATATGCCGTAGCATCCTTGAATAAACTAGAATATCTTGAATAAAAGGATACTGAGCTTTTACCGGTGCAATAGTTACCGTCAAGAAAATTATGATGCTGATTACAAAAGTTAGCGATCGCTTTTTGAACATCTGGCTTTTAGCTATATACCAAGCAGTTTTGAGGATTTTAGGTAGATAAATTATATTTTGACAGAGATTTTATTATTCCTGTAAATAGTCAGTTTTAATTTTTAAGCCGATCTTTCTAACAATTTTCTTAGCTAATCAGCAAGGGTACTCAAAATTTAGTTACAATCTCAGAGCAATATTGTTTAAAAAACAAACAAGTTATGACTGCCACCGTTACTCAACCCAACTACGAAGTAAAAGACCTTGCCCTTGCACCCAAAGGCAAGCAGAGAATAGAATGGGCAGCTAGAGAAATGCCTGTTATCAAACAAATTAGAGAACGTTTTGATAAAGAGAAACCCTTAGCAGGTATTCGTCTGGTAGCTTGTTGTCACGTAACTACAGAAACAGCTAATTTAGCAATTACCCTTAAAGCTGGTGGTGTTGATGCGATTTTAATTGCTAGTAATCCTCTTTCGACTCAAGACGATGTGGCAGCCTGTTTGGTTGCCGATTATGGTATTCCCGTCTACGCTATCAAAGGTGAAGATAACGAAACCTATCATCGTCACGTTCAAATTGCCCTAGACCATAAACCTAATATTATCATTGATGATGGTAGCGATGTAGTAGCTACTATTGTTAAAGAAAGACAGCATCAACTAAAAGATTTGATTGGAACTACAGAAGAAACCACTACAGGTATTGTTCGTTTAGAAGCAATGTTCAAAGATGGTGTGCTTAGTTTCCCTGCTATGAATGTTAACGATGCAGAAACTAAACATTTCTTTGATAATCGTTACGGTACAGGACAATCTACCCTAGACGGCGTTATCCGCGCTACTAACGTACTTTTAGCTGGTAAAACTATTGTAGTTGTTGGTTATGGCTGGTGCGGTAAAGGTGTTGCTATGCGGGCAAAAGGACTTGGTGCTAATGTAATCGTAACTGAAATTAATCCAGTGCGTGCGATCGAAGCAGCTATGGATAGTTTCCGTGTGATGCCCATGAGTGAAGCTGCATCTCAAGGAGATTTATTTGTTACTGTTACTGGTAATAAACACGTAATTCGTCCCGAACATTTTGCTGTGATGAAAGATGGGGCGATGGTGTGTAATTCTGGTCACTTTGATATAGAAATCGACCTAAAATCTTTGGGGGCAGAAGCGACAGAAGTAAAAGAAGTTCGTAACTTTACTCAAGAATATAAACTACCTAGTGGTAAATCTATTGTTGTCTTGGGAGAAGGAAGACTAGTTAACCTAGCTGCAGCCGAAGGTCATCCTAGTGCTGTAATGGATATGAGTTTTGCCAACCAAGCCTTAGCTTGCGAATACTTGGTTAAAAATAAAGGTAAATTAGAACCAGGTTTACATTCTATTCCTCAAGAAGTCGATCGAGAGATTGCAGCCCTTAAGTTAAAAGCAATGGGCATTGAGATTGATACTCTCACTGCTGAACAAGAAGAGTATATCAACTCTTGGACTGTAGGTACTTAGTTTTTAGCTATCAGCTTTTAGCTCTTAGCTTGTATTTGGGGTGGGCAGAGCTTCCAGGTGTATGTTTTTAATAAAGTAGTAAATTATTACTTTAATTAGAAGGAAAAAAACAAGGTTTTCTCCCCTTGCTCCCTATGCTTCCCCTTCCCCCTCTGCCTATCTTAACCATTAAATCTTGAAATCATACCCTTGTGAGGGTGGGCAGAGTCCCACTCTTTTTTTTGCTTTTAATGATATATAAATGGTTGATAAAATATTTTTTACACTAAATGGCTAAACTATCTGTTGAACTAAATCGTTATTTTTTTGAAGAAGAAAGACAACCTAAAGTAACTCTGGCGGAAATTTTGTCTTTGGCAGGAGAAAGAACCTTTGGCTTTCTATTTGTGTTAATTGCCATTCCTTCTGCTTTACCAATACCAGCAACAGGTTACTCTATTCCTTTTGCTATTGTAATTTTCTTCTTGGCAGTTCAGCTTGTTATTGGTCGCCAACGCCCTTGGTTGCCAGCAAAAATGATGAATAGCTCGATTAAATTAGAAACAGCCCAAGGTTTTATTAAAGCAGCTATTCCTTGGTTGCAGAGAATTGAAGCTTTAACTCAACCTCGTCTTACTGGCATTTGCACTAGTGTACCAGGACAAATTTTTATTGGAACTGCGATCGCGCTGATGTCTATTTCCATGATGATACCTATTCCTGGTACAAATACTTTACCCGCGATCGGTATTTTTGTGACAGGCTTTGGCTTAATGGAAGATGATGGGGCAATTAGTCTTGCTGGATTAGTGATTTGTCTTTGCGGTGCTATTTTATCTATTTCAATTTTAGTAGCTCTTGTCTGGGGTGGTTCGAGTTTGTTAGATATGATTAGAGGTTGGCTTGGTAGATAGTTGTTAGTTGTTAGTCATTGGTCATTGATTATTAGTTACGAAAAACAAAAGACAAAATAATTATGACTGTTCAGTACACCTATAGTTCTCTTTCTAATTCGCAAGAAATCGATCGACTTGGGGAAATTACTCGCCAGTGCTTTGGTGGTTCTCCCTCCGACTGGGAGTATTACCTCAATCTTATCGGGGCTGAAAATTTCCGCATCCTTCGTCAAGGAGAAAAAGCGATCGCAGGTTTGGCAATTTTGCCTATGGGACAGTGGTTTGGTGGTAAAATTGTCCCCATGGCAGGAATCGCTGCCGTTGGGGTACTACCAGAAGCTCGCGGGAAGGGTGCAGCCAGAGAACTCTTAAATAATACAATTAAAGAACTCCATAGCTTAGAAATCCCTATTTCTGCCCTGTATCCTGCTACTCAGGTACTCTATCGCCAAGTAGGATATGAGCAAGGTGGAAGTTTGTGTCAATGGGAATTACCAACCGCAAGCATCCAACTCAAAGAGCGTCATCTTCCTATGCATCGAGTTGGTTTGAGCGATCGCAGCATTTTTGAGAATTTATATAATCAACAGGCTCAAGTAAATAACGGTAATTTAGCTCGCCCTTCTGCTATTTGGTCAAGAATACTCGAACCACGCCAAGAAGAAGAAATTTATGCTTATTTAATTGGCTCTGAAAACGCACCTAGAGGCTATATAATTTTTATCCAAAATCGAGACAAGAAAGAAAAAGCGATCGAGATCAGAGACTGGGCATTGCTAGATGTATCTGCTGCCAAACGCTTGTGGACATTTTTGAGCGATCATCGCTCCGAGATCGTAGGAATAAATTGGCGGGGTTCGTCTGTTAATCCTTTTACGCTACTTTTACCCGAACAAACTGCGAAAATCATTCGGCAAACGATTTGGATGCTACGCATAATTAATGTTTCTTTAGCTTTATCATTGCGGGGTTATCCTCTGCAATTAGAAGCAGAATTACATTTAGATGTTAGTGATAATTTAATTGCTACTAATAATGGTAAATTCTGTTTGCAAGTTTCTCAGGGACGAGGAGAGGTTAGTCAAGGAGGAAAAGGTGATTTTAAAATAGATATTCGCAGTCTGGCTTCTCTTTATACAAGTTTTTTGAGTCCTCGACAACTACACAGTTTAGGTTATCTAAAAACAACTCCAGAAGCCTTGGCAATAGCAACCCTAATCTTTTCTGGCGATCGCCCTTGGATGGCAGATTTTTTCTAATCAGAAATTGTTTAGTAATATTAGAGACAAAAAAAATTTACTGTCCAAATTTTTAGAGATTTTCAAGATATTTCTGGGAACTATAGACAAAGGAACAGTGGAGAAAAATACAGAGGGATTATTTTTTTGTTGCCACTTTTACTTTGAGTTATATCATGAACAATACTCTTACAAATGCCCTGTTGATTATAGAGGATAAATTAAAACAAGCCTGGTCTGGTTGTGTTGAATTTACCGAAACAAAAGATCATTCTGTTGGCTGGAAAATATATTTTTCCGCAGGCAAAATACAATATGCTACTAGTACTGTTGGTCAACAAGAACGATTCCAATATTTATGGAAACTATTGCAAATCGATTCAGATTGCCCACAATTAAATCCTACTAATCTAGAATATGAACAGTTACGTCTATGGGGAGTAGAAGCCAAATTAGGTGATTCAGATTTACAAGGATTATTCTTAAAATTTACCCAAGAAGCCATAACCCAAATTTTAAGTCTAGATAAATCTTCAGTAAAATTAGTCGAAAATAACTGCTTAAAAACAACGATCGCCGATTTTTCTTGGCAAGATTTACAAATTCTCCATCTCAAAGAAAAAGCAAAGAGTTGGAATGAGGTAAGAACTTATCTTGACTCTCCTTTTAGTCGTTTCCATTTAACTCAAGATAATACTCTCAAATTTTATAAATTCTGGAAGAAATTAGATACTAATCCAGAGATGGCAGATTTAACTAATTCTCAAAAAATTTCTTCTTTAGTGAGTTTATTCTCTGCCAAAAATAGTTTTTATTATATTGCTTCTCAAGTTAATATTCCTCCCCTAAAATTGATAAATTGTTTAAAACCTTGCATCCAAGAGCATATCTTTGCAATATTACCTTGGCAAGAATTAGAACTAAAAGTATCCTCTAAAGTTTCTACTCCTCAAAAAACAACTACCCAGAGAATAAATACTTACTCTCCTCAAATATCAAAACCAGCATCGACTAATGATCGAACTTCTAATCTTCCTGTAATTGCTTGTATTGATGATAGTAAAACAGTGCAAAGACAAGTCAAGTTAACTTTAGAAGCTATTGGTTATCAAGTCATTGATATTCTCGATCCTGCTTTAGCTTTAAAGAAGTTATCTCGTCAAAATCCAGTCTTAATTTTGATGGATATCAATATGCCTACTATGAATGGTTATGACTTGTGTAGTATGTTGCGTCGGTCTAACAAGTTTCAAGAAATTCCTATTGTCATGCTGACAGGAAGAGATGGAATTATCGATCGCATGAGAGCGAAATTTGTTGGTTCTACTGACTATTTAACTAAACCTTTTGAACCTAATGAGTTGATCGAATTAATTAAAAAATTAACAGTTTAGATCGATTCTGGAGAATTTAGTTATAAATCTACAATTTTTATTACAGTTTTGGGAACTATATATCTGTACTTCCCCCCTTTCATTTATATCTTGTTGAGGAATTTAATTATTATGAAAACTGTTTTAGTGGTTGAAGATACTCAAGCAGAACGCAATATGATCTCTGCCTTGCTTTCTCATGCAGGTTTTCATGTTGCCGTAACCGAAAATGCTGAAGCAGGCTGGAAATGGCTACAAAACAACAATCCACCTAATCTAATCTTATTAGATATCGTCATGCCGGGGGAAAGTGGTTTAGACCTATGTCGTAAAATTCGCGAAAATGAGAAGTTAAAAGAAATTCCTATCTTGTTTTGTAGTTCTAAGTCTGAAGATTTTGACCGCTTTTGGGCATTGCGCCAAGGCGGTACGGAATACATTACTAAACCCTATGTCCCACAAAATTTAGTAGATAAAGTAGTTCAGCATATTAGCTAAAAGTTATTTGACACTCCAACGTTTTCGCTATTTTTCAAAACGTTGGATTCTTATATAGGAAAATGAATCAAGAATATTTTGTTGTAGAGTTATCGACTTCAATTCAATTAGGTTTGCCCCTGGTAGATATGGCAACAGTAGCACAGTTTGAGCAGAAAGATATCTGTGTAGTTCCAGGAGTAGCTTCTTTTTGGTATGGAGTTGTTAACTTCAAAGGTTCTTTATTGTGGATACTGGAGACTAATCGCTTCTTTGATTTAGATGTTAATTTAAATGCTACCAGCGATCGCTTGAACTCAAAACTTACTTCCGTATTACTCACTCATCAAATTAGAGGAACACAACGACGTGTTGCTCTTGTCGTGCAGAAGTTGCAGGGTCTTTTAAAAGTTGAATCCAGTAAACTCAAGTCCTTGCCTGCTTCTGAGCCATCCAGTTTACAAAATTTATGTACTGCTGCGGTAGAAACAGAAAACCAAATTACCTACATCTTAGATTCAGCAGCATTTTTAGAGCAGTTACATCAACAATCTACTCTTGTATGTGCTTAACAACTCACTGCTCATATTTAGGTGATTCTCGTTTTTAGTTTTTAGTTTCTGCTCTAACTCATAACCCCTCTACTAATAACTATTAAATTAATCAAACTAATAGGTAAAATTATATGTCTAATCAACCTACTACTGGTAATGAAGATTGCGTTGGTAAAATTCTAGAAGCCAATAGCCTAGAAAAATCAGGGGAAATCGAGCAAGCGATCGCCATATATCAAGAAATTATCGCCTTAGATGGAGATGGTAACTATGGTGCAGTAGCCCAACAAGCCTTAGCCAACCTCCAAAGTTCTTCGGGAAGAACTGCTACAAAAGCAGCAATCCAAACAGCGCAAGAGAATGCTTCTTGGTGGTCAAAACTAAGTCTGCGATGGAAAGTAACAGGACTGGCGATTGCCCTCAGTACTATTCCTGTAGTTGCTTTGGGGGGGACAGCTTACTATATTATCAGTCAAACGATTGAATCACAAATTGCTGGACTAGAAGAAGCTCGTGTATCCGAACTTTCGGATAAAGTTAGTCTTTTTTTGTACGAACGATATGGGGATATGCAGATCATTTCTAAGGCGGGGATTTTGATTGATTCCAATATTAGAAATGCAACTACTAGAGAACAAAAAGACGCAATCCTTGCAGGTTATCTTCAAAGCTATCCTTTTTTTAATAGTATTGCTGCTTTC
>JAAUYH010050056.1_pt1 | contig 24212 bp, 6 predicted proteins | sample 7278061 | NCBI WGS metagenome assembly JAAUYH01 (sample SAMN14350203, study PRJNA611818) | marine sediment metagenome | isolation source: surface marine sediment (0.6m) | place: French Polynesia: Moorea | collected 2018-08 | reverse complement strand
GTTTCAACATCACTCCCAACTCGTTTCCCTTGCGCTCGGTGCCATCGATTGCATCATCATTCAAGGAACACAGGAGCGTGGTCAAAAGTTCCTGGGCGTGCTCACTGAGAAGCAACAGGTGAAATATGTAATTGATACACGTGGTCTTAAATTTGTGTCGCTCAGTTTACTGTACTTACCGTATTTTACTCGCATGTGTTGCAACCAGCTGTACTCATGATACGCATTTCTCGGGGTTCCAGTATTTGCAGTGAAATCGAGCTTCGATGGTTGGAGGTCTTTCTAGTAAGTGCACCATTGGTTGACGACGCAGAGTTCTCACAGAGGACGAATTCGAGAACGATGTGTTTCAAACTTTTACTGTGCAGGATGCATTTTCTTCCACATCAGAATCGTTTAGAATGTTCCGGCGATGTCTATTCTAGTTCAGAAACGAGACAAACCCAACCGTGCAGACCATTTTACTTGGTAGCAATAAGCGAACAAGCTACCCATCATGTAACTTCCTAGTATTGAATCGAACGCAACAACATTGGTTGCTTGCACAAAAAACAGCAAATGCAGTTGACACTGTATTATTGAACTCACTGTGATACAGTCATTTGCAAGCTCTGATATCACGTCCGCTATGTAAATTGAGCTTCAGTGTACTGTACGTACTATACTGTACAAGGTTCATTATTTCTATCGGATCAGCTTCACCATTGGCTTAAGTCACGTACGGCCGCATAACTTAAAACGGGGAACATTCTGTTCGAGCTTTCATTCATTAAGTCACTATCGCTGTCTCCGCTTCTATGCTGTTCACGTTCGTGAGAACCAACATCATTACCATGTACTGATACAGTATACCTACTGACTTTTGCTTCTCGGTACAAAGTCACCAGCATGAAGCCCATATATAACATACTGATCTTTGAGGACAACGACGACGACCTTTGATATCGTATGCGAGGTCCTCCGATACGGTTCACCACTCTCATCCAAATACGAATCGCGTAATTGCTGCGAAGGAGGCCAGAACACTGGTGCAAACCCTCGCAGTTCTTTTCTATCGCAGTAACCCGTCAGCACACACAAAGTGATGAACGCTAGCACTGAGACACATGGCACTGTCCTCTGCTCAGCTAACATTCGGTTAAAATAGTACTGTAAACTAAATTAGTGGCTCTTTTAAGTTGACTAGTTGTAGTTCCTTGCGAACTGATTGCCATTGTGCTTATCAAACTGCACCGCTCTTTGATCATTGCGGATTGCGCGCTTATTCTAGCAAAACACCGAAAGTAGAAGGAGCGCCGACATACTGTGTATAGCAAAGAACGCCTCCCTCGTCGCCGTTTCCGTAAGGTCTACCAGCATCACGTCGACAGCAAGATCAAAATTGCAAGTGTTTTTACATAAGGTGAAGCTTGAGTCATGTTGATGCGCGACTTCTGGCGCAGATGAAAAGGAATTTGAAAAATGCTAAGTGCCAGGCACGACAGTGTGTAGCACGCTTATTCTACGCATTTCGAACTAAAGGTAAGATCAAATGCTTGCGCAATCAATTATACTCCTCTAACATGGTGTTTAGCACCGCCCCAAAAACGCGCTCGGTCCGTGTGCTGCTGTTTGCTGCGACCATCGTGGTGTTCTGCTATACACTACGGCTCTTCACCGTGGATGTATTGCCCGAACCAGCAACACCGAAAGTCACCGCGTTCGGGGACAACTTTGACATCGATCGTTATTTCCGCGGTCAAAATGGGCAACTACATCTCTACCGCGACACCTCGTATCCAAGCACGCCCGAAATACAACGCGCCATTCACAAGCATCAAAACCCACCCGACTGCTCGCGTGCGCGCTATCTCATACACGAACCATTCACTGCGTTCGGGCTAGGCGCGGTGTACTACGGGATATCGAAATCCCTCGCCATCGCACACGCGACGAATCGCGTGCTTGTCATCCAGACCATCACGAAACCGTGGCCGCTTTCGGAAGGATGTGACACTCCCGGCCACCGCTGTTTCTTTCAACCAGAAACGAGGTGCACGATACCGGCCAACGCCACACGTGCCGTGTTCAACAACCGCGGCAAATCGATAGATTTGGCTCTCAGCGGCGTGCAGGTCGTCGAGATTCGATCCCTCACACCCTACCTGCGCGACATCAACGTGAACAACTTCCTTTCTCGCACCTACGCGAATCTCGGCGTTGCTCCGCCATTGTCACGCGCGCACAAGCACCGCGCGTGGCGTCGCAAGTGCAACGAGCGCGCATGGAACACACAGGCCATGCTCTACCTCACCAGGCTGAACCGGCGCATGCAGCAGTTGGTGCGGCCCATCGCCAAGAAGTGCAGCGAGAACGGCGCGGCGCGCGGGACGCTGGGCGTACCGCTGCGCGGAAGCGACAAGTGCTATGAGGGGAACAAGGCGGGCGAGATGGACTGCCTGAAGCCCATTACAGTGTGGGAGCACATGCGGCGCGTGCGCTACACGCAGCCGTGGCTGTACCGCGCGATCGTGACGTCGGAGGACGACGAGCTGGAGGTGCGGACGAAGCGCCTGCTGCGGACGGAGTGGGAGGTATTCTCGCTCGCAGACACCAGGCCGGGCACCGGCCGGCCCAACGAGCAGGTCAACAAAACCATCGCGCAGTACCGCTACACCGAGGCCGCGCTCAAGGTGCTGGTGTGCCAGCTCACCGCGGACGCGCACGTGCTCACCCCGAAGAGCAACTTTCACTCCATGATAGACTTGCTCGCCAAGGTAGTACCTGGCAGGCACAGCCACTACGCGTACGCCATGGGCACGCTCAGGATAAAGTAACAAGTTTACAAACGTGTTCAGATTACGACTTCAACGACTTGACGAACGCCTCCGTCATGTACTGCCCGTGAAACCCGAACGGCACCACTTGCGGAACCGTCGCACGCGCAATCTCCCTCATCGTGCGCGCGTCCACCACCGCCATGAACGACTTCTCCTCCGCCTTGTCAAGCACCACCGACAGTAGCACACCGTCGTCTTCTTCTGTTCCCTCGGGGTCCGCAACGAATATCGGCTCGCCGCACGCCCCATCCGTAGGTGTGTAATACAACGTGTCCCCACTTTCGACGTCCACCTTCACCAGCGAATTGAACAGCGGCGCCGGCGCCTCCAGTCCGGAGTCCGAGATGCCGTACGCGTAGCGGTAACGCTGCATATTCTTCTCTTCCGACACTCTCGGCAGCTCGATGTATGTATTCGCCGCCAGCAGCTTCGCCTCCAAACTGCATACCGGGTTACCGTCGCCCTTATACGACGCCGCCACCTCCGCGATGTCGGGCGTGGTGAAGCGCACCGGCACCGAGTCCAGCACCGCCTCCCCGCGCAGCATCTTGCTGCGGTACAGCACGCCCGTCACTGTGGCGTCGTCGTACTTGGCCAGATCGATGACGACCCTGCCGCCGTCGTCGTACGCGTTGATGTTGTGGAAGCAGAAGAACGGGTCCGAGTCGAACACCGCGCACACCCGCGCATCCTCGCGCGACACCACGTAGAACTTCACCCGCATCTTCGACGTCGTGTCAATCGCGTTCGCGTAGTTCGACGGGTCCACCGCCAGCTTCAGGATGCTCAGCGGCGCCGAGTACGTCATCAGCACCACGTACTTCTTCGTCGCCGTGATGCTGTGGATGTACACCGGCGCCTCCCTGAACTTGGCCAGGATCCGCGCCTTCTCCTCGTTCACCTCGAACACCGTGTACTCCGGCCGCGGCCCGTGCGCGTACGCGTAGTTGAAGTACGCGCCCGTGTCGGGGTCCACCACCCCGTGCGCGCCCGTCGCCATGCCGGACAGTGCGGGGTTCAGGTCGCGGAACGACAGCTTGCGCTTCGGCTCGAGCGTGTCGATGTCAAGCACAGCCGAGCGATTGAAATCGGAGCGTGTGACCAAAGGTCCAACCGTGGGAATTCGTTCAAGGGTCACACCGATGTTGCTGGTGGGTTTGCCGGTTTCCGGATGTTTCAGAGCTGGGCGCCACACCTGGAAGAGTGTGCCCAGCAGGCTGCGGCACGGGTCTTGGTCGCCGAAGGTGCTCGTCTTGTACGATGATTTCGATGGCATGCTCTCGATGGCTTCCATGTAGTCCTGCATCGCGCGGCGGTTCTTGTACGTCACCGTGTTGTTCTCGATGTGGAAGCGGTGCACCACGGTGATCCCATCGAACCAGTGGTTGAAGTGCGTAACGTTGCCTGTTTCCTTGTGGTTGACCTCGAACACGCCCGGCCCATTGCGGTACAGGTTCCCGTCCACATAGGATGGGATGACGCCGGTCACCGGGATCTCGATGTCATCCACGATTTCTTTGCAAGTGCGAAGCCCAGCGGAGAAGCCCGTGGTGGCCAACTTGGGGTCCCATGCTTTGTCAGATACCATGACGACGTCGGTGTTGTGATAGAGCGTTTGAGTGGAGTGGGTGAGGAGGTGAAGATGATTGTTGAATGCCAAGACGAGGAAGGAGAAGGTTGTTTAATACGGTTGAAACTTGCATGTCAGAGTAGGGACAAGCTCATTGATTTCCATAGTTGAGGTCTCGATCGGGTCAATGATGGCTGGGGTGCCAATTACAGGTCCCATCATGCTGGATGTGATTGGCCAGGATTTAAAGGTGGTACCCTTGATTCGGTAATTCGTGTACAAGATGTTCAGAGGCAATAGAGAGGCGTGCGATGTGGATGCACTGAAAATTTAGTCATTTCAAGCGCTCATTGTTCTTGCAAAATTTCCAGCACATCAACTGAGGATCAGTCGTCCTCATTGAAGAGCCGAAAAGGTTGCGCAATAAGTTTCCGGTTAGTTACCGGATTCACTGGTACTTTGTAGCCACCCCAAGCACGTCCCCAGAACAGTACACTGCATGCAGTATTCTACGCCACAACAGTTGCACAGGATAGGAGAATTGCAAACATCAAGGTCAAACACGCTCTGCTACTCATCGCGAGATTACTACTGCCTTTTGGCAACAGAATTCTGCAGTATGCCTACAATCCACGGGTTGCAAAACTCTTTCAATGAACTTGGAAGACAAATTCTTGTGTTCAAGGCAAAACCTTAAAGACATTGAGGTACTGAACAGCCAGGGATACTGTGAGTCAGCTGTAAAGATGTGTAGCCAATTTCTCATCCCGCAATATGAGTTGTGTGTCTCGCAGGCGTTATCAAAGAAGTAGTAGAGACGTATTCGATGGTAGTGCCTCACTCAACCGCAACACGAGCTACTCGTGGATTCCGGAAAGAGCTACAACTAGAAATTGTGCGCTTGCGAGAGAAGTCGTACATGGTTCTTCCTTTGTTACAGAGTCACTAACTCGATATCTCTGCAATCCTGTGTGAACTGCACAGTTCCGCAGGCGGGCTATGGAAGCAGCATGTATGCCACATCCTGAACATGATATCTTATGAGAACAAAGATGATCCATTGAGATTTGTCGAACGGAGATGGATGTTCGTGAGGTCGGTTCACCACAACAAATGGGAAGACGAGACAACCCTTAAACACAAGTTTCTACATTGCACAATTCTATAACAGAACTGAAAGCCAATACAGGACCGGTACTGTTGTATCAGAAGTTTCGCGAAAGGTGACTGTAGCACGAGTAGACAGTCAACTGAACTAACAGTGTGGGTATTGTTGGCATCATTCACAGTCGCATTGATGCGCCACGACGGAGTGTGACGTTCCAGCATGGCGGGTAGTTAGAGTCAGGGTGGCAAAATTATCGCCATCTGCCGCGCTCCAATTGGCGCACTTCGCAGCGCCTGCGCCAATCAGCGCGAGAAGGGGCTAAAATTGCGCAATCAACTTACTACACACTGTAAGGCCTAATCCCTCGCTGTCCGGCAGGCGTATCGCCTGCGCTCGACCCTCCTGCTTTCAAGTGTGCCAGTAACGCGTCGGTTTGCGCGGAGCGGTCACCACACGATGGCGCCCCCAGCACAGAAAGAGAAGTCGATTCGCAACCTGACCGAGTCGCAGACGCTCAAGTGGATTTTCGTGGGCGGCAAGGGCGGCGTGGGCAAGACCACCACGTCGTGCTCGCTGTCAGTCGCGCTGGCCGCCACGCGCAAGTCCGTGCTCCTTGTCTCCACCGACCCCGCGCACAACCTCTCCGATGCGTTCGCCCAGAAGTTCTCGCGCACGCCCACCAAGGTGCGCGGCTTCGACAACCTCGACGCCATGGAGGTCGAACCGCCCGCCGCGTCGGATCTGCCCAACGCCCAGGCTCTGCCCGTGTCGGGCATCAGCGCCGACGTCGTCGAGGCGCTAGGCGGCGAGCAGGCCGCCAAGGCCCTCATGTCGGAGATTGGCAACGCCATCCCCGGTATCGACGAGGCCATGGCGTTTGGCACTTTGATGAAGAGTGTGCGCGATTACGCGTACGACGTGGTGGTCTTTGACACCGCGCCAACGGGACATACCATGCGTCTTCTTGGGTTCCCCAATCTACTCGAGAAGGGCTTGTCTTTCACTGAAGGATTGATTGACCGCTTCGGTTCCGTCGCGGGAACCGTGTCGATGGCTATGGGACTACCCGGCTTGAACTTTAACGAACTGCGCGACCGACTAGCCGAACTACAAAACACCACTGCCGACATCAAGGCCACTTTCGCGGACAGCTCGAAGACCACGTTCTTGTGTGTTTGTATCCCCGAGTTTTTGTCTGTCTTCGAAACCGAGCGTTTGGTACAGGAATTGGGCAAGTTCAAGATAACTGTGAGCAACATCGTTGTGAACCAGGTCATTCGAGCGGCGGATATCGAGGATAAGGCGAAGGCGGAGAAATTGTACAACGCGCGAATGGGCATGCAAACGAAATACTTGGAGCAGGTGGCCGAGCTGTACGGCGAGGACTTCCACATCACGCCGATGCCGCTGCTTTCGGGCGAGGTGCGCGGTAAGGACGCGCTGAAGAACTACTCGAAACTCATCCTCGATGTGAAGCCCCAATTTTTCCGTGGGATGGAGGGCATGAACGAGTTGGAGGAGTACGAAGGCTCGTTAACGAATGTGATCGAGGATAAGAACTTGCGCTGGGTGTTCGTGGGTGGAAAGGGTGGTGTGGGCAAAACGACGACGAGTAGCTCGACCGCGGTGGCGTTCGAGAATACGGGCAAGAAGGTGCTCATCGTGTCGACAGACCCCGCGCACAATCTCTCCGACGCGTTTGCCCAGAAAATCTCCAGTGGCACCAACCCCACAAAAATCACCGCCTACAACAACCTGTACGCGCTCGAGGTCGACGCGTCTGACGCGGCGGAGAACTTCATCAACAAGTTGTCGACCGAGCAGAATGGCATGCAAGGCGGTGGGCCGGGACCGCTACCCGTCGAGACTATCCGGCAATTAGTCACTTCAGTGCCGGGTATCGACGAAGCGGTTTCGTTCGCGGAAATCGCGAAGCTGGCACGTACACTTGAATTCGATGTGGTGGTGTTTGATACCGCACCAACGGGCCACACACTGAGACTGCTCGGGTTCCCCGCAGTCGCGGATAAGGCGCTCGCGAAGTTTGAACAACTGAAGTCGCGCCTATCGCCGATGTTGTCGATGTTGACGGCGGGTGATTCGCAGATGGAAAGCAAGGTGAAGGAGGCGGAGGAGAAACTCGCAAAGGCACGAAAATCGCTAGAAGAAGTATCGGCGATCCTGACCGACCACGAGAAGACCACGTTCATCTGTGTGGCGATTGCCGAGTTTTTGTCGGTGTACGAGACGGAGCGACTGGTGCAACAGCTGTGCGAGATGGACATCAACGTGCGGAACGTGCTGGTGAACCAGCTGATGAACCCGGACGAGAAGGACATCATCTCGGTGCTGTCGACGCGGTCGAAGATGCAGAGGAAGTACCTTGAACAGATTGACGAGCTCTACCCGATGGACGAGTTTCATATCACGGAAATGCCTCTCTTGCCGATGGAGGTGCGTGGCGTGGAGGCGCTCAAGGTATATGGCGGCCTGGCCGTCGAGGGTCAGAAATAAAAACTAATTCGATTGTGCGTTCAACTCTACTTGTGATTCTCGCGTTTCGTGTTACAATTCCAACTCGTTTTACTTGCAATGATAGATTACAGAATATAGTAAGCGACATCTAGTTGTAACTTAACCATCAAACACAAACTCCTCCCCGTCATCCGCCATGTTCCCGTCGTCGCTATCCGACTGCGTGCGTTTCCCACCATCCTCCACAATCTGCAAGTTGTCGTCGGTAAGCTCTTCGAGCTCCTCCATCTCGTTCTCGTCGTAGGCATGCGCGGCGGCGAGAGCGGTGGCTTCGTCCTCGACGAGCTTCGCGCGTTTCGGGTTGTTGTAGTTTGAACGCGCCTTCGCCGGCGGACCCCGGGTTACGGGGACCTCCTGCACCTGGGAGTCGACGTCCTCCACGTCGGGAACGGGCTGCGGGCGGGTCAATGAGCTTCTGCGCCCCAGCACCTGCGGAGGGTACATCCGGGAGACTTCACGGCTCTCGTTCAGGAGGCACGCCATGGCGTTCAACGAATGCCCGACGTTGAGCATGTGGCCGCGGCACTGGCGCTTGGCGGTCTCATGGAAGTCTTGCACGCTGGTGGCGGGGTCGCGCACCCAGCCGAGGCGCTTCAGCACCTCGCGCACGAAGGGCCGGCGCTGGTGCTCAGTCAGCTCGAAGCGGTAGCCCGTGAAGCCGCTGACGTCCTGCAGGAACCAGGTCTCGCCGTAGCCCGCCTGGTTCAGCCACACCACGCGGCACCACAGGTCGGTGTGGATGTACTTGCCCAGCTCCGACACCTCTTTCGGCGCCTCGTCGTCCTTCTTCTCGCGGTAGCCCAGCAGCGCGTGCTTCTTCCCCAAGTCCGTCTCGAGGTCGGGGTCCAGCGTCATCTCCGCGTCTTGGATGACCTTGTAGTTCAGCGTCGTGGGCCGCCCGTACACCGGCCCGTAGAGCGACGGGCACACCGTCTCGAAGCGCAGCTCCTTCAGCTCCCCCGTCTCGTTGCCCAGCCGCGTGCGCAGCGGGTAGAACAGCCGCCCCCCACTCATCACCTTCACCCGCTTCGAACCCCAGCTGCGCGCGTCGTCGCCCCGATACACCAGCGTCAGCCACGCGTACCCGGACATGTCGGCATCGCGAATCGCCCGAGCAAGCGGCCCGTTGGGCCGATACGGTTGCCCGCCCATCCCACCTGGCATGTACTGCCGTGATGGCGGCTCGTCCAGCAACATTGCGATCTCTATCCCACCCGTAGACGGGTTCTCCAGTGCAAGCATCATCTTGAAGGTAGTGCTCGTCAACTGGAATGCCTCTCTCCTGCTCGGCTGGGTAGTCGAGCACTGGGTCGGTGCTCAGTTGTAGGTTGCTGCGTGTGCCTCCCATGCACTCGACTTGAGCCTATAAGCCTCAACCAATCCCGATCGTTCATTGCTAGTGAGCTGTTTTTTCGCATCAACCTGAAATTCGTTTATTTCTCGGGGCTCCTAGAATTTGGCGTTTATAGCATTCCCAATTTCGCGTTTTTACCGTTCATCATGTTTTCTCATCCTTTATTCCAGCTGCTAAGTTCTCATGCAAGTTTCGTCGATTTCTTGTTGAACGTACTGCACAAAATATAAGAACCTTGAAATAGCACGCAAGGGTGGCATTTGCAACTGTAATCTTATTCATGTAATACTTGTACGGAGGTGCCACGAAAGGTAGAATACCTTTGTTTCACACGAAACACTTCTCGACGGAATCGCAGGAAAGCCAAGAAATCTTTAAGTTCGGTTTATACTGCGGAATAGAAAAGCTGAACAAAATCAGGCATCTTCGCTCTGTGACAAATTTTCTCAGCTACAATCAGAAGCAACCCCGGAAAACATATTTATGTCATACTGCATACATCTGTATCACTCGATAACTACACAGTGCTCTTGCATTGTTAGTGCATCCATGTTGAATAACCTTCAAAAATGAAGTTCGGTAGAAAATAATACTGCTGCGCAATATATTCTTTTCCAATATGTTTGTATAACTCGATCGATTTATTCTTTTCTGTACAGAAAGCGAGCCAAAATAATTCATTCCTTTCCTATGTGTGTAACCGACTATTTCTTTCACTTGCAGCAAACCATTTTTGAGATAATTCCAGCAAAATAGTTTTAATTGTGAGATTTCTGATTGCATATCTAGATAATTCTGTGAAATCCAACGTCTTCATTTCATGAAGCCCATTGCACGTACTCGATCAGGGTGAAAGTCTAGAATCATCTACAAAGTCAACTGTAAATTTGTTCTATTATCCTTGTTAGTGAGAAGTGCGTAGCTTGTGTTGAACAAACTAATCAATATGCATTGAAGCCCTCATGGCTTCGAAGTACAAGAAATATTAAGCGGCAAGTTTATTTAAAGGAAATGAAAGATATTTTGGCTGTGATAAGTAATAACAAATTTTTTTAAAACTAGAAAGACGCTTTAGCACCATTTATTAATTGTAACAAGTGCTCTAGTAGCACCGCAAAGCAGATCTCAGGCAAATAATTAGGAAGAAATGTTAGAAATTAATTGTTGTTCAAGTTCCAGCTGCCCAATATACTTTATAAAAGGATCTAGCAACACTAAGGGAAGCTTTGGACGTGAATGAATCTATGATTTGAATGAAGTACGAAGCAAAGCGAAATCTATTGAAATTTCAGAATCGAGGCATATTTTTCGAGTTTCCAAGATTTTGAATGGAGACTGGACGAAGAAGCACATTTAAAACAAAAAATGCATCACGGAGGGCGATTTTCCAACACAATCGTCTACTCTGGCGAAACAAAAAGATATTATCTCTTTACAAACTCTCAGGAAACTCAAATATTTGCCTTTTGCATAGAGCTTAGTCATTTCGTTCGATGGATTATCCTGAGCTTGAAGCCGTCCGTGATTCTGACTAATTTTGCAACTATAGAGCTAAGTAATGGGATGCGTTTCATTACTTCTGTGCAAGTTCATCAAAAATAAAAATACCTGGACTACTGGGAAATATTTTACTGTGCGGTTATTACTTCTAGGAACTCAAATAAGTGCTCTGTGAGGTAAAGAAATAAGACAGGAAGCCGTTTTAATGGAACTGGTTGATCAGCTCGGAGCTCGTCTTTTTTTCCAAGAGAATCAAAGAAATCTCCAATAATTCTGATAATGAAAATAATAAAAAAACAGTAAAATTATGATTTCGTGTATCTACTAAATTCTAAAGAAGTTTTCACCTACATCTGACCATTTTGTACTGCAACGGAGACCAATTGATTTTTCAAATAAAATGGAACTTGGATCTAACTTTTAATGAATTGAAAGTGCTATTCTTACCGAGTTTCTGTCACTGAGAAAATTTCTTAATGTCCAAATCCCGAGCAAAGTTCTTTTAAACAAAATTGATTGCGTCCCTGAGCACGGTACGATGGATCTGAAATCGTTGATATCATATGATTCTGACTGAGATATTTCCGATCCTGTATTAATTGGAATTTTAAATATGCGAAGGTGACGAAGACTTTCTGAGCTAAAGACGTCACAGAGGAGGAAAATGAAGAACTCATGGTATTGAGAATAGCATAGCAGAACAAAGAAACTCCGGTTCATAGCGCATGATTCGCCTTTGACCCTTTATGGTGGTAATATTTGCTTCTAGGAAAGAGCTCTTCGAGTAGAGATATCGCTTGGTGCAAGTGTAAAATTTTTTGCAATTTTTTGTAACAGATTGATCAAGTTTCGTTAATATGATTCCATTCTGGGATCTCGTATGAATACTTGTTTCAAAGTAGGCTGAAGAGTAAGAAGAATTTCCAGAGTTTCAGTGAATTGTATTGGGGGATACATATTATTTTATTCTTCAGAAACTAGGATTGATGGCTCGAAATGAATCTAACAGGATACCAAAATGCCTATTCTACCCACTCAAGTTGTGAAAAAATGAGCAAGACAGTCTGATAATGCAGAGAGAAGAGAGGAAGAAAAGCCCTTTTGTCAGAAACATTACCGAATGTCGGCCAAGGAGCCCTTAATACTACCACATTGTGATCCATCGTACTCTCCGCGCCAATCGAGACCTCGAATATGAATGTCGAGAACCTAAGGTGCAACTTAATGTAAAATAATTTTGCTGATCGCGACTCTGTTTATCATCATGTACCTGACGGAATTAACCTGGTTCTAGGAACCATGCGCATGTAGAATGATTCAGAGAATTTCTTTAATTGTTCATAGAGATCAGTTTTGTGTGATATCTCCTTCTTCAGAATCCTTCGCTTGCTATTCACAAGATTGGGAATTATCCTGAACCATCCTTGATGATTCAAACTTTTGGAACGATCGTACAAAATATGAGCCTAAAGCAAATGAATGGCTGAATTCGGTGTCAGACCAATCTGCTTTGCTGTGCCTATAAAATAAAGAATGCTGGACATCATAGAACTGTGGTTTGAAGTAGACGGAACATCATGGCTCTGTCTTCGACTTCGAGTGCGCATAACCGTCATACATCTAAAGAGTTTGGGTAACACCTACAGTAATCCCATCTGTTCTGACAAAGAAAGTTTCATTTTTATCGCTTTTCGCGTCCTAAACAACTTTTCCGCGCCCTTACTAATGAGATTCTTAGTTACGTTACGAAATTACTACTTCAATAGTCGCGGAGACAAACTGCTCTTGGAGAATGTTTTACGGCGCAGTATCGAACCCTTTGAAGGTCCTCTTAGAAAAAACTGGTACAATGCTAAGCAAGTGGTGTTGCATACTTGCATATTTTGAGCATAAGTGATAGATCCGGAGTACTTGTACTATGATCTATGCTATTGCGTCCCGAAACAAGCTCATTACACTTTCTACACTATCTAACGCTTTCCAAACGCATCTCTAATACCGACCCTGGTTCTCTTTCAGATTTATATTTCTTTAACACCTATCTGTCAGTGGTAAATGCATCTGGGCCAGAAAAAGTACCCCAAAAAATGTTTGCAGTCTGCATTTTGAGCTTCGAGTTTGGGTCAAACTCAAATCTCTATCTTCCTAAGTTCAGCTACTCGTCGTGAACATTCTCTACCAGAGACGTAGGAATAATCCACTCGGAGCTAGTTGTCTCTCTTCTGTTGCTTTCGTATTTAATAACAAGCTGTTACCAATGTGCGTAAAAGATTATTCTCCGCGTCAGTCTGCCGGTATTTTTTTCGATTCTTTTCGAGGGAGAGTCTCCTGAACCTCATGTCCGTAGCAAAACTAAACGACGTGTTATGTTTCTTATTTTTCTCCTCCTGATCAAACTGAACATAATATCCAGAATTCGACAGAGAGATGAACCAACCCGAATGTGCTCAATTTATGTTCGAGTATTCAAGATATGGTAATCACCACATTCTTCTCCGGAGCCTTCGCTCTAACTTATACACATTGAATTATCCAGTGTAGTTCCACGCTGTGTCGAAACCCACTGGCCGGATGCTATGGGGACTCGAGCGGCACGAATGTTGATCATGCTGAAATTCGTAAGTTTGTATGGCTAATACTTTTCTCGAGGTGCACTGTCTACCTGATTGGCGATACTTTTTTGAAGTAAGTGTTCTACTTACATTTGGGGAGATAGATTATGTAGTATTTTTAGTACGGACTACTATAAATAGTCTGGGTACTCCTCAGAGTAAAAGCAAGGGGCTTTCGGCCCCAAAATACACATCTTTTGTGATTCTTTTGATTGTCCATCACTGGTAGAACTTTTGGTGCTCCTCGCGTCGGGTCCACGGGATAATTGTCGCGCAGATCGTGCTGCACCCGCTAGAGTGCCCTTGTTGCGGCATAACCGACACATTTTCTTCAAGTTCTGATTTCTGCTCCCTCTGCGGGCTGACATTCCACACTAGGGCGGGTGTTTTCGTGTTTATTGTGGTTCTACACCTGCAAATCTCTTCAGCGGGTTATCATCTTCCCCCAGAGGTGGTCTTCTTTCTGGGCTGGTGTTGTTCTTGCTCTTCCCCCCGTGAAGTTGCGCTACATTCAGGCTCGCTTAATTGTTTCTCGGATGAGATTGCTTCAATAATGGTCTCACGAAAAAAAAATCAAAAACAGCATAGTTTGTCAAGATGTTGAAGAATAAAAGGGAACTCACACAGGAACTCATTGATTTCAAAAATTGATCAGAAGTCGAAATACAAGTCTACAGCATCAATCCTTGTAACATAATATTGGACAGGCTTCCACCCCTTCACACAAATGCTGTAAAAATTAACATTGTGCTGAAAGAGTTATCCACGGCAACTGGGCTGTCTTCTGCCCTTACTATTCCATCTAATCTCCAGAAATACGCATGTACTAGAGGAATCCATAACGTCAACCATCAACAAAATTGAAATATTGCTTTCCCACTTTTTCTCTTTTTTTGCCCAACTCTCCTAATCTCTTCTTGTTGTCTTGTATTTGATTTTTTAGTATCTTCTTATGTTTTCCATTCAATTTCTCTTTTCTTTAGTTTGCACGTTTAGTGATGGCAGCGAACCGTTTCCTACACATGCCACAAAACTCGAGCTTTACTTGAATTATTCTTAATCTCAGACATTTCTCGATATTACCATAGACACGACTCTTACAGCGATACAAGCCTTGCTTACAACAAAAGCAATTCAGTGGCCGCTCTTACAGAGGGCCAAAATTTCCCCCCGGGGGCACGTCGTTCTGTTAGCAAGGTCTTTCTGTCTGCAGCGTTGAAATAGACAACTAGTCGGTACGAGTGTAATGTTTCTATCATATCTATCTGGCAATACATAGTATGCCTCGGCCGCTGATTTCTCGGTCACCGATATGTCGGCTTGGGCCGCCTCTTCGTGGTTGCACGTAGAAATCGATCTACGAACTCCAGATTAAGGAATACATCACCCATGAGACATTAGAATCTTGAAGCACGCAAGTATTGACAACAATTTCTCTTGAATATTTTTTCAATCTAAATCTCGAAAGCTGAATCGATTCGAGAACTTTGTCAAGTAATTGAAATTGTCTTTTGTCGACCCAAGGATCTGCTTTATGTTGACCGTTCAACGGCACGGCTTTACTCGAGGATTAAGTATACTCCTGTATCATTTTTGATTTGTGTTACAGATATTACTGAAAAGCCAAATAAAACAGCCTGTGGTTTACTCGGAATTTCTGAGCAGTATTCGTCTTTTCTGTGCTTCTTCTTTCCTTTCTGGGCTGCTCTTATGTAATTTTTTCATAAGCAATTAGACTCTGGCATCTACTTGTTTCCGTGAACTCACGTAAGTACAGAAAGAAATATATAACCTTCTCATTCACCATATATCAGCAGGTAGTCGCGTATATTGCTCAAAGAGAGATCATTCGTCGTTGACGGTATTTTCATCGATTCCTTAGCTGAATGAAAGAAGGGTGAAAAACTCCCACAGGCTAAATATTGATGGAATCTTGGTCTTCAGAAGAAGTTGCGAACATTCTGTCTTGCAGCAATGCAAAACTGTGATGGAACTTCAGTCATTCTCGTAACAGAGCACCTCTACGAGATACTGATGAATTGATGAATCCGTATTTCCAAGAATCTATTAAGAAAGAGGAAATAAAGGTATTTTAGAATAGTCGAAACTCTGTTTAATTTCTCATGTAGACTTTGCGATAGCTCTAATCAAACTATTCTTTTTATGCTGTAATTATATCGCTTGGATCGGGTAGTTGCATGAACCGGCAATTAAATCAAATTTTTAAGTTTTTTGGCTTTTGAACTATTTATATTCGTTTCTAATTTTTATATTGTTGAAATTTTTCAGCTCGACGTTAGATGTACCACTATACATCTGAATTTAAGTTTGGTTACATAATTGCTATAGAACAATTGAATATTTTTGATCTTGCATTTTACTTGGGCTGCTGTGTGAGGAAGAAGTACGAGTATCAAGCAAACAATTAGGATTCTGAATGAGAGCTAGAATAAAATCAAATTAATTTTATTATTGCTCGGATCATGAATTTGTTTCCAGTGACAACGACGAAAGGGATAATAATTTTGCTCCTCACTCAATCTAAACGAGGAATCGAAAACTATGAAGGCATTAATTTTAGATTTTACAATGCTTATATAATTTGCTACCATGATAGACAGTTCCAGAAATGTGATATAGAAGGCGTGATACAATCTGAAATGTCGTACATGTAAGATGGAATCTGAATTATATATTGTTAGAAATGCCGAAATTGTACAGGTAAAAAGTTATTATGTAATGTGTAGGGAGGCTTTTTTTCGTTCAGTTTCTAACAATATTGCATAACTGTAAACGAAAAAAGGTATAAGGTCTTCTTAGAAAGCATAGAATCATTAGATTGTTAGCAACATGTTCCCAACGAAATCTATTGATCTCAGATTATTCTTAAGTTATAGCCCAATTTTGGATCTTCTGAAGTTTTCAAAAATACAAAATGCAAAATGAGATTCCGTAGGAAATCAGGATGAAAACTACTTTCAAAACTCTCTGAAATTTTGGCCTCATCTGTTTGGCTGAGGTTATCTCGTTTCAATGTCCCTATTTTTGTGCCTCGATAATTCGCTTCAACTGCTCAAGAAATCTAGATGGTCACTCAAATACGTATAGCAGGACAAATTTGTTTCTACTTCTCCTCCAGATCGGCTGGGTTTATATTTGATATTCTTTTCTCTGATAATAAGCTAATGCACTTAAGTGAAACCTCATCGATATTATACGCAAACTTACTATGTAGAGTTAAACCAATTCTTTTTATTGACTGTTGTAATTGATTTCAACATTTCGTGAGACAATAAGCGCGTCAACTGGGGCAGCACAAAAAAATCTTCAGCAACCCATAGATCGTATGTTTAGGACTTTTTCCATCATGTGTTGTTCTTTGGGTGGAAAGCTAAATATTCGATAATAATTTGAAATTTGATAGTTTTGATTCACCACGATACCACGTCAATTCAGTTTCCGCAACTTGATCTGAAAAGGATACGACTCGTCAGTTACTCGAATGCCGCCTTCGCAAACAATCATGACCTTTCTTCACAGTTGAGGCTCGTCGTGTTGGTGATGGACAATAATGATAACGCCGTACCAATATCGTTCCGGAGCTACAAATTGCGGAGCGTCACCAGGTCTATTTTATACCCTGAAGTAATAGCATTCGCGGATATGATTGACGAGGCATCATCTATCCGTTCTTAAATAGAACGAGCTCTGAAAACAGCATGCCTTATGCGATTGCTGACAGACGCGAAGTCCTTATTTGACGTAATAACTAAGGGCTACCGTACCCAAGAAAAGCGTACCATGCTTTACATCTGGACGGTGAGAGAGTCGTATTGAAATCAAGAAATTTTGAACATTGGTTTCCTACGGTCAAGTGGAAACATCACAGACGGTCTGACAAAACCGAACATGCGGAAGGCCTTGCTCGCCTTGCCATCAGAACAGGAGACACTTCGTAAATTGTGAACGATGGATCTTTCGTTCACCGCCGCGGCAGAATAACTCCCGAGGAGCGAATGGGAAACACTGATTCCCTATGCTATGAAGTGTTTTCGTCTTCAGGTTTTGAATTACTTTCGCCCAAGTCACCTCGCTTAAGATAATGATTGTAATGTTTTGCCGTCATTTCAGCCGGATAATTTTGCTTGTTAGATAATATCTACGCTCATGCATCTTACAAGCGGATGAAATAGTTTCACGAGCCGGAAATGAAAGGATAGATTGAAGGCAACATAGTGGAAGAAAATTTTTAAACCCCAAAATAGTGATACCTCTCGCGGCAACGACGATATTTTCGACTCATCGATAGGCGGTATTCATTACTAATTGAAACAAGAGAGGAAAGGAAGAATTTTGCAAGAAACGTGCCGTTGCTCCTGCGATGCGAAATCTTGATCACGACAGCACGCGATCTTGCTCGTATGTTCTTCTCAAGCGCACCAATGCCTCTGTTCTCTTCCTTCTAGTGGTCGTTGGTCTCTCTCAAACAGTTCAGATCGCTTCACAATTCTTCGATACGCCGCTCATGACCTCCGCTAGGATGTTCCAAGTTTGCCACTCGCTCTCCAATGGTACCGTCACCCTCCGGGTCCTTTACTCGAGATTCTTATTGGCACGCCGGTTGATGCAACGGTACATGCAAGAGTAAGCGGCGCGAGTCACGCGCACTCTTACATAAGAGGGTGTTAGTGTTTGCGTCATGCCTCATATATGTAAGATCAACAGAGCAATTTTCGGGTCGAATCAGTAATTTTCGAAATTCAAGTAATCCACTAAATTCAGTCCTTCAAAACCGAATTTACGAATGGATAAGAACAGCAACTGCCGACTGTACACGACTAATCAAAACAGATGTAAAGAATGTCAGTTGTGATTCTGACATCTAATTCATTACAGGTTCTACTGCACAATAGATTATTTAGCTGTTGATGAATTAGTCTCTAATTAATAGTGGCAGACTGTCCTAGTTGAATACTTTGGCGTCGTCGGACCTAATTGAAGGATACATCGAATCATCTGCGAACAGTCACAACAGCTACAGTATCCGGGCTTAGATAAACGAGGGCGATAGCTAGAGCTCGTGATATTCGCATTAATTTCAAAACTACAATCATATCACGATTATTATTATCTCTGCTCCTCTCGGAAATTCTACTATTACCACTAAATTGAGTGCAAGCAGGCAAGGATTTGGGACCTTCTCGCACCAGGGTCCTTGTTCAGCCCAGAAAAAGCAACAGATTTAGAAATGACATTCGATCAAACCATTTTCTCATTTCTCCCTCCGATTATCTCCTTCTTCCGTTCCGTTTATTTTGGTTTCATTTCTTCTATTTTTACTTACTTAACTTGTGTCATTCTCTTCATTGATTGCCATTTTTTCGCATCGGAAACCACTTGCTTCCTATAGATGTACTTGAATCTAAGATTCATTTGAGATTTGGACATTTTAGGAATTTGTCGGAAACACTATTTCGAACGTTTACAACTGTAGTCTTACAATAGTGTAATACTAGCTTACCCTGCAAAACTTAGAGGAGCCGACGCTAGTATGCAGCCCGGAGGTCACAAAGCGGCTTACAAAAGTGCGCTGCCAGCCAGGCTGACACTCGCTAGCTGACAATCAGCACGATCTTCTATCACATCTACCTAACAGTCCAAATGGACTAATTCAACCATTGAATTTTCGATCAGAGATAAACCATCCTGAGCCGCCTTTTCTTTGTTTCCTAGAATTTTGGTCTTCATATTCTCTCAAAAAGCAGCTTCGAGGTCTGCGATATAGTTGTTGTACAAATATTCATTAACACAAAGATTAGACCCTCGATACGACTTCACAAGCGTAAATTCACCTGGAGCTAATCATAACATAGCTAAGTTTCGAATCTGTCGTAATTTTTATCTGTCATGGATAGTTAGATCTCGGAAGAGCTAGACCACGCCCAATTGACTTCGTTTTCGAGTATGCTTAGCGATTCTGGCTCTGACGCGAGATTATATTTACAAACGTGATGTACTCTTGCACGCAGTTCGCAGAACAAGCCTAAATTTGTATTTGCGTCACGCTGAAGTCCAGGAGAGGAAGATCGAAAACCTTTCTGAAACAAATGTCATAGATAGAGTGATAGTGATAGCAAACTTTTTCAATCTTATGGACATTATCAAATTGAAGGATGAAGAAGGGCCAATCCGCCATAATTATTTTTAAAAGAGTATACAGTAGTAATCAGAACTTTCTTTATATTAGGAGAACTTAGGCTACGGTGCATGATCTACTCAACAAAATCTCCGATAATTTCTTCAGCAGATCAATTTGAATTTAATTAGATAAGAGATCGAACATATTGCTGAGACATGAAGTCCCACTTCTTACTTCTCCCCGTATTGTATATGAATCTAAAGATAACATTTAATTGAAACTTTCTGAACGGGATGAGAAAATTGTTTTCACATCTACAATCTCCTTATTTGACACATTACTTCAATTGCATTTTACTCATTTCGTTCTGTTTCTATGCTCTAATTGCTTGTACAAACGATTTGATTACACTTGAGAAATAAGAGAACGAACTTTTTCTTTGAATTTTGAAATAAACCTAAAAATGAGAGCTGAGATTCAAACGAAACAAAGAACTATTCGATTTGTTCTCTAATAGCACCACTGCGGCATTTGAATGCTCCTTCTCTTAATCCTTAATGCTTTCTGAAGCATTTATGACTTAATTTTGCATCAATCGAAAACTCAGAAGAAAGTCAAGGGGCGTCTTGCAGAACATTAAAACCCTAAAATAGTTTCATAATAAGGGCCTTAGAACGCATTTTTCTTGTGTACTAAAACGATTAGCTGTCGCGAATTAATTAAATACTCAAAAAAGCGCACCATATCATTATAAATGTATTGAATGATGCGCACCACAATCAGATGCACATAGCAATATATCATTTTCTGTGTTTTAGACAGATTTATCATAACTTTATGCACTTATCGTAATGCACATCGGAAATGGAAGCAAAACTCTCTTTGTATTTGTTCCCAAAGTTTGAGCTTTCTATAATCAACAATGTGCATGAACTAGGGAATATTAGATAATGAATCAAGCATTTTAGAATTTTGTTTCAATCCATATCCTTCCTTTCTGCTGTACATCTCTATGATATTCCATCGTCCAATATTTAGCGTTCCATCCCTTGTTTTGCGACTTTTCTTATTTACATGACCATCTCAAAGCATGCTCTTGTGTATATGGCCGTTTTAAGACAAGTCACGCACCGGAACGTACGTACGCATTCGATACAAAATTAAGCTGATCATAAAATGATTATTTTAAAGTTTTTTCAAGAACTTGTTATTTGGCTAATAATCGAGTATTCTATTTGAACTACTGAACAATGCGAATACGGTGTTATGTTGACGAACGCACACGCGCCGCCGGCAGGGATAAGATAGGTAGAAGTTGGAGAAGGGCACGCCGCTCGCCTGCCGTACGCCGTACCGTGAGGCGAGCAGCCACCCTGGTACGTATGAGAACTTGTCGCCCATCTCTTTCGCCGTGAAGGGCTGACGAGCGACCTTGACAATAAAGAGGATTGAGACGCGAGTGGGCACAACCGCCGATGATACCCGGTGAACCCCTTGGGTTGGCCCGAGTCACTGTTTGCTTCTGTGACGAAGCTTCTAGTGACTCTATTGTTTTTCGATTACTCTTCGCAAATTTCTGTCATTAAGTCCTAATAGCTAACTCTTGGCACAAACTACTAGCTAATTGGCTTACCTGACACTTGGCGAATGGTTAATGGCTGTAACTTATCGGTAAAAGAAATGGGGAAACAATTCCCCGCGATATTCCACGTATTAGATCCGAATATAGAATTTCCACCACCGAGACCAATCCATGACCTCACGGGAATCGAACCCGAAATCGTGACAATCGGTATGCTGCTGAAGCTTTTCAAGAGCCTCCTCACTGGGCTGCCCATCTCTGCTCTAACGATACTCGACCAATCTGGTTCGTTAAATACCTGCCACGTAGCCGTGTCACCAGATAGAGATAGTTTCAATAATAACATCAATTCAATTGTTCTCCTTCCAACAATTTGAGTTATTATGACGGCAGAGAATTGATTGATTAAATTCAAATTCATATCCGAATTTCCATGGCTGAATATTAATGGAGAACGTTGTTTGAAACAACATGCAGCCGATCTTTCTTCTGCAGCAGAACCATTATTCTGAAACGTTGATTGTCTTTTGCGACTGCGGAAAAGGATGCGCGGAAAAAAAGGCAGTTTTCCAAGCACATCAACGCCAATCATGAAGGGAAACATCCTAGCGGAGAATCCCAGGGGTCATTCAATTAAATTATTTGCACGAAATCTTGCAAGGGTGCTAAAGACAGGTACAATCACTGGATCTCTCAACACACAAGCAGAAGATTTTACTGTACTCGCATGCTGCAGTACAACTACAAAAGTGGACTAGATGGAGGAAAACACAAAGTAAACAACGGTAATCAATCGCGTTAGAAAGGAACGTGCCGCAGTTTGTAGAATCCTTTTCAGCGATTTTAGCACAGTAAAATAATTGGATGCTATCGTCTATATTGATGGCAGTGTTGATTTATGAGGTATAGAAACCTCCGCTTCATGGAGAATTGACGTCTTGCGGATAAAATTATCATCAATTCGGTACAAGAAAGATTCAAATATGTGTTGTCGTTGATTTCGCCGCAAGAGTGCATTAGAGACAGTGTAGATACAAAAAAGACCAGCTACTGATAAATAACAGAGTAATTGTCTTCCTTTCCATAAAAATTCCATTTCCGGTAAGTCAGGCAGATAGCATTGTTCTAATCAGTTGGTTTCAGTACCTCTGGTATCACTGTAACTATAAAAAATGGTGCAGAAAACCTCACGCCATGATATTTGAAAGCAACCAAGAAGAACCGGCCCGGGATGACATATCGGTGACCAAGAAATAGGTAGCCGTTCTTACACTGTAAGCGAGCTTAGACAACTGTGAAAATACAGATGGTGCACGTGGAAATCGTGTCGATGGGGAAATCGTAAAATGTACAAGAATGAAGAAAAATTACGGAAAGTTCAGATTAAAGTGCATCTTTAGGAAACGGTTCGTTTCTATCAGTAAAAGTAGAAAATAGAGAAAGAAAGATGCTAAACAAAATGGTTAAAAATGGAAAGCATGGCAATTGAATAAAAGTATGAGAAAGGGGGAAATAGTGTTTCAATATTGAAGACCAGGCTTTGAAGCGCTCTCCCCGATTCGGTACCACACTGCCTACTGACGCTCTTTCAGCTTTTCTATTACACCTCAGCGTCGCAGACTGCAAATTGTGGGAAGATAGCGGTAATGATAATGCGCCGAAGCTGTGGGAGGCTCGATGCGAAGTTTTGGGCCTTCTGCTGAATTGCCGGAACACGATGCTTGGTGTTATTGTGCGAGATTTGCGTGCACGCTAAAACTGGTGCAGACGTAGCTCTCGTGTGATTTCATTTGCGACGAGCAGCGGAAGCCGCCCATCGCTGAGCTGGCCGATATTTTCCGTATGCACTATAAATTTTGGGTACGACATAGCTGCCAGTTCAGTGCTCCGACCGATTTCACTTCGTTACGCTACAAGTGTACGCCCCCAGATTAATGGATATGGATGAGACCATTAGAGGGGCCTGAATCGATGAGCTTGGATGAAGCAAGGCAAATCTACTGTTCACGAACGCGTACATCGAGAAAATTCGAGTGTACCTATCCATGAGAGTAGTGCGCATAGCAATTGCGATGTTAGTACTCAAACAGAGCGCTGCAAAATTTCGAACGTGCGCATTTACTACCAGTATGGGGCGGCTTCAAAGTGTCGATCGTCGTTATGATCGCTAACTAGCCGAATATGACTTCATAAGGCTTTGTTCAAGTTTGAGTTGGCGATGAGAGCATGTAATTTGTGTACTTCGATGATTTGATCGAATTAGAGAGTAGAGTCTGATCAGATCGAGGAATCTAGCGCCCGATTCAAACGATCGTTGTCGCGGAGGATCATTCTGGTCATCGCGCGGATGAAGCACGCTGCGCAGACACGTTAAATTCAGTTCAGTATACTTGGTGGCCGAAATGTCCAATTGGTGATCTTTTCCAGTCGACAAACGACACCAAGATATGCCTATGCGTTTTCAGGTTCGGCATAATACTTCATGATTCAAGGAATCGCTATTTCTTTGTTGACGGGCGAGATAGAACAAGAGATATTTACCATGACGGGAGGTCCTTTTTGACAATTTCCATGGAGAATCCGTACGTTAATAAGAAATCGGCGAAACAACGCGTTACACAGTCTTCAAATGAAAACCCTGCAACAACTCACTCGGGAGTGTTGTAATCCGTATGTCCACTTTTGGGCCTTTGCCTTCGTTAGGAGGCCGATCGCCGTCATTGCACGTCTTTTCTCAATTCACTTTTAGTTTCTTGTAGACCTCTCTTACCAATGAACCAACATGTCCTCATTATCCTTATCCACCACATCCAAGGTTGTGGTGTTTGAATTGGCGCTTGCGGGGGGGGGGGGGGGGGGGGGCCGGGGGGGGGGGGCCGCGCCGCCACGGCGGGGGCGGCGCGCCCCCCCCCCCCCCGCCCCCCGGCCGGGCCCCGGCGCCGCCGGGCGGGGGGCGCGGGCGGCCCGCCCCCGCCGGGGCGGCGCGCCCGGCG
>JAAUYH010110809.1_pt1 | contig 24214 bp, 19 predicted proteins | sample 7278061 | NCBI WGS metagenome assembly JAAUYH01 (sample SAMN14350203, study PRJNA611818) | marine sediment metagenome | isolation source: surface marine sediment (0.6m) | place: French Polynesia: Moorea | collected 2018-08 | reverse complement strand
TAAGACTAGCATTAAGCAGCAATTTTTGTTTTCCAAAACGTAGTAGGTGTTCGATGTCATATCTTTGTCGATAAGCCTGATAGGCTTCAGTGATTGTCAATTCATTTCGACTACAACTACTGACAGATGATTTGACCAGGGCAAATTTTCAGGGCTCAAAATCTCCTTGAGTTGTCTGGAACCAACTTGCTTACCTGTTTGGTCTCTCTTGACTCGCTCTACCATCAAGGGAATTGCCCAGGGTATCTGACCTGTCTCTTCTTTTTCAGGGAGAGCTGTCAAGACTGAGTAAGAATGCCCGATATTAATTGGTTTGTTGCCTTTGATTGTATTGGGTTGATAAATTATGGTTCTCTCTTCTAAGGTTTTGGCATAGGGTCGTGGCAGAGGTGTTACATCTATCGCCCACAAGTAAAATTGCTTTTGCTGAGGAGTGGGAATTAGTTCCGCAATGGTTTGGATGCGGTCTGAGATTGGTGATTTTTGGCTCTTATCTGCTTCTGTGGAGTTGCTTTGCGTTGTTCGACTAAATTCTTGAATTCCTTGTTGTTTTGGGGCATTGTTTATGAGAAGATTGAAATCAGTTTTGGGAAACTGCACTCAATCTTCTCATTAGACTTGTCCCTTCTTCTCAGACTTTTTTCGCTCATTCTCTCTTGATTTTGTCCAAAGTCCAAAAGTTAAATGGATCTCTAATAATTAGCAGATCGTATCTATCTTGAGTTTTACCAAGATAAAGATCGTGCTTTTGTTCAAATTTATGACTAAAAACTTCTGCTAAAGCATAATCTTCATAGCTATAAATGAGGCAATATTTAGGCGTTAAATCGCCACTTTTTTGTTGTTTAAACTGCTCGATCGACCATTTATATTGAGGGAAATGGTAACACAAATTATGATACTTGTAGCGATAGGGATTTTCATTAATCTCAACGTTGTTGATGTGAAAAACTGCTCCTTGTTTTTGTTCTTGTTCTTGCTCTTGTATCCAAGAAATAATAGCGTGATTTCCAGTTCTTCTCAAACCAGCAATCCGAATTTCTTTTTGATTAACAATTTTTGACCAAATATTTCGTTGTGTAACACTTCTATATATATCTTCTAATTCGTTGTTTATCTTTTGTTTTAATTTATAAATAGCAAAAGAAGGATTTTTGACAATCTTACTGGCAAGAGATTGTAAAGGCATATAAAAGGCAACGGAATATAGCTACTTTTACCTGACAAGTATACTACAAAATTCCTAGAGAAGCATTAGTATAAGCTCCGTAATCTGATAGGATAAACGACTGCATCTTATTTCAAAATTATAAAATCACCATTTTACATATTAAGAATTATGAAAAGACGAGAAATAATTAAAAATATTAGTATCAGTGCAGGAACTACTGCTGTTCTAGCTTCCTGTGGTCAAACTAGTGATAGTCCTAGTGTCCAAACCAATGAATTACCTAATTTAAGATGGCGCATGGTCACTAGTTGGCCTAAATCTTTGGATACTATTTTTGGTGGAGCGCAAACAGTATGCGATCGCGTTAAAGCCCTGACTGGAGGACGCTTTACTATTGAACCCTATGCTGCTGGTGAAATAGTCCCTGGGTTGGAAGTGCTAGATGCAGTACAAAATGGTACAGTGCAATGCGGTCATACTGCCAGCTACTACTATATAGGGAAAAATCCGGCTCTAGCTTTTGGTACAAGCGTACCTTTTGGACTGACTGCCCAACAACAAAATGCCTGGTTTTATTATGGTGGTGGTATAGAGACTATGCATAAACTCTATGCAGATTTTAATATCATTAGTTTTCCCGCAGGTAACAGTGGTACGCAAATGGGGGGGTGGTTTAAACAAGAAGTAAAATCTCCAAGCGACCTAAATGGCTTAAAAATGCGTATTCCTGGCTTGGGTGGTCAAGTTATGGCTCTTTTGGGAGTGAATGTACAAGTATTACCTGGTGGAGAAATTTTTCTGGCTTTAGACCGTGGTGCGATCGATGCAGCCGAATGGGTAGGCCCTTATGACGATCAAAAACTTGGTTTAAATAAGGCAGCTTCTTTTTATTATTATCCTGGTTGGTGGGAACCTGGTTCTACTTTTGAACTACAAATAAATAAAGGGGAATGGGATAAGTTGCCCGAAGTATATCAAGAAATATTGAAAACCGCAGCCATGGAAGCTAATCTCAGAATGATCTCCAAATACGACGCTTTAAATGGAAAGTCTTTGCAAGAGCTTATCGCTGGAGGCACTAAGTTAATTGCCTATTCTCCAGAAATTTTACAAGCAGCCCAAAAAGCAGCTTTTGCTAAATATGAAGAAGATGCTGGTAAAGATGCCACTTTTAAAGAAGTATACGAGCAATGGAATAAGTTTCGCCAAGAAATTTCTCAGTGGAATAAGATTAACGAACTAAGTTTTAGTAATTTTATCGCTTAGGAAGGTAGATTATCTCAATTCTCGAAAATAGGTAAAGTAATCGTCAAAAACATAAAATATTAAAAACATAGACTTGAAAGCCCCCTCTGCTCCCCTGCACCTTTGCTCCCTCTGCTTGCCTTTGTTTTATAATTAATTACACCCACTTCACCTACTTATCTTGACTTGTTCAATCCTTAATAAGATAAAATTTATCTCAAGTGTGCTGGCAAGTTTACCTTAATCCCTCTGAGCAATTAGGATACTTCCTGCTCACCTAATTAACCGAGTTCAAGTCAAATTACTTAATTAACTGAATGGCAAATTCATTCAATAATACAGCTACTTACGCTATTGATTTTGGTACCAGTAATACAGTTATTGCTCGCTGGAATGCAGTAACAGAACAGGCAGAAACAGTTAAAATTTCTGGTTTATCTCAACAAATTGCCAATAATCCTCCCTTAATACCTAGTTTGGTGTACGTGGAAGATGCTAGTCAGAGTCGAGTAATTTCAGGACAGACAGTACGAGATCGCGGACTAGACTTGGGTAATAACAGTCGTTTTTTTCGGGGTTTTAAACGAGGAATTGGTACAGAAATTCAGGGATTTTTGCCAGAAATTGACGGAAAAACTCTTACTTTTGAACAGATAGGAGAATGGTTTCTGACAGATATAATCGATCGCCTAAGCGAATCGGAACAAAGTCTTGATTCGCTTATTTTAACCGTACCTGTTGATAGTTTTGAAGCTTATCGTTATTGGCTGAGTGAAGTTTGTCAATCTCTGTCCATAGAACAAATTAGAATTTTAGATGAACCGACAGCAGCAGCTTTAGGCTATGGTGTGGCTGAACAAGAATTGATTTTAGTGATAGATTTCGGTGGAGGGACGATCGATCTTTCTTTAGTTCAGATCAATCAACAAGTCAAATCAACTCAAGGTTTTATTCTCAAATGGGGTAAAAAAAATCTGGGAGAAAGCTCATCTCAGAAAAAAACAACAGCACGGGTACTCGCCAAAGCTGGTCAAAATTTGGGTGGAACAGACATAGATAATTGGTTAATAGATTATTTTGCCAGTTCCGATGGTCTTCCTAAATCATCTTTGACTACTCGTTTAGCAGAAAGATTAAAAATTCAATTATCTTCTCAAACTGAAGCGACAGAAGTTTATTTTGATGATGAAAATTTAGCAACTTATGAATTAAGTTTAGACCGCGATCGCTTTGAGCAAATTTTACAACAACAACAGTTTTTTGCTCAATTAGATGAATTAATGACCCAAGTTTTAAACCAAGCTAGACGTAATGGTGTGGAAATTGCTGATATTAATTCTGTACTTTTAGTCGGTGGTACAGTGCAAATTCCCTCGGTAAAAAATTGGGTAAGACAGTATTTTGAAGCTAGCAAAATTTTAGGCAATCGACCTTTTGAAGCTATTGCCACAGGAGCATTACAAGTAGCTAAAGGTATAGAAGTACAAGATTTTCTTTATCACAGTTATGGCATTAGATATTGGGATAGAAGGCAAAATCGTCATAACTGGCATCCAATTATTAAGACTGGACAACCCTATCCTATGGCTCAACCAGTAGAATTACTGTTAGGAGCTTCAATAGAAAATCAACCAAGCATAGAATTAATCATTGGTGAACTGGGAACAGAAATGGGGGGAGTAGAAGTCTATTTTGATGGAGACCGATTAGTTACTAATAAGCTTGGTTCAGATACGATGGTAGTGAAATCTCTTAATGATCGCGATGGGGCTAGAACTTTAGCTAGGCTTGATCCCCTAGGTAATCCAGGTAGCGATCGCATTAAATTGCTTTTTTCTGTAGATAATCAATGTTATCTGAGAGTTACGGTGGAAGACATCTTAACGCAACAGGTTCTTCTTAACAATCAAGTTTTGATAAAGCTAGACTAATTCTATACCAGATCTAGGTTTTTTTTCCGATAAATCAAGTTTTTATAAAGCTAGATTAACCAAAATTTTACTTTACAATCAAGTTTTGACAAAGTTTAAGCTAAGTCGTTTTTAATAATGATAGGATACGCAAAACAACATAAAGTTAATAAGTATTTAGGATCAATACTTACGTGCTTATACTAAAAATACACTATGATGTAATACGCAATAATCAAAAACTACTATATAATTAAGGATGTATATCTCTCTATTGTTTATCATCTCGATCTATTGAACTAATTATTTTTTACTAGTAGCTTTTGACTAAAAGCCTGACAGTATTGCATCAATTTAATAAAGTCAACATACATATATCAGAATGACCAAAAAAATATTTGGTGGGGTGTAAACATGGAACAAGTAAACATACTGAGTATCTCAATTGACAACTTTAGTATGTCAGAGATGTTGGAAAAGCTTAAATTTGGTGGAGTGGTATTTACTCCTAATGTAGATCACCTAATAAAATTACAAAAGGATAAAGACTTTCATCGTATCTATAATTCCGCTGACTACAGGGTTTGCGACAGCCAAATATTGATCTTGGCAGCTAAGTTTTTAGGTCAACCATTGCGGGAAAAAATATCTGGCTCAGATCTTTTTCCAGCTTTTTACTGGTACTATCGCCATGATAAAAATGTCAAAATATTTTTGTTAGGTGGCCCTGAAGGAGTAGCAGAGCAGGCTCGTCGCAGAATTAATGCGAAAGTAGGACGAGAATTAGTCATTGACTCCTATTGCCCTCCTTTTGGTTTTGAAAAAGACGAGCAAGAATGCCAAAAAATCGTTGATTTAATTAATCAGTCAGGAGCAACTGTACTAGCTGTAGGCTTGGGCGCGCCTAAACAAGAAAAGTGGATCTACGAACATAAAGACAAACTAGAAAACATTAAAACTTTTTTTGCCATTGGGGCTGCAATTGAGTTTGAAGCTGGACATCGCCAACGCGCACCAGAATGGATGAGCGTGGCTGGTTTAGAGTGGTTATTTAGATTACTATTAGAGCCAAAACGTCTTTGGAAAAGATATTTAGTCGAAGATTTACCTTTTTTCTTCCTAATATTAAGACAAAAGTTCAGCTTTCATCCTTGGAGCAAATTAAGTAGGTAAAATCTGGCAGAAACTGAAATGTCGGAAAGTACACTTATGTTTAAATTTAAATTTCTAGACTAAATTTGCCAATAACCTAAATTACAGAAAAGTAAACAATATATCTATAAATTATGTCGAAAATTAAAAGGATTATTAAGCCTATTTAAAGATATTTTAAATTTCCAGCTAATTTTACTCACTGAGCGTCTTTTAGATATAGCTAAATTCTTCCAAATAGGAGATACTATATTTAGGTGTGAAGCTAAAGGACGCTACAAATGCTGGAGAAATTTTTGCTTGCTGTGATTGCTACTTTCTGTTTTTATCTGTTTTTTCAGATGGGAAATACTGCTCCAAAATCAGACTCTTTAGGTAATAATCTGGTTAGAGTTTCAAGTTTTTTCACCAAAAATTTAATATTTTCTCATTAGTAGTAAGAAGGGAAATTTATTTAATACCAATTCTCAAAAGTGGCAAGATGCTTCGTATGGGGAAAAATTCAGAAGTCAGATTTTACAAGAGTCTAAAAGCTTGTTCATAGTAATAAAATATTCTCTATATATCTAGTTCTTTTCGAGAAATAGTATAATTCATTTTTCATATCAAAATTGCATATTGGATAGCTTAAAAATAGTAAAACTTGAAATTTTTCAAAGCTTTTATGCGTAGTCTATTTAAGCGATAATGGTAGCCAAGTCTTTGCTGCCAGCTTTGCCACACGCTCACGATAGGTCTATTATAGGATGCATCAAGATGCTTTCTAATCTGGTTGATTTCTCTCCATCCTTCCTTATGAATTGTCCAACCTACTTTAGCAGCAGCTATTCCCATAATATTGCCATCATTAAGATGTAGATTATTTAATTCTAGATAGTCAACAATCATACCCCAAGTTTCAAGGAACTCTATTTCTTTACCATTGTCTCTGGTGATAATGTAGATAGACTCTCCAACCCATTTAACCTCTTCCCAAACATTGGATGTAATACCAAGTTTAGATGCTGTTTTTCTGAGAAAATCCAGAGATTTAGGTTCTCGTTTTTGTAGATGTTCAATTAAATTTTTTTGGCAAGCAGTAATCCCTGGTAACCATTGAGTTATTTCTGGCATGTCGCTAATAATTCTTGTATCAGCATCTATATAGATTGTTGCTGGATATATAGACAGAGCTTTTTGTAACAAGAATCTTTTATCATTTACACAACGCAATGTCCCTTGTTGAGTATGTTTAAAAGCAAGCACATTCAAGTTGTTACTAAAATCTTTAGGAAAGTCAGTGTAAACAATTAGCTGAGTTTGAGGCGCATAATGTAATAAGTCTCCTGCTAATTTTTGCGCCATTAGTCTATACCGATAACCAAGAGCTAATGTACAAAAGCAAAAATCTTTTTTTGTCTCAGTCATTATTGCATTCCTTATTATTAGGGACAAAAAATTTACAAAATCAGAGATGTAGTGTTTCTCGTGACGCACCCGTAGCGTAAACGCATACGGGCTTCCTACTTCACAAATACTTGACTAGACACAGCTATCGCTTTGTCCCCGACAGAGGTATCTCCATAGGCTAACACCGCCCGCCCGACGGCTAAAAGCTTGAATCCATGCTCGCAAGAAGCCTAATTATTTATACAAACAAAAAGGACATCCTTTCCGAGCAATCACTCTATCTATATATTCAATATCTTCTTGACTTAAATAATCTAGATATCCTCCAACTTTGCCTCTTCTGACTTTATAAGATTCATTATCTTCTACAGTTCCTGGCTGAAGAATAGAATTATGAAGTTTGGCGTTCTTTTCTAAGTTTTTCATATTGTCGAACTTAGCAAATTCGATGGCGTTTTTGATGGTTTTTTCTTCAATATTTTTGATTTGAGCAAAATCAATGATTGTTTTCAATGTCTCATAAGGAGCAGTTTTTAAATCCTCATATTTTATCAGCAGGAAATCTTCAGGAACATTTTGATTTTCATACCAAAGATTATAAAAATTAACTAATTTTTTAATTCCATGTTCTCTGCTACGAATAAAATCAGAAATATCTCCTTGAAATTGATAATCATATCTTCTAGTTACATGAAAATAACTGGAAACTAAAACGTCCTTAGGATTGCGACATAAAAATATTACTTTTTTATCTTTAAAAATAGACTTATCAGTTACGAAGCGGACAAAACGACTTTTAGTAATACTTCCTGGTGACCAGCTACCTGAACCATCGTGAATCCAATTAATATTAGTAACCCCAGCCTCTAAAGTCAGTTTAATAGTATTAAGAATATACTTTTCATCTAAATTAAATTGACTACATAGAATTTTGCCTAAAATCATTCGGAGCCAAGTTCTTCCACATTTAGGGTGAGAGATGACGTATACTTTTACTTTATTATCTAATTTCGTTCTGCCTTCTTGCCTAAAGAACTCCCATTTAACTTTGTGAATGACTTTGTTTAGTAAAGAAGGAGACTGAGGATTTTGTTTGTCTTGATTAACAACCATTTTTATAGTAAAGGATTAAGATGTTGTTAGATTTTGTGTGGGGAAGTAAAGCCTACCCTTGTAATGTAATCTATTCTCCTTCCCCTCTCTGTTTTTTAATTTTTTCTATTTCTTGTTGTAATTCCTCTACTTGTTTTTGTAAAGTATCTACTTCTGTTTGATTATCTTCTACTTCTACATCAACCGAGCCTCTTTTACCGACTCGAACATAATTTCCCTGTTTAATTTGCTGATATTCTGACGAATCTGCCCACTCTTCTAGATAACTTAAGCGTTCTACAGCAAAAGGATGAGTCAAAAAGCTACCGTTACCGCCATTATAAATAAGAAATTTGTAGATTTGATTTAAGCTATCTTGGTCTAATTCTTGGTACTTTTTTGCCTGCTGTCGAAATTCTGCCAAACTAGATTCGTGGGCATATTTTTTACTGCCTCCTGATAGTTTCATCATAGTTTGCAGCACTGTATCTAAGTCATCTACCACTAGCATACCTGCGCGATCGGCTGATAATTCTGCCTTGCGTCGCCATTCATAAAAAGCAAAAATTAGACCACTACTAATTAAGTTGCCTAAACCAAGAGTTAACTCACCCAAGATAGAAGCAGCACCCATTACCCAAATCGCCATCTGAATTAAGATAGTGTGGTCACATTTAATATGTCCTAATTCATGAGCCATGATCGTACGAATCTCTGCTTCATCCATTAATTCTAGGACTTCAGTATTAACTACAATATAAGGTCGATCGCGCCCTAAAGCATGGCTGTTAGCTAAAGGATTTTGGGATACGTATAAACTAGGTTCAGGGTATACATCTAAATCCCGCACGCATTCGCGAAAAATTCCATACAGAGTAGAATATTGCCTAGCACCAGCTTGAATACAATTGCCTAACCAATAAATGTTTTGAGGGCGTTCGTAAAAGTATTCTACAAACCTATTCGCTAGCAAATCAAAGCCTGGAAGACTACGTAATGTTTGTTCTGCTTGACGGTCTAAAGGATGTCTAAAAGCTTCACTGGATATTCCTGAATAAGTAGGCATAAAAAAATTTAGTTATTAACTATCTATAATCTATGACTTTTTGGAGTTATGGACTAAGTCAATCTACTCTACAATGAACTCAAAATAAACTTAAAAAAAGGAGTTAATAGCAATCGTGGTTTATATTTACATTTCTGATTAAGTTATCTAGTTAACTTTAATATTTGTTTACTTGGGTATAATATTATACCAAATTCAAAAATTGTCTTATTGTATGACTAAAGTAACTAGTTTAAAACCTTGCCATCTATGGCGGAGAAAATGAAGTAAGAATTGTGCGGGAGTTATGGTTTTGAAATGAATGCTTCTACGAAAGCCACCGGAGTTCTCTCCTCTGGTATTCATTTACTAGATGGTGTGTATCAAGTAAATCGAGTGTTGGGGCAAGGCGGTTTTGGTATAACCTATCAAGGAGTTGATACCAGGCTTAATCGACCTGTTGCTCTCAAAGAGTTTTTTCCTGAAGGTTGTTGGAGAGAAGGAACAACTGTTATTTCCGCAGGAAGATGGACTGTAAAAACTTATAGTGATGCTAAACAAAAGTTTTTACAAGAGGGTCAAACTTTAGGGCGATTTAATCATCCAGGCATTGTACGAGTGTTCTATTACTTTGAGGAAAATAATACGGCATATATGGTAATGGAATATTTACAGGGTCGCAGTCTGGCTGATTTGTTAAAACAAAGAGGTGGTAAACTGAGGCAGTCTGAAGCTTTACAATATATCCAAAAAATATGTCAGGGATTAGAAGTATTACATCAGTCTCAGTTTTTACATCGAGACCTTAAACCCGATAATGTAATGCTGACTAAGGATAATCGAGTAGTCTTAATAGACTTTGGGGCAGCAAGAGACTTTACATCTATGACTTCTAAGCGATTTACCGCTATGTTTACCCCTGGATATGCTCCTTTAGAACAATATGGTCAGGCACTCAAATTTGGAACTTTTACCGATATTTATGCTTTAGGAGCGACTCTATATCATCTTCTGACAGGAGTAGTTCCCCCATCTGCCATAGAAAGGGCAGCAGGAATAGAGTTAAAACCTATATGCCAAATCAATCCAGAAATTAGTCCGCATATTTCCCTAGCTGTAAATCAGGCAATGGCAATGGAAGTCACGGAGAGAACAAAATCGGTAAAAGAGTTTTTGGATGTACTACGAATGAGCAATGGCAACTCAGTTGGTTTGGTCGAGCAAACTTTCTATGAATCTGCTCAAGATCCCTGGAATGCTTTTGAATCACCTAAGTCTTCTTCCACTAACTATAACAAGCAGAATAAATCGAATTCGTGGTTTTAACCTGGATAATGACAGAGAGTACTTTTACCTCTAATTGGGAAGCAAACTAATGATGTTAAATGATATCAAAATAGCCATGCTAGGAACTACTGGGGCGGGAAAGACTAGCTATCTCTTGGCTATGTATGCAGTGATGCAAACAGGTATCAAAGGTTTTACCCTGTCAGCAAAAGACATGGATATGGATTTGGATTTGATTGAGAAGTGGGAACAATTAATTGATATTGAAGCGGAAGATAGATGGCCTTTACCTAATGCAGCAGCGATCGAACATTATAGCTTTAATTTTAGTTATGGTTTTCGACCCATAATGAGTTTCGACTGGTTAGACTATCGCGGTTTAGCTTTAAGCGATCGCTCTAGCGAACAGGATGTACAAGCATTATGTAACTATTTAGCTGATTCTGGTTGTTTATTTTTGTGTGTATCGGGAGAAAATCTTCAAGATAAAATAACTCCAGCGATTGTACGCCAGATTAAGAGCGATCGCATGAACCAGTTTATTCAACAAATCATTAGTAATTATCGCCAACCAACTCCCGATCAACCTTTCCCAGTAGTAATTTTAATTACTAAATACGATCTTTGTCATCATCGCGATAAGCAAGCAGTTATTGAGGATATTAAAAGAATATTTCAGGCTCTGTTTACTCCTAATTCTGGTTGGCTGGTAATGATTTGCCCCGTTAGTTTGGGTAAAGAACTATGCCAAGATATAGATCGAGGTTCTATTGTGCCAGTCAATGTTCATCTACCAATTGTGTTTGCTATTTACTCTCAACTACGTTCTTATGGCATTAAACTCAAAACTGCTCGTCTTCGCCTTCATGAAGAAATAGATAAATTAAAACAGTCTGGGATGTTAACTAAATTTTTGAAAAATGGCTTATTCCAAGAGAATGCCAAAAAACTAGAAGAACTAGAAGAAAAGATTGAGATCGTTGAAGAGAATATGGGATTACTTGCAGAAGAATTACAACAAGTTTCTCTATTTCTCAGTGGTAGTGAGGTAAAAGCTAATGTATGAATCTAAATGGGCGGGAATCGTTTACGGGCGAAGCTACAATATGGATTTTCGTCTGATTGCTATCCCAGAGGATTTTACTAGCGACGTAACTAATTGGGCGTTAGAGCATATTATTCCCACCACTCGTGCAGCAAGCAAGCTGTCTAATCATCCTCGCTGGTCTTTATTTAAAAATGAATCTCACTGCGTTGTCGGTGTTACTTGCATGGTGCGAGATTTAATTGATGATAATCAAAACGAAGAAGGAGAGAATTTAACTAAAGATTCTCAGGGTCGACCTCTATATATTTTTGTTGGTTATGGAACTAAAATTAATCATCAAAGATATGCTATCAATTTTCCTGCTTATAACTATACTAATTTAGAAATTTTTCAACCTTTATATCAATATGTTCGCGATCAATGGTTAGCTAAAGATTCTGGTATCAATCGGAAAAAAACCGTCTTAACTAATTACCAAAAATTATTTTTTACTAAAATAAAACCTAAAACTGATGCCGATCCTAACTTGGCTGAACAATTAAATTATCAGAATAAATATCCTGGCAAAATCTTTCTCTGGCAAAATTCGGCCCAATGGAACAGTAAATTATGGGCAACCACAGCACTTTGTAAAAAACCAACTTCTCTCTGTTTAGGCTTAGCCAGCACCAAACATTTGCTTAAAAGTTCTTTTTTGAATGGAACAGTTATTAACATTTCTGAATTTACTATTCAAGATAAATTGACAGATGATGCCTTAGAATCAGAGCAAAATAAATCAAAAGAGTCGGCAATCAAAAAAATATTTTCCTTACCTCAATCTCTAGAAGCCAAAGTTAAAAAAGATCTCCAATCTACCTTTCAACAAGCAGGGCAAGCAGTTAACCTTGGTCAAGAATTGGTACAAAATATAATAGGCAAACAAGAGGAATTGGATCTAGAAAATATAGAACTAAAATCAATTCCTAAAAATCAAGAGGAAACTTTCGGGTTTAAAACTAAGAAGTCTAAAAAACCTTCTCAGCCAGAGAGTCAAGAGTGGTTTTAATTAAAGGCAGAGGTGCGGAGGAGGCAAAGGGGAAAGAAAGAGTTTATATTTTAAGTGAGTAAATATAAATAAAAGAGTAAACTTAAAATTAGTAGATGGAAGTTAGAGAACTCAAGTTTCTCCTGAAATTGGCTGCTTTGCCAGAATATAAAGGTAAAATTGGTGAACTAAAGCCCACAAGTAGAACTAAAATAGCAGACACAGAAAAGATTTGCCGTCGGTTATACGATCGCGCTTTGGTAGAGTACCAAGAACAAATTACTAAGTTCAAGCTTTCTTCTGTAGGTAAGGCTTTACTCAAACTAGATATCCAAAAATTACCTTTAACGGGAGCAGAATTAGTAGTTCTCCAAGCTTGTAGTCAAGCAATAATTACTCCCCAAAAAATTAAAGTTACTCCTACAGAAACAAGAAATAAACTCATTAGTAGCTTAATAGAAAGAGGTTTAATTACAGTTGTTACGACTAAAATTAAGCAAGTTTGCTTGACAGATAAAGGTAAACAGTATTTGCTAAGAGAATACAATCCTCAAGGTCATTATCCTGTTTTAAGTTTGGATTTACTTAATAACTATTTATATTTATTCCGTCAGCAGAATGCTTTAGTTATCGGGCAAAAAATAAAATCAGGAAAGACAATAGGGAATCGGGAACAAGAGTGCATCCGCGTACACGAAGCGAATACCATCAGGTCTTTTGCGGAGGTTTCCTCTCCACTGAGTAGCGCACCAAGAGAGGCAGCAGCCCTGGTTAATAATAGCAATCGTCGGCAAAAAATCGATTTTTCATCCCACTATGGTAAAACTGCACCTATTTCAGATGAACAAGTTCTGCAAACTATACTTGATTTAGATTTACAGTTAAACACTAATAATTATTTACCAATTTTCTATCTACGAGAGAAATTACAACCTTTCCTCTCTAGAGAAGAATTAGATTTAACTTTGTATCGTCTACAAAGACAAGATAAGCTGGAATTAAGTTCGATCGTTGAATCTTCTAAATATACTCATGAACAACTTAAAGCCGGTATTCCTCAGAATATAGGGGGGTGTTTATTTTTTTTAATAGTAGTTAAGGAAAATTAGAAGATATCTGATAACTGCTACAATGCAGCATAATCAGAAAGTTTTAGCTAATAGTGAAGCATCGAGGTCTTGTTTTTCCCACAAAAAGCGAATACTGAACCCGAAGGGCTAACAGCTAATAGCTAACAGCTATTGAATGAAAGATAGAGGTACTACAGTGGCAACTTTAGCGGAAATAATTCAACGGGAAGTAAATCCCTTCGATCCGGTAACGTTGAAAACAGGGAATTTTTGGACAGATGATAAACAAAAGGATATTCCTACTGTTACTTCTATCCATCAAGAAGCCATTCAAGAGACAGAGAATTTTTTGCATACTGTCGCGAAAGATCATCACACTCGCACTCTTTTGTTAATGGGGGATTCTGGCTGTGGTAAAAGTTATTTACTTGCTCGTCTCAAACAAAATTTTAACCATCAAGCCTTTTTTGCCTATATCGATCCTTGCCCTAGTAGTGATTGTATTTGGCGACATACTCTACGTTACACTGTCGATAGTTTGATGCATGCACCAGCAGGGGAAAAAGAGTCTCAACTGCTAATGTGGTTAAAAAACTTAGCCAATTTTCGCGATCGCAGTTTGATGAAGCAACTTTTGGGGGCAAAGGGCTTATTTGTGCTTAATTTTCGTAGTAGTTATCCTACGGGGATTTTTCAACCAAAAGATTTTTTTACAGTTTTATATCAACTTACCAAACCAGAATTTTATTTTCTTGCCTGTGATTGGTTACGAGGAGAAAATCTTGATGAAAAAGATTTGAAAAAGTTAGGGGTGAGTACGGTTATTGATAGTGAAGAATCTGCTAGAGGAATTCTGGGTAATTTTGGACGTATTGCTGAGTATAATAAACCGATTGTTCTCTGTTTCGATCAAGTAGAAACCTATCGTCATTCGGATGGTTCTTTTGATATTAGTTCAGTTTTTAATATTAATACTACTCTGCACAATAGTAATTTTAAAAACTTTTTAGTTATTATTAGTATTATTCGCAATCAATTTATCGAACAGAAAGATAATTTACATCAATCAGAACTTGCTCGTCTCGACAAGACAGTTACGCTTAAACAGATCGATATTAATCAGGCAGAAGCTTTGTGGTCAAGTCGTTTAGCTTATTTACACTCTCAAGTAAAACCCCAACCAAAATCTCAGCTTGAACCTTTAAGTAAAGAACAACTACAACAGCATTACCCAGGAGGAAAAGCAAATATCAGAGATTCGTTGGCATTAGCTAGTAAATTGTTTTTGGCTTATAAAACTGGTCAAAAAGATCTGGGAAAAGTAGAAGAGAATATACCTGCTTCTTTTTATTTACTTTGGCAACAAGAATTCCAAAAAATCAGAAATGAACTCTCTCGTATTCGTCAATTTTCTTCTCAAGAACTAATTGATATGTTGCAACAAGTAGCTATTGCTCTGCAAACAAATCAAGTAAAAAACAGATTTTTATCTGGGAAATATGCTAGCTATTCTTTTAGTTATAAATCTTTAGAAAAAAATAAGTTAGTTGGAGTTCTCTGGTGCGAAGAACCTAGCTTAAAAAGTTTTGTTTTTGCGATGAAAGCTTGTGATAAAGCCAAAAAAATTCATCGTAACTGTAATTTGATTTTACTGAGAGCAGAAACCGTTGGTAGTTCTCCAAATAAAGGATATCAACTATATAAAAAAATATTTCGCCGTTCTCCCCATCGTCATCTCCAACCAAGTTTAGAAGATGTCAGTTATCTTAAAACTTATCAAAAATTAGCTAATGAAGCGATCGCAGGGGATTTGGTGTTGGGTTTCCAGACCGTTACCTTATTACAGTTACAATCTTTAGTCTGTCACAGTCAAGTTTTAGCTGAATGTAATTTGCTCAGGGAATTAGCCATCATACCAAGTAAAAATGATACAGCGACAAAAGAGCCAGACCAATCTAAATTAAAAGAATTGTTACTTAATTTAGCTAAAGTCCATAAAATTATTGGCAAACGAAAATTAATTGACCAAGTAAGCCATCAATTGGCTAACACAGAGCTAGAAGAAATTGAACAAGCTCTAGCCCAACTCTACACAGAAAAACAAATCGCGATCGTTAATCCTAACGCACCGACAGAAGAGCAAATTATTATGTGTAAGTAAGAAGTACGGTTCAGACTGTATAGCAGCGATGTAAATACGTCAAATTTAAGCTTGAACTTTACAGAAAAGACAAAACTATGTGAAGCAAAAAGCTTATTGTACGCGGGTACAATTGGAGTACAATAAGCTGAAAAGTACGGAGAGGGTGGGATTTGAACCCACGTTCCGCAGTACGGAAACTCGATTTCAAGTCGAGCGCGATCGACCACTCTGCCACCTCTCCCCACGAGGCTTTAATATAATAGCAAAAAAATCGTCATATTTTATTGCTCTTTTCTACATCTTTTTGTAATGTTTGCCCATCATGTTAAGCCATCAATTGATTTATCTGCAAGATTAACTCATCTAATGTTTGAATCTGGTTCAATTCTGCTTGAGAAATCATGATACTAAGATTGTTAAGCTCTTTGTCTTCTTTAAGGATTACTGGATACTCAAATTTTTGAGCATATTTTTGTTCAAATTCGTCTCTGTGCAAAAACTCCATCTCTATATTTGATTCTTCTCTAAATTTCTTCCACTTTTTATTTTCACTAAATAACCCAAAAGTCAGATCGCAGAGATTACATTGATAAGTCTGAGGACTGATTGCTTTATGCCCTATATCCATGAGGGTATTCATCAAACCACTATCTGCATTGTAGATAAATATTAGTTTCATAATCATTTCTCTTCTGTCAGTCTCATTAATTATGCTTTTTTTTGGTTGTTAATATAGTCCCTGAACCTAATGAGGTGATTCTGATATTTATCCTCAAATTGGCTAATAAGAAAGATAAATTTCTCTTAATTAAAAATGAGAGAGAAATAAGACTGGTAAACTTGCTCTTAAGCTAATAGTGTTTATCTATTTCACAGAACATCTATGAATAGGCGATTTCTGCTCCTGGTAGTCAGTATAACGGTGATTATAATTTTGGCATCTGCTAAGTTAAATCCTACCATGGCCAAAAGTTCAGACCTTTGGCAAATTTATGATACAACCCTAAAATCAGCTAAATATGTAGACTTAACTCATGCCTTTAGTCCTACAATTCCTGTTTGGCATGGCTTCGATCGTGCTACTTTCGATTCTACTTTAGCGGGAACAGACATCCCTGACTATATCAACACAGGAGAAGAATACACCTACACCGATCATGGTTTTATTGCTACAGCTTACCAAATGCCCACAGATCAGTACGGTACACAGCTTGACCCTCCTGCACACTGGGATGAATATGGAGCAACTATTAGCGATTTACCTCCAACTTATGCCGTTCGTCCCCTGGTAGTGATCGATATCCACAAACAGGTTGCCCAAGACCCTGGTTATCATGCTACTGTTACTGACATTCAAGCTTGGGAAGCCAAATACGGCAGAATTCCAGAAGGTTCAGTAGTTATGATTCGTTCAGACTGGTATAAAAAGTGGGGAGAGGTAGAGCGATTTAATCAAAAGCCTTTCCCAGGAGTATCGCTATCAGCATTGCAATTTCTCCACTTAGAGCGCAATATTCTCTTTCATGGGCATGAACCCCTCGATACTGACACTACTCCGAATTTAGAAGGAGAGTACTGGCTGCTGCACAATCACTATACCCAGGCTGAAGGGGTGGCAAATTTGGATAAAGTTCCCGAAGTTGGAGCTTTAATAGCGATTGGTTTTGCTAAACCAGAAGGAGGAACGGGAGGACATGCACGATACATTGCCATTTGTCCACAGGATTGGTCTTATGGAGTATCTGTCTTAGATGCACCTGGCGCGCCCTTACCCGTTCAACCTTACCCACTGCGGAGGGATAGGAATGGTGTTTTAAAGCCTACTCCCCGTGAAAGTTAAGTGGGAATGTCATTTGTCTATTCTTACCTATAGTTTCTAATTGCTATATTGCTCAATGTTAAGAAAATTGCTCACAGTTTTTACCGTCATGGGAATGAGTTTAGGTTTAGTAAACTTAGATTCCTACGGAAGATTTAAACCAGGTCAATTGGCAGTCAAAGATAATAAATACTCCTTAAAAGAAAACAACAAACAAAATAAGCTAGGAGAAATTCTAGCTGCCAATACCCAAGTTGAAAAGATAGCAGGAGATTTTAAGTTTACCGAGGGCCCTATATGGCATCCCGATGGCTTTCTACTTTTTAGTGATATTCCTGCCAATACAATTTATAAATGGCAACCAGACCAAAAAGCTGAGGTTTTTCGTCAGCCTTCTGGTAATGCTAATGGTAATGCTCTCGATTCTTCAGGGCGTTTAATTACTGCTGAACATGGTAATCGTCGTCTATCCTTAACAGAGAAAGATGGGCAGATTGTAACTCTAGCTAGTCACTACCAAGGAAAGCGATTAAATAGTCCCAACGATCTGGTGGTCAAATCTGATGGTAGTATCTATTTTACTGACCCTCCTTATGGAATCAAATCGGAACAGGAAGAACTAGGGTTTTATGGTGTTTATCATCTAGCCTTAGATGGGACACTAATCTTGCTAGTTGATGATTTTGTGCGCCCTAATGGAATTGCCCTTTCCCCTGATGAGACAAAACTGTATGTGAATGATTCACAAAAGGGTCATATTCGCGTTTTTGATGTTAAGGCAGACAGTACTTTAGACAAGGGAAAACTTTTTGCAGAACTGAAACCTCCTAGTAAAGAAGGAGCAGCAGATGGTATGAAGGTAGACATCAAAGGAAATGTTTACAGTACTGGACCAGGAGGAGTTTGGATTTTCTCACCACAGGGCGATCTACTGGGCATTATTGAAATACCAGAAGCCCCTACTAATTTAGCCTGGGGGGATAACGATTACCAAACTCTTTACATTACAGCCAGAAAAAGTCTTTACCGTGTCCGTCTTCAAATTCAGGGAATAGACTAAGTTGGTCAACATCGAATTTGACGAGCGACCCTGCTGAGGAAATTTCAGCTAGGGAACGCGCGAGTTGTCAATTGAGACTTTAAGTGACGAACGATAGAGAGAGGTTCAGGAAGGTGGGTGATGCCCACCTTGCCTAATACTTTTCAATTAAATTTCGATAACGTCGTCTTTAGTTACGCGAATCCTCACTCCATCTCGGCGAGAAAACTCAAATCCACGGAAGCCAGCTTCAGGATAGGTACGAGCATGATCCATCAGTAATCGAATGGCTACTCGTTCTCCTAACAGCAATCCTTCATCGCCATCACTACGATAATGGACTCCTCCAAAATCACGTCCATGAGCAATATTAGAGCCTAGTTTGTCAAGCTCCCCACCAATTGTTAAAGGAGTGCTACCTTGATAATCAATCAGTTCGTTAGTCTTAGGATTAACCTGCACATAACCTCGTGGCTTATTTCCAGATGGTAGGGGTGGTAACAAAGCAGTGTCATCGAACATAGCTTTGAGGATGGTCGTACATGCTCCAGCCACCGTAGCATGACCAGAGGGATAGGCAGGATGAGCAGGAGAGCCTTCTGGATACATTTGAGTTAGAAGTAAGTTGCCGTTGTTCTGGGTTCGATGACGAACAGCATTAAGAATTTCCCATCCGAGATTAAGTAAGTCTGGATGTAGGGAATAAGGATTATCGGTAGGACTGTTAGAATCCCATTCAGCCCGAACAGTCAGATCTGTCAAATCCGCAATTTCTTTGAATGTAAAGTGAACCCTTGCCCCCATTACTTCTGGACGTAACCGTCGATAGGCACGCCATTTTTGCGCCCATGCTGCTTTAAAACCTGCAATACAAGCACGTGCTACCAATGTAAATGCGTCAGGCGGTCCCATCGTGTGACCATCTCCCTGATTCAAAATTCGAGGTCCGCTAAATTCGCTGCTGTATGGGAATGCTGGACTTGTTTTAGCACCACGGAAAATAAGAATATAGAGAGCGTTATAGTAGGCTTCATAGGGAGAGTCAACATGAACAAGACCTCCTAGGTGTCGCCCCGTATCAAGAAAAGATTCTAGATAACCACCATTACTCTGCTTATAATCATCGACCATATATTGCTCAGGTAGCTCACCATTCTGTACTGCCACAAAAGTCTCTTCTGTGGTTAGAAACTCTCGTGTTGAGGGAACAAAATACTTCTGCTCTCGCCCCATAGCATCAAGATCCAGATTTCCAACCCCAATCAAATTACCTACAAATGGTGCACATCCTGATGGAAATAGAGGGAATAAAGGCAGTAAGAGAAACTGAGAGATCAATCCTCCTTTGGTATCACCTTCAGTTATTCCACGATACAGTTGTCCTGGCGAAACAGAACCATCTGCTTGTTTAGGTCCTGCATAGTCGTCCCCAAACGATTCCATAACCCTGGCGATCATTGCAGCAGTAGTATTAGGGGTCGTGCCACCATATTCAGCGAATCGGACATCCCTTAAGAGAGATGCGCCATAAACTTCTAGCATTTCACAAGCAGCTTGTCGACTACTTAGAGAGGGTGCTGGTGGCATACCGACTTGACCTACATCTGCACCAGACTCTTCAAAAGAGAAAGCTGATTGTGGATTAATAAAGACTCGTCTAAGAGTTCCAGGGGGAATTTGTAATCTGACTCGACCTATGCCCTCAAGATTATCTGTCTCTAATGCCTGGACTAGTTTTTCGTACTGAGTAACTCCTTCATCAGTCAAGACACCATTACTGTCGTGAGACAAAAGCTTGGTAAAAGAACCTTCATAAGAACTATATAGTGCTTCGTCCCCATTACTATCTAGAGGATCGGCTGAGGATTCAAGCAGTTGTGTGCTTGCAGCCTTGACACGAATTGCATAAGCCTGGTTTAGTTTTGTGTCCATAAGAAAAATACCTCCAAAATCTTTTTAGATTGGTTAATAAAATTGAATTTGGCTAGAGCTTTTTTGCGTTGCTTGTATGTATAAGCTATAGCTTGAAAATAGAATTCACATTGATCTCGATATGTTTGCTGCTTTGCTACATTACACGCTTTAGCAACGTCGTAAGATTCTACTTGCTAACAACATCTTTAATACTTCTCAAAGCAGATATTATGGCTCCTTGAATCCATCCTTGGTCGAGAGAACAATGTTCGCCAGCAAAAAACAAGTTTCCTTCTGGGGAAATAGTGTCTTCATAGTATTCAACAAAATCTTCAGGATTCATGAAGCAAAATGCTCCTCCAGCCCAGTCATATTCATCCCAAAATAGGGATGCGCTATCGTCTACCATCCCGTCTTCTATAATTTCTGGATGGAAGTTAGCAATTACGTTTTTCACAACCTCTTCTCTTTTTTTATGAGGTAGAGTACCTAATCTTCTGGCATCTGCACCCCAAGAATAGTTGCCGACTAAAACTCCAGGGCCTTTACTGACATTTTCATCAATTACTTCCCTGCTATCTTTGATAAATGAGGTATACAATCCCTTACTCTCACTCATTTCGCGAACGCCCATAGGCTTAAAATTATCTGAGGGGTAATAAATTTGTCGATTAATTAAATCTGTTTGGGAGCCACCACCAACAATATTATATTTAGTCTCCCAAAATCTTTCTCGACAGTGAAGTAATACTTTAATAGAAGAAGCATAACTCAAATTTCTAATCGCCCGATTTTTGCCTTCACTCAATCCTGCTAATTCAATTCTTCTTAAAACAGAAAAAGGAATAGTGCAGATTACATAATCGCAATCGATTGACTGTATGTCACTTTTATCTTTAGTATTTCTCAGGACAACTTGAACTTTTTCCTTCTGGTTGTTAAGAGAAATTACTTCTCGATCGCAGTTAATCCTCACATTTTTAGGCAACTTAGAAGCTAAAGTTGTAGGTAGTTTATCAAGACCACCAACTATTTCATCTAATTGCCCCGTTTCATCCGAACCTGGAAGTTGCTGCGAAATTTCATCGCGCAGAAACATTGTCAGAGCTTTATCCCACCAAACTTCTAATCCAGTGATAGCACCTACTAAATCTAAAGCATCTTGGCTAGTAAGTTGACTTCTAAGAAAATCACCCAACGATACTTTTTCTAGCTCTTTTATTTTTTCCGTTATTGGTCCTTCACCAAACAATGCTTTTAAATCAGCCTCGTTTGACTCAATCTCACTCACTAAAGAAACCAAGGGAATACCAAACAACGCCAGTGGATTAATTTTGGCTATGTCTAGCTCTTCAGGAGTTAAATTTAACTTAGGAATAAGCTTCTCTAAAGCTTCTTTATGGGTACTACTGATTCCTTTAATATAATAAAAAGAATCTTCGTCATCATGATGGTTGACAAACCTACGGAATTCTAACTTGCATACTTCCTGTGCGTAATATCTTGTATGGTCGTGAGCTTGAGGAATTCTCATTGCCCCAAATTCATGATATTGTCCATCGGAAAATCTTTTCGTCCAAACTCTACCACCTATTCTGGAACTAGCTTCATAAATAGTTACTTCATGACCTAGTCGAGACAGTTCATAAGCAGAGACTAAACCAGCCATCCCTGCCCCAAGAATGACTATTTTCTTGCGTGGTTTACCTCGATCGAGATTCTCAATTTCATTGAGTTTACTTTCTATTGGCTCAAATATGGTGTTCATATTCTCATACCCTCGTTAAGTCTTGGACAAACTTATCCACTTATCTTTTGTTAGTATTATGCCGTTAGCTTTTGGTCAGTAAAAGGGGAAAAATTCAGGTATTTGTTCAGGTATTTGGGAAAGTTTTAAGTTTTTATCGCTCTAGTTTATATCTGGAGTTTAGATCGAGATTTAATTACAAAATAAATAAAAAAAGAGAATAAGTATCTAAGCTATTTTTGGCGTTCCACAGAGTAGGTATTAAAACCTATAGTATACTGATTCCAGTATTCTCAGGTAATAAAATTTTTTGTATTACTCCAATAGTTAATTGTAGCAATTTTAAATGCCACTAGCAAATATTTTCAATTTTATCTGTTTTTAATTAACTACTGAGATAAACAAAACAAACTTCAATTTTAAACTATATTTTTATCAATAAAAATGATTTATTTTTCTGGTTTGTATTGATGCAAAAAATAATTTATCAAGAAGTTTTTTCCAATAATTTTTGCCTTAAGTACACTTATAAAAATCAGTCTAAATATAGGAAATAGAATTGATTTTTTAAGTGTTTTTTCTTAAAATCGATGTTTCTCATCCCAATTACTTAAAATAATGCTACATAGCGCTCTCTGCGTCTCCGTGTCTCTGCGTCAGCCATTTGTAGCAAACCTAAAAATAAACGGTATCAACCATTACATTATTGTGCTTTTTAGGATGCTTGTTATCCCAAAAATATTTAAACTCTACTAGACGATTTTGTTTATTTAGCTACATTTGAAAAAATATATTTGCGTCAAGTTAAAAGAGTAACCTCCAAATTTTGACTTTGAGACAAAAATGAGTGGTAAAAAAATTTTTAATCATGATGTCATGCACTGTACTAGTGAGGCTGTGATTGGCAACTACCTATACTCTGCTAGAGTGTTGGGGATGAGTGAACCCGATGATTTAATTCAGCTACATCCAGATCTTGTATCTCAGTGGACAGCAATTACTAATCACTATGGCAATATTGGTTTAACTCACTCTCATAATCCTATTTGGAACGTTTCTTTTCAGGAATTGAAGAAGTATCCAGATTACGAACCCTCAGTCTATATTTTTGCTGATGCTCTTCACGAAAACAGTGAGGATGATGATTGGTTTCGCGATCGCAATCAAAACTGGCAAGATGTAGTTGCATTTATCAACTCTAAAAATAATTTTATTCGTTTGGCACAAGAGTTAAATATCAATGTTCCTCTAACTTTTTGTGCAGCCAATCAAACACAACTCAAACAAAATTACCCTGATATCTCTTATCCTTGTTACCTTAAACCTGCTATCTCAGTGGATGGTGCTGGTATTTTCCGTTGTACCAACCAAGACGAATTAGATAATGCCCTAACTCGGTTAGAAGACAATATACCTCTCCAATTACAACAAGAAGTAACTGCTTCTAAGTTTCTTAACCTACAATACGAAGTTACAGGGGAAGACTTTCAACCTCTAGCTGCTACTGAACAAGTATTAGACGGGTTTTCTCACCAAGGTAATCGTTATCCTACAGCCTATGAACCTTGGGAATTAGTTCAGCCAATGGCGCAATGGATGACTCAAAAAGGAATGAAAGGAATTTTTGCTTTTGATGTGGCAGTGATGGAAACAGAAACAGATATCGACTACTTTGCCATTGAGTGCAACCCTCGATTTAATGGAGCTTCTTATCCTACAGGAATTGCTCAAAAATTAAAGATCGAGAGTTGGTCTAGCAACAATTTTACAACTAAATATCGCTCTTTAGAAGATATCGATCTCAGTGGTTTAGAATACGACCATAGCAAAAGTACAGGGGTGATTATCTATAACTGGGGTACTATATTTCTTGGTAGATTAGGGTTTCTCCTTGCTGGTTCGATAGCTCAACAAGAAGAATTAAGAAAACTACTTAAACAAAGACTTGAATAGGGATATCTTTTCTGCGCTGAGAAATTTGAGTCCATAGCATCCACAGGAATAGTAGACCTGTCTTGAAAATAGAAGTTCAGGAGCGGTGCGACCGAATCGCCGTCTTACGGCGTATTCGCAAGCGCACCGAAGGAGTTGCTGAAGTTCAGAATGAATTATTTTC
>JAAUYH010185656.1_pt1 | contig 24218 bp, 17 predicted proteins | sample 7278061 | NCBI WGS metagenome assembly JAAUYH01 (sample SAMN14350203, study PRJNA611818) | marine sediment metagenome | isolation source: surface marine sediment (0.6m) | place: French Polynesia: Moorea | collected 2018-08 | reverse complement strand
TCTCCTGAGGTCGTCAGTTCCATCCAGCAGATTGATGAGTATTCAAAACTGGCGGACACGATTGCGTCGCATCTTGCAATCAAGATCGCGGAAAAGCAGGAAATCCTAGGTATTTTCAGCGTCAAAGATCGTCTTGAACATGTCATGGGCCTTATGGAGAGCGAAGTCTCTGTTCTTCAGGTCGAAAAACGTATCCGTGGTCGTGTGAAACGCCAAATGGAGAAAACCCAGCGCGAGTATTATCTGAATGAACAGATGAAAGCGATCCAAAAGGAACTGGGAGAGGGCGAAGACGGCAAAGATGATCTGCAGGAAATTGAAGAGCGGATCAACAAGACAAAGCTGTCAAAAGAAGCGCGCGAGAAGGCCGAAGCGGAATTCAAGAAACTTCGGCAGATGAGCCCGATGTCTGCAGAGGCAACGGTTGTTCGAAATTATCTGGATTGGCTTCTAGGTATTCCCTGGGGCAAGCGTTCGTCAATTAAGACTGACCTTGGCAAGGCCGAGGATATCCTTGATGAGGATCATTTTGGTCTTGAGAAGGTCAAGGAACGGATTATCGAATATCTTGCTGTGCAATCACGCGCCAAGAAAATTCGCGGCCCCATTCTTTGTCTTGTTGGTCCTCCAGGTGTTGGTAAGACCTCGCTTGGCAAGTCGATTGCCAAGGCGACCGGCCGTGAATTTGTTCGCATGGCACTAGGCGGTGTACGGGATGAGGCTGAAATCCGTGGTCATCGCAGAACATACATTGGTTCAATGCCGGGCAAGATTATTCAGTCAATGAAGAAGGCAAAAAAGGCAAACCCGCTCTTCCTGCTGGATGAAATCGACAAGATGGGAATGGATTTCCGTGGTGATCCGTCATCAGCGCTTCTGGAAGTTCTTGATCCTGAACAGAACAATTCATTCTCTGATCACTATCTTGAAGTCGATTATGACCTCTCGAACGTCATGTTCATAACAACTGCCAATACTTTGAATATTCCGGGTCCTTTGATGGACCGCATGGAGATCATCCGTATCGCCGGATATACTGAAGATGAGAAACTTGAGATTGCGAAGCGGCATTTGATGCCTAAAGCGATCAAAGACCATGCTTTGCAGCCAAAAGAGTTTTCTGTTGGTGACGATACGATCCGGGCCGTCATTCAGAAATACACAAGGGAAGCCGGTGTACGTAACCTTGAACGTGAATTGATGTCTTTGGCTCGCAAGGCCGTGACTGAGATTATGAAAGGTAAGCGCAAGACGGTCAAAGTAACGCCGAAAAATCTCGACGAATTTCTTGGCGTGCCGAAGTTCCGTCATTCAGAAGTTGAATTGGAAGACAAACTTGGCGTTGTTACAGGTCTTGCTTGGACCGAGGTTGGTGGCGAATTGCTGACAATTGAAGCGGTCAATATGCCGGGTAAAGGCAAAATGACCGTAACCGGAAACCTGAAAGATGTGATGAAGGAATCTATTTCAGCTGCAGCGTCTTACGTTCGCTCCCGATCCATCGATTTCGGGATCGAACCGCCGGTATTTGATCGTACGGATACCCATGTTCACGTGCCTGAAGGTGCGACACCAAAAGATGGTCCTTCTGCAGGTGTTGCAATGGTGACGTCCATTGTTTCGGTCATGACCGGAATAAAGGTGAGGGGTGATGTTGCCATGACCGGGGAAATCACGCTTCGCGGGCGTGTGCTTCCAATTGGTGGTCTCAAGGAGAAGCTACTTGCAGCGCTTCGTGGCGGAATAAAAAAAGTTTTGATCCCTGAAGAAAACGCAAAGGACCTGCCGGACATTCCGGACAATGTGAAGAATGAGTTGGAAATTGTTCCTGTCTCTCGGATGGACGAAGTTCTGGAACATGCTCTGGTTGAAAAACCGTCAGCGATTGAGTGGACTGCAGAAGACGCCGAGCGCGCCAGACGTGAGATGTTTTCTCCGCAAAACACTGAGGGTTCCAGCGTCGCTCACTAGCTTGAAGCTGCAAACGATTTACAAAAAGGCTCCGATTGATTCGGAGCCTTTTTGCATTCTTTGTAAAATTTTGAGTTTTGGGCAGATTAGACAGTGAAAAATATTCATAAAATTGCCTCAAACCCGCTGATTTCAGCCATTTTGAGTGAATTTTGGTTGTAATATGCGACAGAAGATAAGAAACTCTGCTGAGTTTTAGTGAGTCGGCATTTTATTATGAGGAAGGATGCAACATGAATAAAAACGAGCTTATTTCAGCAGTGGCGGAAAAATGCGATATGACCAAGCAACAGGCTGGTGATGCTGTGGATGCGGTATTGGACACCGTCACAGGTTGCCTGGCAGGTGGAGACGAAGTTCGGATTTTGGGCTTCGGTAACTTCGTGGTTGCTGATCGCAAGGCAACAACAGCTCGCAACCCGCGTACGGGTGAAACAATTAACGTTCCTGCATCCAAGGCTCCAAAGTTCAAGGCAGGCAAGGCTCTTAAGGACGCTGTAAACAACTAACCGTTGTTATCTCTGATTATTGTTGAAAGGCCCGCTTCAAGGCGGGCCTTTTTGTTGGGTCCATCTGATTGTACAAATGAACTAAACTGGACCCATAATTTCACAAACGTAGGGCAAATTACACTTGCATGAAATTTTACATGAAAATATCATGGCGCAAACCGGACAGAGTTCCCGGTCGGAAACGCAGACTGAGTTTCACTTAGTCGCCTGTGCATTTAGGTAAGTCGCAGGCAGGAGCTTTCCCCCAACTTATCATCTAGTAGATTTAACGTTGATTCAGTCGGAGGAAGACATGGCAGTGAAATCAGACATCGAAATCGCACGCGAAGCGAACAAAAAACCAATTCAGGAAATTGGCGCTAAACTTGGAATTGATAGCGATAGCCTTTTGCCATTTGGTCACGACAAGGCAAAAGTTTCGGAAGACTTCATTAAATCAGTTCAAGGCAATGACGACGGAAAACTTATCCTTGTTACTGCTATCAACCCGACACCAGCTGGTGAAGGCAAGACAACAACTACTGTTGGCCTGGGTGACGGTTTAAATGCCATCGGTAAGAAGGCTGCAATCTGTATTCGGGAAGCTTCGTTGGGGCCTTGTTTCGGCATGAAGGGCGGCGCCGCAGGCGGCGGTTATGCCCAGGTCGTTCCTATGGAGGAGATGAACCTTCACTTTACCGGTGATTTTCACGCGATTACATCCGCTCATAACCTTTTGTCCGCGATGATCGACAATCATATTTATTGGGGCAATGAGCTGGAGATTGATATCCGCCGCGTTGTATGGCGTCGGGTCATGGATATGAACGATCGCGCTTTGCGCCAGATCACGGCGTCGCTTGGCGGCGTAGCGAACGGTTTCCCGCGCGAAGCCGGCTTCGACATTACTGTTGCCTCCGAAGTGATGGCTATTCTGTGTCTTGCGACCGATCTTGATGACCTGAAAAAGCGCTTGGGTGACATTATCGTTGCTTATCGTCGCGACCGTTCTCCGGTTTATTGCCGAGATATCAAAGCCGATGGCGCGATGACTGTTCTTCTGCAGCAAGCCATGCAGCCAAATCTGGTTCAAACGCTTGAAAACAATCCGGCGTTTGTACACGGCGGCCCGTTTGCCAATATTGCGCATGGCTGTAACTCAGTTGTCGCCACCAAGACTGCCCTTAAATTGGCTGACTATGTTGTGACTGAAGCGGGATTTGGCGCTGATCTTGGCGCTGAGAAATTCATGAACATCAAGTGCCGTAAAGCGGGCATTTCTCCGGAAGCTGTTGTGATTGTTGCCACAGTGCGGGCCATGAAAATGAATGGTGGTGTTGCCAAGGCAGATTTGAACAATGAAAACGTGGACGCAGTTCAAAAGGGTTGTGACAACCTTGGACGCCATATCGCGAACATGAAGAAATTTGGTGTTCCTGCTGTTGTTGCCATCAACCACTTTGTTACTGACACGGATGCAGAAATAGAGGCAGTGAAAGAATACGTTGCCAGCCAGGGAACCGAAGCCATTCTCTGCAAGCACTGGGCAAATGGTTCTGCAGGTACTGCTGATCTTGCACACAAGGTTGTCGAGATCATCGAAGGTGGTCAGGCACAATATGCTCCTCTCTATGGCGACGATCTGAGCCTGTTTGCAAAGATTGATACCATCGCCAAGGAAATCTATCGTGCTGACGAAGTGCTTGCGGACAAGAAAATCCGCGATCAGCTGAAACAGTGGGAAGATCAGGGGTATGGTAATCTCCCAGTATGTATGGCGAAAACGCAATATTCGTTCTCAACCGATCCAAACCTGCGTGGAGCGCCTACCGGGCATTCACTTCCGATCCGTGAAGTTCGTCTTTCAGCTGGCGCTGGTTTTGTGGTTGCCATCTGTGGTGAGATCATGACCATGCCAGGACTGCCAAAAGTGCCTTCTGCTGAAGCAATCATGCTTGACGACAATGGTGACGTTCAGGGCCTCTTCTAATAAACTAGGCGTCGGACAAGCTCCAAGGAGCCGGAAATGAACCAGCACTTTGATCCTAAGAAACAGGGCAGAGGTAATCGCAAATCTCATCAAACCAAGGGTCGCCAACTGGATGAGGCGGCTCTTGCAGAAGTCAATGCGCTTTTGGGTGATGAACCCAAGCGACGGGATTTGTTGATTGAACACTTGCACAAGGTTCAGGATCGCTTTGGTTGTTTGGAAGCCAAACATCTGAGAGCGTTGGCAGAAACCATGAAACTTTCCATGGCGGAAGTTTATGAGGTTGCCTCGTTTTACGATCATTTTGACATCGTGAAGGAGGGCGAAGACAAGCCGGCTCCGGTAACTATTCGTATTTGTGATTCTCTGTCCTGCATGATGGCGGGCGCAGAGACGCTGATTTCTGAACTTGAAGCAGGAGCTGATCCGGCTAAGGTTCGCGTCATGCGTGCACCGTGCATGGGTGGCTGCGATGTGGCTCCAGCTGCTCGGGTGGGTGACAAGGAGATCGGCCACGCCAGGGTCGAAGAATTGCTTGCGCTTACTTCCAATGCTGCAAGTAATCAGAACATTGAAGCCAACACACCGGCGTACAAAGGTCTGGATGCTTACAAATCAGAAGGTGGTTATGCTGCCTGGGACAAAGTCAGATCAGGTGGCATCGACTTTGATGGCGTTCTCGAAATCCTGAAAGATTCAGGCCTTCGTGGATTGGGTGGCGCTGGATTTCCGTCACACATGAAATGGAAATTTGTTCGTGGTTATGAAGGCCCGCGCCTGATGACCATTAATGGCGACGAGGGCGAACCTGGCACGTTTAAGGACCGTTATTATCTTGAGCGCAATCCTCACGCGATGTTTGAGGGTGCGTTGATTGCGGCTCATTTTGTAGAGGCCGAACGCATCTACATTTACATGCGTGACGAATATCCTGCTGTATTGAACATATTACGCGCTGAAATTGCCGCTCTCGAATCTGCCGGGATCTGCGAAAAAGGGTTCCTTGAACTTCGCCGTGGAGCCGGTGCTTATATTTGCGGTGAAGAATCCGCCATGATTGAATCCATCGAAGGTAAAAGAGGGCTTCCACGCCATCGTCCGCCTTATATTGCGGAAGTTGGTGTGTTTGGTCGCCCAACTCTTAACCACAATGTTGAAACGCTCTATTGGATACCGGATATCCTGAACAACGGGGCGGAATGGTTTGCCTCTCAAGGAAAAGAAAACCATCCGGGGCCGCGTTCATGGTCAGTTTCCGGGCGTGTCAAAAAGCCGGGTGTCGTTCTTGCTCCTGCTGGGGTGACCATCAGGGAGCTGATTGAAGACTATTGTGGTGGTATGGAAGACGGTCATGCGTTTAAAGCATACTATCCCGGGGGCGCGTCAGGTGGAGTTCTTCCTGCAAACATGGATGATCTGCCGCTCGACTTTGGTGAACCCCTTGCTTCACTCGGTTCATTTGTTGGTTCACATGCAGTTGTTGTGCTTTCGGATCAGGACAACATCAAAGATGCTGTCCTGAATACGTTGAAATTCTTCAAACACGAGTCTTGCGGTCAATGCACACCGTGTCGCGGTGGCACTGAAAAAATGGTTGCGATGTTATCAAAGGGTGGCGAATTGGACGAAGACGCAATTCGGGATATTGAAATTGTTATGCGTGATGCCTCGATTTGTGGTCTGGGGCAGGCAGCGCCAAACCCGGTAAATCATCTCTTGAAATATTTCCGGGATGACCTTTGATGATTGAGGTCTTTGCCATCACGCTTGTGGGGGTTGTGCTCGCACAGGCGTCACCGGGCCCAAACCTGCTGGCCGTAGCAAGTGCTGCGCTTGGCTCTGGGCGTAAGATGGCAATGTACACTGTTCTTGGCGTAGCAACGGGAATGTTTGTCTGGGCAACCCTTGTTGCTTTTGGACTTGCGACTGTTATTGCAATCTATCCGGCAACTTTGACGCTTATGAAAATTGCTGGCGGATCTTATTTGATCTGGATGGCATACAAGGCTGTACGTGCTTCGATTTTCAATAAACAAGTAGCGTTTTCAGCCGGTGAGCATCGATCCAACGGTTTTGCTGCTTGGCGAAGGGGCTTGTTGGTGATTATGACCAACCCTAAAGCTGCGCTGATGTGGACGGCTGTCGGTTCTTTTCTTTTCGGTAGTGGCCTTAGCGCCTGGCAGGTTCTGGCATTTGGTCCTGTTGCAGCGCTCTCAGCCACGGTGATCTATGGTACTTACGGATTTTTGTTTTCAACTGGTCTGGCTGCGAAAACCTATTCGAAGTTTGCGCGCTGGATTGAGGGTGCTTTTGGTGCCGCATTTGGTATGCTTGGTGGCAAGTTGCTGCTCGATGGATTTAGGGAGATTAAACAATGACAGCTTACGTTATTGCGCGTGTTGACGTTACGGATGCAGACAAGTGGATGGAATATGCAGGCGCTGCAGGGCCGACAGTGGCGGCGCATGGCGGCAAATATATCGCCCGTGGTGGCGCGGTTGAAGGCCTTGAAAATTTTGAGGACGAGGGCAAACGTGTTGTGATCCTCGAGTTTCCTGACATGGATACCGCTCGTACCTGGTATAATTCGGCAGAATATCAGGCTGCGAAGGCAAAGCGTGAAGGTGCTGGTCATGCGCGTTTCACATTGGTTGATGGATACGACGGATAATAATGCAGCAGTACCGGGTTCAGGGAGTACACGGATGACTGACCAAGTAAAGTTTTCACTGGATGGCAGGGAAGTAACGGCATCTCCTGATGAAAGCATCTGGGATGTGGCAAAGCGGGAAGGGACCCGCATTCCGCATCTGTGTCATTTGGACAAGCCTGGATATCGGTCGGACGGCAATTGCCGTGCCTGCATGGTTGAAATCGAGGGTGAACGGGTTTTGGCCGCCTCGTGTATCCGAAAACCAGCTGAGGGAATGGTGGTCAAAACGGACACCGAGCGTGCTGATAAATCACGCAAGATGGTGTTCGAAATGCTGGCAGCAGACATGCGCCCGCGCGATGAAAGCCCTGACAACCAATCTGATTTCTGGCTTTGGGCGGAAAGCATGGGTATTTCAGGTTCTGACCGTTTTGAATCGAAATTTGTTGCTGGTCAGCATGTGGAATTCGACATTTCAAACCCTGCAATTGCCGTGAACATGGACGCGTGCATTGCTTGTAATGCCTGCGTTCGGGCATGCCGCGAAGTGCAGGTTAACGATGTGATTGGCATGGGAGAACGTGGATCACATTCCGTCCCTGTGTTTGATCTCGCTGACCCGATGGGTGTTTCTACCTGTGTGACCTGTGGTGAATGTGTGCAAGCTTGTCCGACTGGTGCGCTCTATGAAAAAACCCTCATGGATGAGGAAAACAAGACGCGCGAAGTGATGGATTTTGACAAGGAAGTTGATTCCGTTTGTCCCTTCTGCGGTGTTGGATGTCAAACCACCATGCGTGTCAAAGACAACAAAATCGTTCAAGTGGATGGTCGCAATGGTCCAGCCAACGAGAACCGCCTCTGTGTAAAAGGTCGTTTTGGATATGACTACGTCATGAGCGATGAACGACTTACAAAACCGTTGATCCGCAGAGATGATGCTCCAAAAACGGGCGACATGGATATGCGCTTCATGAAAGTTGAAGATATTTTCCGTGAGGCTACATGGGAAGAAGCGCTGGAGCTGGCTGCGTCAGGGCTGAAGAAAATCCATGATGAACGCGGTGGACAGGCGCTTGCAGGGTTTGGTTCTGCAAAAGGTTCCAACGAAGAAGCCTATCTTTTCCAGAAATTCATTCGTCAGGGGTTTGGCACAAACAATGTCGATCATTGTACGCGCTTGTGCCATGCATCTTCGGTTGCAGCTCTTCTCGAAGGGGTTGGGTCCGGCGCGGTATCAGCGCCCTTCACAGATGCAAACAAATCGGACTGCATGATCGTTATCGGTGCGCGGCCAACGACCAACCACCCGGTCGCAGCAACCTATTTCAAGCAAGCTGCGAAGGAAGGCAAGAAACTGATCATCATGGATCCTCGCAAGCAGGATCTGATGCGCCACGCTTCACATGCGCTGCAGTTCAAGCCAGGAACAGATGTCGCAATGCTGAATGCGTTGCTGCATGTCATCGTTGAGGAAAAGCTCTACGATGAACAGTATATTCAGGCAAACGTCAGCGGCTTTGAAGCGATCAAGGAAAAGGTGAAGGACTTCTCGCCTGAAGCCATGAGCGAAGTTTGTGGCATTGAAGCCGATGTGTTGCGTGATGTTGCGCGAACTTATGCGACTTCAGAACGCTCCATTATTTTCTGGGGCATGGGCGTATCCCAACATACCCATGGCACAGACAATGCACGTTGTCTGATCGCGCTCGCGTTGATTACCGGGCAGGTGGGGCGCGAAGGGACCGGGCTTCATCCGTTGCGTGGGCAAAACAACGTACAGGGCGCCTCAGATGCTGGTCTTATCCCGATGATGTATCCCGACTATCGTTTGGTGGAACGCGATGATTTTCGTGAGGATATGGAAGATTTCTGGGGACGTCCGTTGGATCCCAAACGGGGACTGACTGTTGTCGAGATCATGGATGCAATCCAAGACGATCAGATTTCGGGTATGTATGTTATGGGTGAAAATCCTGCCATGTCGGATCCGGATCAAATCCATGCGCGATCTGCGTTGGCAAAGCTGGATCATCTGGTTGTTCAGGATATTTTCCTTACTGAAACATGCTGGCACGCAGATGTGGTCTTGCCTGCTTCAGCCCATGCCGAAAAGCTCGGTACATTTACGAACACAAACCGTCAGGTTCAACTTGGGCGTCCTGCATTGGAAATGCCTGGGGAGGCCCGTCAGGACTGGGAACTGATTGTTGAATTGGCCAATCGCATCGGTCTTGATTGGAATTACGCTGATGTCGGCGAGGTCTACACCGAGATGGCAGAGAAAATGAACTCGCTCAACTACATCACTTGGGAGCGCCTCAATAATGAAGATGTAGTTACCTATCCGGTTGATGAGCCAGGTGGATTCGGAAATGAGGTCATCTTCACCAATGGTTTTCCGACCCAGGATGGTCGCGGTAAGCTGGTTCCTGCCGATTTGCTGCCACCGGATGAAGTGCCGGATAAAGATTTTCCTATGGTTCTGACGACTGGGCGTTTGCTCGAACACTGGCACACAGGCGCCATGACACGCCGCGCAACAGTTCTTGATGATCTGGAGCCGGAGGGCATTGCCGCGATGAACCGCCGCCAGATCGAGAAGCTTGGTCTTTCTGCGGGGCAGATGATTGATGTTGAAACCCGGCGTGGCACTGTGACCGCTGTGTTGCGTGAAGACCGCGAGGTTGCGGACAATATGGTATTTATTCCATTCTGTTTTAACGAAGCACCGGCAAACCGTTTAACCAATCCGCAACTTGATCCGTTCGGCAAAATTCCGGAGTTCAAGTATTGTGCGGCCAAGGTGGGGCCAGCGAAACAACGCGAAGCGGCTGAATAACCTCTGGTTCCTTCAATATTTCGGATTTTCAGGGCTGGCCTTGTTAAAATTAACCTAGGCTACGATTTCTGCTTTTTTAATAGATAGGAATCGTATAGCCCCAACAATGTATACATTAATGCATTCATTGTTGGGGCTAGTATGAGACAATTATATTCCCGTCTGACCGAAAATGCTTCCTTACCGGTAAGGCTGTTGATCAATCTTGTTTTCTTGCCTTATTTCCTTGTTCGGATTGTTTCCGTTTTCATCAAAGTTCTCAAATCTGAAGAGGATATTTATTCTCTGGAATATTCCGACTTGAGGCAGCGGCTTTCGCTCAGTGTTTCAGAAACTGACCCGGCTTGGGATCGTTGCAGACGTTATAAATTCGAAGCCGTTCAGTTATTGGAAACTGGCAACTGGGCGCTGTTCGAAAAATATCTTTCCAATCCTGATTTACAAAAGCATCATACATTTGGCCAATCGTATCTCTATGAGGTGTTTGACGGCATCTGGGAACATATCACTACGGATCATATCGATGAGGGTGATCGTGATCACCCGTCTGAAGAGAGTAATGTACCGGATCATGTTCTGGCTCGATTTCGAGCGGCTTGTGCAGATGATGGTTCAAATCCGTTTACGATTTATCTTACCGTCGATTTGCTGCAACGCATGGCATGGGCACGATGGGGAGGCATGTTTTCACTACGCACCAAATTCGACCCCGTAGTACAGCAGGTCTCCTATCTCGAAGAGGCGACAAGGTATCTCGAATTGATCGGTAGTGATGAACAGCATAACAGCATCGATTTGTTTCGAAATGCAAGTTTTGGAAACCTCGCAGGCGTATCCACCACGCCAGAACTCATTACAAATTTTTGGGAAATGCAAAGGTCAGATCCGGGGAATCTAAGAATGTATTTTCTGTTGGCAGTTTTCATGCTTTCGGAAGCAGGTGAAGATGATCAGATATTTTTGGATATGGGTGAAGAGGTTTATGAGCGCTCAAAAGCGCATATTGGCTCTGCAGGATATGCTGTATACGCGATGACGGCGTTTGGCACAGCAGAAAACAAAATTTACAATCGGCTGAACATGGAACGGTTGGTTACAGGTGTAAGTGAATTGATCAGTGGTAGCGCTTATCGGCAAGTAGCCGTTAATACGCTGTGCGGGTTTCTGTATTTTGCGTCGATGGAAGAGGGTGACATTTTTGGGAGCGGCGACAAGGACCAAAACCGTGTGCTCGGTCAACTGCGCGAAATTTATGAAAAACTCGTTCGGACAGAGTTGAAAGTTGTCTATCCGCACCGTTGGGAACAAACTGAGCAGTCTGTGGTTTATGCCATCGCAGAAGTGTTTAAGGAAGAATTGATGAACGGTGAAACGGTTGTTGTTGGTAAAGTGGCGTGAAATTTCATTTAAAACAGCCTAGACTGGACTGATCGCCGACTTTTCAGGAGGGAATCATGTTTCGGCTTGTGTCCATATTCCTGCTGCTAGGCCTGTCCAATGCCTGTGCTGTAGTCTTGGATGGAAAAATTCTTCAGCAAACCGGAGACGGTACTTTCGTCATTCTTGATCCTAATAATTCATTCTCGGTCGGGTTTGACAATTTTGATAATGATAATCTTTACGCGTTTAATGAGGATCAGAATATCGTTCTCGAAGCACCTATTCGAGTCGACCTTGGAGGAACTGATGGGTTTATTCCAATGGGGGAAGTTGTTGCCAGTCATTATGTATTTTTTGATAGCGCGGCGGGAATTCAACGAGGATTTGTGGAATTTGACGCACCAATTTTAGGCGTGGCGGCTTATCAGGACACAATGGCAGCGACTGACTTTTTGGCGAATAACTCCGTCACCTACATCAGTCCGCAATTGCGCGGATTGGAGCAGGGTGACCTGATCTGGATAGACTCAGAAATACCCAATCGGCTTTGGGTTTCATGGTCCGCGTCATCGCCTGGCGATTATATTCGGGTTTTTACGCGAAAATCATTTGGGGCGATTGGGTGAATTCGTCGAAGTTTGCACAAACCATTCGAATAGTGCCTCAGAGTTATGCTAGGCAAAATACGTTTTACCCGATACTAGGTTCGCAGCATGTCTTGGTTCAAAGAATTGACTGGAATAAATTACGAAACTTCCCAGTCAGTTTACGAATTGCTTTCAGTTAAAGATAATACTCTATTTTCTCATGCCAATTCGAAAAGTTTTAAGATCGGCGAATTATCGACCCCTACAATCCGAGAATTAAGAAGAGATGCGGCGTTAGTAGGCGCTCCGAACACACTTGAAGAAATTGTTGCAGATGTTCAGCAGCTTCATCGGATTGCTGAAAACTGCGGCGCATTGTTTCAGGTTGCGTCACAGTTCAATTTGCTGGAAATGACCGGCCCGGATGTAACCCCCGAGGATGGTGTCTCGATTTATGAGTATGATCTTACACAAGGGCCGGCATGTGCCATTGCATGTGGCGCAGCTACAATTTACCGCAACTATTTTGTCCCGTTGAGTGGGAGTTTTGGCCAAACGTCAAATCAACAAATTGATTGCCTTGAAGAACTTTCTCTTGCCTTGAACAATGAAGCAAATCGCTATTGGGAAATGCTAAATGGCTATGCGCTTCCTGTGCAGGACGGCTTAAGGGTTTTGAATGAAAAGTTGGCGGGTAAATCTGAAGAAGAACTCGATGATTTGAGGGCGTGTGTAAAAATTGGTGTTCAATCAGATGCGGAAGTCACTTCGAAAGATGCTGGGCATCCTGTCACCCAAGTTTTTTGTAGTGCTTTACCGGTAGCTTACAGTCGCGAACACCCTGACCTGTGGAAAAGGTTTGCACAGATCATTCTTGAAGCTGCATATGAAGGCACTCTTCTTGCCGCCGCAAGAAATCTGAAGAGAACAGGAAACAATAAGGTCTATTTGACAATGCTTGGCGGCGGTGCTTTCGGCAATAAATCGGATTGGATAGTAAATGCTATAATAAGGGCATTGTCGACAGTGACCAATGCCGGCTTGGACATAAAGATTGTCAGTTACGGTTCACCTAGTTCCACTTACATGCGAGTAAGCAAGCACTTCCTCGATAATTAGTTTGTGAAGTTTTCCGAAGGCAATTTCATACTTTCTGACTGTTGCCATTTTGTCGCGAGCCGCATAAACCTGTGCCGAAGTATTGAACTTATCAAACAGGTTTCCTCCCAATGAACATTCACGAATATCAGGCCAAAGCTCTTCTCAAGGAATTCGGTGCTCCGGTTGCTCAAGGTGTTCCAATCCTTACTGCTGATGATGTAGATGCAGCGATCGATGCGCTTCCGGGCCCTCTTTATGTGGTCAAGAGCCAAATCCATGCTGGGGGTCGTGGCAAGGGCAAGTTCAAGGAATTGCCCGAAGACGCAAAAGGTGGAGTTCGTCTTGCATTCTCGCCTGATGAGGTTCGGTCTCATGTTTCCGAGATGCTGGGTAATACGCTTGTTACGAAACAGACTGGTCCTGCAGGAAAGCAGGTAAACAGACTTTATCTTGAAGACGGTGCCGATATTGATCGTGAACTGTATTGTTCGGTTCTTGTGGATCGCGAAACAGGCCGCGTTTCATTTGTTGCCTCCACAGAAGGCGGCATGGATATCGAAGCTGTGGCTGAGGAAACTCCAGAGCTTATTCATACGGTGGGAATCGACCCGGAAACGGGTTGCACTGCCGAAGATGTGGCGAAACTTGTTTCTGCGTTCAAACTGGAAGGGCCTGCCGCAGCAGACGCAGAAAAACTCTTTCCAATCCTTTACAATGCGTTTGTCGAAAAGGACATGAGCCTTTTGGAGATTAATCCGCTCATCGTAATGAAAGACGGGCACCTTCGTGTGCTTGACGCTAAAGTGTCATTTGATGGTAACGCCGAGTTCCGCCACGCTGAACTGGAAGAGCTTCGTGATCTTACAGAGGAAGACGACAAAGAGATTGAAGCATCGAAATACGATCTTGCTTATATCGCGCTCGACGGAGACATTGGATGCATGGTGAACGGGGCCGGCCTTGCGATGGCGACCATGGACATCATCAAGCTCTACGGCGCTTCACCTGCGAACTTTCTTGATGTTGGTGGTGGCGCGACTGCTGAGAAGGTAACTGCTGCCTTCAAGATCATCACGTCTGATCCAAATGTGAAAGGCATTCTGGTAAACATCTTCGGTGGCATCATGCGCTGTGATGTGATCGCGGAAGGAGTGTTGACCGCTGTCAAAGAGGTTGGTCTTAAAGTGCCACTCGTCGTGCGTCTTGAAGGCACGAAGGTGGAAGAGGGCAAGGCCATGATCAATAATTCCGGAATGGACGTAATTGCGGCTGACGATCTGGATGATGCAGCTCAGAAGATCGTGAAAGCGGTTAAAGGGTAGTCCCAGAATGCGTTACTTGCTGAATTCACTGATCGGCGGGCTTGCGTTGGTTGCTTTGGCTTTTCCTGCTTTCGCGCAATCAGATGCACCGACTGAAGATACAGACCCGGTTTTGGTCTTCAATCGTGTTTGTTACGCACAGGTCCCGGTTCTGGACAATATTCGTGACATGTCTGCGCGTTTTGCCTGGGAAGCCATGGGTGGCGAAGATTTAAAGCAGTTTACAACCCTGGAAAACCCGGATGTACTCGAAGGTTGGGATGTGCGGATAGCGAAACGTCTCTATCGGCTGGGAATTATTCAGACTGACGTGACCGGTAATTTCAAGGAAAATTTCCCTGACTTTGCCAATGGTTCAACTACCGCATGCACATTGATCCTTGATGGTCGCGACAATGCGGAAGTCATACTTGAGCGCATGAATACGCTTGTTCAGAAAGAGCCTGTGAGCGCTAATGTCCCAGAAGGTGATCTCTTGACCACTACCTGGGCAGGTGGAAATGAAGATTTCAAAGTCTTCGTTTTTTATAAGTCTGACCAAAAAAACAAGGCAAACCTGATCAACGTAACCATCCTGTCCAAGGAAAAACTCTAACTATTTTGGCAACAGAAAATGCGTTTGCGTTTTCTACTAATCAAACCCACCAACGGAACATCCAATGTCTATTTTGATTGATCGCAACACAAAAGTTCTCGTCCAAGGTCTCACTGGCAAGACCGGCTCGTTTCATACCGAGCAATCCATGGCTTATTTCGGCACCCAAATGGTGGGTGGGACACATCCAAAAAAAGGCGGTGAAAAATGGACAGGGTCCAATGGTGAAGAGCTGCCGATTTTTACAACCGTTGCCGAAGGCAAAGAGAAGACAGGCGCCAACGCATCAGTAGTTTATGTACCACCTGCTGGTGCAGCCGGTGCGATTATCGAAGCCATTGAAGCCGAAATTCCGCTTATCATTTGCATTACCGAAGGTGTTCCGGTGATGGATATGGTTAAGGTAAAGGCAAAACTGGACAAGTCTAACTCTCGCCTGATTGGTCCGAACTGCCCGGGTATACTGACTCCTGAGCAGTGCAAAATCGGCATTATGCCGGGGTCAATCTTCAAAAAAGGCTCTGTTGGCGTTGTTTCGCGCTCAGGCACTCTGACATATGAAGCAGTGTTCCAGACATCCAATGCAGGCCTTGGTCAAACCACGGCGGTCGGTATTGGCGGTGATCCGGTTAAAGGGACCGAATTCATTGATATGCTGGAAATGTTCCTGGCAGACGACGAAACGGAATCCATCATCATGATTGGTGAAATCGGTGGTTCAGCTGACGAGGATGCTGCTCAATTTATCGCAGATGAGCGTAAAAAGGGCCGTTCAAAGCCTATGGCAGGATTTATTGCCGGTCGAACCGCCCCTCCAGGCCGAACAATGGGCCACGCAGGTGCTGTAATCTCCGGTGGCAAGGGTGGTGCTGAAGATAAAATTGCCGCTATGGAAGCAGCGGGCATTCGGGTTTCACCATCACCTGCCAAGCTCGGCGAAACGCTTTTGGAAGCTATCAAAGGCTAACCAAAACCTGCAATTGGCCCGCAGGGGCATGTGATCACTGGCATGCCCACAAGATACGGTAAAACTGCGGTTGCGCTTGGAGTCTCATTTTACTATTGAGGCGTCAAAGCCAACGCCTGCGGAGCATATAAAAATGGATAAATGGGTTTACACCTTTGGCAATGGAAGCGCTGAAGGCGAGTCCAGTATGCGGAATTTGCTGGGTGGCAAGGGCGCGAACCTTGCAGAGATGAGTTCACTCGGATTGCCGGTTCCTCCAGGTTTCACAATTACGACCGAGGCTTGCAACTGGTACTACGCCAATAACGAAACCTATCCTTCCACGTTGGAAGAGCAGATTTTTACGGCGTTGGGTTCGATTGAAACTGCTACAAACCGCAAGTTTGGTGATCCGGCTTCCCCATTGTTGGTTTCTGTTCGTTCTGGAGCTCGTGCATCCATGCCAGGAATGATGGACACAGTCCTCAATCTTGGTTTGAACAACGATACGGTAATGGCTCTTGCAAAAGAAGCCGGCGATGAAAGGTTTGCGCTCGACAGCTACCGCCGATTCATACAGATGTATTCCGATGTCGTATTGGGTGTGGACCATCACGAATTCGAAGAAATTTTGGAAAGCGTGAAGGCAAATAACGGCTTTGATCAGGATACTGACCTTCAGGCTGACGACTGGAAGGGTGTTGTTGCAAAGTACCTTGCCAAGGTTGAAGAAGTTTTGGGCAAGCCATTCCCGCAAGATCCAAAGGAGCAGCTTTGGGGAGCAGTGAGCGCGGTTTTTGCCTCATGGATGAACTCTCGGGCAATTACGTATCGTAAACTTCACAATATTCCTGCTGAATGGGGCACCGCTGTAAATGTTCAGGCTATGGTCTTTGGCAATATGGGTGAGACTTCTGCAACTGGTGTTGCTTTCACCCGCAACCCATCAACCGGTGAGAAGAAGTTGTTTGGTGAGTTTTTGGTCAATGCGCAAGGCGAGGATGTTGTTGCAGGGATCAGGACACCACAAGACCTGACAGAAGAAGCGCGTATTGCGGCTGGTTCAGATGCGCCATCGTTGGAGACTGTGCTTCCAGAAGCATTCGCTGAATTTGTTGCGACAGCCAACAAGCTGGAAGCGCATTATCGTGATATGCAGGATCTTGAATTCACCATCGAGCGCGGAAAGCTCTGGATGTTGCAGACACGTTCAGGAAAACGTACCGCAAAAGCGGCATTACGTATTGCGGTTGAGATGGCAGGTGAGGGGATCATTTCAGAAGAAGAAGCTGTATCGAGAGTGGACCCCGCATCACTTGATCAGTTGTTACACCCAACCATTGATCCGAGTGCGGACAAAATAGTCATTGCCATGGGATTGCCTGCTTCGCCAGGCGCTGCAACCGGAGAGATTGTCTTCAACTCGGAAGATGCTGAACGTTTGAAGAACGAAGGTAAACCCTGCATCCTTGTTCGGGTGGAAACAAGTCCGGAAGACATCCATGGTATGCATGCTTCTGAGGGTATTCTCACTGCTCGGGGTGGTATGACCAGTCATGCCGCTGTGGTTGCTCGTGGAATGGGCAAGCCCTGTGTTTCAGGCGCTGGGGGCTTGAGAATAGATTACCAAAACCAGCAGCTCAAAGTTCCGGGTCATACTTTGTCACCTGGTGATGTCATTACAATTGATGGTGCCTCTGGGCAGGTTTTGTTAGGTACTGTACCAATGCAACGCCCAGAGCTATCCGGTTCCTTCGGGACCTTGATGGAATGGGCTGACAAATATCGGCGCATGAAAGTGCGCACAAATGCTGAGACGCCAAATGATGCCAAGTCAGCTCGTTCTTTTGGTGCTGAGGGTATAGGGCTCTGCCGCACAGAGCACATGTTCTTTGAAGGCGAGCGCATTATCGCTGCGCGCGAAATGATTTTGTCGGAAACAGAAGAAGATCGTCGCAAGGCTCTCGAAAAACTCCTTCCGATGCAACGGTCAGACTTCACTGAACTTTTCGAAATCATGAAAGGTTTGCCGGTTACAATCCGATTGCTTGATCCACCGTTGCATGAGTTTTTGCCACACACAGACAAAGAGATCGAGGAAGTAGCAGCTGCAATGAATGTTGACCGCGAGAAATTGCGGGCCAGAAACATCGCTTTGCAGGAAGCTAACCCGATGCTCGGGCATAGAGGATGTCGATTGGCAATTTCCTATCCAGAGATTGCCGAAATGCAGACACGTGCGATCGTCGAAGCAGCGATTGAGGCGGGTAAGAAAACCGGTGAGAAAGTTGTTCCCGAAATTATGGTCCCGCTCGTTGGTATTCGAGAAGAACTGGATTTTGTAAAAGCACGTATTATGAAAATCATTGATGCCGTTCAGGAGGAAACCGGTGAAACGGTGGATTGCATGATTGGCACCATGATCGAATTACCAAGAGCGTGTTTGCGCGCCGCTGAAATTGCGAAAGCCGCCGAGTTTTTCTCATTCGGCACCAATGATTTGACCCAAACCACGTTTGGTATCTCGAGGGATGATGCTGCGAATTTCCTGACCCCTTACGAAGCCAAGGGTATCATCAAGCGGGATCCTTTCGTGTCATTGGATGTTGATGGTGTTGGGGAGCTTGTATCAATGGCGTCAGAGCGTGGTCGTGAAACCCGTAATGACATCAAGCTTGGCATTTGTGGTGAGCATGGTGGCGATCCGGCATCCATCCAGTTTTGTGAGACCATTGGTTTGGATTATGTGTCTTGTTCGCCGTTTAGGGTCCCGATTGCTCGGCTTGCAGCAGCACAATCAGCTATCGCCTCTAAGCAGGGTTAAGATATAGCCGCAATTGGGGTTAAATCAGACCCAGCTCATTGGCGATGCGGAATAACTCTGCAGCATTGCCGCCACCGGTCTTTTCTCTCAATGTCAGACGGTGGCTTTCAACCGTACGAACGGACAAATTCAGTTTTTCGGCAATGGTCTTGTTTTTTGAACCATTGGCTATTTCTATCAGAACCTGACGTTCACGTTCAGACAAATTGTATTTGCAGGCGGCAGGCTGCTTTTGCTCGCCGGATACGACGCTTTGAGAGACCTTTGAACCAAGATAGGTTCCGCCGTTATGAATCGCCTTCACCGCGAGTGTCATCTCTTCTCTGGAGACATCTTTCAATAAATATCCCTTTGCACCGATGCGAAGTGCTTCCCTGACATATTCCGGATTGTCATAGATCGACAAAAAGACAATTCGCGCATCCGGATCGTTTTCCAGAATTTCCTTTGCTGCGTCCAAACCTGACATTTCTGGCATGGAAATATCGAGGAAAATTATGTCGGGCGATATTTCTTTGCAAAGTTTTACGGCACGGGCACCATTTTCCGCTTCGCCGCATATCACCATTTCCCCGGATAATGTGAGACGCGATTTGATGCCATCACGAACCAATTCGTGATCATCTGCGATAAAGATACGGATAGACCCGCTCATGTGCTGGCTCTCCTCAAGCGGCGCGATCAAGTTCCCTGTTTTTGCGTGTTGGGATAAAAATATCAAGTTTCGTGCCGCCTGTTTTCCTCGTCTTCAGTTCAAACGTGCCTCCATGGCTTTCCAGACGTTCGCGAATATTTCGAAAGCCCATACCTCTTTGTTTGGAGTTGTTCTTTGAATTTTCGAAACCAACACCGTCATCGGATATTGAAAGCTGCACGCCGTTTTCCTGTTTCTCTAATTTGATGGTCGCATTTTTGGCTGATGAGTGTTTCGCGATATTGGCCAATGCTTCCTGTGCGACTCGGTACAGCGTAGTTTTTTCCCGCTCATCGAGACGTGTGCCGATATGTTCGACCGCTGTGTTCATGCTGATACTGGTTTGCGCTTCGAAATCGCTGCTCAAGCTCTTGATTGCAGATGCAAGCCCCATATCATCCAGTACGGATGGCCGAAGCGCCATCGAAATACGCCTGATTTCCGAAATCGCAGTTGAAATGGTTTTCATGGATTTCTGAATGGGTTCGCGCACTTTCGGCGATCGTTTCGCATTTTCATTTGCCAGGTCGAGGCTATAGCTGGCTGATACCAATAATTGCGATATGCCATCATGCAATTCTGTTGATACCCGTTTTCGTTCATTCTCCTGCGCATCAACGATTTCTCGCGCGAGTTCCTTAAGGCGGCTATCTGCAAACTTTTGTTCGGAGAACCGAACGAAAGCTAACAAAACGCTGGTGAGCGCGATTGCCCCAGCTGCCATGGCCAGCAAAACCCATCGGGTCTGTGCAAGGTTTTCTTCCAGTTGTTGCTGAACTTGGCCAATTTGTGCTGCGATGTCGTCAGTATATAATCCTGACGCGATAACCCAATCCCAGTTTTCAAGATAAACCGACATGCCGATCTTTTCGGCCCGCTGGCCAGTGGACGGTTTTGTCCAGTTGTACTGATATAGCTCTCCCTGTCGGTAATCTGTTTCAAGGAATCCATTCGTCAGCAAATCCAGTTCTGAGGCATATTCCTGAAATGTTTCATCCACTTCAAGTTCGGAAAGAAGGGGATTGTCCAGGGCTTTGCCATTGCTGCGTGAAACGAAAAAGTACTCGTCTTCACCAAAATTCATATTGGTAATCATTTCAGCGACTTGTTTCTGGGCCTGCAATCGGGAGACGTAGTCCCATTTGTAAAACGGGTCTACCGCTGCTCGTGCCAGTTTTACGTAGTTCTCAAGTTCCTCGCGCTTGGATTGCAGGATCATTTCTTCAACAACCTTGCCTTGAGAGACCGCAAGTCGCTGGGATTGGGAATCGATCAGCCAGAGCGCGGCGATGGAGATCAACACGATAGGGAGTATGGTCACTGCAAGGAGTTTGGTTCTGAAATTCATTTTAGGCTCCAGCGATAGGTGCCTGCAGATTAATCTGAGTAACCTGGGAGGTAAAGGAGCGGCGCTCTCAGTAAAACTACTGAATGCTTTGGTACTTGAACCTATTGCCAATACGTCCTCTATTAAATATCACAGAGGTTGAGGGGAGGAACTCTCAATCAGTTTCTGTTTTCAAAAATGAGCATCGGAGCACGAGCGCCGGTGCATTAACTACATTACGGAGGAGTATCCAATATGGATAGACGTAAGTTTCTTACTGGTGCTGCGGTAACAGGTGCAGCTTCAGCAACACTTGCAGCCCCAGCAATCGCACAGTCGGCGAAAGAACTGGTTATCGTATCAACATGGCCTCGTGACTTCCCGGGTCTTGGTGTTTCAGCTCAGCGTTTGGCTGCTCGGATCAACGAAGTTTCCAATGGCGCGATTAACGTTCAGTACTTCGCTGCTGGTGAGCGCGTTGGTGCGTTTGACGTATTTGATGAAGTTGCTTCTGGCAACTCACAAGCCTACATCGCTGCTGACTATTACTGGGTCGGCAAGCATCCAGGTTTCGCGTACTTCACATCTGTGCCATTCGGCATGACAACAGTTGAGTGGAATGCATGGATCAAGTTTGGTGGCGGTCAAGAGCTCTGGGACAAGATCTCAGGCGAATTCGGTCTTAAAGCCCTTACTTGTGGCGCAACAGGTACACAGGCCGGCGGCTGGTTCAACAAGGAGATCGAATCTGCTGATGACTTCAAAGGTCTGAAAATGCGTATTCCTGGCCTTGGTGGTTCAGTGCTTTCCAAGCTTGGTGCATCAACCGTTTCACTTCCAGGTGGTCAGATCTATGAAAACCTCGTCTCTGGCGCGATCGAAGCTACAGAATGGGTTGGTCCGTACAATGACTTCTTCATGAAGTTCTACGAAGCTGCCAAGTTCTACTACACTGGCGGCATGCACGAGCCAGGTGGTGGTCTTGCATTCGGTATGAACCGCGCATTCTATGATGGTCTTACTGACTATGAGCGTGCTGTGATTGAAGCTTGCTGTAACGAAGAGCATGCTGCTCAGTTCGAAGAAGCAATGGCTCTTAACGGCGAGTACATGCAGCGTCTTATCAATGACCATGGTGTTCAGGTGCGTGCGTTTAACGATGACGTTTGGGATGCAATGGGTGAAGCTGCTGAAGAGGTGTTTGAAGAGACACGTGGTCACTCTGCACTGGCAGCTGAAATTGATGATGCCTTCCAGAAATCACTTCGTGAAATCGGTGGTACAATGGCCCAGTTTGAAGGAACATTTGTTAACCAGCGTAACCGGGTTCTTGGCCTCGGTTAACCGAAAAATCAGACCGGCGGAGCCCATGCTTCGCCGGTTTTTCGTATCTTCTCTAATTTGAGAAATGCAAATCTTATCTCTTGTAAATTGATGGGGGCTCTATGACCGGGGAACCGTTAGATTCTGCAGGTAGCCCTGCAAAACCGGCACTGGTTGTGCGCACGTTTGGCTGGCTGATGTTGACTGTGCTTGGAGCCTTTCTGATCGCGAACTTCTTGAATGTGGGATATAAAATACCCACTGCGTTAAGCGGTAATCCGATGATGCTGCTACTATATGCCGTAGCGATAGCACTTGGTCTTTATTATGTGATGGGATCGAAGCAGAAGCCATTGCGCGAAGATGCTCTCCTGATTCACAATTTCAATGTTTATCTGGTTCGCGCCTGCTTCTGGGCAGTTCTGTTTGTCGGTGTTGCCGATATGACAATTGCATTCTTGCGGACTGAGAATCTTGCTGGCTATTTCATGTCAGAGGACTTGGTGAAACAGCTCGTTCGTCCACAATTCGTGGGCACATATGTGCATGTACCCCTAATCGTTGCCGGGTTCATTGTCGCGGCGTTCACCAGAACACTCGGCTTCATGTGGTTGGCACTTCTGATTGTTGTTGCAGAACTGCTGATTGTGCTTTCACGCTTCATTTTTTCCTATGAACAGGCATTTATGGCGGATTTGGTTCGCTACTGGTATGCAGCACTATTCCTGTTTTCGTCAGCCTATACCCTGTTTGAAGAGGGACATGTTCGCGTTGATGTTTTCTACGCCGGGTTTAAAGAAAAGACTCGCGGCTACATCAATGCCATCGGGACACTGTTGTTGGGCATCACGACGTGCTGGGTGATTATCTATATCGGCTTTGATGGCAAAACTTCCATTATCAACAGCCCGGTATCGAACTTTGAAGTTACACAAACCGGTTCAGTGGGCATGTTTGTTAAATACCAGATGGCTGCATTTTTGGGCGTATTCGCCATCACCATGCTGATCCAGTTTGTCAGCTATCTGTTTGAGGCCATGGCCGACTATCGAGAAGAGGCAGGCAAACGCCAAGCCTCTCCGATCTCTCACTAGGAGCTCTTAGTTATGGAACTGTTTTTCCTGCTCGTTTTGATGGTCATTATGGCCTTTGCGCTGGGTTCCGGTTACCCGGTTGCTTTTGCGCTTCCTGGTGCCGCGATCATCACTATTGCGCTTGCGGCTCTTTCCGGTTGGTTGTTTGGCGGTGGCACGGATGCGTTTTTTCACTCAGGTGGCCCTTCCCAGTGGCTGAGTGCGGGGGTGAATAACCTCCGAGGGGTTTATTGGGTGCCCGAAAGGGACACGTTGATAGCGATTCCTCTGTTTATTTTTATGGGTATCATGCTCCAGCGTTCAAAAATTGCTGAAGATCTTCTGATCACGATGGCCCAGTTATTTGGTCCCGTTCCTGGCGGCCTCGGTATTTCAGTTGTTTTTGTGGGCGCGCTACTTGCCGCTACTACCGGTATTGTTGGTGCGACCGTTGTTGCCATGGGGCTGATATCCTTGCCCGCGATGCTGAGAAACAATTATTCACCCTCGCTTGCAACGGGTACGATTGCCGCTTCCGGGACACTGGGGCAGATCATCCCGCCATCAATCGTGCTGATTATTCTTGCAGACCAGCTCGCAGGCTCCGCCGACCAGGCAGGGACAATCCGGAAGGCAATCCACAAGGACAATACCGGCGAATTGTCGATGCCGAGTATATTTGATGTGAGTTCTACAAGTGCGGGTGAAATGTTCCTGGGTGCGTTTGTTCCGGGCATTGTGTTGGTTCTTTTGTATATGCTTTATATTCTTGTATTTGCATTCATCCGGCCCAATTCTGCGCCTGCTGTCCGCTATGGTGGGAAATTCGATCTGCAATTCTGGAAACGTGTTTTCCTGATTCTCGTTCCACCGCTAGCACTGATTTTCCTCGTTTTGGGTTCAATCATTGCAGGTATCGCGACGGTTAACCAAGCCGGAGCCATTGGAGCCTCAGGTGCTCTAGTAATGGCGGGCTATCGTCTCACTGAGGGCAAATCCAGAACCTATTGGCCCGCATTGCTGGCGATTGCTTCGATTGTCCTGATTGCCTATTGCGTATCAAGCTTTGATACCAACGTGAAGAACATCAAAACTGAAG
>JAAUYH010022110.1_pt1 | contig 24231 bp, 16 predicted proteins | sample 7278061 | NCBI WGS metagenome assembly JAAUYH01 (sample SAMN14350203, study PRJNA611818) | marine sediment metagenome | isolation source: surface marine sediment (0.6m) | place: French Polynesia: Moorea | collected 2018-08 | reverse complement strand
GGTTCTAACAGGATTAGGATAGGAAGCACAGTATACAAATTCTTTAAGTCGAGAGAAATAGAGGGTAAAATCAAGACTCTGACAGTAAAGCGGAGTGCTACAGGAGAGATGTATATCAATGTAGTAACGGATGCGGTAGTAGAGTCAATAGGAGTCGTGACGGGTAAAAGCGCGGGCTTCGATTTTGGATTAAAAACTTTTCTATCTGTCTCCGATGGGGATGAGTATCAATCTCCCTTATGGATGAGGAAGGCATCAAAGCTAATACAGGCAGCAAACAAAAAGCTATCTTCCAAGAAATTAGGATCGAACAATTGGAATAAAGCTAGAATTAGTCTAGCTCGATTGCATGAGCAAATAGCCAATAAGCGAAGGGATTGGTTTTGGAAATTAGCACATCAGTTGTGCGATCAGTATGACTATCTCTTTTTTGAGGACTTGAATATGAAGGGGATGCAGCGACTATGGGGGCGAAAAGTCTCAGATCTGGGGTTCGCTACTTTCATCGAGATCCTGAAGTTGGTAGCAGAAAAGAAAGGTTCGTATGTGGGCTTTGTCAGTCGGTGGTATCCCAGTTCTAAAACCTGTAGTCATTGCGGGCATGTCCACAGCAACCTGAGTCTAGAAGACAGAAGATGGCGTTGTCCTAACTGTCATCAGGCTCAGGATCGAGACTTAAATGCGGCGATAAACATTAGAAGAGAAGGGGCATCTTCTCTTGGGCGAGGTGATGTCAGTCAGAACTTCGGTTCTGCAATTGCTATTTGAATCCAGAATCCCCAAGCCTAAAGGTGCGGGGAGTATGTCAATACCATCAAAGCTCAAATTTCTACCAGAAGAAAGTTTTTACTCCTACGGAAGATTGATAAACTGTTGCGAGATAATCTAGATAATTAAGTTAAGGAGCAAGAGTTGTGTTAGACCAAAAGGCAAAAAAAACCATGCTACGGAAGATTCCCCATGGACTATATATCTGTGGTGTCAAGGAAGGGGAAGAAATGAACGGTTTTACCGTTAGCTGGTTGATGCAATCATCTTTTGACCCTCCTTTGGTTGTCAATTGCGTAAAAAAAGGTACAAGTTCCCACGAAATGATCAAAAATACGGCAGTATTTGCTATTAGCTTCCTTGAAGCAGGACAAAAAGACCTAGCTGCATCTTTCTTCCAGCCTAAATCTCGCGTTGGTAACAAATTTGAAGATGTCGAATTTTACGAAGGAGAAGCAACAGGCTGTCCGATTATTCAAAACTCCTTGGGATATGTAGAATGCAAAGTCGTGGGCACAGTAGAAAAAGGAGACCATACTGTATATGTCGGCGAAGTAATCGCTTCTGGTATTCATCGTGAGGGTGACCAGCTCTTGTTATCCAGTACCGGTTGGCAATACGGCGGTTAAACTCCCTTAGCTCAAACAAGCTAATTTGATGCTTTGTGGATTATGGTTAGGTTTCGTTTACAGCAGCGCAACCTAACCTTTGATTAAACTGATAATAATAAGATATAACGATTTCCCAAAATCACATTGTACCCTTGTGGTATAATTTAATTCAACAATGCCGTCTTTACAAGTCAGTCACCAATCTTGCTTTTCTCAACAAAAATTGGAGAACTGTTTCTTTTTGAGCAATGATATCTGCTTTACCTTCCATTCCTAATTGAATTGGACATTGTTTTTCGCCTTTCCCTAAAGCCAAACTTTCTGGTTTGATTGTTACCTGATAAAAACTAGCTGCTAAATTTTGGGCAGAGAATTTTGAGTTATTTGAGCTATCACTATAATCTTGAGGTGCAATTGAATCAGGAGCGATCTTACTAACCTTACCTTTAAGAGTGCCGTAATCTGGATAAGGACAAGCCGATACTTTCATCTGTACCTCTTGATCTATTTTCACTTTGTCAATTTCCTGGGCTGGAACGAAAGCTTTGATGACTAAAGAGTTACTCAGAGGAACAATTTGAGCAATTTGCTGCCCGACTGTTACTGTTTGACCAGAATTACGTAGGTTTAGTTGAAAGAGAATACCATCCGTAGTCGCTTTGATTGCTGTTTGCTTCAAGTCTTTTTCGATTTGTTGTAGTGCTTGTGTATCTCGTAATCCCTGTTCTTGAATTTCAATTTGTTGTTGGATGAGAGCTTCTTTTTCTTGTCTTAAGCTGGCTAGGATGGCTTGACCACTAGCTTCTTCTTGAGCAATATTTTCCAGGGCGATCGCCACTTCTGTATCGATAGGATTAAGAGCGGTTTCGGCGCGTCTCAATCTAGCTTGATTTGCTTCCACGGCTTGTTCTTGTTGATTCACGGTTACTTGTACTTCATCCAATTGATCCTGGGATAAAGCACCCTCCGCAGCAGCAGCCTGATATCGTTTTAGCCTCGACCTAGCTGCACTTAAAGAAGCTTTAGCTCCCCTTAAGTTAGCCTGAGCTTCTTCGACTTCAGTAGCAGTAGTAATTTCTTGATCCTGATATTCTCGACGGCGACGGTTCAATTCTGCTCTAGCAGAAGCTATCAGACGATTGTAGCGCTCAGTTTCAGCGAGAACGCGATTGTCATGAGCGTTAATTTGAGCGTTGATTTGTTTCAGTTGTAGGGTCGCTTGTTGAATGTTGCTTTCTAATTGACGTTTTTGAGTTTCCAGGCGGGAGTTGTCGATAGTAGCTAAAAGATCGCCTTTTTTGACCTGTTGATTCTCTTGAACATCGATCTTAACCACTGTACCTTCTATTTCTGCTTCTACAATCTTTAATTCCCCAGTAGGTCTAATTTTTGCTTGAGTTGGGACGGTAACATTGTAGGGGGTAAAAGTAGCCACAGTGATCGCGATTCCGACCGAACCTAGTAAAAACAGACTTCCCAACCTTGTCCAGTGATCGATGGTCTGTATAAAATCGTTAGCTTCAACTACTGGTAGGGAATTATGTTGAACAGGAACAATTACCGACTGATTTACCGGGGCATCAACAGCAGTAATCCTCTGAGACTCTCTTGACTCAGACTCCAGATTAACATTTGGCTCTGGCTTGGTATCTTGTAGATCAGCTAGAGATGTATTTCTACCACCATTAAAAATCTCTTCAACTCTGGCTTCAATAGTATTTAATTTATTTAATTTCTGATTATGGTCTTGTTCATGAGTCATGATTAAGCTACCAAAAATTGCAAATGTTCCCCTGGCTGATAATCTAAATCTCGGCGATCGCCTTCTAGCTTTAACCTTCCTTCTTCGAGCATCACAATCCAGTCAGCCTTGCTAATTACAGGGGGACGATGGCTGATAATAATAGTGGTTTTCCCTCTTCGGTCAGCTAATAAATTCTCTAATACTTCGGCTTCGCTAATCGGGTCGAGTGCGCCAGTAGATTCATCTAAAATTATAATTGGCGGGTCATTGGCGATCGCTCTTGCTAAGGCTAATCTTTGTTTTTGTCCTCCAGAGAGATTAGAACCAAATTCTCCTAAGACGGTTAAATATTTTTCAGGTAATTTACTGACAAATTCATCAGCCCCCGTAATCTTACAAGCACCAACAATATCCTCAAAAGTTAAATTGGGTGAGCCTAAGAGAAAATTTTCTCTAATCGAACGACTCCAAAAGTGAGCTTCTTGGGGTACTAAAACTATCTGCTGTCTGAGACAATCTAAAGCAATGTCCTGTTGATTATACAAACCAAAGCGAATGTTACCCGACTGAGGGGTATATAAGTTAGCGATTAGCTTTGCTAGAGTACTTTTACCACAGCCAGACTTACCAATGAGAGCGACTACTTTGCCTCCTGGAATGGTGAGGTTAAAGTCTTTTAATAAGTCCACCCTACCTGCATGATGATAGTTGAGGTTGGTACATACAATATCGGCGTTACTTTTAATGTTTGACCAAGGTTTTTGGACATCATCTGATGTTTCAGGAGTAGCATCAATCACCTCTGTCAGACGTTGGGTAGCAGTTTGAGCGCGAAAAAACTCATCCACAAAATCGACAGTAGTATCCACAAAAAAATTAAAATTATCGTTCATGCTGTTAAATGCCAACAACATGCCGATGGTTAACTGTTGTCCAATTACCAGTTTGCTCCCAAACCACAGTAGGACAATACTACCAACACTGGCAACAAAATTAGAGAAAATACCGTTAATAAAACTAATTTGAATGGTTTTCAAAGTAAAATTAGCCAAACGACTATAGCGACTTTGAAACTCCTCCCAAAATTGTGGTGCAGCCGTGGTAGTTTTTAGGGTAATTGCACCTTTAAAAGTTTCTACCAAAACTCCCTGGTTTTCTGAAGATAGTATTAAAACTTGGCGAATTTTCTGCTGAAGAGTTGGCAGGAAAACTATAGTTGAGAGAGTCATGACCATAGCAATAACACCAGCCACTATAGTTAGTCTGACACTGTAAAACAGCATAAAACTTAAAGAAACTAAAGCCACAAAAAACTGACTGGGTAAACTGACAACTGCTTGAGAGATCAACTGATTAATTTCTTGGATATCTTCTAGACGACTAACTACTTCACCACTGCGACGAGATTCATAATAAGTCAAGGGTAAACGTAAGATTTGCCGACCAAATTCAAAAATAAGTCCTAGCTCTAGACGTTGAGCAAAATGAGCAATTAGGTTAGACTGGGCTAGTCGTAGACTACTACTAACAAAGTGCATCACAATTACAGCGATCGCCGCTCTAGTAAGAAGTTGTGTATCTCCCCGTATCAACACATCATCAGTCAATATCTGTAGTAAAAACGGTGAAGCTAAGGAAAGTAAGCCTAAAACTAGATTAATTAATAGAGTTTGACCGAGAATATTTTTATAAGGTAAGACTCGCCTGAAAAAACGGCTAAAACCACCGATTTTTTCTTTTTCGTCTGATTGAGCAAAAAAGCGTACAGGATCGGGTTCTAATAGCAGCATGACTCCATCAGTCCAGCCATCTATGAGACACTCTTTTTCCACAAATAGGATGCCTGTACCAGGGTCGGCAAGAGCATAGTTATCGCCTCGCTTACCGTACAAAACCATCCAATGATAGCCTTTCCAATGAATGATAGCTGGTAGTGGCACGGCTTGTTTGTCGATCATTTCCAGAGAAGTTTTGACTGCCCGCACATTAAATCCAAGGGCTTGTGCTCCTTGTTTTAATCCTAATAGGGTGGTTCCTTGTTGTCCCGTTCCTACTGCTTCCCGCATGCTATTGATGGTAAAGATCTTGCCATAATGTTTGGCAATGGAAGCCAGGCAAGCGGCACCGCAATCTTCTTCGCTATGTTGCTCAACAACTGTGTACTTCATTTTCTCGACTCATCTATAACTATTTATTAACAATCCTGGTAAAACTAAGTTGTAGTGGAGTTAGATCATTTCCCAGGCTGATTTTTGGGAAGAAATTTCCTGAGTTTTCTTTAAGGTGTTACTAAGCTTCGGAGGCTCTAGCACCAGCACTGAAGGAATACGCTCTGGTTCTGCTAGCCTCAGCAATTCATAGCCTATACCAGCCAATCCAGTCATTAGTCCTGGTACTTCAACTTCTAATGGAACTCCGCAAAGCCAACCATACTGCTCGATGCTTGAAAGTATCATAGCTGCATAACGATCAAGCTGATTTTTCCACTGTGGATCTTTGAGGACAAGACTGGCTTGGAGAAGCAGTTCCAGATTACCTAGGTCGCCATGACAAAGAGAATGGTTAAGACCAAAACCATGCTCTATTGTACTGTTGAGAGCAATGTCAATCTCGCTACGAATTTCCGCACTATCAAGGTAGGGGAGACACTTTAAGCGCCCTAGACCAACTCCAGGTGCACCATGACACCATGCAGTCATGGAGGGATACCTACCGGCTAAGAGCACATCACTAAAATCGCTGATATCGCACCAAGTACCATATTGAGGGCAGAACAGACTGCGTTCATATTCAATAGCGGCAAGAGCCGTTGTGCGAAAACGTTCTTCCCCAGTCAAAGCTGCTAATTCTAGTAATTCTAATGCTATTCCAGCTGAACCATGACTAAATCCTGGTAAAGGCTTCTCTGATAAACTCTTTACTCCTGGTATCCATCCAATACCTTTCTTCATGGGTTGAGCATGAGCAATAAGGTGTTCGCCACATTGAATTGCAGCAGCAAGTGTACCCTGAGAAGGTCGGCAGCGATAGAGACTGATCAAACTGGCAAGGCATCCAGCTACACCACCAATAATGTCAAAGTATTGATCTTGGGAAATTAAATCTGGGAGAAGAGAAACTATTGATTCAGCTTCTAATAGCAATGATGGTTCATTCCATAAGACTCCTAAGTTAGTTAGAGTGTAAATGATTCCGCCCCAACCAATAAAGCCACCAACAGAAGTTAATGAACTCTTACTATCGTTTACTTGATACCGAAGCTTTGCTAATGTGACTTTGGCTAATTCAGTGTAATGCTTCTGTTGCGTAATAGCTCCGAGATAGGCAAGAAAGAGAGAAATTCCTGGCATGCCAGAATACAGCTTGATTCCTAAAGGAGACAGATTCCAATGATTTTTCTGCTCATCGAAACTCAGACCAATCCAAAAGACATCATTCTGTTCTTGTAGTGCTAACTCTACCAAGCGATCGCCAACTGCTTGCGCTGCCGCTAGCAATTGCTCTCGGCTAGCATCTTTTTTGGGTTCAGGCAAATAATGGGTAGGCCACCCTTGCCATTGTGATTCTTCTTTTTGTACTATAAAAGTAGTCAAAGAAGCCCGAATGAACCACAATTGTTGCCTCAAATCGGCATCATTAAGATTTTGAAGACGGTGTCGAACTAGATTTATCCCTGTTTCATCAAAGAAGTCGGTAATTTTTTTATTAGAACTAGTCCAAAGATCTCGCGAGTTGGGTCGAGTTGTAAATTTGGGAATGTCACCTTGCCATAAGTCCTCACATTCGGCACGAATTATCTTTGCTAAGTGGGGGGAATGCTCAATTTGTAACCACAGTAAATCGAAGAAACGATCTCGATCCAAGGAGTTTCGTAGTAAATTAGGATGATAGCTTTCATCAAGTAGTAAACTATATTCCTCAGTAAAACGTGGAATAAATCTTACTTCATCTTTATCAAACGAGACAATAGGACTTGTTTCTGATAGCAAATCATCCCGATGCTGTATCAATAACTGATACATAGAAGTAAAGCCAGTAATAATCTCATTTATATAGTCCAGTATATTTACTTGCTCACGATTGAGAGTCGGTCGATTCAAACTCCCTAACATTGGCATTTGCTTGCGCTCGACGCGCATTTCATCTGTTCCTATTTCTGTGAAATACTGAACCCGACTTGGTGTTAATTGACCTTCCTCCCCTCCTAATCCACTTAATTCAACTCCTTTAGATTCATTATTTTCCCAAAGACGTTGAGGTAGTATACCAACACCCAATACAGAATAACTGGCTGTTTTAACAGCAAGATGCTCTGATTTCTTATTAAGATAATTAGCTTCAATTCGAGAGTGGAAGAGGGATTCTAGGTCAACTAAAATGGGATGTTCTCCGGCGGCAATTATGTTTTCCATGTGAAAGTCAGTAGCTTCCAAAGCATACAGTAGGGCTAAGTAAGCTCCCTGACGTTGATAAAAATGCTGAACTTCTTCTGAAGTATTGCAACCACTAGCTTCCACAAATTCTGCCCATCCATATCTATCTCGATTAAGAATTTTCAGAGTACGAAATGGTGGGTGATGTCCTCGTTGGTTGAGCCATTCTAGAAGTTGCTGAAAATGTACATCAACAGCTAATGCCCTGGGCTTATAAACTATTTGGAAACCAGAACTAAATTTAGCAATTAGCACGGCACGCCCACCTTGATGAGTGTCGCCGATACCACTATTTACATTTACCAGTATGCCTGAGTCTGTTTCTGGACTAAATGTGGCGCAGATAGCATGCCAATCATTACAGAGGTGTTGGAGAAATTCCAGACTAAAATTGACCCAATGGTTGATACTAATTACTAATTGACGGGCAAGGACTGGATACTCTTGGAGTAGATTAATCGCGATCTCACGCTGGCGTAGACGTTGTAGAAAGCTTTGAAATCTCTCTTGGGGAGTATCGCCTTGTAATAGTCCTTGCAGGCGAGCCACATTGAGTTCCAAAACCATGGTGCGACTCAAGATATCAACCAATTGCATTTGAAAATTAGCAAATAGCAATTTGACAACAGTACTGGGGTCAACAGGCAAATTACAATTTGCTGGGGCTATTTTCTGGATTCCTTGATTGAGGCGGTCAATTTCTTGACTCAGCAAAGGTTCAATAACATACAAAAAACCCGCTTCTGGTTGTTCTTCTAACTTCTCTGGAGCAAGAATTACTTCGGCTTGGGAATGGATAGGATGAAAAAATGCCTGAGTTAGCTGCTCTAGCCAATCTGGTAAATCTGGAAGACGATTTTTTACTTCCTCGATTGGCTCACCGAGAAGATCAAGAAATTCATTCTCAGTGATTCCATCCATGGCAAGACGTTGAGCAAAGCACGAGTTATTTGTGAACGGGGATTGCGATTTCCATTTTTTCAGCCATTGCTGAGCCAAGTCTGTATTAATCTCAATCTTAGCTGTCTCTTCCTGAGCGGTGTTGAGGGATGTAATGCGCTCAGATAAGGGTACAGCTTTATACCACTCGGAATGTTGAAAAGATTGCTCATACATAGAGTTAGTTTCCTAAGAATGCTGCTGAAATTTTAGATAAGATATTGTTTGTAGGAGAGAAGGATGAGTTACAAAAACTCACCCTTTGTTTCGGACATTAAATCCAAGTAACTATGCCTTGCTACAGATACTAAGATGCTAGAGCAGAAGTAGAAGCTAAATTTCTGCGTTTTTTCTGTACAGTGGCGGTACGCTTGCAACAAGAGTTAATGACAATATCGTTTGGCTTTTTCTTTTTACCTCCCATAAAAGTCTCCATCTCTTCATCCGATAGTTCACTAATCCCTGCTGGATTTTCAGGCAATTGGTTACGCTGTTCCTCACTTAAACTATTGCGATATTCTTCATCTTTCCAAGCGCGAATAATGTCGATGTTTGACATGATTTTTCTCCTTAAGTTAAAGTAATTGAGAATATCTGAAACTAATTTTGGGTTTCAGATTTGTATTACTAATCTAGAGAATGATTGCAGTAAGCTAAACTCTCAATCATTCTTTTGTTTGGTAATTGTCTCTACCTTAACGATCGCTTCAGCTAAAGAGCACCTGATAAATGTTAGAAGTTCATCAGGTTTTTGATTAGGTTGTATTTATCTAGTAAAGTTTGATCAAGAAAATTTAAACTTCAGCTTGCAATATGCATAAGCCGCCTAAAACAAGCGTATATATAGACAAACTCTTGACAAATACCATAAGCCGTTAACAACGCTCTACTAGGTAAGCAATATATTATGCAAGTTGAAAATAGATTATTTATAGAGGCAGCAGATAACTGGAATTTAGAAAATTTATATCAAGAACTAGCTCAAGCAAAACAAATTAGCACAGCCAGAAAAGCAGAGCTTAGTCCTACTGAAAAAGCAATTCTGCGTGGTTTGCTCTGCGGCTATTCTCCTAAAAAGATCGCGGTTGAACTTCATTGGACATGTAGATCGCTGAATGTGGAATTAAGCAGGGGACTATATCGCTATGTTGAAACTTTAACTGACCAAGGTCTCCATACAATCAAAAGTTGGCGCAATATTTCCCAATGGCTAGAAGCAGCAGGATATAAAATGCTTCAGTCAAGACAAGACTGGCAAGAAGCGCCGGAAATTTCCAGTTTTTACGGTCGAGAAACAGAATTAGCGCAGCTAGAAAAATTGATCGTTCACAATCAATATCAGTTGATAACACTGCTAGGTATGGGAGGAATGGGAAAAACCACTTTAGCGGTGAAGTTTGCTAAACAAAATATACACGAATTTAAGTATATTATTTGGCGCAGCTTATTTCATGCTCCATTACTTGAAGATCTATTGAGAGAATTACTTGAATTTTTTAAGAACAACAATTTACCAACTACCATTAATGAGCAAATTTCTCTACTGATAGAATATTTGCGTTCTTCAAGATGTTTGCTAATTTTTGATGGTTTAGAAGCACTGTTAGGTGTTAATCATTTGGCTGGCTTTTATCAAGAAAAATACAAGAACTATAGTCAACTTATTCAACGAATAGCAGAAGAATCTCATCAAAGTTGTTTGCTATTGACTAGTCAGGATGAACCGATGAATATGTTATTTATTCGAGGAAATAAAGTTGACTCAATACAAGTAAGTAGTTTAGGAAATCCTGCTCAAGAAATATTCAAAGAAAAAAGTTTATCTGACTTCAACTGTTGGCCAAAATTGATTAAGCGTTATGGAGGCAATCCTTTAGCTTTAAAGTTAGTATCAACAACCATAAAAGATCTATTTGGTGGCAGCGTAGTCAAGTTTTTAGGAGCAAATACAGAATTAGAGGTTATCTTACCAATTCTTTTCCAGAAACTCTTAAGAGAGCAGTTTGAACGTTTATCAAACTTGGAGAAAGAGATTGTATGCACTCTAGCAATTTATCGCCAATCAATGAGCTTAAAACAATTGCAAGAGCATGTTAAACCCCAAGTCAGTTTGTCACAATTACTTCCTAATCTGACATCTTTAAAAAAGCGATCGCTAATTGAGCTAATTTCCCAAGAAAATCATACTAGTTTTACACTTCAACCAATGATCATGAAATACTTACTGACAGAGCAAAAAGATCTGTTGAACTGCTCTCAGAAGAAATCTAAAAAGCCTCAAGATTAAACCACGTCTAATTTGAGGGCGAGAGATGCTGAGGTTTCGCGACTCTTATCCAATCGCCCTGTTGAAACCTGGAGTTTTTAAGCTATCTTTTTTGAGTAATGAGTAACAAGTAACGAGTAACGAGTAACGAGTAGGGAACATTTAGATATTTAGATATTTAGATATTTAGATATTTAAAATATTGCTCGAAACCAAACTACTGTTTTCAATCAGGATGGGGTTTAGTCAAAAAATGACTTCAAATGCTCGATCTTCCATCATGTGATCGCCACAATCTTCTAAATCGTATCAATATTAATATTTAGATTAAGCTCAAATAACTTTTGTGCTGACTTTTATGATCCAGAACCAGAATGAAAAACTGTGATACCTTGATTAGAGTAAAGATAAGTAACGAAAATAAGCAATAGTCCACCTTAGCTAATCCTAATTCACAAATTCATTTAACCTGTGACATCTTCTTCAAGTTCCAACTGCCAGCCAGCAACAACCCACAACATCCTGGATCTGCCTCTTCAACAAAGTCAAGGGCGCATAGCGTGGCGAGTATTTTTCACCGCTTCTTTTCTTGTATCAGTACCTGTATTTTTTCAAGCTCCAATCGTCCGCTTATTCCCTAAGGTCAGCTTGCTCCTGACTTTATTTTGGGTAGGATTAGGCTGGTATCTCTTTCAGCGTCCTCAGCGTCGTTGGTGGGGCGATATTATTCTGGGCTTTAGCTGGAGTTGGCTAGCTGGTTCAATTTATTGGGGATGGTTGAGGACGGAGCCTCTAATTCATATTCCAATTGAAGCTATTGGCTTACCTTTTGCTCTGTGGTGTATCTGGCGAGGCTGGGGAAAAATCGGCAACTTCTTCTATCTTGGTTCGTTACTGGGCACAGCTATTACCGATTTATATTTCTACCTAGTTGATGTCATTCCCTACTGGCGAGAGTTGATGACAGTAGATATAGATCCGGCATTAGCTTCTCCCATACTCAAAGCAGCCCTAACTCAGGTTCAGACTCCTTGGGGTATCAGCTGGGCAATAGTGTTGGTCAATATCTTATTAGCAGTTAGCTGGTGGTCTTTGAGGAAAATAGAGCTACACTGGTGGGCGTTTGCTGGAGCAGTTTTAAGCACAATTTTGGTAGATAGCTTGTTTTGGATTGCAGCCTACTTTGCTTGATTGCGGATCAGCTATTGTTTTATTGATGGGCAAATTTACTAAACCTCATAAACTTATGGCTCAAAGTAATGATGTAGTAACGAAATCGCCAACATCTCTGTTTCAAAATATAATCAACAACGAAACGACTCTCTATATCCTAAAGAGGCTATTGCAGGCAGCATTAACCTTGCTTCTAGCATCGGCTCTTTGTTTTGCCATCATGGAGATAGCGCCAGGAGACTATCTTGATACCCTGAAAGAAAATCCTCAGATAACTCCTGAGCGTATTGCTGAACTAACCGAACAATTTGGGTTGGATAAGCCAGCTATAGAGCAATACTTTCGTTGGCTATGGCGAGTGCTTACTCGGTTTGATTTTGGTCAAAGCTTTGTTTACTTTCGTTCCGTTTCTTCCCTCCTAAGAGAGAGGATTCCGGCGACTTTATTACTGGCTGTAACATCAATTGTTGCTACTTGGGCGATCGCTATTCCTTTGGGTATTCTTAGTGCCGTAAAGCAAAATAGTCTTGTCGATCAAGTTTTACGAGTATTGAGTTATTTTGGACAGGGATTTCCTAGCTTCATTACTGCCCTCATATTTCTGATCATTGCTCAGTTTTTGTCTCCTCTATTTCCTGTGGGTGGTATGACCAGTATTAACCACTCGGAACTATCTTTAGCTGGCAAAATATTAGATATCGCCTGGCACATGGTCTTGCCGACTATCGCTCTAAGTATTACTAGTTTTGCAGGATTACAACGTTTAACCAGAGGACAATTACTTGACGTGTTGCGCCAAGATTATATCCAGACTGCCCGCGCCAAGGGCTTGCCTGAAAACAAAGTTATCTATGTTCATGCTCTGCGAAATGCGATTAACCCTTTAATTACCCTGCTGGGATTTGAGTTTGCTAGCTTGCTTGGAGGTTCGTTTATTGCTGAATTTTTCTTTAATTGGCCTGGCTTAGGTCGCCTAACTCTACAAGCAGTTCAAGCTCAAGATAAGTATTTGGTTATGGCAAGTTTGATGATGGGAGCGACGATGCTAATTATTGGCAATCTCCTGGCGGATTTGCTCCTGAAAGCAGTTGATCCTAAAATTAAATTAGCAGATCTTAAGTAGCCTTCAGGTCATTTCTATCAAATAAAATACCAATAAGATTAGGGTGGGCAATACTGAGTTGCAAGGAAATAAAGGAAATAAAGGATTTAATCATACTTTTGCCCACCTTACAAGATAATATCTTTCCGACAAATCACCTCAGCTCGATAAGCTAGTAATAAGGAGGATGCAGGAGCAAGAGTGTTACTACAAATTAATTATTTAATACGTTCTAAGCAAGATGGTAAGTATTTAGTGGCTCGAATACCAGAGCAAAATGGTATTGAAGCAAGTTACCTGTTAGTATTTCAGCATGATTATGATGCCATGAGCTACATTAACACCCACGGTCAAGAATTTAGAGATCGCCTTACTGTAGAAACAGCCTCCCCTGTTCAACTTAAAGGGCTGATACAACGTTGGAACTATTCGGGTTTCGGTATTGTCAAAGACCCTCTATTGCCCGAAATACAATTCGTGTCCTAACAGCCGTAGTCTCGCTTTATTGACAAATTTAGCATCCTCCGTGAGAAGCCCGACATCCGTATGGGTCGCATCGGTGTTCGGATGAATCACGAGCTAGCACTATCAACAAAAACATTTTAACCACAAAAAAGCCGAAATATTAGTTGGATATACAACTTAAATATTTCAGCTTTACTTGATTTATTTTTGAATTCTATTTAATTTAGATCACTACTAATACTAAACTTACTAAAGTAGCAGGCGGACGGTTAGGTCTAAAATAATCAACGGGAAGATTTGATCAATTCGGTTTCTACAAAGGGTTTAGATGCCAATTCTTCTAAGCCAACAGAATTAAGCATTTCTGACCATTTCTGTCGCACTATTGGCTGTTCGGTTACGGAATTGGGATCATCTGCTAATACAGATAGAGCGTCGTACCAATGACCTTGTGCGTTGTAAATCTCTGCTTGCTCTGTAGAACTAGCAACACTTAGTTGTTTTTGAGTAGCAAGATCGATCGATTCTTGGCGCATCCACCCCTCAACAACAATATCGCGGGAACGTTGATCATGATCGCAAATCATTGATAAATACCAATGATAATTTTGGTCAGTTTCCAATAAGTTTGAGCTAACATCAGCAGGAACCTCTATACTCATAATGCCATCACCCTTGGTAGAGAAAAAGGCTTCATACATTAGTTCATCTTGTTCATTGCGTAGTACAAATTCTAGTGTTCTTTGTTTATTAACCGCAGGAACATAGAAAAATAATTTCGGAGAAGCAGAAGCATTAATGCCGATAGTTTTATCGGGAATGAGAGCCATTAAATTTTGGTGTTCAGCACCGGCAACACAAGTATCTCCGATACCTCTACTACCTCCATCTCGACGATGAGTTGGTAGACCGAAATCTGACATCACAACATCCGAATTAACAGTTTTAACTTTGCTTTCTTGCTGTTCGGCTACCGCTGAATTAGAAAAACCTACCATTAGTAAGTTTAAACTAAGAGATAAACCTAATAAGCCAGTAAAGTTGTTTAATATATATTTGGAGTTAAACATTTTTATTCATCAATTAAATTGGCTATGAATATATCAAATATCTTAGCTTTTATTGATAATAACTGCCACATCTGTTAATCTCAACTAGAGATATTGTCAATTTTATTTTTTGATTTCAAAACTTCAATATATTTACTGATTTTGGACAATAAATCTCAATTATTTTAAGTGATTATACTGACAGTTATTTTACTTTTAATATTTATTTCAATCAGCATAGGTATTTAATGAAAATTGATTCCCTCAGATTAAACATGAAATCTTTAAATTTCAAGAAAGCTCAAAACTGGATCGGGACTTATGCTTTTTCTCTATTATTATTAAGCATATTGGCTACTACTATAGTTTTGGGAATTAGACGGGTAGGAGCTTTACAGGCTTTAGAGTTATTCGCATATGATTGGATGGTCAGTCTGCACAATGATAATGAGATTGATCCGAGACTATTGGTGGTAGAAATTACGGATAAAGATATTGAGGAACACAATAGTTATCCCCTTAAAGACGAGACACTTGCCCAGTTACTAAAAAATATCCAAAAACATCAGCCTAAAGCCATTGGTTTTGATCTTTATCGAGAAATAGCTTATCCTCCGGGAACAACTGCCCTAAGACAAGAACTGCAAAGAGATAATGTAGTTGTAATTCAATTAATCGGTAACGGAAATAATAGTGTTTCTGCACCACCAGGAGTTGCCCCAGAGCAAATTGGCTTTAATGATATCGTGGTCGATTTTGGCGATGATGTACTGCGACGCAATTTAATGTACGTCAGGTTTGGTCCAGAACCAGGTCAGGAGATGTATTCTTTTGCTTTGCGCCTCGGTCTTAAATACCTAGAAGATCGTCAGCTTAAATTTCAAGTTCGTGATGATAATTTACAGATTGGGACTACAATATTTCCTGATCTCAAAGCAAATTCAGGTGGTTATCAGCTGGCAACTTCTGAAATCGCAGGAAAACAAATTTTAATCAATTATCGATCGTCGAATATTGCCCGCAGAGTAAGTCTCTCGGAAATATTAGCAGGGGAAATTTCACCTAGCCTAATTAAAGACAAAGTAGTGTTAATCGGTACGACTTCCCCAAGTGTTAAAGATATACATCTTACTCCTTATCATCGAGGCGATCAAAGCTTTATGCCAGGGGTTGTCGCCCATGCTCAAATGTTGAGCCAAATTTTAAACGCAGTATTGGATGATGCTCCCTTGCTTTGGTTTTGGTCCGAATGGGTTGAAAGTATCTGGATTTGGGGATGGTCATTGCTAGGAGTCGCGATCGCTTGGAAACTAAAATATCCTTTGTCAATTATTGTCATCGGTGCCATGAGCGTTGCTGGATTGTGGGTATTTTGCTCAATTACCTTTACTTTTGGAGGCTGGATTCCTTTTGTCCCCCCTGCTCTCACTTTTACCCTCACCATCGCCAGTGTTTTAGGCTATAAGGCATTCTATAATCTCTTCTATGACGATCTAACAGGGTTACCAAATCGTAGTTTATTTGCCAAGCAACTAAAAGAACTTAAACAAAGAAATACAGGGAAATCCTCAGGATTTATTGCCATCATATATCTTGATTTAGACCGTTTCAAATTAATCAATGACGGCTTAGGCTATCAAGTTGGCGATCGCATTTTGGTTATTACCGCACAACGTTTACAAGATAATTTAACTTCGAAGGCTATTCTGGCCCGAGTTGGTGCAGATGAATTTGCGATCGCCCTAAAAACAGGTGAAAACACGACAGAAGCGATTGAAATTGCCAATACATTGCAACAAGTATTGTCAGTTCCCTATAAACTGAGGGAGCAAGACATCTTTACCTCAGCTAGCATTGGTTTGGCTCTCAATCGACTCAATGAAGACTTACAACCAGAGGAATTGTTACAGGTCTCTCATACAGCAATGTATAAAGCAAAAGTATCGGGCAAAAAGCAACATGAAGTTCTAGTTTTTGCCACCAAAATGCACGAACAGGCATTAAAACAACTGCAATTAGAAGCTGATTTAAACCAAGCCATTAGGGATCAAGAGTTTGAACTCTATTATCAACCGATAGTTTGTCTCAAGACTGGTGAAATCATTGGGTTTGAGGCATTAATACGCTGGCAATCACCTACTCGCGGTTTCGTGTCTCCTGGTGCATTTATTCCGATTGCCGAAGAAACAGGTTTAATTGTCCCGATGGGAGAATGGATTTTAACTACCGCCTGTCGCCAAATGCAAGAATGGCGTGAACAATTCCCCATTGCCGAATCGATCATGATCAGCGTTAATCTTTCCAGTAGACAGTTTGCTCAATCTAATCTCATTGCCCAAATTCAGGAAACATTAAGCACGACAGGATTGGATGCGGCTAATCTTAAGCTAGAGATTACTGAAAGTATGGTGATGGATGATCTGGAATATACCATTATGCTTCTCAATCAACTAAAAGAATTAAATATCAAAATAAGCATGGACGATTTTGGTACGGGTTTTTCTTCCTTTAGCTATCTTCATCGTTTTCCGATTGATACTTTAAAAGTTGATCGCTCTTTTGTGAACAATATGAGTCAGGGGACCAAAAATAGAGAGATAGTTAATACTATAATTATCTTGGCTCACAGGTTGGGCATGGATGTTATTGCCGAAGGAGTCGAAACCGAGGCAGAATTGTCGATTCTACAAGAATTTAACAGTGAATATGGTCAAGGTTATTTCTTTGCCAAGCCTCTATCAAAAGATGATGCCACCGAGTTATTGCGTCAGAATAAAAAATGGTCAACTTGAATTGATAACTAATTACTGCTGATCTCAATCAATGAGAAAAGACAATTCGCCTCTATTCATAGAGTTTTGATGATTAGACATCTCCAGAAATTAGATTTAAAAAACAAATAGCAGACCTCTTGCATAAATCAAAAATATCGGTGTTTTAAGCTCTTAGCTCTTAGCTCTTAGCTCTTAGCTCTTAGCTTTGGTTAATCGGTATATTAGACCTCTTGCATGAATAGCAGACTAATATCTTTTCCCTTTTACCTTTTCCCTTTTACCTCATAGTAAGGTAGTTAATGATGATTCGTGCAAGAAGTCTAGTATAGCTTTTCAATGGTTTCAGGTTAATCATTGGAGATGTCTATTAAAGTTGGGGGACTTTTAGTACACCCCTTACTCTGTCTTATTTTCCAGCTTTAGTTCTGTATTAAGATTAGAACTAGATGAATCGATACTGTCTTTTTGGGACTCATTACTCATAGAAGTCTGACCACTTAATAAAGCAACAATATCTTCTTGTAGTTGATTGATCGCTCCTACTTCAGTAATCAACTCTGCAACAGTAGAGCTTCTTTGACCGGCTAAGGTCATTTTGCCACTATAGACAAAAGTATGAGCAGTCCGCTCTGGAAAAGGATTAATTTGTTCAATATATTGGCTAATATTCTCGGCAGCAGACAAATAATCTGCTGAAGCAAAAAACTTTTCTTTTTCCAAACTATTAGAAAAAGCAATTTCCCAAGCAGCCTGATATTGCTTTGACAAAGGCTCTGAATGTGTCACTATACCAGCTTCTGGACGAGAATTATCGACTTCTTCAAATAAGTGCAAGCGAAATTTCAACACAGAATTATTCAAAATAATTGCTGGAGCAAAATGCTCACTCAAATAGGTGCGAAAATCCCTAAGGCTAACATGCTTGTTCTTTTTGAGCATCACGTGCATTTTAAGACAATCAATTTTGCCGTTAGGATCTCCAGTAGTTAGACGATCTACATAAGTTTTGGAATTATTCGGGCTGGTATTATAACCAATAGCTTTATTGAATAAGTTGCGTTCATCATTCATTAAGATAGCTGCTGCTTGAAACCAATTTTGACGCTCTTGTTCGCTAGTAAAAGTCAATTCAGCGATGCCGTCAAACTGATCCTCTGGAGAAAGATTGTATTCAATACCCTCATGAATTGCCCATAAATCCTTTTGACTATGTTCTAAATGAAATTGCCAATATTGATATTGACCTGGTAGACGAGCGCAAACTGGCCCATGAACATTTTTCCAGTAGTCGCTAAAAAGTTGACGAGATATTCCTGAACGTTTTTTGAGTAAAACATAGAATGCTGTCGTCCCTTTGCGGTCTCGAATCGCATAGTTGAACATCGGAGTAGCTGAAAGCATAGTGTAACACCATTTATATATTTGTTCGGTTGGAAAATCTAGCTAGATTGACGAAGTGAACGCAAGCCTAGTCCGTTTAGGGCGGGGTACTGTTCACTTGTCTAGTTTGATTTTGGTCATTACTTAAGTGGAACTTAGAGATTTGAGCAATCTAGCAGGAGCAAATACATCGCGATAAAAGGTCAGCTGTTCGGTTTTGAGGTAACATGCCCCTCTGTGTCCACGACGCACCCATGTAACATTTCCCTTGGCGATTGTTTCGTAAGTCTGATCATCCAAACAGTTCCATTCAAAATAGACGAATTCGCCATGAAACATCACAATAGGCCAGACCATAGTTACCCCTGGTTGAGCAATCAATGCCCACCAATGTTTCTCTCGTTCTTTTTGTTGTTCTAAGCCATGATAAGGGCCGTCTTGGCATAAATAAACTAGATCGTCGCGATATTCGCCAGTCAGAATATCGCCTCTGCCCTGCCTTAATGCTTCGCAGTGTGTCGGCCACCACTCTCGATTTTCTTGTTCTATTTGTTCGACTGTATAGTCAGGACTAATAGAGGGTAATATCTCCTGTTTCATGGCGACAAGGACTTCAGCTTGTTCGATTAATCCCTGAGCCATATCAACTGAAATCTGTCCTGGTCTAGAATAATCTGCTACTAAATCCTGGTAATAGTTAGCTCTTATTGCCGTCTGAGTTGGATTCTTAGAGATTAGATGATTAGAATCTAATCTTTCTGGTTCGACAATAGTATTTTGCGGTTTATACATAAGGGTAAAAAACTATTTATTGGACTCATTAATTAACCAACAGTCAATGCTTATCAAACTTAAGACTTAATTGACGGATGCTGTTGGAGAATGTTCGGATTGAGAACTGAAAATCTCGTTAAGGGTTCCGAAGCAACCTGCTGCTTTGTTGAAGCCGGCATAAATGCACATAAATAATAAAAGTTCTTCAATTTCTTCGCGAGTTGCTCCTTGTTTCAAAGCCATTTGTACGTGTGCCCCAAAAGGATTTCCTGCACCTGTATGATCTTGATTGACAACATCGACAGCAACCGTAATTAAAGCTTTTGTTTTTTGATCGATTAGCGGTAAGCCCCAGACTTCACCAGCTACTCGCGTAACCAAGTCACCGAACTTAGGATTAATTTCTGCTAATCCCTTTTGGAGATTATAGTCATCTAAGACTGCATTTTGATACGACATTTTGCTCATTTTTGCTCATTATTAAAGAACTTAGAAAATTGAAAGAAAAGCCTTGTATAGATACTAAGTAATTCTAGTTTCGTATATTCAAGCATTACTTATAATCATCAGTTAAATTTCAAATGAAAATTCAAAAATTTATAATCAAATTATCAAAAGAATATGGTTAACCAAGAAAAGTTTCACTTTTCATACACTAAATAACATACTTATTAATCAGAAGATAAATAGAAAATCGAGCATCTATTGTTCTTCTGAAATTTGTCAATCTCCAAAGGCTAATTTTACTGATACTGCTTAATATCGCCAGATTTTCTCTAGTCATAAGGAAGCTTGTTGTCTGTTTGACTAGAGAGAATATTTATTCCTTGAAACTCTTTCCATCATGTTTGACAAGCACTCTATTTGCCAGTTTAAATTAAGAAGTTAACTAAAAACTTAAGCATTTTGCGAACAGATGAAATCTAGATGAATTGTCTATAAAGCAATTAGAGGAGTACCTTGTCTCTGATGTTAATTGAATTTGAGGCAGCAGTTACAAGTTGGATTAGCTCTGGAGCTAATGTGTCAAGCGGTCAGTCATTTAAACCGCATCTAGTTTGAAACCAGTAGTTTTTAAGATAACTGTTCTTAGGTAGTAGGTAGAGACGTAGCATGCTACGTCTGTACAGTAGTCAAAAAAACGGCAAGGATTAAATCATGAATGTAAAACTACAGTTTTCTAAGTTGAAGAGGTTTATTAGTTAACTTTAGGATTTTAAAGTTTACTTTATGTTGTTAAATATTTTCGCTGTTTTAAGTAAATCAACTTACATAAAGCTACAAAACGCGTATAATATTATACAAAAAATAGGATCATAATATTTTTTGTGTAAATAATCAAAGCCATAGCAAAAAATGTCCTTGGCCTCTTCTCCCAAGATTATGATGGTATTGGGTTTTGCTATATTCTCGAAATCAAATACTCCACTGTCTAACTTGACTCAAATGTGTTGGGCAATCGGCTAACTTCTTAAAGTTACCTGGCAAAAGCTTAATTTAGAAGTAATCATGAAGGAGAGTTAAGAGTAAAACTAAATAAGATTCAGATGTATCTTGATATTTTGAACGTCTGGAGCTGTTCTATTTGTTGTTTAGTTTCTCCAAGATAATTAATGCATCCGATCTTAATGGCTGACGTAATTAATAATTAGTTGTGAGTTGTGACACCAGCCTAATTAAAATATTTTTCTCTAGAGAATATTCTATGTCTGGATATTGTTTTAAGCCAACTATCTATTAAATTTTTTGCCATCTAAATTTAATTATTTCAAGTTTATTAAATACTGTAGGAGTCAAGCTCGATATGAAAATACAAAATACCGCAAATAAAGGAAAAATTGGTGTACTGATTGAAGAACACTTTGATGAAACTGAATTCCGTAAATTTAACGAGCTCTTTCCAGCTAATGGCTATGAAGTTGAATATATTTCACATTTATGGAATCAAGAACAAGCGACTTATAAAAGCAATGACTTAAGTGAAGAAGTAACAGTCACGACGGAACTCAATGAAGTTGAACCTACCGATTATGAAGGCATTATGTTAATTGGTGCCTACGCTATGGATCGTCTTCGGTATGAGTTACATCCTCTTCCTGGTCAACCAAATCAAGCTCCTGCGGTTAAATTTCTGCGCCAAGCTGTAGCAGCGATGGATGCCAACAAATTAAAAATTGGCACAGTTTGTCATAGTCTCTGGCTGTTTTGTGCAGCACCAGAATTATTAGCCAATCGTCAAGTAACCTGTGCTCATAACTTGATTCAGGATGTGCAAAATGCAGGAGGAGTTGTCATGTTTGGTGAGAATGGAACTAAAACTGTTCATGTAGATGGCAATTTAATTACAGGCAAACATCCAGATTCAGTAGAAGAATTTATCAACGTGTTTATTCAAGAATTAGAGTCGGCAAAACTGCAAACAGTAAGCAGATAGTAAACAGCCAATTCATTACATTGAACTTATTTCGAGGAGTAATAAACGGATGTTCACGACACAAACAACACAGCAGATTAAATCGGCAGCCAGTCAATTGACTGAGCCTGGACGTACTCATCCCTTGGGTGCGACACCAGATGAACAAGGAGTTAACTTTTCGCTTTTTTCTGAGCATGCCACCTCAGTAGAGTTGTTAATCTTCGATCGCCCTAACGACCTGTATCCAAGTCAGATTATAGAGTTAGAGCCTAAAACCAACAAAACGTTTCACTTTTGGCATGTATATGTCAAAGGATTAAAGCCAGGTACAGGCTATGCTTACCGCGTGGATGGCCCTCAAGATTTACATGGTTCGGGATATCGCTTCAACAAAAACAAAGTTTTGCTCGACCCCTATTCTAAAAGCAACTGTCATGAACTGTGGAACAGAGTGGACGCTTTAGGAACTAAAGATAATTTAACTACTTCCATGCGTAGCGTGGTGGTCGATATTAATGATTATGACTGGGAAGGCGATCGCCCACTAGGAAAGTCAATCAGTTCCTCAATTATCTATGAAATGCATGTTGCTGGCTTTACTAAATCTGCTTCTTCTAACTGCAAATCTCCTGGTACTTTTGCCGGTGTGATCGAAAAGATACCTTATCTTCAAGAATTAGGCATTACCGCGGTTGAACTTTTACCGATCTTTGATTTTGACGAAAAAGAAATCCTGCGGGAAGTCGATGGTAAATCATTGACTAACTACTGGGGATACGATCCTCACAGCTTTTTTGCCCCTGAAACTTCCTACTGTTACTCGCCAAAAGAAAAAAGTCCGATTCGGGAGTTTCGGGATATGGTCAAGGCTTTGCACAAAGCAGGAATTGAAGTGATTCTAGACGTAGTTTTTAATCATACCAGTGAAGGGCAACATCAAGGTCCAACCATCAATTTTAAAGGCATAGACAATAGTATTTACTATCATCTAGTTTCCTTTGATAAGCAGTATTACATGGACTATAGCGGCTGTGGTAATACAGTTAATTGCAACCATCCCATGGTGGATAAGTTGATTCTCGAATGTCTAGAGTATTGGGTCAGAGAGATGCACGTTGACGGCTTTCGCTTTGATGAAGGCTCGATTCTGGCTCGTGGCTTAGATGGTACACCAATGGAGAACCCCCCAGTACTCTGGCACATTGAAACTTCTGGAACTCTGGCAGATACTAAAATAATTGCTGAAGCCTGGGATGCTGGAGGGCTATATCAAATTGGTTATTTTCCTGGATATCGCTATGCTGAATGGAATGGACGCTATCGAGATGATGTCCGCAAATTTGTCAAAGGAGATCCCGGAATGGCAGGAGCTATGGCCACTCGCTTAGGAGGAAGTGCCGATCTCTACGAAGAGAATGGACGTGCGCCCATTAACAGCATCAACTTTATTACCTGTCATGACGGATTTACCCTCAAAGACTTGGTTTCATATAACTATAAACACAATGAAGCTAACGGAGAAGGTAATCGAGATGGCATTGAAGAGAATTTAAGCTGGAACTGTGGCGTAGAAGGGGAAACAGACGATCCAGAAGTGCTAGCATTGAGAAACCGCCAAATAAAGAATTTTGCGGCAATTCTGTTACTTTCCCAAGGTGTTCCCATGATTTTGGGCGGAGACGAATTTGGACGCACCCAAAAGGGTAATAACAACGGCTATTGTCAAGACAATGAAATTAATTGGTTTGACTGGAATTTAATCGATCAGAATGGGGAAATATTCAGATTTTTCAAATCAATGATTGCCTTCCGTAAACGCTATGGAGGTTTATGCCGTCGCGGTTTTTTCAATGGTGAGACTAACGAGCGTGGTTTAGCAGATATCTCCTGGCATGGTTGCCAACTACATGAGCCTGGTTGGGATAATTCCGATTCTCGGGTTCTCGCCTATACCTTGGCTGGCTTTGAGGGAGCAGCGGATGTTCAGGTCATGTTCAATATGCATTGGGAAAGTTTAGAATTTGAAATCCCCACCCTCTCAGACAGAAATTGGTTCAAGGTGGTAGACACAGCTCAAAAGTCTCCCCTAGATATTTTAGAACCCTGTCAAGAAGTATTGATTCAAGACAATCACTATCTCGTTGGCGATCGCAGTATTGTCGTTCTCATTTCTCAGTGACATACTCGTAGGCTAAAGCCGTACGAGCTTCTTGCTTCATCCCAACGTATCTAGACGAGAACAACAGATGTTGAAGACACGCCCCCGAAAGAGGTTGATCCACAAGCTTCTTGATGCAGTCACTCATGGGGGGAACCCCCAAGACCGCGCTGCATCGC
>JAAUYH010005514.1_pt1 | contig 24232 bp, 16 predicted proteins | sample 7278061 | NCBI WGS metagenome assembly JAAUYH01 (sample SAMN14350203, study PRJNA611818) | marine sediment metagenome | isolation source: surface marine sediment (0.6m) | place: French Polynesia: Moorea | collected 2018-08 | reverse complement strand
TTGAGTAATTCCAATATCCTTGAGTGCTTGGGATAGAGCAGTAGTTATTGCTTGAACATCTCCTTTACCACCAAACTCTGTGACAAAACGTCCACCTACTTTGAGGGATTTAGTAATGCGATCGATTACTGCATCAGCTTCTGGAATCCAATGTAGAGTTGAATTAGAAAAAACAGCATCAAAGGTAGTATCGAACTGGAAATTTCTGGCATCAACAACATTAAACTGTAAGTTGGGATAGTTCTGTTTCGCCTTTTCAACCATGTTTTCAGAACTATCAATTCCCATTACTGTAGCTCCACTTTGGGAAATTTTTTCTGTTAACTGTCCGGTTCCGCTACCTATATCGAGGATACTTTCTCCCGATCTGGGAGCGAGTAACTCTAACAAATCTCCAGCATTTTGCCATACAAAACTATGCTTACCCTCATAAAGAGTAGCTTTCCAATTATTATTAATCATACAAAAATTCCTTATTTCTCTTGTTTAGACCGCTAACAGTTGATAGTTGAAGGTCAAGAAAATTTCTTAGGTTTAATGATGTTGCTACGCTTACACCAAGGTACATGTAATCTCTGTAACAACCTTACTTTTACAATAAATAAGCTTTTAAATAATGTCCAATATATTTTTCACTACCTATTAATATCTAAAATATATTTATTGTGAAAAGAGAACGAGGAACAGGAAATAGAAATTAAAAAATTTACCAATTACCAATTCCTCAAAATATGGAATTAAGACACCTGCGATATTTTGTGACATTAGCAGAAGAATTACATTTTGGACGCGCTGCTCAAAGATTACATATTGCTCAACCACCTTTGAGTCAACAAATTCGCCAATTAGAAAATGAGTTAGGTTTTGAACTTTTTTATCGCACCAAACGCCAAGTACAATTAACTGAAGCTGGAGAGATTTTTCTCGGTGAGGTTCAGCAAATTTTTCGCCAATTAGAACAAGCGATCCAGACGGGAAGACAGACAAGTAGAGGAGAAAAGGGAAAGTTAGTAGTTGGTTTCGTCAGTTCTGCTGCATATAACATTTTGCCCGATATGTTACGAGAATTTCGCAGTCATTTTCCCGATGTAAGTCTAGAGTTACACGAACTAACTACAGACGAACAATTACGACAACTTGATACAAATCAAATTGATGTGGGTTTTGTGCGTCCCCCAGTCAATGAAGATAAATTTGACTGGAAACAAGTTTTTCAAGAATCATTGATGGTAGCAATTCCACAAACACATCAACTAGCAAATGAACCGGTGGTAAGTTTGAAGTCTCTGATTGATGAACCTTTTATTTTATTTCCCCGGTTTCTCGCACCTGGACTATACGATTCGGTTATTAGTCTTTGTCAGCAAGGAGGTTTCTGTCCCAATGTGGTTCAAGAAGCGATCCAAATGCAAACTATTGTGAGTTTGGTTGCTGCAGAGATTGGTGTAGCTATTGTCACAGAGTCTTTGCAAAATTTACAACGCACTGGTGTGGTTTATAAACCTTTGGTAGAAGTAACTCCACAGGTTAGTATTGCCATGATTTGGCGAAAAAATAATACTTCTCCCAGTTTGGGGAATTTTTTGGCGATGTGTTGTGGTGATGCAGGTAGCGATCATGAGTGAGAGGAATATAAATAAGCAATATGAAGTACATTAAAGTGTTTATTATTTTACATGAAAATCTAGGTAGTAGTTAATTGTTATTCCCAAGCAAGAAGCAAAAAGCAAACTTCAAACACTACCTGTAAAAAGAGACGACTTGAAAATTATTGTTTCAGCGAATGGTACTGTTCAATCTCAGATGTCAGTCAATATCAGTCCTGAAACTGCAGGTATTTTAAAAAGCTTAAAAGTAAAAGAAGGCGATTGCAGAAATTTCCTTATTAGTTGGTGGGATTGGAATAGCGAACATTATGTTAGTTTCTGTGGTTGAGCGCACCTGGGAAATTGGAATTCGTAAAGCAGTCGGGGCGACATCTTCAGCTATACTCACTCAATTTTTAACAGAATCTATACTTATTACTTATTACTTATTACTTATTACTTATTACTTATTACTTATTACTTATTACTTATTACTTATTACTTATTACTTATTACTCACTACCCAAAAATGGGATTTAACCGCTTAAGAGCGCGACCTACCACATCACTGTATCGCAATTCGCCACAAAGAATTTTACCCATGACTTGAGGAGCCGAAGGACGTTTAACACCTACTTTATAACCAATACCGGGGAAATGATAGAAGACATTAGCTAATTTTTGCGCCCAAGCCATATCAGTACCCCATTGTTCGTTGATGATATTGGAGTACTCTTCCAAAGCATTAGTATCTCCAGTAATAGCTTTATGAATTGCTTCTGCTGCTTTTAAACCACTAAAAATTGAAGGTCTGATTCCTTCTGCAGTAAACGGATCGACCACACAAGCAGCTTCCCCTGCTAAAACAGCACGTTCGGTATGCAGCTTTTGAGTACCGTTCCACAAAGAAATTCCATAACCATACTGTTTATAAGTTTGGACATCCAAACCAAATTTATCGCCGTATTCCTGCAAAATCTTTTTGAAGTTTTGGGATTTTCCACCAAGAAAGCTACCGATACCAATGGAATAACCATCTGCTTTCGGAAAATTCCACAGGTAACCATTTTTAACCATCCCAAACTCAAAGTGAGCAATATTAGCATTTTCTACATCTGCTGCAGCTTCAGTTTCCAAAGCGCCAACTAGACAACGTTTGCGTTCCTTAAAACCTAACCATTTTGCCGTTGGTCCTGAAGTACCATCAGCAGCAATTAAATAACGACCGTTGAAGGAACCATTAACTGTATTAACTTGCCAATGGTCACCTTTAAATTCAATACCAGTAGCTTTAGTATTATCTCTTAGTTCAGCCCCTTGTTTTTCAGCTTGTTTAACTAAAAAATGATCGAATATATCCCGTCGCACCATCCATACTGGTTCAGGAGTTTTTAGTTCTGCTTCCACCGGATCGCCCATATTCCAAGTACAGCGAATGGTATTAGCCTTACTGGAAATTGCCGGACTGAAATCAAAATCAAACCATTGAGCAATCATTGGGGATACACCACCACCACAGGGCTTGTATCTGGGTAATGATTCTTTTTCTACAACTAATACTGAATTTCCCCGTTTTGCTAAATGATATGCAGCTGTTCCACCTGCTGGTCCTGCGCCGACAATAATGCAGTCATACATACGCTTGTAGTTTTACTCCTGAGTCAGTTAAGTATGGGTAGAATGCTCCGGAAGGTTTTTATTACTGTTGTGAATTATCAACAAGTATGAAAAAAATTAGCGAATATCCATGGATATTACATAGTTAACGCTAAACATACAAGTCATTTATATTACATTGTTTCTACAAGTGCTAGAACCGCACTATCATTTCAACTAAAAATTAACTAACCACCGTTCCGCGAGTTACCCCCAACTGACTTTGCAATCTTAATTCTCGCCACAATTGGGAACCTGTAATTTCCCCTTGGAGTAATTGCTGATAAAGATGTATTGTTTGGATTATCTGCTCTGGAGTTTCATTCACAAACTCAATTCGGAAGTTTTGCAAACCAAGTTTGATTAAATGCTGTACGTACTCTGCACCAGTTTGAGCAGTACCGTTAAATACAGTATTTCGACAACCAGCATCAGCTTGGAGAATGTGTTCCGTACCCACGCGATCGCGAAGTTTAACTTGATGTTTTTCACAAGGACGACCGCAGTCCCGAAAATCAATCCCGTCAGAAAGAAAGGCACAAAAAACACAATGTTCCATATGAAACATCGGCATATGTTGGTGAATTGTTACTTCAAACCATTGGGGAGGAGCACTTTTGAGTAAATCTTCAAGTTGATTGATATTCAGGTCGTAGGAAGCGGTGAGACGTTCTAAACCAAAACGATTTTTAAAGTAATCTGCTGTTAGAGCATTAGCCACATTTAAGGAAAAATCACCAATGCAATTTTCCTCAGCAAAATACCGTAAATGGTCGTAGTTACGAATCAAATAACCATCCGCATTACTGGAACGAACTTGTTGTAAAATCCAGTTTTCTGCTGGTTTGGTAATTCTCGGAGGTGCAACCCAGATTTGAGGGGATGGGTTAGGAGATAAATAAGAAGATTTGCGAACTATTTCGACAGCTTGTTTATATTTACGGGGGTCTTCAAATTCACAGTAGATGGTTTCGATTCCTGTTTTGAGTGTTACTTCAAGTTGTTTGAGGTTACGAACTAAAACAATTAACTTGGGAGAAGGAAGTACAGGAGAATCCTTAGCAGGAAGTAAATCTGATAATGAAGCGTTTTCGTTGATTTTCCAGAGCTTAGGTTGAGTCCGTAATTCTTCCAGTCGAGTGACAATTTCCCGACGCATTTTATTTAATTCGCTCACCGGTAACATTAATTCGCCTTCGAGGTGATTTTTCAACTCTCCCAAACAAAATGGAGTATTACCCAAACGTCCAAACTGTTCTTGTAAACGTTCTGTGGAAAGGGGCTTATTGCGAGCTTCAACCAGCGTTATTGATGATTTAACTTGCACCACATGACCGATTTCATCCCGTGCAATTGCGACTAAATTTTCATTTAATTCCCCATATAGTTCCACAAAAATCGGACGCTGAAATTGGGGTTTTTCGCTAGCAAAACTCTGACGCACTTGCTTATCCAATTCTGGATCGCTGGTCTTCCAAATGCGATCGCCAATATGAATTTTTCTCAGATTTAAATCTCGTTTTCCAAAACGCAGTATCGTATCTTTTCCCTTACGCGATACCCCATAAACTCGACCCCCTTCTTCCTTCCTTTCCGGATGACCGCAGTCGAAAACTACACCATCACCGGCTTTCACTGGTGCTTCCAAGCGGATCGTTATTTCTTCCTTACCAACTTGTTTTACTTCCCCTAGATATACCCCACGCTTTTTACCAAACCTTGCATGAACTAACTCTTGATTATTAATTCCTTCAAACCATCCCGTATATAAACCCCGAGAAAATGCCATTTCTAGGTTGTAGCGTTCTGTATTTCCCTTTTTAATAAGGGTTTTTTGTTGCTTTTCAGGGATATCGGAAATATCTTTTATGACATTATCTAATGCTTGTCGATAAACTCGGGTGACATTAGCAACATACTCAGGAGCTTTTAACCGTCCCTCAATTTTCAAACAACTTACCCCAGATTTTACTAACTCCGGGATAACTTCCAAGCCCGCTAAATCTTGAGGACTAAGTAAATATTTGCGATCGCCCAAGTTTACTATTTCCCCATCTGATATTAGATCGTAAGGCATGCGACAAGCTTGAGCGCATTCACCACGGTTTGCAGAACGTCCTCCCAAAGCTTCACTAGTCAAACACTGACCTGAATATGCAACGCATAAAGCACCATGAACGAATACTTCTAAAGGTAAAGACTTGTGATGGGAATTCTCTACACTTATCTGCTGCTGTATCTTATTAATTTCTTTAATAGAACATTCCCGCGCTAAAACCACCAAATTACAACCAAGTTCCTTTGCAAATTCCACCCCAACCGCACTAGTAATCGTCATTTGAGTTGAAGAATGAATGGGAAAGTCAGGTGAAATATGACGAATCAGACGACAAATTCCCACATCTTGAACGATGACCGCATCTACCCCAGCAGAAATAATTGAACGAATATATTGCTGTGCATCTTTCAGTTCTTGGGGAAAAACTAAAGTGTTGAGAGTGACATAACCTTTTACTCCCCGCAGGTGGAGAAATTCCATCAACTCCGGTAAATCCACCTCAGTAAAATTTTCTGCTCGCATGCGCGCATTAAACTTATCCAAACCAAAGTAAATTGCATCCGCTCCGTTTTCTACTGCAGCTTTCGCACATTCCCAGTTACCTGCTGGAGCGAGAAGTTCGGGAACTTGAAAGGTATGAACTTTGGAAGTGGGGGAGTTAGGTTTGGCTGTCATGACACTAAAGCGGAATAGCTACACCTTAGTGATTTTATCGTTGGTGGCGAAAGATGGTGGGTGAAGACGAAAAATAATTATAAGTCATAGAGATTTTTAAACCAATCGAAAAACGCTTTTCTGAAGACAGTATCACTTAGATGCAATAAACAATTACTACCCTAACTCCATACTTGCATGTGTTATATATGACCAAGCTGTTTCGCAAACAATACTTATGCGAGAACCGAAACAATTTGTTCAAAATATTTTTGAGGAAACAGGTCAGTCAGAAAGAGATGCTGAAAATTTAGCCAATGCATTGACTCGTTTAACGGGTGATTTATATACGGAGACAGAAAGATTTATTTTTGAAAAAATTGGTTATCATATTTTTTTATGGATTGCCCAATTAGCTCAAAATCAGACGTATAAAAATCAAATCACAAGTCTCATTCCATCCAAATATACTGCTTCATACGGTGAAAGTAGTGAAACTGAAGATGCATTTAATATCGGATTTGATTTGGCTATAGAAAATGTTGCATTTCTTCCGTGTGAGGATAATGATTTTAAACTGTTAAAAACTCATGAAGCGATAATTGACGAAATAGAGATTACTAGAGTTTTAGGTACTGAAATTATAAGGCATTTCTTCGATGCACAACTTTATTTTATAAGTAACTCTCTAGAAAATAAAAGAAACCTCAAATATCTCAAAATAAAAACATTTGATGTAACAGAGCTCTGTAACTTTTTTGAAGAATCCCAAGAATATAAAGATATTATCAAAGATAATCCTCTACTTAATTTTCAAGTAATTGAGCATTTACGAGTAAAAAATATATCAACTACAGATTTAGTCTCTATACCTTTTATATTAGATGAAGAAGAAAACATCATCAGTCCGGAAAACTTGTACTTTCAGATAGATGATGCGGAAAAAGCATTATTAAATTTTGCCAATTTTCATTTTATTCATCCCTGGATAATTGATGATGCTATGGATGAAAATGAAATATTAATAACTTGGTTAAAAAAACATCTAAAAATCAAAGTTTTTTCTGGAATAAAAATTATCAAGGAAAGAATTAATCATGGTAAATACCTTCCCGATGAGCAAGAATCTGGCGAACAAAATTTAGATATTTGCTTGAATTATGTGAGATTTATTTTTAAGTATTACACTAAACTAAGTGCTGAGTATTGTAAAAAATTAAAAAATTTAGAATTAATTTATCAAAAACAGGAAAGTTACTATTTAGCTCCTGCTAAATTTTGTTATCTATCTAATTTTTATAAGCCTCATAATCGAGTAGAAGATATAGCCAGCTCAATAGGAGAAGAAAATTTTCAATTAGTGACTTCTAAGTACTGTAATAATGAGAATGATATTAGTAAATGGAAAGAATTTTTCATTTCCATAGGTGTATCTGATTCTAATGGTTTAGAGATTATCCATAGTAAAATCATTCCTATGATTGAACACAATGAAATCGATGATAGCAATACCATTAATATCACAAGATTTATTTTTAAGGTTTGGAAAAATTTTACTTTAAATAGTGAAGATAGCGAAGTACTCAAAAACTTACCTTTAATGACTAATGATGGTTTGCAGATAGCTAGTAAATGTAATTTATCTAATTTTTATACTAATAACAGAATAGAAAATATAACATTGGCAGATGTTTATTTACCCAACCTTGTTAGCGAAGAATATTATTGTTGGGAAGATAGTATAACTGACTGGAGGAGATTCTTTACTAGTGTTTTAGCAGTAGAAAATTCACAAGAAGTTGAACTGATTCAAAAGAAAATACAGCAATTAGCAGATCAACCTAATTTAGTAACTACTCAAAATGCTGTGGAAATATGCCGACAAATTTTTAAGTTTTATGAGTATTTAACTAAAGACGACCTGAATAAATTATGTAAATTAAAACTTTTATTAGTAAATGGTCAATTAGCACAAGCAAATAAATGTTATTTTTCTAATCACTATCATCCGAAACTAAATCTGGAATCTTTTTATAAAAATACGGATTTTGAATATTTTGTAAGCTCAATTTACTCTAGTAATGATACAGATAAAGAAAAATGGAAAGTATTTTTTAAGGATATTGGCGTAGAAGAGGAACTAAGATTTATAAATATTAGTGAATATTATTTATCTACCGATAATGAGAGAATAAAAGAATATTTTATATATATTGATATTGATATATTTCAAGACAGTTACCAATTTCAAAATATCATACATTTCCCTCACAGAAAATATCTTAGTAATAGTGATTTTGCCAAAATATTTTGGGAATATATTAACTTTCACTGGAATAATCTGAATTTAGAGCAAAAGTCAATAGTATTGATTGACAATATATCTAAACAAGTTGATTCTATATTTAAATTTTCAATACATAATTATGACTCTATCCCATGTAATGATGGGAAAAGCCATTCCTCTTCTGAAGGTATATATTCTAGTCGTCTGAAAAAAATTGTAGGTGATAATTTTCTTGTTGCTAATTGCAATCTGAAAGAAGAGATAGAAAACTTTATTGGTTTAAAGCAACAGCTTGACCTACAGGATTGTTTGGAATTATTAGATAACTTAGCCGAACTTTATCATGATAATACGAGTAAAGAAGAAAATAGATTGAATCTAATTTACGAGCAACTTTTCAAATATATTAGAGAAGGTTTAAATGATGATGATAGAGAAATAATTTCTGACTGGTTGAAGACGGGAAGATTACTTGCTTGTGATGATAAATTTTACAGTGCTTCTCAACTATATTATTTAGATATAGCGATGGGATTAACCCCAAAACGTAATTCGAATTTAATAAAATTCTCTGATTCCAATCTAAATAGCTTAGAATTCGAGGAAATACTTGAAGCTTTGGGGATTAAAAAAATTGGTTCGGATGATATGCAATTTGAGCTATGCAAGGATGTAGTTGATGAAACTCTCCCCAACTTAATTAAAGACAGAGCTATTTTTATAAGTATCTTTCTTAATGGGTCATATAATCCGAGATTAGAAGATAAAATCAAGTCACTATTAAGAAACATTAAATTTTACAACCCCAGCAAGATTGTTATTACTTGTAAGGACATAGATTATAAAGAATCAATTCCTAATTATTACGATGAAAAATCTAAATCTATTTATTATGTGCGTAAATGGGATAGTATCAAAAATATTTATTTAGGTGATTATCTGATTGATGTCCTTGCTTTAGATAAAGGAAAAATTTCTAATCAAGTATTATTAAGATTACTAGATGATGACATTGAAGATGTCAAAGATTATTTATTAGAAAGTGGCTGCGATATAGAAGCTATTCCAGAAGATTATGGCAAGCAATCATGCAATAATACTGAAGATTATCTAGGTAGATCGAGTGCAGAAACTGAGGCAACTCAAAGTGATATACCTAGTATTGTATCTTCCCCTGATGGTACAGGTTCTAACATAGACTATTGGGGAAAATGGGGGGAAGACCAAGCTCAAAAAATTTATGAAAGTTTGGGTTACAATGCGCAGAAGCAAAATGATTTTTTAGCTCTAGGATATGATTTTATTTGCACATCATATAAACGTAAAAAATTGTACTCTGAGATTAAAACCATAAGCTCTAATCAACCTATGATTCGGCTCAAGCAAAGTCAATGGAGGTCGATGTGTTCAGAGGATAAAAAAGCTCATTACGAACTTGTCATAGTAGTTCATGAAGGACATTCCGTAATAGAAATAATTCGAGTAAGCTCTGTTTGGGCTACTTTAAAGAATTTGTTATCTCAACTTACAGAACAATATCTAACCGAGGAAGAATATAAAAAACAAGTTGAAGTATTACTTGGATTTCAGCAAAATTCAGATGGTAACGCAAATGAAATTATTTTCCATTGGCAAAGGCTATTAAAATTTAGAAATCATTCCCATATAAATATATATCCCCAAGGCGTAGTTAATTCTGAAAGTTAAAACCAACAACTATAATTTGTGATTAGGTAGCCATCGCGCGATCGCCCAACCAGCAAAATTGAACAAAATCACCTAAAAATAATAAAAATCTTTAAGCTATTCCTTGACCTCCACCTCCTGAGAAAGCCTAATAATAAGGAAAATCTACCAATTTCGGTTAATCAAACCTTCACCAATTTTGTATGGAATTGGCAAAATATAAGTACAACTTGTAATACAAAAGATAAAACATCGACTTTCAGATTTCAGCCAGTCTAAGTTCAATGAAGCAGTGCAGCGAATAGTTTATGTCTGTTAGAGTTTGATTTGATTTAATTTAACTTATTTCATTTAAACAAGAATCTAGTAAAAGCCTTAGGAATGTGGATTAAATAAAGTAGGGTGCTGTTAGCATCGCGTAACGCACCGTTCCAAATTTCAGAATTACAGGTTATTAAATTCTCATTCCTTAGTAAGCGTTAGAAATATCTAGTAGTACGTGAGATTTGTAGCAAAGCTTCGTGGACTGGCTATAAAAAACTTTTCAGTTCCAGGAGAAGGAGAAGCGATCGCATGAAAACTACAAACTCTATTGGAACCTATTTAATTGAAAAACTTTATCAAAATGGAGCACATCATGTTTTTGGTGTACCTGGTGATTTTGTCCTAGGATTTAACAAACTTTTAGAAGATAGTCAGATCGAATTTGTTAATACCTGTGACGAACAAGGAGCTGGTTTTGCAGCAGACGCGTATGCTCGCTTGACAGGATTAGGTGCTGTTTGCATTACCTATAGTGTTGGTGGATTAAAAATTGCAAACACCACAGCGCAAGCATTTGCAGAGAAATCTCCAGTTGTGGTTATTAGTGGTTCTCCCGGTACAAATGAACGGGTAAAAAACCCCTTACTACACCATAAAATCCGTAATTTTAATACGCAGTACAATATTTTCAAAGAACTGACAGTTGCTGCGACAGTACTGGATAATCCAAAAACGGCTTTTGAAGAAATTGATCGCGTGCTTGCTGCAGCTAGGAGGTATAAACGCCCAGTTTATATCGAAATTCCCCGCGACATGGTTAATCAACCAGGAAATTTAGATTATTCCTTGGATCTTCAACCACAGGTCAGCAATCCTGATGCTTTAGCAGAAGTTTTGAGAGAAGCTGCAAACAAAATCAATGCAGCCAAACAACCCGTGATTCTTGCTGGTGTGGAAATGCATCGATTTGGGTTGCAGGAAGAATTACTCAAACTAGTTGAAAAAACAAATATCCCGATCGCAGAAACTTTATTAGGAAAATCAACAATTAGCGAGATACACCCCAACTATATTGGTATCTATGAAGGTGCAATGGGGAATAAGTTCACCCGTGAATATGTGGAATCCAGCGATTGTTTAATTATGCTGGGTACCTTTTTATCCGATATTAACTTGGGTATTTTTACCGCTCATCTCGAACCTAAATATTCAATCTACGTAACCAGTGAAAAAACATCTGTCGGTTTTCATAACTATGATGAAGTTTATCTCAAAGACTTTATTCTAGGTTTGCTTCAAGCCGATATCCATCCTCGAGAACTGAATATTCAAATCGACTTTAAACCTCCTAGAGATTTCTCAGTAATTAGTGGTAAATCAATAACAATTGCCAGATTATTTGAGCGCTTAAACTCCTTCCTAAGCAAAGATACTATCGTAATAGCCGATGTTGGAGATGCATTGTTTGCAGGTTCGGAGTTATTTGTCTACGATAAAACTCGATTTCTCTCACCTGCTTATTACGCTTCTTTAGGATTTGCTGTTCCTGCTAGCATCGGCGCTCAGTTTGCGAATTCTAGCATTCGTCCGTTAGTGCTAGTCGGTGATGGAGCATTTCAAATGACGGGAATGGAATTATCAACTATTGTTCGCTATGGATTAAATCCGATTGTAATTTTGCTGAATAATGGTGGTTACGGTACAGAACGCCCAATGTTGGACGGTGCATTTAATGATGTTTTGCTGTGGAAATACAGTCAAATACCACAAGTCTTGGGTGCAGGTCTAGGATTTGATATTCATACTGAGGATGAATTAGAAACAGCTCTACTGCAAAGTCAAACACACTCTGAAAGCTTCTGCATTTTAGATATCCATTTAGATCCAGAAGATACCTCACCCGCTCTCAAGCGTTTAACCCGCGCACTGGGGGAACGTGTACATAATTAATCTCCCATCACAACATAATATATTTTCTGTAGGGGTGCACCGACGTGCGCCCTATCTATTTCGTATATAATTTCACATTTGTATATAATTTCACACCACATCATTTATTCGAATTATTTTCTCGAATTTCTTCCCCGCTTCTGATTGTGAATAAACCGCATAACTCGCCAATACAGCAAATAAACTAACAACACTAAATCTAATACCAATTCAAATAAAGCAAATTCTCTGCCATAGTATCGAGGATCCCAATAACTAATTGGACTATTAAAACGAATGCTCCACTCAAATGGAAAGAATAATAATGGCCCATCATCAGCATGAGTAAAAATATCTATAGTGGTATGAAATAGACAAGCCAGTAAAAACCAAAAAAACCACCGTTCCCAGCTACCAATTTTTTTTCTTTTGGGAAATGCGATCGCCAAACCGGACAGGAGCAAAATGGGCGAGTGCAGTAAATTACACAATCCCAACCATAAAGGATGATGAAAATACAGTTCGTCAAACATCAAACGAAAAGTATCCCCCATACTCCAACCTAATATTAAGTGGTAATAAATAATGCCACCAATTGACAAAATCCATAAGGCAATATCCGGAGCAACCGAACCCAGTAAAAAAGCAGATTTGACAATCCGTATTTGCTTGAAAGCCTTATCTAATCCGGCTGTCATCAGAAAATGAGAAGGAGTATTCATGCTTTTTACTGGCAACTAAAAATACTTGCTATTCACTTAGAATACGCGAAAATAATATTGATGTTGAACATGGAAATTATTCCTTAGCCATTGTAGAGACGCGTTAGCAAAGCGTTCCCGCAGGGAAACATGTCGCGTCTTCACCAGTTTCTTGATATATCGCGTGTTTTCACCAGTTTCTCAACGACAAACAAAGCGAACAAAACCTAGACTAACCCAAAGAAATACCGCTCAACTCCTGAAACAAACTAGTTGCATAAGAATCAGTCATTCCGGAAATATAATCCGTAATTTTTAGAATTTTGCCATAGGTATCTTCATCACTACTAGGTCGATATTCTTCCGGAAGCAGGTAAGAGAATAACTTTCCTTTCTCACTATTCGTGAGAACTGCATTCACAAACTTTGCAAATAATTTACCTAAAATTTCATACCCAGCAATCCGAATCCTTAAAACATCTCGATGTTGAAAAACTCTATCAGCGATCGCTTTACGAATTTCTTCCAGATTTTGTGCATAACTTCCCAAAGATAATAAATCTTGATCGAATTCTCCAGAAAGGATTTTTGGTTCGTAATCTAGGAAAACTTCTGCAGCTTCACTAACAAGTTGATTAATTGCTCCAGCACGTAAATGCTTAATAATTTCTGCTTCCTCTTTGTTCGTTAAATTAAGACCTGCAATATCTTCAAGCAAACTTCGGGCTTCATCAAAGGAAAAATAACCCATGCGAAAAGCATCTTCCACATCAACTATGGAATAACAAATATCATCAGCAGCTTCCACCAAAAATGCTAGAGGATGTCGCGACCACCAAGCAACACTATCATTACGGCGAATTAATCCAACCGTTTCAGCCACTTGAGCAAATAAATCTTTTTCTGCTTGAAAGAAACTATATTTTTTAATACTGCTACCTGAATAACCATGAAGTATATGCTCGGGAATAAAAGATTCTCTGGGATATTTGGTAAAAGTCGCTAAAGTTGGACAGGTAAGCTGCATTCCACCTGGACGTGGTGACATTTCTAATTTTGCGATCGCTCGAAAACCTTGAGCATTTCCTTCAAATAATTCAAAATCAGCTTTTTGTGAATTGTTGAGCAATCCGTCAACAGGATTTTCGTAACCCCCAAACCATGACTCAAATCCAATTCGGATTGCATCTTCACCAGCATGACCGAAGGGTGGGTTACCAATATCATGGGCTAAACAAGCAGCAGAAATAATATCGCCAAAATCTGCAGCACTAAAACCCTCTTGATCGAGTTGATGTCTATTAACGATTTCGCAACCAACCATTCTTCCTAAAGAACGACCAACACAGGAAACTTCCAAACTATGGATCAGACGAGTGCGGACGTAATCATTGGTAGACAAAGAAAAGACCTGAGTCTTATCTTTAAGACGACGGAAAGGAGATGAAAAAACTAAACGATCGTAATCTTTCTGAAAACAGGTTCTATCCCAACGGATATCTTCTGGTTCTGATTTTCCCAATCTTTGTGGAGTGAGAAGTTTTTTCCAATCCATAATTGATATTTTGTGTAGATATTACTCAGAAAAATTTATTTATCGAAATTAATTAGCAAAAATACATTGTCATTCTAGTGATTTTCTCAATCAACGAACAAAAAATTATCCTGACATTACTCAACTCACCGTTGAAGAAAGAAAAATAACCAAATAAAGTATGTAGATTTAGATTGTGCGATCGGTAAGTGAAACTTCATACTGAAGCAAATTTGTATAAGTGAACGAAAAAACTGTGCGTAAGTCTTATTTACACCACAAGAATGAAAAATTATAAATCACTGATCGTATGAGAAACAATCTGCATCACTCCACGTCATCAAACACAACTGCTTGAAGAGGAAATCGAAGCTATGACTAGCTTTCGTCGTTGGAAAAATGGAACTGCTGCATTTCTTGCAATAGCAATCTCCACAGGGACAATAACTCCTTTATTTACCTTGAATCGGGCAAACGCCCAAGTAATTTTCGGAGAGCCAAGGAGAGTTTCAATCTCTGCTGGAGCAACTCTTCCTGTTACCTATGAAAAAGATAAAATTGTTGTTGCTCCTGATGAAACTCTGGATTTAACTTTAAAAGTTGCAAGTGATATTGTTGACAGGTCTGGTAATCTCTTAATTCCCAAAAATACTGAAATTAAAGGTGAATTGAGACCTGCAAGCGATCGAGATTCAGATAAAGGTTCCCAGTTTGTAGCTGAAGAGTTAATTTTTCCTAACGGAGATCGTCAATCCATTGACGCAGCTTCGGATGTAGTCACGAACATAGAAAAAATTAAAAAAGGTTCTGACTCAAGCAAAATATTGCAAGATGCGGCTATCGGTGCGGGTGCTGCTGCTGTCATAGAATTGCTTACAGGTGACAGGGATATAGATATTTTAGGTCCAGTAGCTGGTGCTGGTGCTGGTGCTTTAGCAAGCGTTCTGTTACGAAAGAAAACAGTTGAAGTTGTTGTCATCAATCCCGAAAAAGATTTAGATGTCACCCTAGATTCGGATTTAGTAATTTCCTTATCTCGTAATTAATAATTTTTTCGCTTTCTTTTTAACCTTAATCATCCTGTTAATGGGGTTCTTTTAATAAGAACCCTTTTTTTTATGCGTTTTGACAATACTGAGATTGAATTAAAATTCAGCAATATTTACGGTAATACACCGTTTTAGGATATTGACTATTTTCTAATTTGTAGTGTAAATCCTAGGGAAAAGCTACTAAGAGAAAATACGAAGTACATTGATTCATATATAGGGTTAATCCGCAAATTTTCGTTGGTACAAGTCTGCATAATACATTTAAAATAACTGTGGGTAAGGTGGAATTGTAAGAGTCACTAACAATAATCAATTCATATTTACTCCCATGTGTAGTTTATTTTCTCATTTAGTTAAGAAAACCTAAAAAATATATTTTAGAAAAAACAAGCAACTATTTGATTGGGAATACGTCAAGATTGATTTAATTATTTCCCTGCATTTTCAACAATATTTTTATTCAGACAAACTATGATTTTTTATTGGTCTAAAATGGAACATTTTATTTCGAGTATTGTCTGAATAATTAACAGAATAAAACAGAATAAATTGGGGTTAAAATAAATGTTTGGAAAATCTAGTTGGCAGTCTAAATGTGCTGCAGTTATGGCAATTGGAATTACAGCCGGAAGTATTGCACCATTAGTTGCTTCTGCACCTGCTTTGGCTCAATCTAATTTTTATGATGTTTCATCTAATTACTGGGCTGCAGAATTTATTCAAGAGTTAGCACGACGAGATGTCATTGCTGGATTTCCTGACGGTTCTTTTCGTCCAGAGCAACCAGTCACCCGGGCTCAATTCGCTGCGATGATTCGTAAAGCTTTCCAAAAAGCACCCGAACGTAGAGCAGTTAATTTCAACGACGTATCCAGAAATTATTGGGCTTATGGTGCAATTCAAGAAGCTTATACCACAGGTTTCTTATCTGGATATCCCGGTAATCGCTTCGCACCCAATCAAAATATTCCTCGGGAACAGGTCTTAGTTTCCCTTGCTAACGGCTTAGATTACAGCCCAAGCAATAACTCAATCAATACACTGCAGTATTACAACGATTCGTTTAATATTTCCAACTACGCTCGTCGTCCAATTGCTGCAGCAACAGAAAAACAAATAGTAGTTAACTACCCTAACGTTCAGTCCCTTAACCCTAAAGCAACAGCAACAAGAGCCCAAGTTGCAGCGTTTATTTATCAAGCATTGGTTAGTAACAACCAAGCATCAGCAATCTCTTCCCCCTATATCGTAGCTTTTAACTCATCTCCATCCACTCCTGTTGCGGTTACTATTCCTGCAGAAACCGTAATTCCTGTGAAATACGACAAAGCAGAAAAAATTCTGGTAACAAAAGATGAGACTGCACCTTTAACCCTCACGGTATCTCAAAACGTAATTACAGACAGAGGAGATATTGTAATTCCTGCTGGTAGCCAAGTCATAGGGGAACTCAAGCCTGCTGAAGGTGGCTCCCAATTTGTAGCTCAAAAATTAGTTTTAACTTCTGGTCAAGAGTACAGTATCGATGCAAATTCAGAAGTGATTACTAAAACTGAAACAGTCAAAAAAGGTAGTAGACTTCGCTCCACTATCAAAAATGCAGCCCTTGGTGCAGGTGCAGCAGCAGCGATCGCAGGAGTCACAGGCGATCGCGCAATTGCAACAGAAGAAGTCTTAGGTGGTGCTGCAGTTGGTAGTTTGGTTGGTTTGTTCTTTGGGAAAAAGAGTGTTGACCTGATTGTCATCGATCCAGATACCGACCTGCAAATGACAATCGAAGAACAGTTTGAAGTCTCATTAAGATGATTGTCTTGGAACTCAGGAATCAGGACAGAAGTAATGAGTAATGAGTAATAAGTAACAAGTAATAAGTAATAAGTAATGAATTCGGATTTATGGGATAGCTTTAGCCAACACAACTGCGTTATTGTCCGGTGAATGCTTATAAATTATTGCAATTAAGAACTTCCCATATGCCGCTTGCGGTGGCACGCAGTGCTAACGCCAATCCCTAACTCCCAATCCCTAATCGCCTAACCCCCAACAGACGGTAACCAAATTAGAAATGTAGTTCCCGGTTGATCGGATAATGTGATTGCTGAATTCAAAGCAGGGCTAAAAATCTGAATCTCGCCCTGCATTTGCTCTATCAATTGTTTGGCGATAGTTAAACCCAATCCCGTACCAGGAATCTCTGTTTCAGCTTGCGCTCCACGATAACCGCGTTCGCCAATATGTTTTAGATCCATTTGCGAAATACCAGGACCATTGTCACTGATAGCTATTCCTTGAAAGCCATCTTTTTCATGACCTACTGTAATCGCAACCTTACCACCAGCAGGAGTATACTTCAAAGCATTGTCAATAATATTACTGAGAACTTCCCTTAAAGCTTTAAGATTAGCATTTACAGGAGATAAATTGGCAGGTATTTCTGCTGTTAATCCCAAACCCCTCTCCTGGGCTATTGCACGAGCAGAAATCAATAAAGGGTCTAATATATCCTCCAAATAGCATTCATCCCCTTCCTCGCCCACTCCGGGCAATAATAATGGCACCTCTGAAGAAGGTTGTTGTACAGCTGCGTTCACTAAGACTTTATCCCCCGGTAACTTAGGAGCAACTATATCTGCTGTCGTAAGGTTAATAGCTTCGTCAAAATGAATGAGTAATTCTCTTAGGCGATCGCTCTCCCGAATAATTGATGTCGCAACATCTCTGTTTGCATCCCCTGGACGCAGACGCTTGGCTAATAACTTGCCAAAAGTTCGTAGTGCTGTAAGTGGATTGCGGAATTGATGCAATAAATTATCTAATAAATCCTGTTGCTTCTCCTGCAAGATTTGTTGTTTTTCTAGCTCAGAACGCAACCATGCTTGTCGCCGATCCAAAATGCAGGCGATCACTAGTGTTCTTGCAACCCTTTCAATTTCATCTTTTTCGCTATCTTTCCAGGCACGGTCATCCCTTACAGTCACAAATAACCCCATAATTGCATTTTCATGAACTAGGGGTAAAACAATTTGGTCCCCACGGAATAAGTATTCATCTTGGGAGTGCAAATTCTCTTCATCTCTTCCCTTAGATTCTTGCGGAACTGAAATTAATTCTTGTACACCTGTTAATAACTTCTGATTCAGATTAGGCAAAACCTTCTTTTTATCACTTTCTTGCCATAATCCTGTTTCTGGATAAACCGCAATTGGTACAAATTTTGCTTCGCTTATTGAAGAGGCTTCTACCAATTCTTGGGTCAAATACACTATGCTCAAAGACGCTCCCAGCCCTTGGGCTAACAGTGCCATCTGCTCTCTGCAAAGAGCTACATACTCAGAACTGGCGGTGCTTAACATTTTGTAACGCTTACTTGCAATCAATAACTAGAAGAATAAAATATATTTGTTTTTCTCTTCCTATAAAGATTAATTAAATCACTGAAAGTTACGCATTCCCCAAATGTATTATATATCAATATTCTAATGGTTTATATTCGTTTAAAGATATTACTTCTATGGTATGCAAAAGTTAAAAGCAGTTGATTTTTAGGTTTAAAACTTTTATAATTACGACGGGTTTTGTAGCTATCACTACAATCTATTAAGCTTGAAAGAGGAGGAAAATAGGTTGGCTAGGAGACGCAAGCGCAAGAGTCGTCGTCGCCAAGAAGGACGTCGTATTTTAGAGAATGTGCCTCAGTTTAGCATAGAAAGTGGCGATGATAAGCCTGTAACAGCAGCAAGGAAATTTATTCAAGCAGAAGGTATTGTCCCACCAGCTTTGTTACTTGTAAAGCGTAATGAGCATACAACCGATCGTTATTTTTGGGCAGAAAAAGGACTGTTCGGTGCTCAATACGTTGAAGAAAACCACTTTTTATTCCCTAGTTTGAGGACATTAGAGGAGGATTCTACTCGAGAAATGCTAGCCGTTGTAGCTGCTGTTCGTTAGTCAAAGGGGCGATAATTTTATTTTTGTCTCTCCTTTAGAGTTTGAATACAGTTCTTAAAAACTATTAACTGGCAAAAGTGCTTAGTTTGCATCTAAAATTCAGATTTTTTTAAACTTTTTTGCAAGATTGCCAGTAAATTAGTTCCTTAATGAATTAAGGGCAATTTTGACTACCCTCAACTGCCGTTTTGTTACGGGGTAGATTTTGACACAAAAGAATGCACCAAACAATCGCAATGAAGCAAATTATCCCAAGTAAAGCGTTGGTATATCATCCACGATATTGCCTGGGGTAATTTGTTGTAAATGCTTCCGAGCTACCCTAACCTTAGTATGCTCGTCTTGTCACTAAGTGTACTCTTTCAAGAAAGATTGTTTTTCTCCACGATATTACATCGTGGAGATTCATAAAGTTTTTGTTTGTAATTCTCCCAACTTTCTGTCTTTCAAGAACTGAAACTCAAACTCGCAGGCTTGTTACGAACAGTATTGAGTTATTCAACAGTCTTCAACTGTAATGTCCGCTGTAACTCTATGAGTTCATCCCGGTGGGCTATTACAGTTATTTTGCTTGGGAATTTTTGTTTGCTATCGCTTGCTTCCAGTCGAAGCAAAACATTCTCAAGCTTTTTAGCTTTTTTCCAATAAAATATACCGCTTGCAGGTGAAAGTAAGACTATCCCCAAAAAAGCAATACTGAAGCGGGGGAAAAGCTGCGATAAAACCAGCGAAATACACAATAAACCAATTGCTGATAATAGCGTGAGAAAAACAGCTAGAAACCAGCTAGGTCTGACAAAGCCAGTCATGGTCACTTGGTTCGCTTGCGGGTCTACCGCTGTCACTCGGTAAGACCTCGCTTTAAAATAATCCTGCAACTGAGGCATTAAAGTAGCTTCATCTTTTTCTGATGCCAGTTGGGCTGTTTGTGTACGGTCTTTAGTCGATGCACGAATAAAGAAGAATTGACCGACACAAAGCAATAAAGTTAGCAACAACGTAGATGGCAGGATAGGGGTATCCATGGCTAATTATTAGTTCCGTAATGGAGGCGACTTGTTCATTATTAATTATTGGCTAATTTGTCCTCTTACTGATGTACTGTTGCCATAGATTTGCTAAGTCTTGTGCTTGAGTTTGCCATTGGGGAGAAACTTGGTACATCCGTCGAGGACGTCCGCGTCCCTCGAGTTTTTTCCAATAACCGGTTATAGCCTTTTCGTCTTCCAAAAATTTGATTGCACTATAAAGCACTGTATCTGAAAGTCGATAGGTGGTGTATTCGGTTTCTAGTTTTTGGATCAACTCGGTTCCGTATGATTCCCCTTGTAACAAAACATACAATATATAACAGACTGCTAGTTCTTGACAAAGGTAAGTTGGCGGAGGATTCTCAAAGTACTGATATATATCCTCAAGTCTCATGGTTAATGAATGGCTAAAAAATATGCCCGATGATTGAGCCTAAATCTCGATTGTGAGTATATAGTGCAATCCCTCAATAAGTAAGTGTATAACGCTACTTAAACTGAATTGCCAAACCGCAAACGGAATAAAGTAATGTTTACACTAACACCTTAGGGAAAGATTAGGCAGCACAGGGGCTTTAAGAGTATACAATTACTCAACCTATAGGCTGCACATGAGGAGCATTTGCTGACAGCAGCATTGCTACCGTCTGTGTGTCGAGTGATGCCGAGCGTGTGAGGACTGCCTAAGCATAAAATGGCACCTAAGCAATTTTAAAGGCAAAATGCGTTTTTTTACATAAAAATTAACAAATACTTTGTTTGACGGTAATTATCCCAGTATTACTGGTTAAAGATGAAGCATCTTTTGCTGTTTATTTCAAAGTACTTGTACTTAAGCCTTTGTTAGCTAGACTTCTCGTACCTACACTTACTACAGTGTAAATATTTTTTTTAGTGTCAGCAGGGTGTAACTCCTCACAGAGGTATTTGAGTTGATATCAAATGATTGTAGATAATCTGCAGCCTGATAGTTATGTGCAACATTTTCAAAAAATTAATTTTAGATATAATTTACTCCCTTACCGATGTAATTTATGAAGTTTTACTCCCTATGATGGCGTTACCTCAATGGTAATAAACCAATGCAAAAGGATTACTAGAACTTAAATAGCCACAAGTATCATGCAAGTAAAGGGTTTAATCTCATCACTTTGGTCGAGTTTTGGTTAATCAATTCAAACATAATTATCAGTATTAATTACAGATTCTGCGTACTTGAAATATTATGAAAGCGTACTTGAAATATTATGAAAGCAATGTGATAAGTGTCATAGTGAATTTATCAAACGCCTAGCACGTGGGCGTTCAGTATATGTCAGATAGGTCCGATACCCAATCCTCTTCTACGAATATCCGCTCAATCGGTCAAACTTTTCGCCTTACTGGTTGGATAAGTTTTTGGACTCAATTGGTGCTAGGTGTCATAGCGGGAGGAATTTTACTATTTGCTATTTTCAGTCAAGGAACTGGAGGTAGAAACAATAATCCAGGCACTGGATTTGGTGTATTCTTTGCTTTTGCTGGAATCGTTGCCTTAATGGGGGGTGTATTTATTGCTTTTCGTTACATGCAAACTGGCAGAAAACTTTTATCTGCTAATCCTGTCAATCGTCCACGCAAAGCTGAAACAGTGCAAGTTTTACGATTGGGGATGATAGTGCATTTTGTTGGTATGCTGTTGACTTTATTCGGCGCACAGGCAATTATTGGTACTTTATTTGCTAAAGCCCTAACTTCGCAGCCAATAAGTACTGGAGTTTTTACTCAACGTGACCCCAGCCAAACTGTTCAAGCTTTAGATCTTCTTGTCGTTCAAGCAAACACCAACACGATTACAGCACATTTTGCTGGGTTAGTGGCTTCCGTTTGGTTGCTTAATCGCATAACCCGGTAGGTAGATTAGGGAAAATATTTAATAATTCTCCACTAATCAAAATATGTTGATAAAAACATTGGTACTAAAATATGAGTACTAAATATCGGGAAAGTAAATCGATTTTTGTAAAACTGAGTAAATTCTAAATAAATGAATATGAAGGAGAATCTAGTCAATAGACTTTCCTTTTTCATTTGTTTTTTTATTTTTCGTTGATTTTTTAATTGATCGGTTTTTTGTGTCCCATGACAGTAAGCACATAAATTAGGACATAATGTTTTGCTTCAAAGGGAACAGCGAACAGGAAAATCATGACCAGAAGATGTAGTGCGATGAAATCCTTCAGAAAACCTTTGGAACTAAAATGTAGGTTCTAGTGGTCTGTCCCATTAAATATGACGGATTCGTTTTCCTAAAAATCCTGTAGAGACGTTGCAGAGCCTGCGGCGTCTCTGCATGCCCAAAATAATCATGGTTAAACCTTAACTGAACCGTATTGAATTAACAGGTACCAAAATAGGATTTGGTATAACTATGGAGCAAAGAGAAAATAGCAAAAAATTACTCCATAACTATAAAAATGAAGAGCATATATTTCTAACCTTCTTTAATACAGCAGTTACAGTCAGTCAAAATTGCTATATTCTGTTGTGTTGGCAGACAATCAATAATTTAGCAGAAAACTGAGAAAAATCCGTGCTCGATATCAAGCAAATAAGGGAAAACCCAGCCTTTGTGCAAGAAAAGTTGGCTCTGCGTGGCGATCGCTACGACCTTCAACCAATAATTGAGTTGAATCAAAAACAGCGCGAATTAGAAGCGAAGCGCAATCAACTTCAAGCACGTAGCAATGAAATTGCTAAAACCATCCCGACAAAAATCAAAGCGGGTAGCGACCCTAAGAGTGATGAGATTAAAGCTTTACGGGAAGAAGGTGCTTCCATTAAGGCTGAAATCGGTCAGCTAGAACCTCAAGAAAAAGAACTGTTGGGTAAAATCGAGGAGTTTTTATTGGCTCTTCCTAATTTACCCGGTGACTCAACTCCCGTGGGTAAAAGCGAGGAAGAAAATGTAGAGGTTCGACGCTGGGGAGATGAATATATCCCCAAAAATGAGAACATACTTCCCCATTGGGAAATTGCTGATAAATTAGGTATTCTCAATGTTGAACGGGCTGTAAAGATAGCACAAAGCCGTTTTGTAGCACTGTTTGGGGCTGGTGCAGCATTAGAAAGGGCGTTAATTCAATTTATGCTCGATCGTCAGATAGAAGCTGGATATTTGGAAGTTATTCCACCAGTTTTAGTAAACACTGAATCTTTGACAGCAAGCGGACAGTTACCCAAATTTGCTGAAGAAAGTTTCAAATGTGGGGCTGATGATTTGTGGTTAGCACCGACTGCAGAAGTGTCTTTGGTCAACCTTTATCGAGGAGAAATTTTATCTGCGGAGGACTTACCAATTTATCACTGTGCTTACACTCCCTGTTTTCGTAGAGAAGCTGGAAGTTATGGGCGCGATATGCGCGGTTTAATTCGTTTACACCAATTCAATAAAGTAGAATTAGTAAAATTTGTCGCTCCAGATGATTCTTTTGAGGAATTAGAAAAAATACTCAAAGATGCAGCAGCTATTTTAGAAGCATTGGAGTTACCTTATCGAGTATTAGAATTGTGTACCGGAGATTTGGGATTTTCCTCAACCAAAACCTATGATTTAGAAGTTTGGTTACCTTCAGCCGGTACTTATCGAGAAATTTCTAGTTGTTCTAACTGTATAGACTTCCAAGCACGAAGGGGCAATATTCGCTTTAAAGAAACTGGTAAAAAGGGAACCCAATTTGTCCATACTCTTAACGGCTCTGGTTTAGCAGTAGGAAGAACAATGGCAGCAATTTTGGAAAATTATCAACAACCAGACGGAACTGTCAGAGTACCAAAAGCACTACAACCTTATTTGAAGCGGGAGA
>JAAUYH010121129.1_pt1 | contig 24234 bp, 20 predicted proteins | sample 7278061 | NCBI WGS metagenome assembly JAAUYH01 (sample SAMN14350203, study PRJNA611818) | marine sediment metagenome | isolation source: surface marine sediment (0.6m) | place: French Polynesia: Moorea | collected 2018-08 | reverse complement strand
GGCTTTCCTCGTTTTAAAAAGCATAGTCGTTCTGTTGAGTATAAACTAACAGGCTACAAACTATCTGATGATAGACGTAAAATCGAATTCACTGATGGATTTAAGGCAGGAAAATTTGATTTATGGTGTAGTCAAAGAACTTTAGTTTATTATTCAGAAAAACAGATTAGACGGGTAAGAGTTGTTAGGCGTTGTGACGGTTATTATTGCCAGTTCCTCATTGATGTAGAACGACTTGAACAGCATGAACCAACGGGACAAGTAACAGGAATCGATCTAGGACTAAAAGAGTTCTACACTGATGCACAAGGCAATACTGTTGACAACCCACGCTATTTAAGGAAGTCGGAAAAGCGTCTTAAAAAAGCGCAAAGACGATTATCAAAACGCTTTCGCAAGGGGAAGAAACAGTCTAACAACTATCATAAGCAACGGGTTAAAGTAGCCAAGCTTTATCTTAAAGTCTCAAGACAACGTAAAGACAAAGCAATTAAAGACGCTTTGGCGTTAGTCCAATCTAATGATTTGGTAGTCTATGAGGCTTTAAGGGTTAGAAATTTGGTTAAAAACCGTAAACTTGCTAAATCAATTAGCGATGCGTCTTGGTATCAATTCACTGAATGGTTGAATTATTTTGCCAAGATTTATCGTATAGTTTGTGTTGCTGTGCCTCCCCATTTCACGACTCAAGATTGTTCAGTTTGTGGCACAAGAGTTCAAAAGTCATTAAGTACCAGAACTCATCAATGTCCTAACTGTAAGACAGTCTTAGATAGGGATCACAATGCGGCAAAAAACATTCTTAAAAAAGGGTTGAAATATTTGGGAGAACATCTCAACGGTACTGTTGGGCAAACAGAAACCGACTCAAACGCCTTGGGAGAGTCCGATCTCTGGGTTCTTAATGGCAACATTGAGAATCTAAGTCGTCTCGTTGAGCAAGGAATTTCTAACAGTGATGTGGAAAGAATCCCCCACTATATTGCGTAGCTTTGCGAAGCAATTAGTCGGGGAGTATGTCAATTCTACACTTCATCCAGATAGCTATTTTCTACAGATGATCAAAGAAATGATAAACTCTAACCCCAAAGTTATCTTAACTAATCCTTTGAGATCATCCCCGACCCCAACCATAACAAATGAAATCATCCTTACTTACCCCCACTGGTAACAACAACGGACACCATGAGTTAGCATCGACTTTCGAGCAAACTGAAGGTAACATAGGGGCAGATACGGCACTAGAAAGAGACACAGGGAGTCAATATCTGTCCTTAGGAAAGTTAGCCCAAAAACTACAACAAACCCTAGACAATCATCACGGAGAGCGTCATATTGTCGTCATTCAGGATTTTCCTGATCCCGATGCGCTTTCCAGTGCCTGGGCCTATCAATTAATAGCTCAAGCCTACGAGATAGAATGTGATATCGTCTATGCAGGGACCCTATCTCACCAAGAAAACATTGCTCTCGTTAAACTGACGGGGCTACCCGCAACCCGATGGAGTACCAATACCCTCAAAGATCGGGATCTCTCCATTTATCAAGGATGTGTGTTAGTGGACTCTCAGGGGAACACCAGTCAACTGATGCCTTATGTCAAACAGGCAAAAATTCCGATCGTCATTGTTATTGACCATCATAGTAAACAAGGAAACATCCAAGGGGAATTTATCGACCTACGTCCCAAAATTCGAGCAACAGCCACCATTCTGACCCAGTATATACAAGCGGGATTATTGGATTTCAATAGCAATAATAGTACCCATGTCAAGTGTGCCACAGCCCTAATGCACGGGCTTCGTTCCGATACCAATGGGTTACGACAAGCCCAAGAACAAGATTTGCTGGCGGCTGCTTATCTATCCCGCGTTTACGATCCCCAATTACTCAACGCCGTGCTACAATCAGCACGATCACATCGTGTTATGGATGTCATCGAGCGATCGCTCAAAAATCGCCTTATCCAAAATAACGTTTCCATTGCCGGAGTAGGTTACTTACGTTACGAAGATCGAGATGCCATTCCCCAAGCGGCCGACTTCCTCGTAACAGAAGAAAACATACACACCGCAGTCGTTTATGGCATCATTCATGATGAAGATCATGACATCGAAGTGGTTATTGGGTCTTTACGTACCAATAAATTAACCCTAGACCCGGATGAATTTCTCAAAGAAGCGTTAGGAAAAAATGCTCAAGGCCGATACTATGGCGGTGGTCGAGAAATGGCGGGGGGGTTTGAGATTCCTATGGGGTTTTTCGGGGGTAGTAACGATGATAGCGACTACACCAAACTCAAATGGGAATTAGTGGATAAACAAATCAAACAAAAACTCTTACGGTTAGTTAATCCCAAAAATGAAGTTATCCACGCCTAATAAAAAGCCTCAGTCTGTCTGAGGCCAAGTAGGAGAACTCATGAACTAGGAAAAACAAAACAACAGAAAAGCAAAACTGAAGACGATTGATATTAAATAAGTTTTTAATCTATACTCAGTCTTCCCAAAAATTGCTTCTTTGATATCATTGTCGATGATAATTCTAAAATCTCAATTATAATTCTTCGGTAACAAGAGACAGCCTCGTTATAATAAAGTCCTCAACAGATGAGGATAACAGTAATTATGACAACTCTCCAAGGAAGAGATATCTTAGGAATTGGTGATCTTAGTGCAGCAGAAATGACCGCCGTGTTAGACTTAGGCGCAGAGTTAAAAAGTGGTCAGCAATCGCCCCGTTGTCAAAAAATCCTTGGACTGTTGTTCGATAAAGCCTCTACCCGTACCCGTGTTTCCTTTAGTGCTGCTATCTATCAATTGGGGGGACAGGTATTAGACCTCAATCCCAGTGTAACCCAAGTGGGCAGGGGAGAACCGGCCAAAGATACAGCCAGGGTATTAGATCGTTATTTAGATATTTTAGCCATCCGTACCTTTGAACAATCTAAGTTAAAAACCTTTGCTGACTACGCCGAAATTCCTATTATTAATGCCCTCACGGATGTAGAACACCCTTGCCAGATTTTAGCGGATTTTATGACCATTAAAGAGTGTTTTGGAGAACTCAAAGGGAGTACCGTCACCTATTTAGGAGACGGCAATAATGTCGCCCATTCTCTTATTTTAGGTGGGGCATTAATGGGGATGAAAATTAGAGTGGCTACCCCGAAAGATTATCAACCGTTACCGATGATTATAGAGCAAGCGAAACAGTTAGCTCAACCGGGTTTTGAAATTATTATAACCGATGATCCCGTGGCGGCGGTTAAGGATTCTAATGTGCTTTATACCGATGTGTGGGCCAGTATGGGACAAGAAGATTTAGCAGCGTCAAGAATTCCCATTTTTCAACCCTATCAGATCAACGATGAACTATTAAAACAAGCGGATAAAAATGCCATTGTTTTGCACTGTTTACCCGCCCATCGAGGGGAAGAAATAACCGATAGTGTTATGGAAGGAAAACAATCAAAAGTATGGGATCAAGCGGAAAATAGAATGCACGCTCAAAAAGCTTTAATGGTGAGTTTATTAGGAATTTAGAATTTAGAATTTAAAATGAAGAATTAAGTCGGGTGGGCAATGTTTAAAATACTTTCTAGAGCAGATGGGTCGGCTTTTAATATGAAATCCGCCTAATCAGTCATCGTTAAAATTTCTACGTTAAATGCCTTCTCCCCTACTCCCTATGCCTCCTCTGCTCCCCCCTGCCCTACTCACTATAAACTATAGTATTTAATCGGGTTTGATCTGATGAGCATTGCTCACCTGACGTTGATTGAGAACCAGCGACTGAATAACATTTGTAACTAAATCTTACAAATCAGTCAACAAATAAATAACCCTTCACAGAACTGATACAATAAAAGTATAAAGTTGATAAAAAAATCGACAAAAAAAGAACCGAAAGCAGCCCGAACAGTTGAGAAAATACTGTTCAAAAAAGAGCATAAAACTAAATAAAGTTAAATGATTGATTAGGAGTCAAATAATGGACTTAACAACAACCTATATGGGAATGACCTTAAAATCTCCCTTAGTCGTCGGTTCTTGCGCCCCTTTAACAGAAGAAATTGATAACATTAAACGGATGGAAGATGCCGGGGCAGCCGCCGTTATTTTGCACTCATTTTTTGAAGAACAATTACGACAAGAACAACTGGAATTACATCACCATTTAACTTACGGAACCGAAAGCTTTGCTGAAGCCTTAACTTATTTCCCTGAACCCGAAATCTTTCACGTCGGATCTGAAGAATATTTAAACCATATTCGACAAGCAAAAGAAATGGTCAATATTCCCATTATGGCCAGTATTAACGGCTCAACCTTAGGGGGATGGTTGGATTATTCCCAACAAATTGAACAGGCCGGTGCCGATGCTTTAGAACTGAATATTTATTATGTTCCTACGGATTTAGACATTCCTGGGGGAGAAATTGAACAGAACTATTTAGACATTTTAAAAGCCGTTAAATCAGAAATAAATATCCCTGTAGCCGTTAAATTAAGTCCCTATTTTAGTAACATGGCCAACATGGCCAAACGACTAGGAGAAGCCGGGGCCGATGGCTTAGTTTTATTCAATCGTTTCTATCAGCCAGATATCGATTTAAACAACTTAGAAGTGTATCCCAATGTTCTGTTGAGTACCCCTCAAGCTATGCGTCTTCCCATGCGTTGGATCGCTATTTTATACGGCAAAATTGACGCAGACTTAGCAGCCACTAGCGGCATTCATCACCCCTCAGATATCATTAAAATGGTCATGGCCGGGGCAAAAATCACCCAAGTGGTTAGTGCTTTGTTACGTCACGGTATCCATTATTTAGCCACCTTAGAAGAAGGGATGCGAACTTGGATGGAGGAAAACGAATACCAGTCCATCCGACAAATGCAAGGGAGTTTCTCTCAACTTCATTGTCCTGATCCGGCGGCCTTTGAGCGATCGCAGTATATGAAGGCCCTACAAACCTACGCACCCATCTGGCGATCGCTACAAGAACCCGCTACAACAAGCCTCAACCGAGATAATTAACCCAGGAGGTAGAGATATGAGCAGCAAACGTATTGGTATCCTTACCAGTGGAGGAGACTGTCCGGGGTTAAATGCTGTCATTCATGCAGTGGTCAAAGCAGCTGAAAGCAAGGACTGGTCAGTGTATGGTCTTCCTTACGGAACCGACGGGTTAAAAGACATTGCCCAGAAAAACTATTCTCCAGAGCAGTTAGAGAAGTTAAAGTTAACTGAGCAATGTTATCAACTGCCAGGAAAAATTCGGGGGTTAGACGTTTTACAATTTTTTAGCGGAAGTGTGTTAGGGTCCATTAGTAAAGGAGATCCAGACAAAGATCCAAAGGTCAAAGCAGCCATCCTCAAAGGCTACGAAATGCTCAATTTAGATGCTTTAATTGCCATTGGGGGAGATGGTAGCTTAAAGATCATCTATGATTTAGCTGAAGAAGGTCGTTGGCATCTGATCGCTATTCCCAAAACTATCGATAACGATGTTCCTGTAACAGAGTTTTGTGTGGGTTTTACAACGGCGGTTGAAGTGGTCACTCAAGCCTTATACGATCTGACTTTTACGGCAGCCAGTCATGACCGCATTATCATCGTAGAAGTTATGGGTCGAGATGCCGGTCATTTAGCTTTACATGGAGGCATTGCAGGAGGGGCTGATATTATCCTCATCCCTGAATTAACCCCTCATCTTAGCTTAGATGTGTTGCATGGTTGTTGTGAGAAATTATCAAAGTTGCAAGGGTGTGACCGTCATTTTGGCCTAGTGGTGATTGCAGAGGGCGTTAAAAACCAAGATAACAAAAAAGAGAATCATATTGGGGATTATCTCAAGAGAGAGATCCAAGAATATAGTAGATTCCTCGATCACGAAAATCATGATCATGAAAATCATAAAGCGTTTGGTCTATTGAAAGATATAGATATGCGAGTCACGGTTTTAGGACATCTGCAACGAAGTCATCCTCCGGTTGCTTGGGATCGTCTGTTGGCCACTGCTTTCGGGGTCGAAGCGATTAAATTGATCGAACAAGGACAATACGATAAGTTGGTGGTTTGGAAAAAAGGCAAGGTAGATATTGAACCCTTGTATGATGTCATTCAGACTATTAAGAAGAGTCATGAGGACGAAAAGCATCCCTGTCCCTCTCCTGTACAAAAAGATGATTGTTTAGTGGACACAGCGCGATCGCTTGGTATTTATTTAGGCGATCGCCCGGAGAGTATGGGGAGAGTTAAGCTTGACTCAAGTTGTTCTTGCCGAACCTAACAATTACAGCAGTTTTCGACTTAATGTAGTACACAAGGTTAAGGTTTGAGGCAGGAGGCAGGCGAGCGACCCCGCGTCGTCTTACGGCGCAAGGGAACGCGCGAGGAAGGCAGAATGCAGGAGTTAAGTGTCTTTAATAACTCGCAAAGTGCTGTATGGAGCAAGCAGTGTAAATAGGCTGGTATAACCGTTAGTATATCAGCCTATTCTCGTATTATTCAGTCTAAAATTCTAAAATTAACCTTTTTGATTTTTAAGCTAGTCGATTTATCCTTTTAAGTCTGTTTACTGTCTTATCAACCCAGAGCAAAGCTAAAATTCTCTTTTTCAGGAAATTGGGTTCAAAAAGTTGATAGATGGTGTATAATGAATATTCGTGACCCCATAAGGAGAGGTGGCCGAGTGGTTGAAGGCGCAGCACTGGAAATGCTGTTTAGGGGTAACTCTAACGAGGGTTCGAATCCCTCCCTCTCCGTTTCAAGAGAAGAGAAATTGTGAACTACCCCAACTAAGCTACGCTATAGTTGGGGCTTCCAAGCCGAAACCGAGAAGTCCAACTACAACACTCAGGACGGTTTTATTCGTCTTCGAGGCTTCCCACTTCACAGGGATGTGCTTTCCATTGCGAACAACGGTGAGTCTTACCTTCCCGACCTAGGCAGCAGTCCTAGTTCCTAAGACTGATTGCTGTTCACTACTTATCAGGACTGACTTTTACCTGCTCTCCTGTACAACGGTTGTCTTTGTAGATGGCGTGGTTTTTGCCGAAAACATTACCGTGTGACCCAGAACAGAACCCTCTAATCAGTAGGTATAAGTTATCAAGGTGCTATACTTTTATAGTAACGTTGGTACAAAAGTATGTCAAGACCGAAAATGGATGCTTCGCAGTTTATGAACTGGTCAAAATTCATCTCCACCTAAAATGTGAATTATATGAATAGTATTTTTAGGTGGAGACTTCTTTTGACATTTTTGTTAAAAACAAGAATAATCATCAGTACAGATGTTCATCTTTTCCATTAGTTCAGGAACTCATATCTTGATAGTTGAAATAATAGTCAACAAGCTTATTCCTCAAAGGATTCAAACTCCTGATTGATAATGGTTTCTACTTCAGACTTAAGGGGGATGATTTTGGTTTGTATGATGTCCCAAATTGTTTCATCTTCTAAACTAAAGTAAGCATGGGCTAAAATATCCCTTAAACCGGCAATTTTACGCCATTCAACCTTGGGATAGTTAACTCTCATTTCCTTGGGTACTTGTTTAACTGCTTCCCCAATAATCTGCAGATTTCTTAAAGTTGCATCAACTCTTAATTCATCCCCCATAAAGGTTTGATAATCAAGTCCTTTACTATATCGTAAAATTTTATCACAGCTGACTAATATATCATCAAAATAAAGCTTTAAATTACGAGACATAAATTGCCTCCTTTTCCACTGACTTAAGAAGTTGAGGTTTCAACATTTTCCGACTGACTAAGTCAACTGATAACCCTAAACTATCCTCTAAAAAAAACTTTAATTCCATATAGTTATCAAAGGTAACGACTCCCTCAAACTCCACCAATAAATCAAGATCACTATTACTTTTTGCCTCATCTCTGGCAAAAGATCCAAATAAAGCTAATGACTTTACCCCATAACTGTTAATCACTGTCAAGTTATCTTTTAAAAACTTAATTAAATCGTCTTTTTTCATGTTTTTAACTACTCCAAATGATTTTATTTTTTAATTTTCAGATTCTTTATGTATTATTCTCCATTTCTTCAATAATTTTCATGGTTTCTACACTCACCACACACACTTTTTGCAATAAGTCAATCACTTGTTTATGAATAGTAATACAAATCGCTATATTATCTTTATTGATTGGAAATAATGAGGTTTGCTGATACAGTCTATGAATGATTATTTTAGCAAAATACATATATTTTTTAGTAAAAGGCCGCCATATTGAGTGAACAATAAACTGAGGATTGAAATCTAAAGATGCTCCTTTATTAAGATGTTTTTCTAATTCAGCAGTCCATTTAATACTGCGATCAACAAAATCATTTATTTCTATACTTTTATCAGACTTGTTCCATCTTTCTTTTTCTGCTTCATAAACGTCACAAAAAAATCTTATTTTAGATGCTAATTCCTCTTGATTAAAATCATATATCCATTCGTCCCTATTTGTGACTATACCTAAAGAAAATAATTTAAAAATAGCTTGTTCATCATCAGTATTTTTAGCTGCTTTTGTTTGCTTGTCTGCTAAAGGTAATAATTCATCAAAATCATTATCTGTTAAATTAATCCAATTCTTAGACTTATCAGGTTTAATATGCTGAAAATTTATATTTTTGAATTCAGTAGTATTTAAAAAGAATAATTTATTATCACGTAATTCATGAACATCAAAAGGATGAGAGTAAAAAATTTGATTACCAGTTGATAAAGTATCTTTAACTAAGAAAAATATAGTAATTCCTATCATTGCAGCAGTACCAAAAATAGTATGTTTTTCTGATATAAAAATACCATCTCTTCCTGAAATTGCTCTTACATCTCCTCCTAAGTCAATAACATAAACATATTTAAACTCTTGTTCCAAACATTTTCTAAAACCATCAAAAGATTTTGCATCTACAAAAGACGAATTAGTGACAAAAGCTAACACACCATTTTGACTTAATCTATCCGTCCCCCAACGAATAAACCGAGAATACATATCATAAGATTTTGTTTTTTGTGCATTACTTTCTTTAACGTAAGTTTCCTTAATTCGTTTATCAATTTCTGGATATTTTCGATTCTTATTATTATCATTTTCATTCTGTTGATTAGCATTATAAGGAGGATTACCAATAATAACAGAAATTTGCCGATCATTTTGATTTTTAATCCTTTCTGTATTCTCTATAGTTAATGCAAATAAATCTAACTGTTTCCCCGTAAAGGAAGTATGATCCAATGTATCCACAAAACAAATATTATTAAACTCCTCATACTCATTCATTTTCTGCTGATAAGTATATTCAATGTTTAAATTCGCAATATAATAAGGTAAAATTGCCACCTCATTACAATGAATCTCATTCTGATATTTATACTTTAATTTATCTTTCGGTAAATATTCAATTAACTCTGTCACAAACGTTCCTGTACCCGTCGCTGGATCTAAAATTTCTACCCCAGAATCACACAATAACTTACCAAAATGTTTATGTACTAAATAGTCCACACTTTCGATCATAAACCTAACAATTTCATTCGGAGTATAAACAATACCTAATCTATCTGCTGCTTTGGGATTATACGCTTTATAAAAATTCTCATAGATTGCTTTCAAAAACTTCTGTTTTTCATGATGATTATAAATACTCGCAGCAGTACGACGAATTACCCCATAATACCGTTCAACACTACTTAACGTATTGCGTCTCACACTCCCCGTAAAAAAGGTATTAATAACCCCTTGTAACTCCCTCGCAATATTATTCTCTCGATGAAACTGAGACTCATTAAAAATATTAAGAAAAATGTCCTCTGTTAAAATATGCTGGATGATCATTTCTCTGACATCTTCAATCGTAATCTCAGGATTAATAGATTCTTGACAGATAGTTAAAAACTTATCCCTTGCTGCTATAAACTTCTTATTTTCTTGGGACTGTTTAGCAATGATGTCACGCAAAGATTCCAAAATAGTTGGTAAATCTTCCTTAAAACTATCTATCGCTTCTCGAAAGTCTTTAACTTCTGGTCTAACATAATTAATAAACTGATTAATTAACCCATCTAACCCCTCACTATCCTTCATAGAAACCCTTAGTTTCTCTTCACCTCCCTGTATTAAAACTGCGGTTTGGGAATCTTCAAATAAAATGTTATCGTTCGGGTATCCTTTGTTTAATTTCTTCTCAATTTCTTCATCTAAATTATCATATTGATCCTTACTTTCCCAGTAACCCCAATCTAACCGTAACGCATCTTTTACAGTCCCATCCGGTCGAATATTTTGATCTTTGTAAGGTAACTCAGGAATTAACAGAAAATCCCTGGTTTTGCAGTATTCATTCAATAAACCTTGAAACGCATTTTTAATAGAACTTTCGTTGCGACTTCCCCCATATTGGATAATGCGTTCAACTTCTGCTTGATACTGACTAATTAATAAACGGGACATCTGAGTTCCTTGGGGTGATGTAGTGTTAAAATTCCCCTGATCTTATTATTTCTGCTTTGGTTACATGACAGATGATTGAGGGGAAATTATTTAAAAAAATTAATACAAAGAGATGTTTGTGATGTGTTAATCATGTAACATAAGTTGTCACAGTCTAAAAAGCTATGTTACCTTTGGTTTAATGCGATCGCTATTTCTGAGAAATTTAGAGGACAAAGAATGGAAGCACTAACAGTTGATCAATTTGGTCGTATCGAAATTCCTGAAAACATCCGTCAACAATTAGGAATAAACCAAGAAACTAAGTTATCTTTAAAAATAGAAAATGGTGAACTAATCCTTAAACCATTACAACCAGAAGTAGAAACCTACTATGACGGTGAAATATTAGTTTTTAAAGCTGAACCAATCGTTAATACAGAAAAGATTATCGATGACCTAAGAACAGAAAGAATTAATGAATTAATATCATGGTAAAAGCTTTATTTGACACCAGTGTTTTAGTTGCAGCTTTTTGGACTAATCATCCTAAAAATTTACCTTGTCTTACACGATTAAAAGAAGTTAAATCGGGCAAAATTCAAGGAATAATTTGTACTCATACATTAGCTGAACTCTATTCTGTTTTAACACGACTTCCTATTACTCCCCCTTTGTCACCACAACTTGTACAACAATTAATAAGAGAAAATTTAACAAAATTTGAGGTAATTTCTCTTTCTCCTGAAGATTATCATAGTGTTATTAATAAAATGGTAACTTTAAATTTAACAGGAGGTGGAATTTATGATGCTTTAATTGCTCAAGTCGTTTTTAAAGTCGACGTAGATAAGCTACTCACATTAAACCCTAATCATTTCAGACGTTTGGGTGAAGAAATAGCAAGATTAGTAGAAATCCCAACTTGAATAAAACTAACTGCAATCGATATAAGAAATTCAAGAAAATTCAGGTTAGAAATGGAAAAATTAATAAATACAGAATGTCAAATTTATTCTACATTGACCTACTTTCCAAACTTCCCAGACTTACTTAATATTAGATTGCTTCGGGGGATTTTGAGTAACAATCAAAGCTTACTGTTGATATTATCCTTCGCAATGACCTATCCAGAACAATCATACTAAAAACAAATAGGCATTTCACGAACTATAATAGATGCAGAAAATCTGATTAAGTATCAGTGCAAAGCTGTGGTGTGAGTAAGTATTATGACAACAAACCGTTCTCCGAAGCAACGGGACTGTGACTTACAATGTCCTCAAAAAGCTAAACCTCGAACCAGACATTATGCGTGGATGGGTTGGGGTGTTAGTGTGGTTCTGTTAGGATTAGGAGGAGGAACAGTTGCAGGGGGTTTCTTGGTACAGCGAAACCTGACTCCTGTGGTAGAACAGCAACTTAGCCGTTTTCTCAACCGTCCCGTAGAATTGGGATCATTAGACGCATTTTCTTTTAATTATATTCGCTTTGGACAGACGGATCTCTTAACCACACCCACTGACCCGGCTAAAGTGTCTATGTCGGGGTTGAAAATTGCTTACAATCCTCTCAAATATATTATAGAGGGGAAACTAGAAATTGAAGTCACCGCCATCGAACCCTCTGCTTATTTAGAACAAGGAAAAGAAGGTGAGTGGTTACTGACTCAGTTTAATAAGTTAAACCCTAATAGTCCCATTCGTTTGAAGGGTTTAGCAATCAAAAAAGGTGATGCTATTATCGTCTCTCGTTCTGAGGAGGGGGAAAAAGAAGAAACCATAACCTTACAAAATTTATCGGGAATGATTCAACCGATTAATAATAATAGTCAGATTAAGTTTAAAGTTGATTCTAATATTGTTGATAGTGGAATAATTGCTGTTTCTGGGATATTTAATAGCGAAAAGAAAGAAACTAACCTTTTAGTGAGAGGACATCAAGTTAAGGCTAAAATAGTTAGTCAAATTTTACCCCTTCCCATCGAGTTACAGTCGGGAAAGATTGATGCTAATTTAGAAGTGACTCATGAAAACAAAAAATTGACTAATTTACAAGGAGTCGCTAAGGTAAACCAAGTTCACACAAGGGTTAACGGTTTACCTCAATTATTAAAAACTCAAGGACAATTGCTGTTTAAAGAAAGGAAAATAACGTTTGATAATGTAATGACTCAGTTTGGAGAAATTACAGGAGTTGTTCAAGGTGATATTGATTTAGATAAGGGGTTTAATTTAACTGCAAAAAGCGAAGTTACCTCAATTAAAGATATTTTTACAACCATTAAACAGCAGCCGAAAAATTTAACTATCGCAGGGAAAGTTCAAGGAGATTTAAAGGTATTAGGTCAGTTTAACAATCCGAATGTTTCAATTTCTTTGCATAATAGCGATTCGATTACGATTGATCGGGTTAAGTTTGGTAAAGTTAAAGCAAATTTAGGGTTAAATAAATCCCAACTCACAATTAAAAGATTTCAAGCTATTCCTACAGTGGGAGGAGAAATAATAGGAAAGGGAAGGTTAAATATAAACCCATCCTCTCCTCTATATTCTATCGATATTCAAGGAAAAAGTCTTCCTACTGCTAGTTTAGCAAGTCTCTATGAAACCAATATTCCTAGTTATATTAAACAAGTTTCAACCACAGTTAATTTATCAGGAAATCTTAAGCAACCCGAAACATTCAAAGCGATAGGAGAGGCTAATTTTCAAGCAGCAGGAGGAACCGTAAAAGCTGAACATATTACTTATACAAATAGCAAATGGCAAAGCAATGTTCTGTTTTCTGGAATTAATACAAAAAATCTTAATATTCCTCTTGATCAAGGTATTTTACAAGGAAATATGCAAGTTTCTGGCAATATCAAACAGTCAATCAAAGAGAGTTTAAAGGCAACGGGAGAATTAAATATAAAAGTTGATAATGGTTGGATAAATGCTCAAAATATTCAATTCTCTCAAGGGAACTGGCAAGCAAAATTACAAGTAAATGAAACAAAAATCAATAAAATATTACCTCAAACAGATTTAAAAGGAAATTTAAACGGAAGTTTTGATATTGCAGGGGACTTAAACCCTAACCTCAATAATATTCAAGCTAAGGGACAAGGTTACTTAACGGTAGGTAACGGTCAAATCGTTGCTAAAAATCTAAACTTATATCAAGGTCAATGGTCAACTGAAATTATTAGTCAGAATGTCAACGTTAAAAGTTTGACTGATAAACTTCCTAAACAATTATCAGGGAAATTAAACAGTAACTTAACCCTAGTAGGAACAGTTGACCCAGAAACTTTTTTAGATAGTATCGCAGGAAAAGGTAATGCTACCTTAATTTTAAATCAAGGGGCGATCGCAGCTAAAGACCTAATCATTACTCAAGGTAACTTTACCACTACCCTCACACCCACTGCTGTTCCTTTAAAAGCGATCGCGTCTCAATTAACAGGAAATTTATCAGGAAACTTAGAAATTGCAGGAAAATTAAACAAAATATCTCCAGAATATCTACAAGCTAATGGAAACTTACAATTTAGTCAAGGATTGCCTTATATCAATCGTTCTCTCACCACAGCTATTCAATGGGACGGACAACGGTTAACTTTAGATCAAGTAACTGCGTCAGATTTAACTGCAAAAGGATGGATAGACGTTGATTTAAAGAATAAGACAGATAAATTAGAACATATTAAAGTATTTTCGTTTGATATTGACGGAAAAAACTTTGATTTAGCTACTTTCCCCCTATCTTTACCGATCCAAGATGTTAACTATACAGGAAAATTAGACTTTAAAGGGGCGATCTCAGGAACCCCGAAAACCCCTAATATTGAGGGAGAAATGGCCTTAATTAACTTAAACGTAGGAGAAGTGAATTTTGAGCCTGTAATGAGTGGAAATATTCTTAAAAATTCAGAAAAAGGACTAAAATTAGCATTAAATGGCACAAACGATCAATTACAGTTACAACTCGATCGCCAACTGAAACCCCTTACCGTAGCAGTTAAACAGGAAAAGATAGATTTAAAAGCAAAAAAAGACAATAATCAATGGAAAATTGATATAAGTTCCCTTTCCTTACCCATTATTCAAAAAATTGCTCAAAAACAGTATAAAAATAATCCTTTTCTCCTACAACCCATGACAGGACAATTATCCGGTCAATTTACCCTAGACTTAGATAGTAAGGCGATCGCAGGTCAAAAAGTAGCTATTATTAATCCCATTGTGGGGACAATTCAAGCAAAACAGGTTAAAGGAGATTTTCATTACGTAAATCAAAGCTTAGCGGTTAACAATGCTGAAATTTTCACCCATAACAGTCAATACGACCTCAACGGACAATTTACCCAAACCCCCCAAGGACCAGAAATAGCAGCCAATGTGAACATTAATCGAGGTAAACTACAGGATATCTTAGAAACACTGCAAATTTTTGAGCTAGAAGACTTAAAACGGGGATTAAACCCACCAAAATACGCAAAAGCAGCCGATCTTTATCAGAATAATAACAGTCCCCAGACTCCCCTTTTCAAAGTAGAAACCGCAAAACAGTCCCTTGGCGATCGCATGGAAACCTTGAAGCAAATTACCGCATGGTTAGAAGATAATAAGAAAGAAAACAAAGGTAATCAGAGTTTACCAGGTATAGATGGGTTAAAAGGGGATTTTAACGGCAAAATTGCCCTAAATATTACACCCAAAGCCGGATTAAACCTGAACTTTGATCTCTTGGGAGAAAAATGGGAATGGGGACAGTATCAACTCACCCAGTTTCAGGCCCGAGGTAACTTAAAAGAAGGAATATTGACCTTAGAACCCTTTAACCTCCAATTAGAAGATAGTGCAATCGTGTTTGCTGGTCAAATTGGACCAACAACCCAACAGGGACAGTTACAGGTAGAGAATGTTCCCTTAGCAACCCTGTCGCAATGGATAAACCTTCCTTCTGTGGTTACCCTAGGGGGACAACTCAACGCAAACATAAACCTAGGGGGAACCCGTGATAACCCTCAAGCATCAGGACGTTTAGCTATTAATCAACCGGCCATTAATCAAACCCTGTTAGCTTCGAGTCAAGGACAATTTACCTATGAAAAGGGTCAATTTAATTTTAGCGCGAGTAGCATCCTCGATGAGCAAAGCGAACCCTTGACCATAGAAGGGACGTTTCCCTATGTTTTTCCCTTGGCCAACGTTCAACCCGAAAGCGATCGTTTATCCTTAAAATTCCAGGCCAAAAATGAAGGATTAACCTTACTCAATATCCTCAGTCAAGGACAAGTCGCTTGGTTAGGGGGAACAGGAACAGTACAATTAAACTTATCAGGAAAAGTCGACCCCAAGCGAGGAATTCCTTACGAACTACAAGCAAACGGTTTAGCCCAGGTTAAAAATGCCATCATTGCCACGAAAATGATGCCTCAAAGCCCGTTTCAACAAGTTCAGGGCAAAATTTTCTTTGACTTAGATACCATTGCTTTTGACAGTTTTACGGGGCAATTTAGCGGGGGTCAAGTTGCCGTTACTGGGGCTTTACCCCTGTTAAAATTGACAGAAAACGACCCATCTTTAACCATTCAATTGAATAATTTAGCCCTTAATTTACCTCAAATTTATCAAGGGGGCGTGCAGGGGAATTTAACCATTGGTGGAAGTGTTTTAAGTCCTGAAATTGGGGGAGAAGTCAATCTATTTGCGGGTCAAGTTTTATTGAAAGAAAAAGCCAAGAAATCCAAAAGTAATCATCCTTTATTAGCTAGTACCAAACTTAATGATTTACAAATAAATTTAGGCAATAAGATCACTATCACGCGTCCCCCAATTTTAACCTTTTCAGCCACAGGAAATATAGCCTTAAACGGAACCTTAGAAGAACCTGAACCCCAAGGAATTATTAGCTTAGAAAATGGGTTAGTTAATCTTTTTGCCAGTCAGTTAAGATTAGCCGGGGGGAAAGGGAATATCGCTCAATTTTTACCCGAAAAAGGATTTGATCCTTACTTGGATATTCAACTATTTGCTGCTGCCACCGAAACAACACAAAACACCATTAATCTTAATCCCAATTCCACAGAAGTTCCTGAAACCTTTAGTGCTAATAAAGACAGTTTAGAAACGGTCAGAATCAAAGCAAACGTGGAAGGATTTGCCAGTAACATTACAAAAAGCATCAAATTAAGCAGTCAACCCAAACGAAGCCAACAACAAATTATTACCCTTTTAGGCGGAACCTTTCTCAATACATTAGGTACAGGAGAAACAACCCTAGGATTAGCCAATTTAGCAGGAACTGCCGTTTTAGGCCCCGTTCAAGGAGCCATTGGAGAAGCTTTAGGATTAAGCGAATTTAGGATTTTTCCCACTCCTTTAATTAACAAAGAAGACTCCCTGGATGCTTCTAATATTGGCGTTGCTGCCGAAGCCGGACTCGATTTAACCGAAGATTTTTCCCTCTCCATTCAAACCATCGTCAACAGCGATCGCCCGCCAAAATTAGGACTACAATATCGGATTAATGACACAACAACCTTACGGGGATCAAGTAACTTTTCTGATGATAATCGAGGCAGTATTCAATTTGAACAACGATTTTAAAGGATAGATTATCTGATGGTATCTTGGCTGAATAAAATTCCTGGTCGTGCCTATTTATTAGTCGCAGTGATGATCTTTGCTGTGGCTAATTCTGTCACTCGTAAACTAACAGAAATAGGAGCAGAAAATCTCATTGATGGGCGTAACCCGATTTCTTTTTGTAATGTGTTATTTGTCGGTAATTTATGCGCTTTAGTTGTGTTACTTGGCATTTATTATCCTCAATTACAAAGGAGAGCGTTTAGTCAGCTATCATCACGAAATTGGGGGTATTTACTATTAGTTGCCTTATTATCTGGAGCATTAGCACCCGCTTTATTTTTTAGTGCATTAGAAAGAACTGCAGTGAATAATGTTATTTTAATCAGTCGCATTGAACCCCCTTTAATTTTATTGTTATCGGTGATGTTTTTGAGAGCGAGGGTGAATAGTTGGGTTGTGAGTGGTGCCATTATTTCTAGTTTAGGAGTGCTATTAACCGTTATTTTGCAACCCCCTCAAGGGGACATGATACAGATGTCCACCTTTCAACTGGGAGTAGGAGAGTTGATGATAGCAGGAGGGGCCATTGCTTCTGCGATCGCTAATATTATTAGTCAAGTTAGTCTGCAAAATGTCCCCTTGGGATTTTTTAATGTGGTTAAAACTGCCTTGGGTACAGTGATTTTCTTTGCGATCGCATTATATTTGTATGGGAAAGACCATTTTATGGATGTATCGTCCCCGTTACTGTGGAAATGGATGATAGTCTATGGAACCATTATTGTTGTTATGGGACAGTTATGTTGGTTTGCCGGTTTACAACGTACTAATGTCTCTGAGATATCCTTAGCGAACTCGTTTAATCCTATTGCCGGAGTGTTAGCTGCTTTCTTGATTTTAGGAGAAACCCCAACCACAGCGCAATATATGGGAGGTTTAGTGATTATTGTTGGTATTATCTTCAATCAAATTGGAATTATCCAACAAAATAAGGTTTCTCCAGAAACAAATATTTCCTCATCCGTCGGGTTTAAAGGAGTATGAAAATATATCTAGAATTAATTAAAAGGACTTGAGAGCCATGATAGATAAAAATGCCGTCTTAGCAAAGTTACGTCTTCATCAAGAAGCATTACAGCAACGGGGTGTCCTACACGCAGCCGTTTTTGGTTCGGTTGCCAGAGGGGAAGCAAAGGAAGGAAGCGATATTGATATTTTGATTGATATAAATCCTGAGATCCCGATGGATATTTACGCTTATACAAATGTCAAACAGTATATTGCCGATTTATTCCCCATTCAAACGGATGTTATCAATTATGCTGCTTTAAAACCAGGTATCACCATTCAAGCACAAAAGGACGCAGTTTATGCCTTCTAAAGATCCCACTGTACCTCTGCGTGATATTAATTAGTTACCTCACCCCTTTAAAATGGGAATATTGCTGTTAAATATTGCATCCGAATATTATGAAAAGCTCTAAAACTAAGAACCGTCGCTGGATTTATGCGACTTTAATATTAATGTTACTGGCTCTCATTTCCTTTTCTGTGTTACCCATTGTCAGCAGTATGGTTCAGGCCAAACAAGCCGATCAAGCTTCCGTCGTTACCCCGGAAACCACCAGACTCGAAAATGAAGCCCTAGGGTATCAATTGGTCTTAGAAAGGGAACCCGACAACGAAAATGCCCTGTTAGGACTCCTAGAAACCCGACTCAGACAAGGGGACTTAGAAGCTGCGATCGCTCCCTTGGAACGTTTAGCCCAACTCAACCCCCAACAACCCGATTACGGGATTTTATTAGCCCAATCTCAACAACAACTAAAAAATTATCCAGAAGCCCTTAACGCCTATCAAGAGATCATAGCAGCCAATCCTGGGGATATGCGAGCGTTAAAAGGAATGGTGGATTTGTACCTAGAACAAAACCGTTCTCAAGATGCTATTAGTTTAGTGCAGAACACCTTAGATGAAGCTATCGAAGAACAATCAAAAGAATCAGCATCCCAAAGTGTTTTTAATCTCACCTCTCTACAATTACTCTTAGGAGAAATTTACAGCGAACAAGAACGATATGATGAGGCTTTGGTTATTTATGATCAGGCAATTAAAGGGGATAAAGACGATTTTCGTCCCTTGTTAGCCAAAGGAATGTTACTCAGAGAACAAGGCAAAGAAAATGAGGCTCAAACCTTATTTAAAGAAGCGATTCTTAAAGCCCCTGTTCAATATAAAGAGCAACTCAAAGACATTTCTTTACAACGTCCTCAAACCCAAAAACAAGAGCCAACTGTTGAGCCTGATCAAGTAGAGAAAACTGATTAATTAAACACTGTTACACTATCGGAGAGCAGTCAGGAAACTGGATTATTGGTTAAATCCAGTTTGGTTAACTCGGTTAATTTAGCAAGAGACTCTGGTACACTTTTTAGCTGATTATTACTCAAATTTAGTTGGGTTAAATGAGTTAAATTACTACTAAAATCTGGGATATTTTCTAGTTGATTATTACTCAAATCTATATATTTTAATTAGACTTGGTGTGTGTATTTATAAACTATATTTAAGCATTAATCAGTCACTTAAAATATCGGTATGGGATGAGTCTTGAGGCTCAGCAACGGCAATATATTGACTTTCCATCAAAAACGTCCCTTGAGGAAATTTGACCCCCCAATAACCCCCAGGACGACGATCCATAACAATGCCTTCGTCCCCCACCTGTAAAATGTCAGGGGGTCGTAACATAGGCATGGGATCGGCGGTTTTGAGGTAGGGGGGTTGAGTGACTAAAGAGACTTTACTACCCACGGCAATTTTTTGTTCATTCATTGCTTAAAACTTCCTTTAACAACCCATCACAAGCATCTAATAATAAGTTAATCACATGATCAAACCCCGCTTCTCCTCCATAGTAGGGATCGGGGACTTCCTGATCTCTGTGTTGACTGGCAAAGTCACACATTAAACGAACCTTGTCTTGATAAACGTTGTTTTGATCCAGTCGGAGAATATCTCGATAGTTGGAACGATCCATAGCTAAAATCAGGTCAAAGGTTTCAAAATCACCAGGGTCAAACTGTCTGGCTTGTCCTACTAACTTAATCCCCCGACGGGCTGCAGCCGCTTGCATTCGGCGATCTGGAGAAGCCCCAATATGATAACTGGATGTGCCGGCTGAATCACAGATAATTTGACCGTCTAGCCCTCTTTCTTGGATTAAATGGTTCATAATATTTTCTGCAGAGGGAGAACGGCAAATGTTACCCAAACAGACAAATAGTAATTGATAGGCCATAAATTTTACCAATGATGGTTAAACTAGAGAATCAGTATATTTACAGTGGAAACCACTTTTAAATATTTTCAGTGGATTCTTGATCCTATTCAATGCTAAGGTTTGACCAATAATTTTGTAAACCTATTTTTACAGAGGAACGATTTAATGCTGAAATTACCAAAAAAACCTCGCTCTTACGGTTCTTATTACAGAAATTCTTACTATAACAACGGCAAAACACGGCCTAAAATATCCTTATGGGGCATTGCGATCGCTTTACCGGTGTTAATCATTCTCTCGGAGTTTCTCGCCCAAACCTATCTGGGGATGACGGGAAAGGGAGACACCAGTAAAGGAACGTCTCCAGTCATCGAAGCCTATAAGTTACAGTTTCGTACCGCTACGGATAAACCCATCGAAGGATTGAAAAATCAGGGTAACCTGGTGATGCAACGCAGTTCAACCACGGGTTATGAACCTGTGAGTCCCCAAAAAAGCGAATTTTTCTACATCAATGAACAGGGGTTGCGGGATAATGATCCGGTTCCTGTGGCTAAACCGAAAAACGAGATTCGCATCTTTATTCTCGGGGGTTCGACGGCGTTTGGACAATTAAACCCTAATAATAACAGTACCATTGCCCATCAATTAGAAGCCCGTCTGCAACAACGAGTTAAACAACAAAAAAGTTCCCCTTCTACCTATCGTCCCGATGTCTTTCCCTTCTTTGTTCCGTCTCGACAAAAATTAATGAAGTTACCCCCTAAAATTCGGGAAGGGAATTATCGGGTTATTAATGCTGCGGTTCCGGGTTATACTTCCGGTAATCAACTGTCTCAATTAGCTTTAAAAATTCTCCCCTATCAACCGGATTTAATTGTGGTTTTAGATGGGTATGGGGATTTGATGTTATCCAGTAATCAGTCGCAAACCGATGTGCCTCATATTGATGAATTTTTGGCCGATGCGAAGGGACATTTTCAGAATTCTTTGAATTTTTCGGCTGATGAATGGATTAAGAATACCGGGTTAGTGAGAACTTATAATTCCTTTACGAATCCTGCTAAAAATAGTCGTCCTGCGGTAGATACTAGCTTACCCATTAATACAGATAATAAGGGCTTAAAGCAGTATTTACCCGATAATAAAGATGAATTAAAACGTCGGGTGGATCGTTATCGAGAAAACCATAAGCGGTTAATTCAACTCTCTGCAAAAATGGGTATTCCTGTGGTTTTAGCGGTTCAACCCGAGATTACCTCTCGTCCCCTTGAAAAGCTTTCTTCTGATGAAAAGGCGATCCGCGATCGCTTAGGAAAAGAGTATGTTGAAGAGGTACCAGCAGCTTATAAGGAGTTTGTTAAAGCCACTCAACAGTTAGGAAAAGCCTATCCAAAAAATGTAAAAGTTCTCAATTTTTATCAAAGTAATTCTAATTTCCCAACCCCCATGTTTACCGATACAGTTCACTTAACAGAAAAATCTAATACGGTTCTCGCAGAAACCCTGTATCACTCGATTACGGCCTGGGAGAAAATTCAAATTATTCCCCAAAACTATTACCTAAAAAATTAAGGAAAAAGTAGGGGTTAACGGCTGTTATTAGCGTCAACTTAAGCCAATGGAAACTGTCATTGCGAGGAGGCAAAATCTTGACTGGAACAAAAGTTTAAGACTTATTTCTTCCTCCGAAGCAATCTCTAACAACACCCAACTGAAAAATAGAGATTGCCTCGGGGGGATAATAACAACAAATCAAGCTATAGTCGTGGTTCATCCCCTCGCAATGACAATCAAGAAATAACGATTCACTGTTAAGTTGACACCAGTGATGGTTGTTAACCCCTAGGAAAATTAGGATGAATGGTTGGTCATTTCTCGATAGGCAGAATAAACCCCTTGAACATTATACCAATTGAGGAAAATTCGAGCAATTTCTAAGGCTAATTGGGGCTTTCCTTTATTAATTAGCCATTGTAAAATTGGAGCAAGGGTTCTCTCATTTAATTTTCCACCTAATGATAAAATTCCCCACAAAATTCGGTGTAATAAGGTCATTTGGATCATCAAACGGACTTCAAAGGTTGGATGTTTTTGGTAAAATAAAACCCCCATTCTTCCTCGTTGTATTTCTTTATCAATTAAGTTAGGAATTTGGGCTAAATTAAAGGGAGGATGCCAATGATAACCCACTGCTTCAGGACATTTAATTAAGGTTAACCCTAGCTGTTTTAATCTTACTCCCAGTTCTAAGTCTTCCCATCCATACAGTTGAAAACGGGTATCAAATAACCCCGCTTTTTCTAACCATTTTTTAGCAATTGCTACGTTCCCCGTGGCAAAATAAGCAGCCGAAAAATCCGTTATTTTATAGGGTTCAGAAGTGGGATCATCGAAATTACAAGTATTAATAACCGCCCCGTAAGTAAATAGGCGATCGCTTCCTAGTTTCTTCTCACCTTTAATTAAAGCATCAGCGTGACATTGCAAAAATGTTTCGGTTACCACTAAATCGCTATCAATAAAGATAATGATATCACCTTTTGCCTTATTTACGCCTAAATTTCTAGCTGCAGAAGGTCCATTATGATCTTGAGAAAAACAAAAAACATGGGGGAAGTCTTGTTGATTTTCCTTTAACCATTCTAATGTTCCATCCGTCGAACCATCATCTACCAAAACCACTTCATAATCACTAATTTTATCATCATTTAATTGTTGTTTTTCTAAAGCTTTCAGACATTTTTCTAAAATGGGTTTACGATTGTAAGTAGGAATGACAACACTTATAAACACAGCTTTTATAATGGATAACTAAGATAGGATAATTGATTATTAGTTTAGCGCATTTGTTGCAGGAGTTGACGAATCGTTTTGGCATCTTCTGCGGTGGGTAAAATAGATAAGTATAATTGTAGATCGCTGGTTGCTTTTTCCCATTGTCTTAATTGATAATAGAGTAAACCGCGATCGCGGAGTTCCATAGGATGATTGGGAAATAATTGCAGCAGTAATTCTATAATTCTCAACATTTTAGGGTATTCTTGACGATTAAGATAGATATATTTTAAATTAGTCAACATTCTGCCTAAAATTTGTTGATTGCTTACAGGGGTTAAAAAATGTGCTTCTAAGCTAACGGGTTGTTGATAAATTTCCTGTAATTTTATTTCACAGTCTTCTTTAAATAGAATCTCTCCTTGATTAAAAACATCTACGAAAATTCCGACATTTTCAAACTCAGGACGAATGATAAAATGTCCTGGCATCCCAATACCAACCATCGGAAAATCAAGACGTTTTGCTATTTCTAAATAGATAACAGATAAGGTAATAGGGATACCTGTTTTTTGATCAATAACTTGATTCAAGTAACTATTATCAGGATCATAATAATTGCTTGTATTTCCTACAAAACCCAACTCACCAAATAAATACTTATTGATCGTATTTATCACTTTTAAAGGATATAATTCTTGAGATAAATCCTCTTTTATCCTCTGAGCAATTATATCTAAAGTTGTTAAATAGTCTTTGATTTTTAGTTTAGGATATTCGTATTTTGCATAAATTAATGCTGCTTTCGCCAGATTAATTTGACGATCAGGTTTTTGGGTTTCTTGGAAAAAAGATTGCATGGTTAATCAATATTTTGGAGTCATTTTATCACACTTATCTATAGATTAACAAAACAAGCAATTAATCATCAACATAAAATCCATAGAAGAGATAGTTATTTTGAAATTTATTGGCTAAAATTAAGACTAGGGTGATTTTTAGAAGAAAATTGAGCTATGACAGGAGTAATTTTAAACTTAGATACGGTTAACCTAACGGATGAACAATTTTATCGTCTTTGTCAAGTTAACCAAGATTGGCAACTAGAAAGAACGGCAAAAGGAGAATTAATTGT
>JAAUYH010258777.1_pt1 | contig 24237 bp, 23 predicted proteins | sample 7278061 | NCBI WGS metagenome assembly JAAUYH01 (sample SAMN14350203, study PRJNA611818) | marine sediment metagenome | isolation source: surface marine sediment (0.6m) | place: French Polynesia: Moorea | collected 2018-08 | reverse complement strand
CGCGCCAGTCGATGGCGAGGGTCAACAGGACCGAGGCGAATATGGTGGCGAGAGCAAAGACGACCGAGCTGATGCTATCCACCACCACTTCGGTCATCGCCCGCGCGGTCTACATCTGTTTCTGCGCGATGCGGCCCGCGAAGTCGTTGTCGAAGAAGGTCACGGACTGGCCCATCGTGTAGCGGTGGAGCCGCGAGAGCACGAGGTTGTTGATGTTGGGGCCAAGCGCCAGGGCCTGGAAGGCGGCCGAGGCGCCGAAGGACAGTGGGCGCAGGATCAGCAGAAAGGCGACGACGCCAACGAGGAGCCAGACATTGTCGCTGAAAAAGCTGGCAGGATCGCTGCCAAGTGCCGCGTCGATCACGTCGCCGAGGATCAGGGCCGTGACGACCTCGAACGCGCCCGCAAGCGCCGAGGCGACGGCGGCGGCGAAAATAGCAGGCCAGGCGCCGCTCAGCATCCAACCCAGGAATCGGCCCAGAGTCCGCGGCGGCGGCGTGTCGGCGCGGGCCTCTGGGTCGATCAGGCTGGCGAACCAACGCGAGAGCGTGTCGGCGGTCACTCGGCGGCCTCGTTCGTTCCAATGAACCCGCCGGACTGGCGGTTCCAGAACTGTGCATATAGGCCGTTTTGCGCCAAAAGCGCGTGGTGCGGGCCGTCCTCGACGATGCGCCCATCGTCGAGCACCAGAATTCGGTCAAGCTGAGCGATGGTGGAGAGCCGGTGCGCGATGGCGATCACCGTCTTGCCCTCCATCATCCCGTAAAGTGTTTTCTGGATCATCGCCTCGACCTCGCTGTCAAGCGCGCTGGTGGCTTCGTCGAGCACCAGGATCGGGGCGTTCTTCAAGATCACCCGGGCAAGGGCCACGCGCTGCCGCTGGCCGCCGCTAAGTTTCACTCCGCGCTCGCCGACCTGGGCGTCATAGCCGGTACGACCCTCGGGATCCTGCAGATCGAGGATGAACTCATGCGCCTCGGCCTGTTTGGCGGCCTCGATCATCTGCGCCTCGGTGGCTTCGGGGCGGCCGTAGAGAATGTTCTCACGGACAGACCGGTGCAGCAGAGAGCTGTCCTGCTGGACCATTCCGATGGCGCCGCGCAGGCTGTCTTGCGTGACCTTCGCGATGTCCTGCCGGTCGATCAGGATGCGCCCGCCCTCGGCCTCGTAGAACCGGAGCAGGAGCTTCACGAGGGTCGACTTTCCGGCGCCGGAGCGGCCGATCAGCCCGATCTTTTCCCCCGGCTTGATCGACAGCGACACCCGGTCGAGCCCCCCTGCCCCGCGCCCGTAATGGTGCGATAACTCCTCGATCTCGATGGCACAGTCGGTGATCTGGAGCGGCTTCGCATCCGGCGCGTCGACCAGAGTGATCGGCTGCGCGATCGTCTCCATTCCCTCGGCGACGACGCCGAGCTGGCGGAAGAAGGTCGAGACCGCCCACATGATCCAGCCGGTCATGGCGTTGAGCCGCAGTGTAAGTGCGGTCGCGGCGGCGACGACCCCAACCGACGCGAGGCCGTTCATCCAGAGCACGACAGCCCAGCCGACAACGCCGATGATCAGAAGACCGTTCAAGGTGACGAGCGTGATATCCATTATGGTGTAGATCCGCATCTCGACGGAAAAGGTGCGGCGCGATTCCTCGATCGCCTCCTTGGCGTAATCGATCTCTTCGTCGTGATGTGCGAAGAGCTTTACCGAGTGGATATTGGTGTAGCTGTCGACAACGCGGCCGGTGACGGCGCTGCGCGCGTCCGAGGCCGCCTTCGATGCAGGTCCCACACGCTGGATCGTCCAGCGCAAGAGAAATCCATAGAGCACCAACCAGACCAAAAGCGGGACCACCAGCCGGATATCCGCGCCCCACAGAAGCACCGCCGCGCCAACGAGATAGGCGATCGCGAAGGTGATCGCGTCGAAGACCTGGAACACCGCCTCTCCGGCTGCGGGCGGCGTCTGCATGATCCGGTTGGCGATACGTCCGGCGAAGTCGTTCTCGAACCAGCCGACGGATTGCCGCATCACCTGCCGATGCGCGCGCCAGCGGATCAGAGTGCCGAAGTTCGGCATGATCGCGTTGTTGAGCAGCAGAACGTCGAAGGTCTGAACCGCCGGTCGCAGGATCAGGACGAAGAGGGCCACGAGGATCAATTCTGTGCCGTAGCGCGCCCAGACCTCCTCTGGCCCACCGCTGCTCAGCAGGTCGACGACCCGGCCCATGTAGAAGATCAATCCCACCTCGATCGCGGCCACCACAACCGACATGACCGCCGTCAACGCGAAAAGCCTCCGGAACGGCTGCGCATATTCCATCAGGAATGGAAACAGTTTCCGCGGCGGCGCGTCGGTCGCGGGGTAGGCGGTATAGGGGTCTACGAGGTTTTCAAAGAAACGGAACACGGGGGGCGGGCCGCCGAAATCAGAGGAACGATGGGTTTGGAACCTGCCCGGTCTATAGCGCGGACGCGGCGAAAGGGAAACCGGGGTTAGTCGCGTAGGAGGGCGGACTTGTCGAGGGTGAAGCCGGAAGCGACCCAGCGGGTCTCGAGTTCTTTCAGGCGCGCGCCCAACGCAGGACCTTCAAGGCCGGGCAGATCGGCGGCTTTGAGGGGGAAATTGGCTTCAGCGCCGGTGGCGATCTCGGCCTCGAGGCCGCCGGGCAGCGGTTGCCCCGCCATAGCAGAGCGCAGCAGGATCACGTCACGCGCGGTGTCGGCGCCATGGCGGAAGGCGAGTTCGGCGGCGATGGCGGTGTTGCTGAGGTGCTCGCGGAGGGTGGTCAGAGTTCGGCCGTCTTTGCGCGAGAGCCGCAGGCGGGCGGGCTGATCACTTCCGCCCAGTGCGGCAAGGCGGCGGATTGGTTGAGGCGTTACCCCGAGTTCCGCTTCATGGTGCACCAGAATCGGCAGCCACTGCGGGTCGGCGCCGGGGAGGATGCGAGCAAGACAGCCCGCCGAGTGCATCGCGGCAAGGGCGGGCGCTGGGTCCGGCGCCCCAAGGAGCTTGATCGTCTCAACACCAATGCGTTCCTTAGAAAGCGTCTCCAATCCAGCCGAAAGCCCGGCGCAGGCGGCGAGACCGTCGGGGTCCAGACCGGCCTGCGGGTCGCCATACCAGGCGAAGAACCGGAAAAACCGCAAGATCCGAAGATAGTCTTCGCGAATCCGGGCTTCGGGGTCTTCGATGAACCGCACGCGGCGAGCGCGCAGGTCCGGCAGGCCGTTCAGGGGATCGACGAGGGTGCCGTCGGCCTCGGCGTAAAGCGCGTTCATGGTGAAGTCGCGGCGGATGGCGTCCTCTTCGACGCGGTGGGTATAGGCCACTACGGCGCGCCGCCCGTCGGTTTCCACGTCACGACGAAAGGTGGTGACCTCGTGCGGGATACCGTCGGCGACGACTGTTATGGTGCCGTGGTCGATGCCGGTGGGCACCGGCTTCAGACCTGCAGCATCGGCCAGCGCGATGACCTGCTCGGGCGTCGCGTCGGTGGAGAGGTCAATATCACCGACCGGTTCGCCCAGCAGTGTATTGCGCACACAGCCGCCGACGAAGAGCGCGCGATGCCCGGCTTCGGCAAGCATCGTGCAGATCGCCTGGGAGCCTGCGTCCTCGAGCCAATGCGCGGTGAGCTTCGTCATCGCGCCAGAACCTCGGCGAGGCCGCGCAAGATTCGGGCGGTAGCGCCCCAGATATAGTAGGGACCGAAGGGCACGGTGTAATAGTGTCGGCGCTGCCCGCGCCAGCGCCTCGACTGCACCGAAAATTGTGCCGGGTCGGTGACATGCGAGAGTGGCACCTGGAACACCTCTTCGACCTCGCCCGGCTCCGGGATCGGATCAAAAATGGCTCTAACACGGCCAAGAATTGGGACAACGTCGAAACCGGTCACCGTCTCATGACTAGGCAACCGGGCGATGATCTCGACATTGCCCGGGTCGAGCGCAATCTCTTCGCGCGCCTCACGTAGTGCCGCAGTCTGGACATCGATGTCGGTGGGGTCGACCTTGCCGCCCGGAAATGCAATCTGGCCCGGGTGGTGTTTCAGCGACGAGGACCGCTTTGTCAGGATTACCGACAGTCCCGCGCTGCCGGCCACCACCGGCACCAGCACCGCGGCCGGCCGCAATTTGCGGCCCTCGGGCAGCACCACGCCGGGGTTGAGGTCGAAATCCGAGGACGGCGCCCCGCCCGGGCGGGACAGGGCGCTGCGCAGGGTGGCGAAGGGGTCAGGCGCCGTCACCTTGCGCCCCTTCGGCCTCGAAGCCCAGCGTGGCCGGGTCGAATTCGTAATGCGCAGAGCAGAACTGGCAATCGGCGGTCACGGTGCCCGCGTCGGTCGTCATCGTCGCGATGTCCTTGGCCGAGTAGATCGACAGGCTCTGCCGCACCCGATCCGCGGAGCAGGTGCAGCCGAACTGCACCGGCTGGGCGTCGAAGACCCGCGGCTCTTCCTCGTGGAACAGGCGCACGAGCAATTCGGTCGGCTGCACCGACGGGCCGATCAGTTCCAGATCCTCGACCGTGTCCAAGAGGATATTGGCGCGGTTCCAGTTCTCTTCTTCCAACCCATCGACAATGTCCCTGGCCCGCAAGAGACCGCCGTCACCGGACCCGTCACCGGTGGCCACGAAGGGCGAGGCCTCTGGCATATGCTGCAGCATGACGCCGCCCGCGCGCCAGCCCTCGGGTTGACCGGGTTCCTGCGAGCGGCCGTAGCTGAGCGCGAAGCGTGTCGGGAGCTGTTCGGACTGGGCGAAATAGGTTTCGGCACAGGTCGCCAGCGAACCGCCCGCGATCGGGGTGATCCCCTGATACGGCACCATATCCGCGCCCTGGTCGATGAGTACGGCGAAATAGCCCTTGCCGATCTGGTCGAAGGGGTTGCCGCCGTCCTGCAGCCGCTCGGCGTCGTAGCTGGCATAGGCACGAATCCTAGCAGGCTCGCCCTCTTTCGACGGCCCGTAGTAGTCCGACGCGATCAGCCGGGCGGGCCCGTCGCCGCGCACCTGCAAGGACAGCTTCCAGCGCAACTTGATCGTCTGACCGATCAGAGCCGTGAGCAATGCGGTCTCGGCCACAAGCGCCTCGATCGGGGTAGGATAGTCATGTTGAGCCAGCACCTTATCCAGCACGCCGTCGAGCCGCGCCACACGGCCACGGATGTCGGACCGGTCAAGCTGAAACGGAAGGATCATGTCGTCCCAGGCAATCTTCTGGCCGAGTGTCATGGGGTTTCCTTGCTGGCTTTCGGTTGGCATACCGCGTCCATATAGGGGCGGCAACCGATGCTGAAAGGCAGGGCGGGTATGATCAGGCGGTATGGCGAGGCAGTGAAGGCCGGGGTGCAGTATACGCGGCGGCCGGGGGTCTATGCGGTGCTGATGCTGGGGGACCAGGTGCTGCTGACGCATCAGGCCGAGCCGATCCCCGAGGTTCAGCTGCCCGGCGGCGGGATCGATCCGGGCGAATCGCCAATCGCCGCGCTGCATCGCGAGGTGTTCGAAGAGACCGGTTGGCGCATCGGAACACCGCGCCGGATCGGGGCGTTTCGGCGTTTCACGTATATGCCGGAATACGATCTTTGGGCTGAAAAGCTGTGCATGATCTACCTGGCGCGGCCGGTCCTTTGCCACGGTCCACCGAGCGAGCCCGGGCATACAGCCTTGTGGCGCAGCTTGCCTCAAGCGGCGCTGGAGCTCGGGAATGCAGGGGACCGGGCCTTTGTGCGTGGGTTGCTCTAGGCGCCGGTGAAATCCAGCAGAACCCCCGAGACATCGTCGGCAAAGTCGCTGGTTCCGGCGAATTGGGTCATGTCCCAGATCAACGCGTCGAAAAAAGCCTCTCCACTAAGCTTGGCATTACGGGTCATCACGTCGCCAAGACCTTTTTGGTCAAGCATGGTGCCGTTCACATCCTCGCATTCGGTGATCCCGTCGGAACTCAGGAAGAACCGGGCGCCCGGGGCAAGGGTCAGGGTGGTGTCTTCGAACGTGGCGCCCGGGATCAGGCCGACGGGCAGACCGCCGACGCCCGGGAACTCCATCGTGCCATCGGAATGCTGCAAGGCAGGGTGCGGGTGGCCGGCCTGAGTAAAGACCACTTCTCCGCTCGGCAGGTCGACCTGGGCGAGCAGGAGTGTCAGGTAATGCTCTGTTTCCATCTCTTCGAGGATGAGCGTGTTCAGCTTCTCGGCCACTTCCGACGGTGGGAGCATCACAATGCGCCCCTCCGCGTCATGGCTGATTGCAATGTTCTGCTCCGGCGAATTGCCCGAGAAACAGGCGGCGAGCCGTGCGGTCATCAGGGCCGATGCGATGCCATGGCCGGAGACGTCGATGGAGTAGCAGCCGATCTGGCGGTCGTTAACCCGGAAGGCGCCCACGAGATCACCGCCGACCCGTCCGGCGGGACGCAGCAACAGAGACAGATCCAGACCGGGATAGTGCCGCACGCGATCCCTCACCAGTGATTGCTGCAGATGACGCGCTTCGATCAGATCGCGGTCGATGGCGTCGTAAAGTGTCTGCATCTCGGCCAGCGTCTCGCTCACCAGACGGTTCTTTTCCGTGAGTTCGCGTTCCATCCGCAGGATCCGCCTTCCGGCACTAATCCGGGCGCGCAGTTCGGCCGCGTTCACCGGCTTGGTCAAGAAATCGTCGGCGCCGATATCGAGGCCATGGGCGACCTCTCCCTTCTCGCTTTTCGAGGTGAGCAGGATGAAATATCCGTAGCGGTCCGAGCGCATCTGCCGGTAGGCGGTACAGAACTCAAGCCCGCTCATCCCGGGCATCATCCAGTCACTTATGATCAGGTCGGGTTTTTCGTACTCGCAGATCTTTAGCGCGGCCTCTCCCGTATCCGCCTCGATCACGCGGTAGCCCCAGCGGTTGAGGTAAGAGCTCAGGATCCGGCGCTGCACCCGGCTGTCATCGACGACAAGCACGACATCGCCCCTGGCGGGTGCAGCGTTGTCGACGGTCATATGTTGTTCCGGATTTAACACCCTTTGCACCCTCGGGCCGTAGACCTGATTCCGCCGACCGTTCTGGGGCGCCGCGATTAACAGCACCCTAAACCTTGGATTTTAGGGACTTGGGACCGGCCGCTAAGGACCTGTTAGGATTTGCATTCCTACAGTGCAGCGTTGTGGGGGCACCGCCGGATGGAGGTGTTGATGATCGATTGGGAAAGGGTGGACGAGCTGCGGGACGAGGTCGGCGCAGATGAATTCGGCGAGGTGGTCGACATCTTTCTCGAAGAAGTTGACGAGGTGATCGACCGGCTGCGCCAGTCGCCGGACCCCGCGAGTTACGAAGCCGATATGCATTTCCTCAAGGGCAGCGCGCTGAACCTGGGCTTTGCTGCCTTGGCGGCGCTGTGTTCTGAGGGCGAGCGTCAGGCGGCTACTGGGGATGCTACCAGCGTCGATGTTGGCGCTGTGATCGACAGCTACGGCGCGTCGAAGGCCGAGTTCCTGTCCCATCTCGGGATCGCGCACGCGGCCTAACTCACGAGACCGCCGAGACTTTGGAAGTATTGCCTCAAGCCGGATCAGTGTGGGATGCCACGCGCCTTGGCAAGCGTTACATCAGCTCGCGGCGCTCGATATAATGGCCGTAGAACGTGGTCAGCGTGCTGGCGCTGATCATCAAGGTGAGCCAGCCCGAAATCACCGTCCAGATCAGGCCAAGGAACGTTTCGCTGCCGCCGAAGATCAGGCTTGGCGCTTGCAGGATCGCCGCGCCGACCAATGCAATGATCACCAGGACGATGATCGGGCCACCAGCACCTTCAGTCGCACGCCAGCTTTCGCCCATGGTCAGCGGGCGATCCAGCGCCGCCGCTGGCAGGATCGAACAGAGGCGGTAAAAGAGGTACACCCCGAAAAACAGCACCAACGTCCCAAGCGCCGCGGCCATGACCACACTCCCGGAGGCCGCCGCCATGCCTGCCACGATGCCGAGCGCGATCGCCACCGGAAGGCCGATGATCAGGCCCAGCAGGATCGAGCGGCCGAAATACCGGCCAATCTGCGCACCGCGAAAGAACGGGACCGGGCCAGCCGAAATTTCTTCCTGCAATACATAACGATGCCAGGCCACGGCGATCCAGAGGCTGCCGAGGATGCTGACGACCAGCATCAGCAGGTAGCCCGAAAAGAACCCCGGCGGCGGAACGATCATGCCCAGCCCGTCGCCCGCGCCGAAGTTGGCGGCCATCACGTCGCCATATCGGTTGAAGAACCACAACTGCACGGCCATCATCACGAAATAGATCAGCGCCGAGATCCGCAGTGCGGCCGTCAGGTTTCGCAGCACGATCGCCACGGAATGCACGAAGATCTGGACACCTTTCATCACGCTCACCATCCGTTGGGCCGGTTCGTTTCGGGCTTGTAGGCCTGCAGGCAGGGCGGGGTCAACGTGGTGGCCTTGCCCCGGCGCGGAAAGCCCGGTATCGCGACGCCCGAACCTGTTAGGGGGATGCCCATGTCCGCGCCAAAGAAAGTCGTGCTTGCCTATTCCGGTGGCCTCGACACGTCGATCATCCTGAAATGGCTGCAGACCGAATATGGCTGCGAGGTCGTGACCTTCACCGCCGATCTCGGCCAAGGGGAAGAGCTCGAGCCCGCGCGCAAGAAGGCCGAGATGATGGGCGCGAAGGAGATCTATATCGAGGATCTCCGCGAGGAATTCGTGCGCGATTTCGTCTATCCGATGTTCCGTGCCAATGCGCTCTATGAGGGTCTATATCTGCTGGGAACGTCGATCGCGCGGCCTCTGATCTCCAAGCGGCTGATCGAGATCGCCGCCGAGACAGGCGCCGATGCGGTGGCCCATGGCGCAACCGGCAAGGGCAATGACCAGGTGCGGTTCGAGCTTTCGGCCTATGCGCTGAACCCCGAGATCAAGGTGATTGCCCCTTGGCGGGAGTGGGATCTGTCGAGCCGGACGAAGCTCATCGATTTCGCCGAGAAAAACCAGATTCCGATCGCCAAGGACAAACGCGGCGAGGCGCCGTTTTCGGTGGACGCAAACCTGCTCCACACCTCGTCGGAGGGCAAGGTGCTCGAGGACCCCGCCGTCGAGGCGCCGGATTATGTCTACCAGCGCACCGTGCATCCCGAAGATGCACCCGATGAGGCCGAATTCATCGAGATCGGGTTCGAAAAAGGCGATGCAGTCTCTATGAATGGCGAATCCTTGTCTCCGGCAACCATTCTGGCCCGTTTGAACGAGCTCGGTGGAAAACATGGGATCGGGCGGCTGGACCTAGTCGAGGGGCGGTTCGTGGGGATGAAGTCGCGCGGGATTTACGAGACGCCCGGGGGCACCATCCTTCTCGAGGCGCATCGGGGGATCGAGCAGATCACGCTCGACCGCGGGGCGGCGCATCTCAAGGACGAGCTGATGCCGCGTTATGCCGAGCTGATCTACAACGGCTTCTGGTTCTCGCCCGAACGCGAGATGCTGCAGGCTCTGATCGACAAGAGCCAGGAACATGTGACCGGCACCGTGCGGCTGAAGCTCTACAAGGGCCTCGCACGCACCGTGGGACGTTGGTCGGACCACTCGCTCTATTCCGAGGCGCATGTGACCTTCGAGGACGACGCCGGCGCCTATGACCAGGCCGATGCGGCCGGCTTCATCCAGCTCAACGCGCTGCGGCTGAAGCTGATCGCGGCGCGAAAGAAACGACTTGGTTGAATTCCGACCGGTGACACAGGCGGATGTGCTTCCGCTGATTGATCTGAAGGTCTCGCCCGAACAAGAAGAATTCGTCGCCCCGAATGCGGTCACGCTTGCCCAGGCAGCCTATGAACCGGCGTCCGAAGTCTTCGGTCTCTGGCGTGGGAAAGAGCCCGTGGGGTTGATGGCGATGATCGATCTCAGCGCTGTTGAGGAAGAAGATGAGGCCGACCAGACCTCTGCATATCTTTGGCGACTGATGGTCGCCCGACAGCATCAAGGTCAGGGGATCGGGCAGGCAGCTTTTGACTTTTTTCGAGGCTGGGCGAAAGCTCGGGGACTGAATCGACTGATCGTTTCGGTGTTTGAGGGCAACCGAGCGGCTTGGCGGATCTACGAGGCGAACGGGCTGCGGCCCACGGGTCGGGTCGTGGACGGCGAGGAAGAGTTCGCGGGCCCTGCCTAGAGGCGGTGTTCGCGGAGCGCGTCGTAGATCGGCAGAGCGCTTTCGGCAAGCGCCCGATGGTCACCTTCGAGGTAGGGTAACGGACCCTCGGGACCGGCGAAGCCGGCACTACGGTGGATCGCCCCGTACCAATGCGCGGCCCAGACGCCATCCTCAGGATGTCCTCCCGCCGGCCAGCTGAGCATTGATGGGTCGAAATCCAGCGAGAGGGCCTCGCAGAGCTTTATTAGAGACTGTTTTGGGTCGTCGCGGATGTCGTGGCTGTCGATCACGATGGGGGTCTGGCCGAGCGCTTTGACGTGCTCGAAGAGCTCGAATTGCTGGCGGAATCCGATGTCGTCGAGGCTGGGATTTTCCCGTTTAGCGGCGTAGCTGGCGATGACGCGGGCGGGGTGGCGGATGAGAAAGACGTTGGTGACTTGCGTTAGCCAGTCACGGGGGATGTCGGGCAGCATGTGTTGGGTCATGTGCTTCTGGTAGAAGACTTTTTTGCCGTCCGGCACCGGCCCGATGCACCTTGTGATCACCGACTGCGAGTCCGTGTCTCCTGCGGCCAAAATCTCCTTTCGCATCGGGTGGTTAAGTCCGGTTTTCGCAAGATAGGCGGCGTAGAACGGCTCGTCCCAGACGGCGCAATCGGGACGCTGGGCGAAGGCATACATCATCGCGGTGGAGAGGTTCCGGGGGCCGGACCACATGGCGATTTTCATGGGGATCTCCGCTATCGGAATTTCATCAGAATTCCATCGGAATTACGTCGGACTTGTTTCAGACTCGATCAGCGACTTGTAGAGGCCGCGAATGCGCTCTGTCATCGGTCCCATCTGCCCGGTACCGATCACACGGCCGTCGATTTCGCCCACCGGGGTCTGCGCGCCGAAAGTGCCTGTGAGAAACGCCTCGTCGGCGCCATAGGTATCTACCAGTGAGAAATTGCGCTCAAACACCGGGATGCCGTCGGCGCGGCAGAGGTCGATGACCTTCTGCCGCGTGATCCCGTTCATGCAGTAGTCGCCGGTGGAGGTCCAAACCTCGCCGCTGCGCACGATGAAGAAGTTGCAGGCGTTGGTGGTGTTCACGAAACCGTGCACGTCGAGCATCAGCGCCTCATCCGCGCCGGCCTTTTCGGCCGCGATGCAGGCGAGGATGCAGTTGAGTTTGGAGTGCGAGTTCAGCTTGGGATCCTGCGTCATCGGCAGCCCGCGCAGATGCGGGACGGTGGCGAGGCGAATCGGGCGCGGGAGCGAGGGTCGCGAATGCTCCATGATGATGACAAAGGTCGGGCCAGAGCGGGAGAGACCGGGGTGCTGGAACGGCCGGACCTTGACACCGCGGGTGACCATCATCCGGGCATGGGCGTCGGTTTCCATCCTGTTGGCGGCACGGGTTTCCTCCAGAGCCGCGATCACCCCCGCGGAATCCATGCCGATGTCGAGGTCGATCGCCTTCGCGGCCTCAAAGAGCCGCGCGATATGTTCGTCAAGAAACGCCCAGCGCCCGTTGTAGAGCCTCAGCCCCTCCCAAACACCGTCGCCGAGCATAAAACCGCTGTCGTAGACACTGACGGTGGCCTCGGAGCGGGACAACAGTTTGCCATCGACATAGATCAGAATCGACTCGTTGCGGACGTCGTCCTCGGCCTGGTGGGTAGTGACGGTATCTGGCATGGCGGTGTCTGACATGGCGGGCTCCCTTTGCGCGGACGCTAGCGGGGCGCCGGGAACAAGCCAAGCATTTCGGAGGGCTCACCTGTGCGTGACCTCACAGTCCGGTGACTTGCCCGGGGCGTAGGAGGCCGCCATGCTGAACGCGTATCAAGAGGGACCTGTCATGACCCGTCACATCCTGAAAACCGCCCATCCCTGCCTACTCGCCGTATTCATCCTGTTGGGCATTCTCGCCGAATTCGCCCAGGCCGAGGAAGCCGACACCAAGACCGCGATCTTCGCGGGCGGCTGTTTCTGGTGCGTCGAAGCGGATTTCGAGAAGGTGACCGGCGTGATCGAGGTGCGGTCTGGGTATACCGGCGGGACGGTCGAGAACCCCACCTACAAGCAGGTCGTGCGCGGCGGGACCGGGCATTTTGAGGCGGTGGAAATCCTCTATGATCCCGATCTGGTGAGCTATGAGCAGATTTTGCATCTCTTTTTCCGCTCGGTCGATCCCACAGATGCTGGCGGGCAGTTCTGCGATCGGGGGCAAAGTTATGCGACGGCGATTTTCGTCTCTGATACAGCCGAAAACGCGGCTGCTGAGGCCGCGAAGGCGATGGCGGCGAGTGCTCTGGGCCAAGAGATCGTGACGCCGATCCTCGATGCAGGGCCGTTCTACCTCGCCGAGGATTACCACCAGGATTACTACAAGAAATCCGACCTTGTGCTGACGCGCTTCGGGCCGATCAGCAAGGAGAAGGCCTATAAGCGCTATCGCGCCGCCTGTGGGCGCGACGCGCGGGTGCTGGAGCTTTGGGGCGACGAAGCGCCGTTTGCCGGAAGCTGACGGGAGTCCTAACCCTTCCCGACCTTCCCGGCGGCGAGGATCGCCATATTCAGGATGTCGTTCACGGTCGAGCCCGAGTGGCAAATCTGGATCGGCATGTCGGCGCCGGCCAGGATCGGGCCGATGATCGTCGCGCCCGCCATCTCCTGCATCAGTTTGACCGAGATCGAGGCGCTGTGCCGCGCGGGCACCACGAGGATATTCGCGGGGCCGCTCAGGCGCTGGAAGGGGTAGGCGGCCATCGCGCGCGGGTTGAGGGCCACGTCGACGGTCATCTCGCCCTCATATTCGAAGCTCACCCCGCGCTGGTCGAGCACCGCGGCGGCCTTGTGCATCTTCTCGGCGCGCTCGGAGACCGGGTAGCCGAAGGTGGAGAAACTGGCGAAGGCAACGCGGGGTTCGAGGCCGAGGTCGCGGGCCACTTCGGCGGCCTTTTCGGCGATATTGGCGAGGTCGATCTCGCTCGGCCATTCGTGCACCAGCGTGTCGGCGATCAGGACGATGCGGCCACGATGCAAGAGTGCGGTGACGCCGACGGCCTCGTGCTCGTCGCTCAGATCGAAAACGTGGTTGATCAGGGCAAGTACGTGAGCGGATTTGCGGGTGGCGCCGGTGACGAGACCGTCGCCATGGCCGTGGGCCAGCATCAGGGCAGAGAACACGTGGCGGTCGCGAGCAGCGAGGCGGTGGATGTCCTGCTGATCCATGCCCTTGCGCTGCAGCCGGGCATAAAGGAAGTCCTTATACGTCTCTAAATAGGCGGTATTCGCCGCGTTCGCGATTTCGACCTCATTGATCGCATCACCCAGCCCTTCGTCTTTCAGAAGCTGCTTTACCCCGTCCTCACGGCCAACAATCACCGCCTGGCCGAAGCCAGAGCGCTGATAGGACACGGCGGCGCGCACGACTCGCGCATCGTCGCCCTCGGCGAAGATCATCCGGGCCTGGGCGCTGCGCGCGCGGGCGTGCAGGCCGTGCAGGATCGACGCCGTCGGATCCATGCGTTCGCGCAGGGAAAGCTCGTATTCCTCGATATCGACGATCGGGCGACGGGCGACACCGGTGTCCATGCCGGCCTTGGCAACTGCGGGCGGGATCCTGTGGATCAGCCGCGGATCGAAGGGCGTCGGGATGATGTACTCCTTGCCGAAGCTCAGCTTCTGCCCATAGGCCATGGCGACCTCGTCGGGGACCTCGCGACGGGCAAGCTCGGCCAGGGCCTGGGCGCAGGCGATCTTCATCTCGTCATTGATTGCGCGGGCATGGATGTCGAGCGCACCGCGGAACAGGTACGGAAAGCCGAGCACGTTGTTGACCTGGTTCGGATAATCCGAGCGGCCGGTGGCGACGATGGCGTCTTCACGCACGGCGCGGGCCTCTTCCGGGGTGATCTCGGGGTCGGGGTTCGCCATAGCGAAAATCACCGGGTTCGGGGCCATGCTGACGACCATCTCGGGGGTCACCGCGCCCTTGACCGACACGCCGAGGAAGACGTCGGCGTCCTTCATCGCCTCGGCCAGCGTGCGCAGATCGGTCTTAGCCGCATGCGCCGATTTCCACTGGTTCATGCCCTCGGTGCGGCCCTGGTAGATCACGCCCTTAGTGTCGCAGAGGATGCAATTGTCGTGCTTGACCCCCATCGTCTTGAGCAGTTCGATACAGGCGATCCCGGCGGCACCCGCGCCGTTGCAGACGACGCGGACATCCTCGATCTTCTTGCCGGACAGGTGCAGCGCGTTGATCAGCCCGGCGGCACAGATCACGGCCGTCCCGTGCTGGTCATCGTGGAAGACAGGGATGTCCATCTCTTCCTTGAGGCGCTGTTCGATGATGAAACACTCGGGCGCCTTGATGTCCTCGAGGTTGATGCCGCCGAAGGTCGGGCCCATCAGCTTGACCGCGCGGCAGAATTCGTCGGGATCCTCGGTGTCGAGCTCGATATCGATGGAATTCACGTCGGCGAACCGTTTGAAAAGCACCGCCTTGCCCTCCATCACCGGCTTGGAGCCTAGCGCGCCGAGATTACCGAGGCCCAGGACGGCGGTGCCATTGGAGATCACGGCGACGAGGTTGCCCTTCGTGGTGTAGTCGTAAGCCGTCTCCGGCGCGGCGGCGATTTCTTCGCAGGGCACGGCGACGCCGGGGGAGTAGGCCAGCGACAGGTCGCGCTGGGTGGCCATCGGGACGGTCGCGTTGACCTCGAGCTTGCCGGGCATCGGGTCGAGGTGAAAGGCAAGCGCCTCTTCTCGGGTGTATTTCTGGTTCGACATCGCGCCCGGGTCCTCCACTTTGGCCCACGAGTCATAGCGATATGGCGGGGCGCGCTCAACAAAAGATGGAATTGCCGCTTTTCGCTCATCCGCGCAGTTTGTACAGTCCGGCAACGATCCTCGGGGGACGATTGTGACAGTCGCGAATGCCGCCCTGACGCCGATGATGGCGCAATATCTCGACATCAAGGCGCAGTATCCGGACGCGCTCTTGTTCTACCGGATGGGCGATTTCTACGAGATGTTTTTCGACGATGCCGTGGCGGCCGCTGCGGCTTTGGACATCGCCTTGACGAAACGCGGCAAGCATCTGGGAGAGGACATCCCGATGTGCGGCGTGCCGGTGCATTCGGCCGAGGGGTACCTGCTGACGCTGATCCGCAAGGGGTTCCGCGTGGCGGTCTGCGAGCAGATGGAGGATCCGGCGGAGGCGAAAAAGCGCGGGTCCAAGGCGGTTGTGAAGCGGGACGTGGTGCGGCTGGTCACACCCGGCACGCTAACCGAGGACTCGCTTCTTGAAGCGCGGCGGCACAACTACCTCGCGGCTTATTCCGAGATCCGCGACGAGGGCGCGTTGGCCTGGGTGGATATCTCGACGGGCGCGTTCCGGGTGATGCCGTGTACGCGGGCGCAGCTGTCGCCGGAACTGGCGCGGCTTGGCCCCCGTGAGGTGATCGTTTCCGAGGCACTTGACACTGATTTGGCTGAATTAGTGACTGATGTCGGCGCCGCGATGAGACCCTTGACGCGGATGAGTTTCGACAGCGAAGGCGGCGTGGGACGGCTGACGTCGCTGTTCAAGACGGCGACCCTCGACGGATTCGGGGCATTCTCCCGCGCCGAAACCTCGGCGATGGGGGCAATCGTCGAATACCTGGACCTGACACAGAAGGGGAACTTGCCACTGGTGCAGCCGCCGGGGCGCGATGCGATCGAGCAGGCGGTGCAGATCGACGCGGCGACACGGCGAAACCTGGAGCTGACGCATTCGTTGTCTGGCGGGCGGGAGGGGTCGCTTCTGTCGGCGATCGACCGGACGGTGACGGCGGCCGGCGCACGACTGTTGGAACGGCGCGTGGCCAGTCCCTCACGGCGGGTCAAGGACATCGGCGCCCGGCTCGATGCGGTGGAGCTGTTTCTGGAGCAATCCGGCTTGCGCGAGTCCGTGCGGGACGCGCTGCGGCGGTTCCCGGATATCGACCGGGCACTGTCGCGGTTGGCATTGGATCGCGGGGGGCCACGCGATCTGGCGGCAATCCGAGGTGGGCTAACCGAAGCGGCGGTGTTGTCGAAGGCTCTAGGCGTTGGGGAACTGCCGGAGCTCTTGGGCTCCGCCGCCGGGGATCTGGTTGGGCACGACGTGCTCTGCGGATTGCTCGATGACGCTCTGGTCGCGGAGCCGCCGCTTCTTGTTCGCGATGGCGGGTTCATCGCGCCGGGCTACGATGCGGAGCTCGACGACGCGCGGCAGCTGCGCGACGAGGGGCGTGGGGTGATTGCGCGGATGCAGGCGGAGTATGCCGAGCAGACGGGGATTTCTTCGCTGAAGGTCAAGCACAACAACGTGCTGGGGTATTTCATCGAGACAACGGCGACCCATGCTGAAAAGATGCTCTCGCCGCCGCATTCCGAGACCTTCATTCACCGGCAGACCACGGCGAATGCGGTGCGGTTTACCACGGTGCCGCTGTCGGAGATGGAGACCCGGATTCTCAATGCCGGGAACCGGGCAGCAGAGATCGAAAAACGTCTCTATGACAGCCTGAGAGAGGCTGTTGTGGCCGAGGCGCCTGCTCTTTCTGCCGCTGCGCGGGCGGCGGCGGAGGTCGATCTTGCCGCAGCCCTAGCCGACCTCGCCGTCGCCGAGAACTGGTGCCGGCCAACGGTCGATGACAGCCGGGTGTTTCATGTCGAGGGCGGGCGGCATCCTGTCGTGGAACAGGCGCTGCGCAAACAGAGCGGGGCCCCGTTCATTGCGAATGATTGCGATCTGGCGAGCGGCTCGGACGGCGCCGATATTTGGCTGCTGACCGGGCCGAACATGGCGGGCAAATCGACATTTCTCCGCCAGAACGCGCATATTGCACTTCTGGCGCAGATGGGGAGTTTCGTGCCCGCGCGCGCAGCACATATCGGGGTTGTCTCGCAGCTTTTCAGCCGGGTCGGGGCGTCCGATGACCTCGCCCGGGGGCGGTCCACCTTCATGGTCGAGATGGTCGAGACCGCGGCGATCCTGAACCAGGCGGACGACCGTGCGTTGGTGATTCTCGACGAAATTGGGCGTGGGACGGCCACCTATGACGGGCTTTCGATCGCCTGGGCAACGCTGGAGCATCTGCACGAGGTGAACCGCTGCCGGGCGCTGTTTGCGACGCATTATCATGAGCTTACACAACTCGCCGACCGGCTCGAGGGCGTCGCGAATGCAACCGTGGCGGTGAAGGAGTGGGACGGCGACGTGGTATTCCTGCACGAGGTGCACAAGGGCGCGGCGGACCGATCCTATGGCGTGCAGGTCGCGCGGCTCGCCGGATTGCCGCCGGCGGTGGTGGCGCGCGCCAAGGACGTGCTGGCGCAGTTGGAGGAATCGGCGCGCGAAGGCGGCGGAACACAGGGGCTGGTGGACGATTTGCCGTTATTCGCGGTCGCCCCACGTGAGCCAGAAGCAAAAGCCGCGCCATCGGGGGTCGAGGCGCGGCTGGACGATGTGCATCCGGACGAGCTGACGCCGAAAGACGCGCTCGCCCTGGTCTATGAATTGAAAGGGCTGCTTAGCCGGGGGTCGAGCTGACGCCGACCTGGGCCGGGCGCAGCAGACGGTCGTGCAGCATGAAGCCGACCTGGCTCACCTGGATGATGTCGCCGGCCTTGGTATCCGGCAGCGGGGCCTCGAACATCGCTTGGTGTAATTGCGGGTCGAACTTGTCGCCGACTTCAGGCGCAACAGGCTCGATTCCGTGTTTCTTGAAGACGTTCAGAAGCTCGCGCATCGTGAGCTCCACGCCCTCGAGCAGCGCGGCAGACACCTCGCGCGTTTCCTCGGTGGCAGCCTCCAGCGCGCGGGACATGTTATCGTAGACGGGCAGCATGTCGCGCGCGAGCTTCGAGCCGCCGTACTGCTCTGCCTCTTTCCGGTCGCGCTCGCTGCGCTTGCGGGAGTTCTCGGCATCCGCCAGCGCCCGCATGAAACGGTCGCGGTACTCGTCGCGCTCGTTACGGAGCGCCTCGAGCTCGTCCTCAAGCCCTTCCTCCATCTCAGGCAGCAGGTCTTCCACCCCGTCGATCTCGCTCAGATCCACTTCCGGCATCGACACTTTCTTCTGCTCTTCCGCCATCTTCACCCTCTCAACTCCGGTCGGCGATCAAGCGCCCGACCAATTGCGCCGTGTAGTCGACGATCGGTACGATCCGTCCGTAATTCAGACGGGTCGGGCCGATCACGCCCACGGCGCCAATGACCTTTCGGTCTGCGTTCATATATGGAGACACCACCAAAGAGGAACCCGTCAGCGAAAAAAGCTTGTTCTCGGATCCGATGAAGATGCGGACGCCCTCGCCTTCGTCGGTGAGTTCCAGGAAATCGGCGATGTCGCGTTTGCGTTCGAGGTCGTCGAAGAGGCCACGGATGCGGTCCAGATCCTCGCCCTCGCCTTCCAGGCCCAACAGATACGAGCGGCCGCGCACGATCAGGCGTTCATAGGGCGCGCCCTCGTTTTCCCAGACAGCGATGCCGCTTTCGACGAGATCTCGGGCGAGCACATCAAGCTCCTGCCGGCGGCGGGATATCTCGGCCTCGACGCCCCGCCGGAGGTCGCTGATCGTCTTGCCCTCTGCCAGCGCGTTGAGGAAATTCGCGGCCTCGCGCATGGACGCCGCCGTCTGTCCGGGCGGCGGGGTGAAGACGCGGTTCTCCACATGGCCATCGGCAAAGACCAGCACGACAAGCGCGCGGTCGGCGGAGAGCTGCACGAATTCGATATGCTTGATCGGCGCTTCGTGTTTCGGCGCCAGCACCAGGCTCGCCCCCGCGGTCACCCCGGACAACGCGGATCCGACGCGATCCAGCGCCGCGCCGACATCTTTGTCGTTGCTTCCCAGGGTGGCGTCGATCTTGTCGCGGTCGTCGCGATCGAGGTCGCCAACCTCCAGCAAGCTGTCGACGAACATCCGCAACCCCAGCTGCGTCGGTACACGCCCGGCCGAGACATGCGGCGAGCCCAGAAGCCCGAGATACTCAAGGTCCTGCATCACGTTGCGAATCGTCGCGGCCGAGACCTTTTCGCTCATGCTCCGCGTCAGCGTGCGAGAGCCCACGGGGTCGCCGCTGTCGAGATAGCCCTCGACCACGCGGCGGAACACCTCGCGGCTGCGGTCGCTCATCTCGGCGAGTATGGTCGACGTTTCGGTCATCTTGGGCTCTTCGAAAGCAGACGTCATTAAAGGTCAAAGACAGGGGACGTCAATCGGGGTTGCGTTTGAAACCGGCGGGCGGGTAAGTGACCGCCACCTAGGATGGAAGGACAGGTATGCGACCCTCTGGCCGAGATTTAAGCGAGATGCGTCCGATTTCAATCGAGACGGACGTGACGCGGCATGCCGAGGGGTCGTGCCTGATCAAATGCGGCGACACCCATGTGCTGTGCACGGCATCGCTGGAAGAACGAGTGCCGCCATTTCTGAAAAATTCCGGGCTCGGGTGGGTAACAGCCGAATACGGGATGCTGCCGCGGGCAACAAACACCCGGATGCGGCGCGAGGCGAAGACCGGTCAGGGCGGAAGAACTCAGGAAATTCAAAGGCTTATTGGCCGCGCCCTGCGTGCCGGCGTGGACCGGGTTGCACTTGGCGAACGTCAGATCACCGTGGATTGCGACGTGATCCAGGCCGATGGCGGAACCCGGTGTGCCGCGATCACCGGCGGTTGGGTTGCGCTGCGGCTGGCGGTGAACAAGCTGATGAAGGCGGGCGACGTGTTGAGCGATCCGCTGGTCGACCATATCGCCGGGGTCAGCTGTGGCGTTTATGGCGGGCAGCCGGTGCTCGACCTCGATTACCCTGAGGACAGCGAGGCTGGCGTTGACGGAAATTTCGTGATGACCGGGTCGGGACGACTGGTCGAAGTACAGATGTCTGCCGAGGGCGCGACATTCTCGGTCGATGAGATGACTCAGCTATTGGCGTTGGCGCAAAAGGGGACCGGGGAGCTGGTGGCCGCGCAAAAGACAGCGGTGGGCTAGGATGCGGAGGTTCACCGGCGATACCCTCGTCATAGCATCCCACAACCAGGGGAAAATCCGCGAAATTCGGGCTTTGTTAGAGCCTTTCGGCGTGACGGTGACCTCGGCGGCCGAACTGGGCTTCGACGAACCGGATGAGACCGAGGACAGTTTTGCCGGCAACGCCCGGCTCAAGGCGCATTTTGCCGCGAAAGCGAGCGGGTTGCCGGCTTTGTCCGATGACAGCGGGATCATGGTGGACGCCCTCGATGGCGCGCCGGGTGTCTATACCGCCGACTGGGCGACCACGCCAAACGGGCGTGATTTCGCGATGGCGATGACGAAGACCTGGGATCTGCTCGAGGAACGTGAGGCGCCCGAGCCCCGTACAGCCCGCTTTTGCTGCACGTTGTGCCTCGCCTGGCCCGACGGCCATGACGAGATCTTCGCCGGCACCGTCGACGGCCGCATCGTCTGGCCGATGCGCGGCGACCGCGGTTTCGGCTACGATCCGGTATTCCTGCCCGATGGCGAGACCGAGACCTTTGGCGAAATGGATCCTGCAAAAAAGCACGCCATGAGCCACCGGGCCGACGCCTTCGCCAAGCTTGTCGCGGGTTGCTTTGCCTGAGAACTGGCAGGTCGCGGGGTTCGGGCTCTACATCCACTGGCCGTTTTGCCAGGCCAAATGCCCCTATTGCGACTTCAACTCGCATGTCATGGCGTCAATCGATCAGGAGCGTTGGAAACGAGCCTATCTTGCCGAAATCGCCCGCATCGGCGCTGAAACCGAGGGACGTGTCCTGACCTCCGTCTTTTTCGGCGGCGGGACCCCGAGCCTGATGGACCCCGACACGGTCGCAGCGATCTTGGAGGCCGTCGCAAAGACCTGGATGCCGGCGAATGACATCGAGATCACACTCGAGGCGAACCCGACCTCGGTCGAGGCCGCCCGCTTCGGCGCCTACCGCGCGGCAGGGGTGAACCGGGTCTCGATCGGGGTTCAGGCGTTGAATGACCCGGATTTGAAAGCGCTCGGGCGTTTGCATTCGGCGGCGGAGGCGCTGAATGCGCTCGAGGTCGCTCGATCGGTGTTCGACCGGGTGAGTTTCGATCTGATCTATGCCCGGCAGCACCAAAATCTCGAAGATTGGCGCAAAGAACTCGGCGAGGCGCTTGCATTCACCCCGGATCACCTGTCGCTCTACCAGCTCACTATCGAGGACAATACGTCCTTCGGCGACCGCTTTGCCCGCGGAAAGCTGCCCGGCCTTCCGGACGAAGATCTTGCCGCGGACATGTATTTCCTGACACAGGAGTTGTGTGGAGCCGCGGGTCTGCCGGCCTACGAGATCTCGAACCACGCCCGGCGCGGCGCGGAATCGCGGCACAATCTGATTTACTGGCAAGGTGGCGACTATGCTGGGATCGGGCCCGGCGCACACGGGCGGCTGAGTTTCGGAACCAGACGGCACGGGACGACCACGCCCTTGGCGCCCGGCTCGTGGCTCACGCAGGTCGAACACACAGGCTCGGGCGAGGAGTCCCGATTTGTGATCACATCAGACGAACAAGCGTCGGAATATCTGATGATGTCAATGCGGCTCGCGCGCGGGATGGACCTGACCCGATATGCTGAAGTTGCGGATCGACCCTTGAAAGAAAATAAAATCAATGAGTTACGAGGGATGCGCCATGTCGAAATAGAAAACGGTCGGCTCCGCGCGACCGCGCGTGGCCGCCCTTTACTGAACGCTGTGATACGAGAGCTCCTCCCCTGATCACTCGCGGACCGCCGAGAGGATATTGCACAAGCGGTCAAGGTCGTTCAGCGAACCGTAGCTGACGCTCAATTGACCGGATTCGCCGTCGGCTTTGTGATCGATCTGCACCTTCATACCCAACGCGGCCGAAAGCTCCCCTTCCAGGGCGAGCGTATCGGCGTCCTTGCGACGCGGTGGGCGTGATTTCGTCTCTGTCGCGGCGGGTTTTGGCTTTGCGAGTTGCTCGGCCTCGCGCACCGACAAACCCCTGACCACGATCCTGCGCGCCAAGGCAGAAGGATCGTCTGTCGAGACCAACGCGCGCGCGTGCCCGGCGGAAAGGCGACCGTCCTTGACCATGTCCTGCACGTCGTCCGGCAGGGTCAGCAGGCGCAAGAGGTTCGCCACATGGCTGCGGCTCTTGCCCAGCGCCTCGGCGATTTGCTCCTGGGTATGGCCGAAGCGATCCATGAGTTGCCGATAGCCGGCGGCTTCTTCGATCGCGTTCAGATCTGCGCGCTGGACGTTCTCGATGATCGCGATTTCGAGGACTTCCGTATCGGAATACTCTCGGATCAGCGCCGGGACTTCGTGGAGCTGCACGGTCTGTGCCGCGCGCCAGCGGCGCTCGCCGGCGACGATCTCGTACATGTCGCCGTTTTCTGGATCCGGCCGCAGGATCAGCGGCTGAATCACCCCCTTTTCGCGGATCGAGTTGGCGAGCTCGACCATCTGATCCTCGGTGAATTGACGGCGAGGCTGGTCGGGGTTCGGCCGGATTCTCTCGACCGGAACGAGCCGGTCCGCGGCGGCCGGGCGTCCTGCGGTTTCGTTGACGGGTTCCTGCGGCGCCACATCGGCCATCAAGGCGGACAATCCGCGGCCCAGACCTCGGCGTTCCGGCTTTTTCTCTGCCATTTCAGTCTCCTAGGCGGCTGCGGTTTCGATGCGAGCGACTAGCTCCGTGGCCAGTTGCCGGTAGGCCTGACTGCCCTTGGACGCCGGGTCGTATTCCAGGACCGGGACGGCAAAGGACGGGGCCTCGCTGATCCGGACATTGCGGGGCACGACTGTCTTGAAGACGAGCTCTCCCAGGTTGTCGCGGGCATCGCTTTCAACCTGAAGCGAAAGGTTGTTTCGCTTGTCGTACATGGTCAGCAGCACCCCTTCGATCCGAAGACCCGGATTTGCGGTCTGACGGACCTCGCGGATCGTTAGGATTAGCTGCGAAAGGCCTTCCAGTGCGAAGAATTCCGATTGCAGCGGAACCAGGACGGAGTCCGCGGCGACCATGCCATTGACAGTCAGAAGCGATAGAGACGGTGGGCAATCGATCAGGACATAATCGAGGTTGTAGCGGTCGATCGCGGGCTGGCGCAGGGCGTCGTGGAGCAGAAAACTGCGTTTCTCATTCGACACGAGCTCAATATCCGCGGAGCTAAGATCCGTTGTCGCGGGTGCAAGCCAAAGCCCATCGACCCGCGTCGTGTGGATGACATCGGCGAGGGGGGCGTCCTCCAGAAGCAGGTCATAGGTGGTCAGGCGCCTGTCTTTCGGCTCGATTCCGAGACCCGTCGAGGCGTTGCCTTGGGGGTCGAGGTCGATCAAGAGGACGTTGAAGCCTTCATCGGCCAAAGCAGCGCCCAGATTGATCGCCGTCGTGGTCTTGCCGACGCCGCCTTTCTGGTTCGCGATCGCGATAATGCGGGGGGCATTCGGGCGGGTCGGATCAGACACGCTTGAGGTCTCCGATGGTCAAAAGGACAGAGCCTGGGTTGGTTGGGCTACCGTGTATGTCGACCGAAAAATCCCATGTTGCAAGCGCTTTGTCGACCTCTTCTTGCCAGGACTCGCCCTTGTGAAAAACCGCGATGCCGTTGTCGGCGAGATGCAATTCGGCGTGTTCCAGTAGGCGGGTCAGTGGAGACAGAGCGCGTGCGGAAACGACATTGGCCTTGTGAGCAGGAACCTCTTCGATCCGGCGGGACAGAACGCCGAAAGGAACACCGATGGCCGAGGAAAGGGTCCGCAGGAAGGCGGCCTTGCGAATGTCCGCCTCGATGCAGGTGACGCTCAGATCCGGGGCGTGTTCAGCGGCGACGATCGCAACAACCGCGCCCGGGAACCCTCCGCCAGACCCCATGTCAAGCCAACAGCCGGAGTGTATTTCAGCGATCTTGAAGGCTTCTGCCGAGTCGACGAAGTGCCGCGACCACAGATCCGCCTCGGTGGATTCTGCGACGAGGTTGATCGAACGGTTCCATTTGACAATGAGGCCGGCATATCGCTCGAGCCGATCGAGTGTTTCACGTGAAACATCGTACCGATCGG
>JAAUYH010019226.1_pt1 | contig 24240 bp, 18 predicted proteins | sample 7278061 | NCBI WGS metagenome assembly JAAUYH01 (sample SAMN14350203, study PRJNA611818) | marine sediment metagenome | isolation source: surface marine sediment (0.6m) | place: French Polynesia: Moorea | collected 2018-08 | reverse complement strand
TTTGATCGAAATCCGGATCGGAATATTATGCATACATGTACTGGCGGATTGTACTACATTCATACTCTATATATTTTTGTACGGACCTGCTCTGCAAGGATATTTCTAATTTCAGCCAATCACCAATCGGGCTATGAATCGTAGAATTTTATAAATTCAATGAACGGACTGACGCAGGTACGTTCATAAGTACCGTCACTGTTCGCTTGCATAGCAAATACGAGATAAAGTCGCATTCTGATTTTGCCTCTAGGTATGTTGATTACTGGGAATAGGGTAAGATTATCATGAATCACTTTCGAATCAGCAAAATACCTAACGGAGCTATTACCAGAGTGGTCTCTGCAGTGCTTTCAGATATCGCGGAAAAGTATGAAATGAATGCCTTCTGTAGCATACCATTTTTTTTAATGGTTTTGTGCTTCATTTCAGAAAATTATTCCATTGCGTGTCAATTTGAAACTCTAGATCACATCTCCTCAGAGATTAGTTCGTGGGTTGTAATTCAAATTCCTTCTATGTCCTTTGGTCAAGGAACGCCCCATACAGTTTTTATATCATTGGTTTTTACGCTCTGTTGCCCAGAAGCACCCCTAAGCGGATAATTCAACCGCAGCTTTCGACATTGTCTAGCAAGTTTTCATGCCCGCACACCACTTTGTCTATTCGATACCCCTGATCTATATACCGTTCTTCTGTTCAAGACGCAGGCGATATAGTTCGTTCGTTGGAGACGCACTACATCGTGCATCAATGCGTTTCAGTATTTTGCCTCGGAACGTCGCATTTACTATGCTATCACCTTGGATCCCAACGCGTTATCGATGCAGGCCGTTGATTTGAGGCCGAACAATTCCTCGCTCTGTACTCACCAAGCGTGAATCAACTTCGCTTGAGACAACAAGCGCCCATAATGACGAGTTCGAATCAGCGCTCTACTCATTGAGCGATACATACTCTTCCGTTTTGGTCATTTGGGCCCGTGCAAATTGAAAAAAACGAATTCGCAGTATGTTCCACTAAAAAACTCACTCATCCATTCCCGTATGGAAGCAAGAGTTTAAAGTTGGCCGATACAGTACTGGAATAGCTACTTATCATTCGCTGTATTGTCATTACAGGTTTAATTGAGCATCTCTTCGGAAATCCTCACTTGAATTTTATAGCCTACCAGAAGAAATTTCAACGCAGTCGTCTAAGCCGATGGCATGCACCGTGGTGTAGCCCCTGTCGACAGAGAAGTCGTTACTTTGATGTGGCAATGTGGTTAAAAATTGAAAGCTCACTAGTAATACCGTAAGGCTAAGACCCCAATTCTCGGAAGTGATGTCGTTGCAATAGATGGAGCACTCAGTTCGCAAGACTCTCTGCCAATCTGATGAGCCTCAGTGATAGATCCCATAGAGCGAGCGCCGCACTTTTTGCTTTACTGGAGTTGAATGAAGACCAGTGGCGTCGAAGTTCAAAGCAAATTTGTAACAGTGTCTTTCAGTATCTTGCCAACGACACGTACTTGAATAATCGTTTCCTTTTCTGCTGTATTATGAATAACCACAGTGTCAACTGCGATGTCATCGGTCGGAGGCAGAGAAACAGTCAAAACACGATAAATTGTGGTGTTTCCCGGAACAGAATCAACACACAGCGCGCCATTCTCGTGGAAAAGGCAGACAACACCGCGTCGGTTCAATTGTGGCTTACTGGAGATGTGTGCTTAAAGAAAAATTCAAAGATTAGTTGTTTGTTTTTTAAATACTGCCGGATTAATTCCCTTCCTCTAGTTACAGTCACAAGAAATCGACTCGTCAATCGTTTTCGCGATCATACGAAATCAGCATATCGAGTAATACCTCCGAAAATGTGTATACTACTGTTGAGTTTGCGTAGACTGTTTGGGAGGCAATTAATAAAGTTGTGCTGCAGGTTCTAGAGTTCAACCCCTTAGATATATTTGAAGAGAAGCCCTCTCCTAGCGGTGTCGACTCGAATACAGTCATGCGTGGAATCGAAAAGCCAATCGAAATGCTTGCACGATTTTTAACTAAGCGAATAGTCATTGGAAAAGAAAAAAAAGAAATTTGAAGTGGGTCCCAAAATATTCCCAAATTTGAAGTTGGTTTAAGTTCAATATGAGACGACGAACTCGCAGCTCTACTATAAATAGTTACTGTTGTTCTATCCGAGCTGGTCGAACAACCTTGCATCGGAAAGACGATTCAGTACGACCAGTAAAGCAGTCGCCTAGACATACTATACCGATTCCTTGGAAGACCAATTTGGGAGCCGAGAGCACTTAAGGTTGTCGTGAATCCAAATCTCTGATTGAGCTCCAATCAGAATTTTCGCTATGTAAGAAGAGATCACCGACGCGTATCGTGGATACGCCTTATAAAAAAAGTTGCGAACTTGGCATCGGTGAATCTTATGTTTACAAAACAGGTATCGCATCGTTGAGTTCCAATAAACGAAACGCTATTACGAATAAAACTATGCTCACTGACGAGCCTGCTGCCGATGGAAATATAGAAGGTGACGATACGAACAGAAATCATAGCTCTCCTAAACCGATGCAATGGGCCGCCATAAAATCTGCACTTATGGAAAGTTCATAGACTAATTACCTGAATGCGAAAAAAGGAATATGGAGGGCTTGTAAATTTGTGCCGCAACAGCAAACACTTTCTTTAAGGAATCACATGCGAGACTGGTAGCAATGAGCTTTCTATTGTCCATCCTGATCATAAGATTCTTTCGAGAAAGCTACCGATCCCTCGAAATTCTATTTTATTTCTGTGAGATAAGAAGAAAATTTTGTACCTGAAGCTCTTGTGCGAAGAATCGGTAAATAGCTTGAAATATCTGTTGATATGCCGGGTTTCGGATTTTCAAGACCGAGAGCAAACTTTTCTAGTTTGAATCCTCAATTTCAATTAGTGGAGGGTTTTGACGGGGAATCGGCCAAGTGCGCAATTGTTGCACTTCCTCTGCTACACACCGTCAACTTTGAGCGTTCAAAGACTGACGGAGGAGGGATTGATGTCTAGAGAATTCTTCGATCTCTTAGATTCAGACCACTGCATCGCTTTCTTTTCTTATATTTTTTTATAATGGCCTATTCAACGTACGGTGCCAATTGTTCCATGGAAAAGTTTCAATTAATCCTTACGGATTTCGCGCAGCCAGAAATCTTTGTGACAAAGAACACGAGTATTTCCTAGGAGAAGCAATCCATGTCCCGTAACACTCTATAACAAATATTTCAGGGCTTGCCGTTACAATTAAATGCTACAGAATTTCTTATGCTCAACCAGATATTCAGCCCGAACCAAAACACTGAAATCGAAAACTGTAATAATTGTCCGAATTGCGCTCTACAATCATGCGGTTTAGCGTATGAATTTGTAGACTTTATATCGTATTATGTACAGAGACAAATCAAGTACTAATACTGTGCTCTATCCGAGATAGCTGTGGTTGATTTTGTTGGTAGTTATCGTTCCAAGACTCAGAGGCGTTTATTCACGATAAATAAGTTAATCTGAAGAGTTCAATCATGTTTTCAATCCTCAAACCTATCAAACTATATATTCAGGCTGTGAGTAATATCCATGCGCACCAATAATAAATGTAAGTTCATGTCTTGAAAGATGAAAGCTTAAAATTAGTAGTATCAAAACCTACGATTTCTTTTGGTGACACAAAGATCTCTAATTGACACTAGAATGAAACAATGCGAAATTTTGTGCGAGTACGGAGCAATAGTGAGAGAGTGTGACATAGTTTTGCTAGATTACTGTCGTCATAATAGTAGACTTAATAATGTTTTTTAACGCCACTGCGTTGAAATTACGGATAGAAATTAGTTGATTTGGAGATAGTAATCTATAAATTCTTGAATTCATTCATTGATACCCAATGACAGCCTGTTTTAGTCCCATATTTAATGCGGTCCGAAATAAAATTGAAACTATCTATTGCAAGCACTGATCTCTGCTACACCTGAAAGAGCTCGAATGAAAAGATCGGTTGCAAGAGCAAGTAAAATTCGCCTAATTGTACTACATCTACTAATAAAAGAACGATTTGTATTGATAAGTGTTCTCCTCTGAATTAGCATCCCTGCTTAAACAAACATAGAATCATGGGTACTCTGATGCGCGGAAGAATAGTCAAACCAGACAGATAACAAATAGAAATTATTTTTTAGATTGCTACTATACAATGAGCTCCCTTTAGAATTTAAATTAATACTCGAATTCTAGAAGGAGAATGTAAAATAGAATAACCTTCATGTATAATTTCGGAAGCAACTAAAGAAGAGCTGAGATCGTAATTATGCTTCAAGAATGACTAGTGTCAGGCAATCAGTAATACAAATCTCCATTTCGATATCATCAATAGTGGGTACAGCAAAAGTACTAGAAATTGTTATCCAAATTTAATTTCACTAGAATAAAAACTATGAATTAATATAAATTACAAATTTGTGTAAAAGCTTAAAAAGATTATATGATTGGGTTTGTTTCCAATTATATCCCGATAGTGACGAAAGCAGTAAGCTTTGTCTTCTTGCAGCCAACAATGCACTGTACCAGTTCCAGAACGGCTGTTTGCAAAGAACCGTAAAATTTATACGGAGTAAAAAACAGCATTACAACTCAGTAAATCAAGCAACTGAGAATTGCATTTATTATTAATGCAGGATCTCAATGCGCGAAGGCAAAATATGCACATCTTCAATAGTTAATGTCATTTTATCGACCATAATTTTTGGAAATAGTTTTGATTACAGCAACAGGAAGTTGCTTTACAGTACTACCGAAATTGAGGAAAAGCAGATCAGGACGAAACAGAAGATATGTTTTAAATTTTGATACCAGATTACAGTTTAATTTCGATTGTTATACCCACACGAAGTGCATTGATGTAAGGGAGACGACGCATACTTTTTATTTATCCCTAAACCTGTACGATGGACTTCAAGACGTTTCATTGAACAAAACTGTCACAAAGATTTAAAAGACATGACTCGCCCCAAGGCTCGTCATCAATCGTAGATTGAAAGTTGTAAACTTTCACATCTATTTCACGAATGTCCACAACTGCAGTCGGTTGAAAGCAAAAGCAATGCAAGTTAATTAGCAATGATGACCACACTTACAGTCCAGTAAAGAGTTACTTTCACAATTCAAACTCCTCACTTCTCAAAATTAAAAACGTAGGGTTCCTACATTCGTTTCAGCAGGGAACAGCATAGATTTCGACGGTATTCGGAGTATTTTTTGAAAAGAAGTTTTCAAGTAAACTAGATAGAAGATTTGTCTGCAAAGCATCCATTCAAAATATCTAACATTATTTAATGACGATCAATAATGGATCCGGCAATAGTAAATTTAGCACGTAAGATACTCGTAAGCACGCGCTCCCTCAATGCATCGGTGAAGTGTAGGGCAAGGTACGAACAGTATTTAGGAGAGAAGGGCTATGACATAGTTGTCAAAAAACCAAGCCAAGATGACGAGTATTGAGGGCAAGCTAACTGTTTGGGTGAAAGGTGGGGAGTTTGATTTCAACGATGACTTGGTACGATACAACCAGATCGGCGCACTCGCACAATTCGCAACTTACTAACCTGAACAAATGTCGCACAGTACATTCAATTCTGTATCGATGAACGTAAGGTGTGGAAGACGGAAGAAACGGATTCGAGTAGGCCGAGCTGGGATGCGAAGATGAGCAAGCACCTCAAGGGCACATTCGAAAACTTTCAGTTCTTGCTGATGGACAAGGATTCGTTCAGCAGGGATGACCATCTCGGCACGGCGAAACTCGCGGTCACATCACTGTTGAGTCCTTCGTTTGTGAAAGTGGATAAGGTGGCGCTAGACGGCGAACTCGAGATGTTTGACGCATCGGATGAGAAAATCGGTACACTTCGTGTCGGAATCGAATATTGTCCAGGCGATGTGGGATTCTTCCAATCGATGGCGGACCGATTCCATATTTGAGACACGCAGCGCAAGCCACTTGTAGAAGAAATCAGGTGCGAGCAGTGTGCACGGTAAAATAATAAAAATGGGAATCCAGCACAATGTGCCTGTAGGTTGTACGTTCCACACCACGTGCCCATCGGATCATGCCGCCGCTGGTGTGGACAGGAGGTCATTATAAAGCAAATCTCGCTCACGCCCGCGATCTTCTACGAGTCTTCTCTCCTCCGAATTTCCCTCTCCCGCCTGGGGTAAGTGCGGCTACTTTCGCTTTCCTTGCCATCATCAGTTGTGCGACTTCGGCCATTACAGCGTTTGTTGGGATCGGCGGTGGCGCACTTTTACTTGGAATCCTCGCGTCTGTTCTTCCGCCGTCGTCGTTGATTGCCGTCCATGGTGCGGTGCAATTGGGATCCAACTTGGGTCGTTTCTTTGTCAACATTCAGTATGTTGATTGGAGTGCCTGGTTACCATTCACTTTCGGAAGTGTGCTTGCGGCATTTTTGGGCGGTGGACTCAGTGTGAATTTACCACCTGGTCTTGTTGAATTTATAGTGGGCATATTCGTGATCTGGACCGCGCTTATTCATGTTGAAATGAGATGGCTTGGCACAGCTGGGCCGCTTGTTGCGGGTTTAGTGTCAACATTCCTCACCTTCTTCATCGGAGCAACTGGCCCGTTTGTGGCCGCGTACACTAAATCATTGCTACTGGAACGGTTTCCATACATTGCCACACAAGCGGTTCTAATGACTACACAACATGGGCTGAAAGTCATTGTTCTACAAGCACTTGGGTTTCAGTTTCGCGAATGGGCAACACTCATCTTGGTGATGATTGCCACGGGTTTCGCAGGTACACTTATCGGTACGGCGGCGCTTCGTCAAACGACTGATGAACGATTTCAATACCTGCTGAACATAGTGCTTTTGATTATAGGTGTGAGAATTGCATGGATAGGATTAAGATTGATTTTAGCTTGAACACCGTTCTACATGTTCACATGTAGATGAACGTTAAGGTGATGTACAATCGGAATGAATTGAAAAGTGGACTGGTACGGTAGCGCGCGAGGATAGAGTGCCAAGTAATTGAATGGTGAGAGAAGAGGGATCGACGAGACAGAACAGTTGCGTGATTGGGTTGTGAATAATAACAAGGAAGGAAGTAAGGAAGTACAGCAGAGAGCATACAGTACAGTACTGTAGACCAGTGCGGAAACGGGTCCACTGAATGGGTCGTGAACTATGGTGGTAGATAAAATTGGATAAGCGCGGTCACGAGTCTAGTTGACTCAACAATATCAAAGGGGAGCGAAACGCTTGCGTATTTAATTTAGAATTAAAATTTTGGAGGCTTCTTCATGTCCTGCGTTTCGCCACCAACTTAGGCGAGGCACCACCCTGCACCACTGTGTGTCTGTAACTCGGCAACTTCCCCATTACTCAACCTCTACCCTACCGTGTACCTCTATTCGTGTTTCTCCCATGTTACGTCGCCTCAGTTCTGGTGCACCTGGGCCTCCGCAGTATGCCGCCGTGCGCGCGCTGCGCGGTGAGGAGGTACTCGCTTGGACGCAAGGTAGCGAACGAAGAGAAGCCGATAGTGCTGACATTGGTGGGCGAAAGAGACTTTTGCGACGCGGTCCAACGCCTGGTTTACCTGCACTTCTCGTTGTTTCCCTAGCAAGACGAGGCGGTGCGCTTCGTGTTCACCTTCTAGCTGAAGTGGGTACGTCTGCACGAACATGGGCATTACAAGATCTGCGCCTTGTCGATGGGCTTGGCGTTAGCGTTCGAGAAGCAACTGAATTTGCTCTCACTTTTGCGGGTGCTCCCCGACCTTTATATTGGCGATGTGATGGCCCCGAACAACGAGCACGCTTCCTGTGGACTCTACTTGAAGTGTGTGCAGCACGATTACAAAGCAAAGCGCCACCTAGCCAACGTCTCAGTTTATTAGAATTACAAACTTTCGCAAAACAAGTCGCGGAAAATTCACCTAAACCACTCGCTGTGAAACGAAAAAGTGATTCCGATGCACGACCCGCACCTGACCAAAGAGTCATTCGAACCACTTCCGAACCCCAACCCAGTGCGTTACATCGAATCGTACAACGTGGCGAGAATGCGAGTACTAGACGTTCTATCGATGGACCATTAGTTCCTAGACCGCCTACAGAAAGTGGCGGCGCCGCGGGTGGGGATGGGAATGGTGGTGGTGGTGCGGAACGGGATTTGACGGTATACGAACATGCGTTTGTACTTGCAGCAAGACGACTGGGCGCACGACCACCACAATTCAAACGATCACGGCCGCAAAGTCCTATCGGTGTGACAGCGCCTTGTTCGCCACCACCATTATTGCATGACACTCAAGAAGGGTCCGCAACCGAAATGTTGGTTGCGAGATGTAAAGCGCAAGAGGAACGAAAGCAATACCGACTTGTGGGGAAAGATGCAAGTGATCTCGAGTACGCTCTCGAGGCATTTTTCGAGTGCCAAAGCAACCAAGAGTTGTCGACCTTTGCAGAATGGACGCGTAACGAAATGACGGAAATTGAAACGAAAAACATGGCCGATACGGTGGACATTGAATTGGAACCGCAATCTGCTGTCGTCGCCGCGTATCGCGCCGCTCTCGTCAATACCGTGAGTGAGGCGCAGGAATGCTTACTCCCCGCGGAAGCACGACTTGCTCCATACTCGGCGCTTATCGAAGATATTCGAGATCGTGCGGAACTACTCGATAGACACCGACGGAACGTTTGCCAGCTGAGAGATCTGCTAGAAGACTTACTAGAACATGCAGTGTGGACTGAGGAGGAGGAGCAGAAAGTTGCCGAGATAAGGAACAAGGTGAAGGAAAATCCTAATATTCTTATTGAGGACGACGCGTTCACGTTCGGAACCGTCGTCCCCGTATTAGATGATGTGGCGGAGAAGTTGAGCTATGCCAGTCATCCTGACATCACGGACGATGTCGCGGCGTTTGCAGAAACTCGATCGGAAATGAAATCCACGCGCGATGAAATCGTGAAATTTCTTACCCCTGCATTTAAGGAACGGTCGTTGATGGATGGGTTGCACAAAGTTAGTTTGAGTGGAAGTCCTGTTTCGTCTAGTTGACTAACTCAAGCTGCTTGTACCACGATATCATTGCAATATACTCACACAACATTTTATTAAACACTTCTTACTTATTTCACCCTGTCGCGTTTCATCTTCTGCGAGCTCTACCACCGCCACCGCGCCCACGCCCTCCACCGCTGAACATGCCGCCTACACCCCTACCTACATTGCTCAATTCACGAGAGAACGCTGCACGCACTTGTGGTGATCGTGTCAAAAGTATCATTGCCAGTCCCATGCTAGCAAAGTTCTGTCCTATCGCAGCGACATATTTCTGTTGAAAACTCTGTGTTGTGTTAATGATAAGAGGCTGTACAAATCGAAGTGCGGAACGAACCTTCTTACGAGTTTTGTGACGAAACAATTGCATAGCTAGCAATCCACCAGCCCAGCCGCCGAATGTCGCACTGCGACAGAGTGCTTTTTCCGATACGCGTTGTTCACCACGTTTCGCCTGCATTTTGTCGTAGCCAAACAGTGCCACTGAACCGACATTCACGCTTCCTAAATAGAAAATCGTGCCCCGTGCCAATACTTGTGCCATTGCTGCCGCAATATGGTGACACCGTGTTAGTGTTAGTGTAGGGTACAGAGGCTGACCTGATGAATCGAGGTAATGAAAAGAGTGGACCACCTCAATATTGAGGTGAACCCAGAAATGAGAAATCCTCAAATAGTATGCGAAATAAATACTGTAATGCATTTCATTAGATCATGTTTACCATTTTAGGCGCTTACCCCCACTTAACGAAAATATTTTAACTAGGTACAACGTCTCCAAGGTCGCTTTTGCGACGAGCCTGGACTTCTCCGATTCATAAATAAGGAAGGCTGTCAAGTCTACCACATATTGCCCTGATAATCAGTTTCTGTTGTAGAAGTACCAACTACACTGTACAGTACCACTCTTTGTTCTAGTAACATAACTGGTTTGACAAAAGACATGTATCTAGACGATTTGAATCAGTGATGATACGTCTACACAGTCGGTAACAAGACACGAGCAACTACAACAGATAAGACAGCACATTCACTCATAATCTTTATAGAGCTCACGCAATTCGTCCATAGTAGGGCCATGTACCGGGTCGGGCGCTATGAGTGCCATCTGACGAGCGCTCTTCACCGCACGAGACACTTTACGCTGAGCCTTGGCCGAAAGGCCGCTGCGACGGCGATGAATAAGTTTCCCGCCATCCGTCACGAAGGTGTTGATCTTAGCAACCGACCGGAAGTCCAGGTTCACGCGACCCTTTTCATTCGACAGAACACAGACTCGTTTCGCGCGTACCGCAGACACTGCCGGCGGCGATACCTCCGCACCCAGCCCGTGTATCGCCTGGCGCTGCATTTTCGAGAATTGCCGGTGTTCCATCGTTCGCTCGTCCACCGCCGCCCATTCCGCCGAGTTACGCGCCGCGAGATTCGCGGGGTCCTCATCTTCCGCCGGCTCCCACAGCGTTTGTGTGGGAATCGGCCGCATGTTGGCCGCCATTTTCGCAGGTAGCTCCCGTCGGAACGCTTTCAATACATCGTTGGGGATATCCGGCAACTCGTTGATCTCAAACTATCATCATCAACTCTTCTCGTCAGAAATCAGTCGTGCTATTCGTAGAGGAACCAAACTTACGCTTCTCGGATCTATCATGGGATTGGTTCGTGGGTCCGGCGGGGGCAACCCTTCTTTCGCCGCATTGACATGTTCTTTCAACAAGCCATATGCTACTTTCATTCGTGCTTCTTCAACTTTGGATATTCCTCTGCTCCTCAAGTTAGAATCCGTATCGAATATTGAATCCATCACTGTTTCGCATGAAACCCAACGCACTCTAAATTTTCGGCTGAGAACATAGCATCTTCATCCGATTTCTTTGATTGCTTCACACCCGAGTTACCGCTGGAAAGAAGTCTCGTGCAGGCTCCCTTGAATGTCGCCGAACTCGAAATTGTCTGTGAACGTTGTAGCGCCCATCCTAATCGCAGCATCGCGAACACGGGCCTCGACGTCGGGGGCTAACGATTATTCCGATAGTGGTAGATTTCGAAATGTTAGATTACCATTAATATGTAGAATATACAGTTGTAGCAATCTGCTTACCTAACGATGGTTATTGCCTTTGAGAAACAAGGATTAGCTCAGTAAGGTATATCAACTATTGACGACTATTGATATTTACTAAGGATAACTAGTACCCGCATATTTACTTCTATACTTTATGAAGATACCAAAATACGAAGTTTGAATATCACTGACGGCGCGCCTCAATAATCTTCAACGCCAGCTCGGCATCAGCATCCGCGTCAGCATCGGACTCGACGTTGGCACTATCATCATCATCCGAATCTTCTTGCATTCCAGAAGCCTCAATCAATCTGGTCTGCACATCGGCATCCGGTTTCCTCATCTTATTCAGCTTACGCAATTTCTCCTTTTGTTTGATGTGTTTTGTACGCACGCGGTCTCGTTCACGTGTACGATCCATCTCGGAAGTAGCCTCAAGTCGTTTTGCGACTTCACCCGCATACGAATCCACATTGTCGTGATCACAAATGTCATCACCTTCATCCGCACTACCATCTCTCACTATCTCGCTCGCCCGCTTAGCATTTCCTTCCTCATCGAACACAATTCGGTTCACGCTCGCCATACGATTCACATGATCCAATTTCATTCGCTTTCGCTTTCGTTCTGTTGGTCCTTTCAGTTCTGCATCGTTCTCAGGAATACTGGAGTCGTCCGGCCTGATAACACGCTTTACAGTAAGTATGTCTGCATCGCTATCATCATCTTCTTGAACGATAAGACCCCCTGATCCGTCTCGCTCAACCTCGTCCGCAACAGCTTTGCGTTTTCCTGCATTAGCCTTTCCTTCGTGCTGCACACGAGGCCGATATCCAAACACAGTTTTCGATTTCGCCTTGGCAGCTCGATTCGAATCCTTCCTTTCACCCTTAAATGTGACTGTAGGAAGAACAGCAAGCCCAAAACTCTTCGATAGCAGTTCATAGTTGTGCTCAGTGACATCAAATACTTCTTTGTCTGCTTGCTGAAACACACTCTTCAGATAGAAAAGGAAAGCACGCTGGGCCAAATATTTGAGTTCCTTGCTTGAGGCGACAGCGGACGAAATACGGGGTGTAATCGACGCGACGCGGTCAGGGTTAATCCGGACTTTGTTGAGTTCCAATCCTTTTTCCTTGAGACGTTCCAAAAATTCCTGTTCTTTCCCATCGCCTAGAAACAGCATCGCGCGGCCATTAGACCTAAAGCGGGCAGTTCGACCAACACGATGAACATAAGTTTCAACATCGTCGGGACAATCCACTTGAACCACCCAATCAACGTTGGGAAAGTCGAGACCACGAGAAGCAATATCGGTAGCAAATAGTGCTGCGTTCTTAGTTTTTGTGAACGCATCAAACATTTCCGTTCGACGAAGTTGTTTCATGCTGCCATGCATATGAAGAAGCGACATTCCAGGCCTTAATTTGCAGAAAGTGTTGAACGCAAACCGAACCTGTTTGCCCGTAGCGAAGAATACAATGATTTTGGATCGAAGGTGTGTTTTCAAGAATGACCATAATACGACAAGTTTGTCGTGAGATGATACTGTCGCAAATGATTGTGACAAACGAGAGGGTGTTCCTACTATTTGCGAGTCTGTCGACAATTTGTTCTCACCCGAGAAGTCGCCTTTTTCGTTCGATTCAGGGACGTTCTCGGATTCTGCGTTTTGCTCATTCATTCGAGACATGACAGAAATATATTGCGGACTTTTCAAGGAAAGTCTGGCAAGCGCTTTCACGCTCTTGGTCTGGGTCGCCGAGAATAGCATTGTTTGTCTGTCAGTTGGAAGATGCTCCAAGATAGCATCGAGAGTTTTCTCGAAACCCATATCAAGAATACGGTCCGCCTCGTCGAGAACAAGTACTCGAAGTGATGCGCAATCGATGTCGGCAACGGTATCCAGGTGGTGTAGCAGTCGACCAGGGGTAGCGATTAGAATGTTCATATGACCAACGCGAGTGCGCTCGCCTTCGAATTCTTTCCCGCCGATAACAAGCCCAGCACTCAACGCATGAAAGTGAGCAACTTTGCGCAGGACTTGAAATATTTGAATGGCAAGTTCTCGGGTAGGAGCAAGAACGATAGCACCAAGACGGTCATCAACACTCCATCGATTTCGCCACAGGGCTTCGACCAGAGGAACAATAAAAGCTAGTGTCTTTCCAGAGCCAGTCGGTGCGGCCACTAGCACATCACGACTAGCTAGTGCTTGCGGTATTGCTGCACGCTGGACGGGCGTAAGTGCGTCGAAGTTTGCAGCTGCCAAGGCATCGCGAGTCAATTCACTAAGGGGAAGTTCAGCAAATTTAGAGCAACGCAGAATAGCAGCATTGGGCACATTCGGTTTAGCGTCGGGGGATGCTTTCAACTGTGCGCGTTGTCTTCGGTTTACACGAAACAGAGGTGTTTGCTGGCACACAGGAATAGCTGCGACAGCAGCCTTGACTCGAATCAACTCTGCAGCTTCCTTGGCACGTTGGTGTGAGCGTGGGGCACGCGGGTTTGCACGGATTCTACCAGAACGTGTTTTCCCAGAAGTGCGAGGAACTTCGTCGTCCGAGTCTGCCATGTCGAGAAACCCCAATGAAAGAACGGTTGCTGAGGGTGGGTGACGACGGGTAATCGAATGCCAACAAGACAAAATGATCATTAATAATTTACAGTACGGTGTATGACCTAAAATCGGATTCGAGCGTACAGTACAGAACAGCTACGATTCACCTAACGAAAGAAAGATATCGAACACAACGAGGAATGCCCGTGGATGCGATTTCCCCTATCGTTTCATCGATTCATGGCCGGTGATGTGGTCCAACTCTGAGGTGAGCCGAACAATTGAGCATTATAGCTAAGAGGGTCAAATCCTCGCTGAGATGGTATGTTCATTGTGTCTTGTTGATTAGACACGAGCCATTCAAATGGACGTATGCCTTCTTGCATCGCACTGATTGCATCGTCAGGTGATGAAGACCAAGTAGAGTCTGTACCCTCAGAGTGTGCAATTGACGGAGTAGGCCGCACGGTAGGTTCGTACCAAGAAGGCGATGAGTGCCGGATTTGCGAAGGTTCAAAATCGTGACTTGGGGTCTTCATTGAAAAAACAGACGGAACTGTAGCAGTTATCGGCTTGGTTCGGGAATTGTAATTGTAATGTGGTTCGCTGTGTTCCTCGTCCACGGCTGTTAATGGAACATGGCGTTCTGGGTGATTGTACTTGCAAGAAGCTCCATACGGACATGTCCCAGATTGAACGAAGTCGAAGCAGTCACGCCGAGACAACGCGGTCAGGAGCGATTTATCTCGAACTGGATGGTCGAACTTGCATCGCTGAAAGTAATTGCACTTTCCAGTCTTGAGAAAGTACAGGCAAGGCGGAGCTCCGGGACGACTGGGAAACATCACGTACACGCACAACTCGTTCACATCTCGATAGTACGAAGAGTCCAGGATGCAGGTGGTTTTGATAAGCATGTGTTTCTGTGATACACGTGGGTTCGGCTACGGGACTCCATGCTCAACGTGGCCGTTTTTCGTTGGCCTGGAAATTCCCCACTGAATATGAACCGAATATTACAACGAATTTCGTTCGTAATTTTAGTCAATCCAAGATTCCGTTACACGATCTCTCATATTTTGCTCTACAGCTGCTGTTCGCACACTGAAACAGGGAATCTTTTCATTTCTAAGGGTATTAATTTCGCCGTATCATCTCGCCAAAGGCAAATGAATAAGTGAAAGGAAATTTGAACATGTTTGATTAGAGCTAATGCAGTAGAGCGCGATGAGCTCCGAATTGTAATAAATGATTCTATTTCTTCATAGATGATGCCAAGCATTATAGAAAGAATAATCAAGTTCGCAACTCTTCCGAATCACCTAATTGACACAGTTTAGGAATTAATTCATTTTCCGGTCAATTGAAATGAATTCAGCTGCATCCATAAAATTTGTTTCTTAAGCCTCATATCTTATTTATTTGATAACCACTTCCTGTGCAGTACGACGACTGCTGGGCTTTCTTGATTTCTCATTGAGTTAATATGCAATTCAGTCACAATATGCATGGTACTAAGTTGATTTCTCGAACAAATTATTTCGTTCAATTAGTGAAGGAAAAATTTATACGGGCCTATTTACAGTTAAGTTTCTGAAAGATGGTTGCGAAGATCAGGGGATGCAATTACACATTTATTTGGTATGCTAAATACAATTCCTAAAGTTACACCATGTTTCGTAATTTCCTTTGATTTCTATCGAATGTCGAATGAGATTGCTTTATATTGCTCGAAGAATGACTGAATTTTGATTTTTCTTGGACATATTGCTGTGTTGTAAAATTTTGATGTAAGCTATAATAAAAATTTGTCATATGATGCGATGAATTATTATTTAGTAATACACTTGAGTAAAACGGATGGTCATATCTGTTACTATTATTCACAATCCAATGCAAGAAACTAAAGCATCCGAGAGCGAGAAGACAAGACATGACGAGGATTTGACTGGCTTTAATCGTAGATTAGAAGAATCGGAGGAAGAGAACAACGAGTTCGAAGCGCAGTCGGAAAACCACGAGCATACAGAAAAAATAGATGTGAAAGTAGATAAGAAATCTGAAAAGCAAGAATGGCTTAAAAAAGAATTCGATTTGGATGAAACTGATGAGCTTTTAGATTCTTGTTCTGGCGCACTTCTTCGAACAGTTTTGGTCCAAGGTAAAATTCATGTCACCAAGAATTATTTGCTATTTTATTCAAGCATCTTTGGTTATGTTACAAAGAAAAAGTGGTCTTTTTCTGCAATACAAACTGTGAGAAAACGAAGAGGAAAATTGGTAGCTAATTCGATCAAAGTAATATTCAGTGAATCTACTACAATTCCTGTCGTGCTTGCATCACTTAGCAATAGATCTAGAATTCTCAATAGCATTTCACTTCGACTCCAAAAACGTCAAAGCTCTAATAATATGAATCGAAGTGTTACTTTTAATGCATTCGAAGAAAGAAAAAGAACCAGTATCGCTGCCAGTGGTACCGATCTAAACGCTCATTTGCTTTCCAAGCTGCCAGAAAACGAAGAGAATAATGAGGTGAGGGTGGAAGAGAATATGAATGCTAGCTTTACAAAAGCGAAGAGGGTATCTGATGGTTCAGATAGTCAATTACAAAACGCACAATCCAAATTAATGAATACACCTGTTAATGAAAACGATGCGATGATTAATTCAGCTGCAAGCGAAAACAATATTGCAACCATTATTCCGCGAAGTTCTGAGGACAATTCGGAGAAAATTGAAGAACCAAAGTTTGTTCCAGACATTGAATATAAAGAGGAGAATAAGTTAGAAAGAGAACCGCTTTCGAATGTGACTTCATCCGGATCGGAAATTAAAAGTGTGGCTTTCGAATTCTCTGAAGTTAAAGTTGATCAAGCACAAGAGCCAAAAACTTCTGATGTAACGGCATCAGACTCCGAAGAATCGAAGGAAGAAAGTGGAAAAGGAGAAACTGTTCCCAAACATGTTCGATCAAAGAGTACAATTGAAATGCAGGATGCACTTGAATCTATGGTATGGCGTCAACATAATGATCCTGTAGACGTCATTTTTGGTAAAAAGTACAAAGAAAGAACTACACAAGCAAAGGATGTACTGAAATATCCCCCTCAGTTTGTGTTTAATTTTTTGTTTACAAGTCAATGGATAGAGAGGTACCTATCAGACACAAATAACTTGGATATCACTGTCTCGGATTGGTACAAGTCTGAAACTACTGGTATTTTAGAGCGAAAGATTTCTTATGTCAGACCACTCACGCATAGAATGGGTCCCCGTCAAACAAGAGTCCGTGAAACTCAAAGATATTGCTTCAAAAGTGATGGAGGAGTACTGATAGAATCAGAAGCCAGAAATCTTGATGTTCCATATGGTGACAACTTCAGAGTGGAATCATTCTTCGAATTAGCACCGACAGAAGGAGGGAAGAAAACTGAAATAGTAGTATCTATAGCTCTGAACTTCATCAAAGGTACAATGCTTCGAGGGGTCATAGAATCTGCGACTATGTCGGAAACAAAAATTCTCTTCGAGAAGATGATCGAGATGGGTAGGGATGAGTTAGATTCTGCTGTACCAAAATCTCATGTAGCTGCGTTTCTAAGAAAGAAAAGAAAGCCATCGATTTTCGAACAATTTGTAGATATGACCAAAAAGGTTCTGGACTTCTAAGTTACGGTGGGCGCATCGCAAGTTATGATCTAATCAGATTGAAGAAGATCTTGTTCTTGTTATTAGAATTAGGGAACTATGTATGGATACAGAAAAAAATCTCTTAGGATGATTTTAAAGCAATCAATCAATTAAAAACCTAATATAGGTTGGACAGTACAAATTCATTAAGTTTTGGCCAGTGCAATTTATTAGGTTGGGGACTTTATTTCATGTCGCTCAATCGGCGCAAGCCCGCACTGCTGCAATTTCCTCTACAGTGAAATTTAAAAATGATTTTAGAGTGTGATTAATCACTTCGAATCATTTGCTGTAACAGATAGGTAAATGGCAGATGAGATAATTGAACTGCACACCTTATTACCTGGATTCAAACTGTGGTGTTTTAGATAAATGTTTTTTCTCCCGCTTGACTGATTAATTTCTAATCAACATTAGAATAAGCATTGTCTCATATAGAATGACGGCCCATCATTTTATCATGTGATCTCGTTCAAAATTTTTCAAATAGCATAATTAGCTAGCGCGTTGAAAGTTGAAAATTTATTTATTTTGAAAACGGGAAAATCAATAAAAAGTTAACGAGTATATACAAACTTACGAAGTCAATAAATTATTCTTAGTTTACGTTTATTCATTGAAGAAGTATCGTTTCCCATTGATTTGGGACAGTGGCCTGTACAATTAATAATTCAAAAATTATCCAGAGAGTCTTTTAACACTTTAAGGACCTGATCAAAGATATACAAGGCTGTCATCGAGATTAATTGAATTATCACTTTCTGCCATACTCTAGACCAAAAGCGCCACCAAGATGGTTGCCGTAGGATTCCAGCATTTCTAGCTAACGAAGTTAGGATGGCTGTAGATCGTTTGAGAAAGAGCATTTTAAGTTTGCTCTGAATAGTTAGTTTTTCCTGTGGGGAAAGAGCTGGCCAATCAGGTGTTAGGCACTTTTCTGTAGCAGTTCCAAAGATTGGAATTATAGGTACGGATTCCTGTGAATCTGTAGCGTATTGATCGATATCCTGGAAAATAGGATTTTTCTTTGCTTCCTTCACGCTGATTTTGAAATGATCACGGAGAAAGGTTTGACAATTTTGTCTTCCTAGCATGAAGTCGTGGTGTCGAATTCTTTCGTGAAGTGATCCACCAAATGTATAGAACACTTCAGTGGCTAGCTGTCTTTGATTTGACTTTCTCTGCGCGTGTAGCGGTGATATTATGTATTGTGAAAAATCGTGTTCATCATGTGCTTTGCATAACTCTTCATCTTTCAGCTTTGCCTCTGATCGAATAGCCAGAAATGTTGATTTTACATTCTCCCACAGTGTGTATTGCTCTACTATTTCATTTGGCTTGATCTTGTTTTTGTTACTTTCGGTGTCGACCAGCAGTATAGCTCCCCAAGATCTTTCTGCTGATTTCTCCAAAACACTTTTGTTTGCCGACCTTTCTAGTGCATGCCTGCTGATTCCAACAGGCTCATTATCAAGAGTTCCGCCATCTCCTGCATTGAAAACATATTTTTTAGGCATGCCTTCTGGCCAACTCGGTTGCTCATCAATTTCACCCGAGTCTTTGTTATAGTGATTTAAAGGCCTTGAAAGAATAACTGATGGAAACACGCATGGAATAGATGCACTTGCTGCAGCTGCTTTAAATGCTTTCTTCCATCTCGGGCTTGATCTGGGCTCCCTGAGATCGAGTTTGTAAAGGCTAGATTTCTTTTTCTGTTCTGCAGTAAAACCCATGCAATCTGCATGGCTTAACATTGTGTATGTACGAGCTTCTTTGTCAAGCGAATGATCCATTTCGAACGAGTATGGAACGCCTCTCATATTCAAAAACGTAAAATACAGTTGGATGTCACGTGCCCAACCAGGAACTTCTTGGTCTGTTCTCTGATTACGACACAAATTTGCAGCTATTTCCATCATAAAAGATGAGTTGAGCAGGGATTTAATATCAGTTTTCACGTTTATATCTGCCTCCAACGGCGGTAAATCTCCGCAATCGAATAGTCGTTCCATTGTAAATGCTGATACCCATGCCCTGTAGAGTAAATTGTTTCGCGGTGGTTTCCTTCCAACTTGAAAATCATTCGGAATTGGTTCGTGATGTCCAGTGAGTGATGCTGCTAATAGAACCGCTGAAAGTGCACCGGCAGAAGAACTCACAATATTTCGAATACGAATTGACCATGGAGGTAGCTTAGCAGATTTATCTCTCTTCGCTTTTTCCCACTGTGCGAGAACTTCTAGAAGATAATCGAGTACACCAGCAGTATACGCACCTCTCGTTCCTCCTCCGGCTAATACGAGCCCTAATTGGAACTCATTTGGTCTTGAAGAATCCATAACCTTTTAAAGTCTTGCAAATATTCTAGAAATGAATTGATGAACGCTCGAGCAAAATAGATAAATAAGTTATGAAAGGATATCTAAAGCTAAATTATAATTCAAACCTGGCCCGAAAGTAAATGGGAAATTCGAACTTGTGAAGAGTAATATAAATATCGCCGATTTTACTTTTACGATTAAATAAGCAGTATTTTTCACTTGAATTTAAAAATTCATATCGTTGATTAGAGAAATAAAGTTTGAAATTGTAGTCAACTAGTGATTAGCGGGATTGAGAACAATCCGACCATAGTTACAGTTATGGCTACTTTATAATATAAAGAAAATAGTCGTACTCTGGAAATAATAACCATTGCATATTCTATTCAGGTAAGTTATTTATTATAAATAATCACCAGCGAAATTGGTTATATTCTGGCGTTAAATTATAACAGCTGTACAGTACAACACACACTTGTAACATGTGAGTATTAGACAACATCAGACGCATAATTCACATTGTATCTGTAGTGATGATTGTTGTGCAAGATCTTTTTGGTTCATTTCGTTGAGTATTAGTACTACATATTTTGGTGTCCCTTGGCCCTACCCTAAAATATTGTCGTACTGAAATAACCAGTGCCGAACAACTGTAGAAGTACTTGAAATCAGTCTGCTAACCTTTCTATCGCGAAAACCAGATGCTAACAATGAATTGTAATCGATTCATCCAAATCAACTGTAGTTGATATTTGGAATGCATAATTTACTTGAGTGTATGTATACAAAATACATGAAACCACTAAGTAAGAGATTTGTTTTTTTACTCTATTGAAAGCAGTAATGGTAATGGAACGGAAACATCCTCGTCCCGAAAATCGAAATAAGCGGATTCGAACATACAACTTCCATTTGGAAATTCGAACTTCGCCGAGGCCCTTAAGTATGCCATTCGTTCTCTCGGCCGTCGGCGGGCATCCTATCTGTGCCATCGGCGATGAGTTGTATGTGGGGTCACATGCCACTTCGGTCAAGGGGGTAATCTCTGCAGCCGCAGTTGAAGACGAGGGAGGTTTCTACATCGGTGCTATTACATTGTCGAAGTCGGTTCAAGTTCTGCGTTCCGAAGACAAGCGCGAATGGAATGTTGTTGCCAAACAGTACGTTGATAATTCTTCGCTTGACATTCGCCTGTGATGAGAACAACGCTTAAACCATATTAGAATAGAGTCTCAGACATACCCGGGGCATAAATGCTCCGTTGCTGGCGATAATGCGAATTCTGAGGCGAACAAGAAGACTTTCGACAACATTTCTGACATCTTGTTATTCTCTATTAACTTGCGCAGTGTGCTTCCCAAACGATTATCGGCAATCCAGTTTGCGCTGAATCCAGTTTGCGTTGTGGTGTCGGATACGACTGGAGATGTCTATCGGTTACCAGTAGACAGAGACTGCAACCTGAACGATAACTCAGCTGCCGAAACACGTTTTCTGTTGGGCCACTTCTCGCTTGTAACCGATTTGGCCGTGCGTGGGAATAAGGTCGCAACATGCGATCGGGACAACCGAGTTCGAGTTTCTCGGTTCCCGGATTCGTTCGTTATTGAGAATTTCTTTTTGGCACATCAAGACTTCGTTACTTGCGTGGACTGGGTAACCGACGCCCGACTCGTATCGACTGGCGGGGACGGAGTCGTTTTCATTTGGGATTTGACAAGCGACTCCGTAAACCCGGTCTCACGATTGAAGCTACCCGTGGAAGCCAATAAGTCCACAATCGTTGTCAGCGCAGTTGTGAACCCGTCCAATCGCGATGTTGTGGCACTGGCAGTGGATGGTTCGCCCAAGTTGTACGTGTTGCTAGGTGCGTCAGTGGGCACAGAATTGAGATTGGGTTGCGTGCACACGCTGGACGACCACAAACCTTTGAATGGAGCCTTCTTCGATTCTAAAGGAACATTATGGGCATCAGTAGCCGATAACTATGAAATCGAGGGATTTAGGGTAATGTTGCCGAACGCGAGTGGCAATGTCGAAAAGGTATCGTTAGAGCCAATCTGGAATGTCAAGCTTAGTTCTGGTGATGAAGCGGTGCCAGATAGCAAGACTACGCACGCTCGGACGCTATGGCTGAAACACTTGCGGAGAAAGCCAATCGTTGAAAATTGGAAAGGTAAAAAGCGTAAATCAATGAGTTGATGTGAAACCTCCAGCTTTCTTGTTCAGTGCCTCAAGTTGTCGAGTAGTTGACTCGGTTTACACGGCCGCCGCAGACAAATTGCTACAGGAACTCAGCGGAGTGGCGAAACAAACATAGACAAAGTTAGAGGTTTACGTCGGTGACCGTGATAGTGCAGTCGGTCAAAGTACAGGTCTAGCAGACAAAGTATGGTAAACATACGAAGAGACTTGAACTGCAAGGAATGCACCCAAACTCACAGTCTTAAGTTAATCAGCTCGTCACTCAGTGCTTGCGATGGAGTCAATGTTATCGATTTTGTTGCGTTTGTTGTTTTTGTAGTAGTTGATGTTGTTCTTGTTTTTGAAGTGGCAGAGGACGTAGATGTTGTAGTTGTAGTTGTAGTTGTAGTTGTCGCAGTTGCAGTAGTCGCCCACAACGAATGATTTGGTACGGATAAGGTGGTGACATCAATCCGATGAAAACAACTACAACGACAAGAACAACACGAATCGTGCGAATGCAAGGACGAGAAATTGATAGACTCACGGGAATTGGAAGAGGTGGCATTGCGCGAAATCGTGTCATCATGGTCCTTGGCAGTAGTATTCACGACGGCTAGAGGCGCGCAAGAACCGATAAAGGTATCGGTGAAAAGAGATGACGAAGGGCGGGGTTTGCATCGTCGAAGAGAGGAAGGGAAAGGAGGAGGAAGATCGTAGTCGTAGGATTTCGGGCGTTTGGCAAGCTCCTCGTATGTTTTGAGTTGGGCTTTCGACCATATCGTTGCACGTTGACGAACAAGACGATGGTGTGGCTTAGAAATCGAGCTCGAGGGGCTGAGCGCCATGGCGACGACGAGAGAGAGACGACAAAACGAGGTGGAGAGACGCTCGCGAAGAGCGTGGACAGGGCGGGCGGGCAGACTAGAGGATACCTACCCACCAGACTACAAAGTTCTACAGTGCTCGTTCTAGAGATTAGAGTGTCGATACTTCCACCCGAGATCGAATCTCTTTTGATTCACAACAGTATCAAAATTTATTACAGTAATATATGATAAGATACAGATGTCGGATTCTATTTGTCTACATGACTGTATTCCACGAAGCATGATGAGTGGTACAGTCCAGTATTTTAGATAATTTTATGAATATTTTATGAGATTCTGCGTTGAATAATTGGTAAACACACATTCAAAATTAGCAAAATTCAATGTTGAATTGACCACTAACGCAATCAGATTTGAGAGAAGTGAATATTCAGCAGGTACAGTTTGCCACTGTCTTGTACATGTACTTTGTTGATGTACAGTGCAGTACAGCACAGTACGGTACGGTTCAATAGTGCAGTGAGAAAGAAATGATAAGAGGTTAATATTGTGATAAATTTGCAGATAAACAGTGGAAAACGCGGAGAATCGAAAGGGGATACAACCTCGAGCTCCTTCCAGCGAATGGTTTGGCCCATTGGAATGATACTGTACTGCACGAAAAATCCCGTAGCTTTTCACTGCGCAGGATGTCGGAATACAGTACACCTGCACTGTGAATGGCTTTGTTTGGGACTGTTACTGTATACTCTACCGTAATGAGTTAGTTTTGAGATTTAATAGTGAGATTAGTGACACGTGATTCGGTGCATCCGACTGCACGAATTATGCAAACATTCCACTCTCTATCTCCAAAAGACTGCTGGTTTTGATGTTTCTCCTTGGTTTGTTTCCATGTCTCTACAATTCATTTCATTCACTATATTATGTATGGCCTATTGAATCACATTCTTCCCCAAATTCAATGTCACCATTCATCTCACACTCCAGTCGCTGAGTTTTTATTCCTAAATTTCTTTGCCCCTGTTTAATGCAATTACAATTGCTCTTGTTATTTCTAGCTCAGGGAATCTGAATTAATAATCGGTTGTATTTGGGTAATGAAATCTACTTTCCAATTCAATTTTACAGTATTTCTTTAGAACTGTTGTAAAATCAATTGAAATTTCTTCATAATCTGCTTGCTGCTTATTTGAGATACGATTCGTGACTTAGCTACAGAACTTCGAAGGTGAGGGCTGCGCAGGTGATTTTCTACCAATAAATTATGTCTGTTTGAATTCCGCATATTCCTCTCTAGAAATTCGTGCAAACAGTAGTTTCGATAAATGAGGATTGAAGATTTCGACTCAATCAATGGCAAAATAAGCATTCAAAATTCTAATTTGAGAATAATTAAGCTGTAAGTGAAAGAATAGGAAACTGGGTAACATCAACGCTCTCTGTGCACTTGTCAAAATTCGAAATTT
>JAAUYH010069055.1_pt1 | contig 24266 bp, 15 predicted proteins | sample 7278061 | NCBI WGS metagenome assembly JAAUYH01 (sample SAMN14350203, study PRJNA611818) | marine sediment metagenome | isolation source: surface marine sediment (0.6m) | place: French Polynesia: Moorea | collected 2018-08 | reverse complement strand
TAATGAGTAGAAACTTTGACTGATTTTGCAGCACTTTCAGCCAACAGTCTCAGTCGAAACTTTATGCAACAAATGTTGCTAATTTCAATTATACCATCATGACGGCGTTCGCTGATTTCGTGCCGGAGGCTCTATAAATTTGCCTGGGGCTTACCCCCATGCATAAATGGGGGTAAGCCGCCACAGTTAAATTGGTGTGCCGTAATTGTGGCTTATTTTCACACTCCCAAACCGACCTCATAAATACATGTATTTGACAAAATCAAGGTAATGTGGTATTTAGGGGTTTCAGATTTGACATGACAAGATTAACAGTGATCACCCCAGTATTGTAAAGAAAGGATGAATTATTGAATTGCTAAAGCTACATTAAGCAATTCCCAAGACTTTGCGTAACACAGCTTGGTCTTCCAATTTAGCTTTTAAACGTCCATTTTCTACATCTCGAATCCAACTTTGGCTTTTACCTGCTAATTTTGCTAACTCTCGCTGGGAAATATTCAAATTTTTTCGCGCTTGACAAATTTGTTCTCCTAACAAACCTCCCGGTGATTTTGAATTTTTTCTGTATTTTTTATGGCGATGTTTTTTGTTTGCAACTGCCATTGCTTGTTCCCAGTCAGGTGGCATTTCAAAAGACAAAATCCGGGCATTCATCAGTTGATTCCACTTACCACGGGGAGCAGTATTTGTTAAGCTATTATTACCGCTAGCATCATTAATCCAAAACTCTAAGGCTTCCTCCGGATCTTCAGGAATATCAACCAACTTTGCCCATAAAGGTTGAATTTCTTTTGCATAGGTTACTGGGTCAAAAATGGGCTTAATACCATAATTATTTAGCACCTCCAAATCTTTTTCAAAAGTACGTAACAACCGCTTGCGTTCTTGACGATGGCTGGAAGCATGGGCAACTTTTTCTTCACCATAAGCAACACGCATTAAAGTGGGAACCATTATCCGTTGTTCTTTACCCATTTTGGTTTTAAACAGCAGCCATAGCATCATTCTTGCTGTTCCTTCATGTTGCTGCCAAATACTCATGACAGTAGTTAACAGATTTTTAGGCAAACTACCGTATTGATAAAAAGCATTTCTTTCTTTACATCCCTGTTTATTTAAGAAATACTTTGCCCATATTCCAGCTCTGATTTTAACAGTAAATCCTACAAGATATTGACAACCAAGGTCGTCTTCTTGAAAATAGTGATGTATTTCTTGTAGGTGCCATAAATGGCTTTCTGAGAAAGAAAATCCTTGAACTCGACCTTGTGGGAACCATTTAATAGAAACCATCAAAGAGCAAACCTGTTGCAAGAGATTTTTGATTAAAGTTAGCTTAGTGATTTTGCTGAGGTCTTTGCGTTTCTCCAATCCCAAATATTTTTCAATTTGGCGATCATCAATCACAAATTCCTGCTCCCAAGGTTTATCAACAGCTGTTGCATGAGCTGCAAAAATCAAATTCACACAAGCAGCTTTGATATCTAAAGCTGCAATTGCTCCTAAATCCGAAGTACATTTGTGTTCCCAATCGGTATCATAGCCCAAGGATTGATTTGTCAATTCGCATCCAGATAAACAATTAATGTGAAAAGCAATCTCTCCCCGACCTTGATTAACTTGACGACGATAACATAGCCTTCCCTGTGCGTCTGTTTCCCAGGGTAAGGATGTTCTTTGCGCTAACACATTACAAGCTTCCCAGATAGGGATTGCTGACGCAAAAGGATTACTCTTACCGTTAGCGAATAAATCTGGACTGGTGGCTTCCCTTGGTTCTATTTTGCACCTACCTTTTTTTGCCTGTAAAGGTATGGGAAAATGACTAGGACAGACTGCTACACATTGAGGTTCGGGATAGTAACCTTCACAGTTGTTACAAAGACCAGGATCTATCCAGTATTTATCATTATCTATTTTGATAGCACCCGTCGGACATTGAGGACGGCAGCGATCGCATCCAACGCAATTGTTATTAGGAATTGTGTAAGGCATAAGGCTATTGCCACTTTACTCGTTGAGATGTCTGGCTCTTGTCTTCGGTGGATGTCTTCTCTTTTTTAGTTATTAACAACTCATCTGACCGGAAAAGAAACTTTCTTCAAGTCAGACAAAGCCAGGAAACAGAAGGAAAATATTAACTGTTCCCTTAAATTTCACAATCGCTACACTCACAACCACATAGTTTATACGGCAAAAAATCATGTCTGTTGCCATACTCATGCTATTTTTATATATTCATACTTCACATCCAATTGAAAGATTTTAAGGGCTTGTAAGCCGAGCCTGATATTGACTATCTCTTATATATACATTTCATATTGTATTGTAAAAGGTTGTTCGCAACGAGCTAATAAATATTTTTTAATCAGGGTTTGAATAGCAAATCAAGTAATATTGATTTTTCCCCAAACATCCTTAGTGAACTTGTTATTGAATAACATCTATGGAGATTTATCAACCAGTTAATAGCAATTATTAATATATTTAATATTTTCAGTAATTGAATTTTAAAGTTAACCGAGATACAAATCTCTAAAGTTTTTTTGTTACCTGCTAACAGGATTTATTCTCTCGTTACAAGGTTCTACCAATTTCTGGTTACAAGGTTCTACCTTGTAACGCATTTCATAAGGCTCTGCCTGAGATTAAGTTTGAAGGCAGAGCCTTCTTATATGAGTTTTCAGGCTGAGCCTAGAAACTAGTAATCTGTTTTTTCTCCTTTCTATTTTTCTCGTTTTTTCTGGTTACAAGGTAGAACCTTGTAACGCATTTCATAAGGCTCTGCCTGAGATTAAGTTTGAAGGCAGAGCCTTCTTATATGAGTTTCCAGGCTGAGCCTAGAAACTAGTAATCTGTTTTTTCTCGTTTCTGGTTTTCTGGTTTTCTCGTTACAAGGTTCTACCTTGTAACGCATTTAATAAGGCTCTGCCTGAACTAGTAATTACCAATTACCAGTTATTTGGTTAATTAGTAGAAATTCCTTGCTATAAACTACAAAGCTCAAGTATTTAGGAAGACGATAGTTTATCTTGGACATTTTTCTTTATAATTAATTGCATTAAGATAGTCAAAGATAAAGTAAATATTATTTTTAGATTAAAATAATACAAAAATGTTTTTTGCAACTATGATTTTTTTGACATCCAAATCAGCAAAAATATATTAGCTTAGGATAAGCGTAACAACGCATTATAAATTGTAGGCAATATTGCAGAAGGTACGTTCATGGCAGTACTAACAGGATTGACATTTGGGGGTAACACTTGGACACCAAAATTCGCTGAATCAATAGATCCAGATAAATGCATCGGTTGTGGCAGATGCTTTAAAGTGTGTGGATATAATGTGCTGTCTTTGAAAGCAATGAACGAGGAAGGGGAATTTGTGGATGATGAGGATGATGATGAAATTGAAAAGAAAGTGATGACAGTTGGTCATCCAGAAAATTGCATCGGTTGTCAGGCTTGTTCTCGAATTTGTCCCAAAAACTGCTACACCCATGCAACATTAGATAACTAGGTTTTGTGGTTGTCGGAATGATTATTTGTTACTTGAGGTTCTGTGATTAGTAAGTAAAAGTTAGTCGGAATGATGATTTGCAAATAATCAATGATAGGGGAAGACACCGGAATGCACCTGGTTCAGAAACCGGGTTTATTGGGAATATTAATCTGTAATAACCCTAATATGAAGGTTCATAAACCCGGTTTCTTTCTGCGGTAAAAAGTTCGTAGCAAACAAAATCATCCATAGCAAATTGTCTGAGTCTAACAAATTTTTACTTGCTGCTGAGTTCGCTTCATCAAGATTGATAGACAATAGGAACCTCAGAAGTGAAAAAATATTCCGAAATCATGAAATTCTAGGAATTTAGACAATGAAATATATCGTTATAGATTAGGGGGATAGAAATTAAAAGAAGTTTAAATCCCCCTAATTTTTTAATTTAAAATGCAACAATTAACAAGTAAGATAAATTTGCCACGGGAAGGTGTAGTACAAGGAATCGTCAAATAAAATCATAGATTCACTCTCATCACCAAAATCAGACAAAATCTTTCTTTTATCGGACTAAAGTACAGATATTAGAAGTAGTGTGAGGCTATTTCCGAAAATCGCAGTCGATAAAAGAAAACTTCAGCTTTGATGCAATAAAGTAAGCATAGGTTTGTATGCAACAAATTCCTGTTTCACTTTTAACCCTAGTGGCTGGGATAGTAATTACCATTTTCAGCTTTTGGGTTGGTCAAAACCATAGTCTTATGCCGGTGCAAGCCTCAGAACAAGCACCTCTAGTAGATGGTTTTTTTAATGTTATGGTCACCATTGCTACTGCTTTATTTATAGTAGTAGAAGGAGCCATTGTCATTTTTTTCGTCAAATTTCGTCACCGTCCGGGAGATGATACGGATGGAGAACCAGTAGAAGGTAACATTCCTTTAGAGATTTTTTGGACTGCAATTCCAGCGCTGATTGTGATTGGCTTGGGAATTTACAGTGTGGATGTCTACGGACGCATGGGAGGATTAGCTTCAGGAAATGGCAATCATATGGCACACAGCCATTCTCCAGCACAGGTGGCACAAATGCCAGGAAGTGCGATCGCAGCTACTCTGAGTGATGGTTCCCAAATGGACTTATCAACCCCAAGCATTGGGATTGGCACAACTTCCACTCAAGCAGACAAAGCAGCTGATGTAGTGGTTGATGTCACGGGAATGCAGTTTGCTTGGATCTTCAACTATCCCGACAGTGGAGTTACCGCAGGTGAGTTACACGTTCCTGTTGGTGCTGACGTCCAACTCAACATTGCAGCCACAGATGTAATTCATGCCTTTTGGGTACCCCAATTCCGCTTGAAGCAAGATGCAATTCCCGGTGTAGCTACCCAACTGCGATTTGTAGCCACAAAAGAAGGTACTTATCCGATAGTTTGTGCAGAATTGTGCGGTGGTTATCACGGTTCCATGCGCACACAGGTAGTTGTTCATAGTCCGGAAGACTTTTCAGACTGGGTAAGAGAAAACCAAATTGCCCAAAACTCTGAACTGAAAACAACTGTTGCAGTTAACCCTGCTGATTTATCGAAATCAGAATTTCTTGCCCCCTACACCCATGAAATGGGGATTGATTCAGCAAGTCTGGTGCAGTTGCAGAAATAGCACTGAATATTACCCAAAACCCTCAACAAAGACTCAAAAAACCGGGTTTGATCACAGAAAATTTAGGTTTTCAGGTTGAGAGATTGGCAATAAACCCGGTTGCAGCTAATCGCTAATAGTCGCGGAAATTCTTATGACTGTAGATATTCCCCATAACCATTTACCAGAGAGAGATGGGGTAGTCCATCACTCCCACCCTCCAGCCTGGAAATGGTACCACTATTTCACCTTTAATACCGATCACAAAGTAATTGGTATCCAATACCTAGTAACAGCATTTTTATTTTATTTGGTCGGTGGACTGATGGCAGTTGCCATCCGTGCTGAATTAGCCACACCAGATGCAGATTTGCTAGATCCAAATCTCTACAATGCCTTTATGACTAACCACGGGACAATTATGATTTTCCTGTAGTTGAGTTAGTACCGTGGTACAATCACCAAGAGGAGTGTGTATGTTTGGGTATGAAGTTAATTATCGGTTATTGCAGGGTTTCTTCTAACAAACAGTTTTCAGAAGGACATGCACTGGAGAGATACATTGAATCGCTGGTGCGTTTTGGCATCCCTGAAAGCCTGATTTATTTTGATGTGGAGTCTGGGGTTTCAGATTCTAGGGAGGGATTCAACGCTGTTCTGGATTTGGTACAATCTGGACAGGTTTCCACAGTGGTTATACCAAATTTTGACAGGTTAACTAGGTCACCCTTGCAGTGGGAACAGACCCGCGAATTGTTTACAAAGTGCGGGGTGCAAGTTAAATTCCTAGAAGATGGGGAATTAGATTTGACATCCCCAGATGGGCTATTTACTGGACGTATAAAGGCAGCATTAGCAGCGCAGGTAAGGGACAGAATACGCGCTCATTCCCTCGCAGGACATGCCAAGCACAGGGAACGAAAAGAACCCTATAAGCCAATATTTGGGTATGTGAAGATTGATGGGGCAATTGTGGCTAATGAGGGGAAATACCCACGGAGTCGTCGCAGTTACTTTGAGGTAGCGCGGGAATTGGTTGATACATTCCTGGAGGTGCGATCGCTTGGTGGGACTTTGCAGACATTCAAAAACAAATTCTATATGCATCCTCCCAGCTATGAAGGCAAGATACACCTCAAATGCCCATCTAGCACCACTGGGCTGAAAAATTGGTTGTTAAATGCCCAATTACGGGGAAAGTTGCAGTATTTGTCATTTGGGCACAAAACACCTCAGATGATTGTAGAGGGCACGCACACCCCTTTAATTAGCGAAAATGAATGGATAGCCATACAAGGGATTTTAGAGGGCAACAAGAGGCGCAGAGCCGTCAATCCTGGCACGTTAATTAATCCCCTCAGTGGCATTGCCAAATGTTGTTGTTGTGGTGGGGCTATGTCTCAGAGGACTGGGTACAAACGTATTAATGGAGAATATAGTGATCGCTTCCTGGTTTGTCGCAACGCACGCAACCGCAACGGTCATTGTAAGCCTGAATATGCCCGTGGGTATGGTTTATCAATTGAGGTGGCAGAACGGGCTTTACGGGAGAAATTAGTGGAAAAGGCGCAGGAAATAGCAAAACTTGTCCCCAACGTGCGGGCAATTAACCCTGAGATTGTGGAATTGCGCGAATCAATCAAGATATTGGAAGCTATTAACGACCCTGACTTGGTTGAGGTTATTGAACGCAAAAAGACCCGATTGTTGTTATTGCAGGAAACCGAAGAAATCAAAACAGTTGAGTCCCAGGAGAAAACGAAGTTACTGGAGATGGTCATCCATCCCGGTTTCTGGAATGGAATGACCCCAGGCGATCGCAATGCCATCTACCGTGAGTTGGTATCGGTGGTTTGGTGCGACAAAGGGCAGTTGAGAGTCATTCCATACAACTGACCTGCTTTACGTAACCGCTCTGTTTCTTGCTGCAACGTTGTTCCACGGGCTGCCAGTTCGGCTTCATATTCAACCATTCTTCTCAGTAGGATTCGTATTGCTGTCTGCATCGTTGTTTCTGTGGCGTTCTACCTTAATTTACTCTTAGGCAGAAAAAATTCTGTTAATCGTGGGCAGATTTGGTTTTGCCCGCATTTTTCATTCCAGGAAGCACTCAAACAATTCAGCAATTCTTCCATCAACTATTACAATAGGCAAAACGCACCAAAATGTAGACAAAGCTGCTATACAGAGAATATTCCAACTTATCCAAAAATCAAAAAAACCGATTCCCCAGGGTTCTGCCTTCGGCAGCACGCATTTAAACTACAAAAGCGATCGCACCTCAGATTTCTCTAAAGCGCGATCGCAAATCTGGCTAAATCATCGCAATTAAACAATCACGAAATTAGCAGTTGTGAGAGTCGTGGTATTCACGCCAGTCAAAGTCGCTAAGACTTCCGTTCCTAAGAGGATATCATTACCAGAGAAGGACAGATCGCCGAAGGTAAGACCATCAGCTAAACCGATGAAATCGTTACTATTAAAGTCGGTAATGGTATCGGTGCCTTCACCAGCCGCAAGAACAAAGATATCAGTATGATTACCACCGGTGAGAAGATCGTCACCGAAACCACCCCGGAGGGAATCGCTACCTTGGTCACCCAGTAAGGTGTCATCACCAGCCCCTCCGGTTAAGAGGTCATTACCTTTACCGCCATTGAGGGTATCGTTACCCAGATCACCCGTTAAGAGGTCATCACCGGTATGTCCCTCTAAAAAGTCATGTCCTGCACCACCAAAAATTGTATCATTTCCGGCATCGCCATAGAGAAGATCATCACCTTCACCACCATCTACCCAGTCATCGTGAGAACCGGCTTCAATGTGGTCATTTCCTGAACCACCAAAGATGATATCATCCCCGGAACTGGCGTTAATGTAGTCGTTTCCTGTACCACCATCTAGGAAATCATTCCCTGAACCACCATAGAGTTCATCATCTCCTTCACCACCATAAAGTTTATCATCTCCCGCTTTCCCATCAAGGATATCATCACTGCCAAGACCGAAGATTTCGTTATCACCATTATCCCCAATCAGCGTGTCGTTATGCTCTGACCCTTCGATGTTTTCTACGTTGTAGATGCGATCGCCTTTTGCATCTCCATTCCGTCCCCAACCGGCTTGGAGGCGAATATATACACCGTCTGTGGAGTTGAAGTAGGAAATGAGGTCTGTGCCGTTGCCTCCGTCCAGGATGTCACTACCAGCACCACCAACGAGAGTGTCATCTCCATCGCCACTCTCGATGATATCATCACCGCCAAGACCGAAGATTTCGTTATCGCCATTATCTCCAATCAGCGTGTCATTATACTCTGATCCTTCAATGTTTTCCACGTTGTAGATGCGATCGCCTTCTGCATCTCCACCCCGTCCCAAACCGAGTGCCAGGGAAACATAAACGGATTCAGGGGAGTTAAAGTAGGAAATGAGTTCTATGCCGTTGCCTCCGTCGAGAATGTCGCCACCAGCACCACCATAAAGGATATCATTTCCATCGCCACCATAAAGGGCATCATCCCCATTTTCACCCCAAAGGGTATCATTGCCACTGTCTCCATAGAGGGAATCGTCGCCTAGTTGACCATTGAGGTAGTCATCGTCTGCACCGCCACTTATGGAGTCGTTACCTTCATCACCATGGATGGTGTCATTGCCGTCATTTCCGTTGATGGTGTCATCTCCTGCATCACCATAAATCAGGTCTTCTCCGGTACCACCAAAGATTTCATCATTGCCGTCATTGCCGTTGATGGTGTCATTCCCCGCATCACCGTGAATTAGGTCATTTCCTTCATTTCCGAAAATGGTATCATTATCTAACCCACCAGAAATGTTGTCATCCCCTAAGTTTCCTTCGATGTAGTCTTGACCCTCATCTCCTGTGATGGTGTCATTTCCTGCATCACCGTAGATGGTGTCATTTTGGTCACCACCGGAAATATTATCATCTCCTGCATCGCCATGAATCAGGTCTTCTCCGGTACCACCAAAGATTTCATCATTACCTTCATTGCCGTTGATGGTGTCATTTCCTGCATCACCGTGAATTAGGTCATTTCCTTCATTTCCGAAAATGGTATCATTATCTAACCCACCAGAAATGTTGTCATCCCCTAAATTTCCTTCGATGTAGTCTTGACCGTCATCTCCTGTGATGGTGTCATCTCCTGCATCACCGTAGATGGTGTCAGTTTGGTCACCACCGGAAATATTATCATTCCCTGCATCACCATGAATCAGGTCTTCTCCGGTATCACCAAAGATTTCATCATTGCCGTCATTGCCATTGATGGTGTCATTTCCTTCATTTCCGAAAATGGTATCATTATCTAAGCCACCAGAAATGTTATCATCACCTAAGTTTCCTTTGATGTAGTCTTGACCCTCGTCTCCTGTGATGGTGTCATCTCCTGCATCACCGTAGATAGTGTCATTGTCTTGGTTGCCTGTGATATCATCTGCACCCCAACCACCATAAATTATATCTTCACCGCTTTCACCTTTTAAGAGGTCATCACCCTCACCGCCGTAGAGAGCATCATTTCCTAAGCCGCCAAGGAGGGTATCATTATTTTCATTACCGTAGAGGAGGTCATTCCCCACATCACCCTTGAGATAATCATTGCCATACCCACCTTCGAGTTTGTCGTGACCATCTTCTCCATAGAGAGCATCATCGCCAGATCCGCCAAGGAGGTGATCATTTCCAGACTCCCCATAAAGGTGATCGTTATTTTCATTACCGTAGATGAGGTCATTACCTGCTCCACCCTTGAGATAATCATTGCCATACCCGCCTTCGAGTTTGTCATTACCATCTTCACCATAGAGGGCATCATCTCCTGAGCCTCCAACCAAGTAATCACCATTTTGACCGCCGTAGAGGGTGTCATCTCCTCCTTGACCCTCTAGATAATCCTTACCGGAGCCTCCGTAAAGTTTGTCGTGACCCTCTCCACCATATAGCGCATCATTTCCAGAGCCACCATAGAGGGTATCATTGCCATCACCGCCTTCGATTAGGTCATCACCCCGTTGACCATCGAGATAATCATCGCCAGAACCCCCTTCGAGTTTGTCGTTATCATCTCCGCCATACAGGGTATCATCTCCAGAGCCACCAATGAGTTGGTCATTATTGTAACCTCCATAGAGTCGGTCATTACCCCCTTCACCATTGAGATAATCATTTCCAGAACCCCCTTCGAGGGTGTCATTCCCATCTCCACCGTAGAGGGCATCATCTCCAGAACCACCAAGGAGGCGATCGTTATTTTCATTACCGTAGAGGAGGTCATTCCCCCCTTCACCATCAAGATAATCATTGCCAGAACCCCCTTCGAGTCTGTCATCATCATCTCCGCCATAGAGATCATCACTGCCAGAACTACCTTCGAGTTTGTCCTTACCACTTCCGCCATAGAGTAGATCGTCGCCATCACCACCAATGAGGTTATCATTACCCCCGTTACCATAAAGGGTATCATTGCCGCCCTCGCCGTTATAACCATCATCGCCGTCACCCAAGGATTGAGATTGAGACCAGTTTGGATCATTAGCAGTGAATGTTTCTTTGATTATTTCAGTGATCCACTTGAAAGCACTTTTCACTGCGTTTTTGATCTCTCGCGTTCCGGTCTCAAAGACATTGCTGATAAAGTTGATACCAGAATCCCAGACTCCTCCTAAAGCATCCAAGGTATCTGATGCAATCCCGACTGTTTCATTCCAGCTTTGAGCAGCAAACTCAACGGTATCATTAAAGGTATCAACAAATGCCTCAACAACTTGACCACCGCCTAGTTGAGAAAATACAGCTTCCGCCAAATCATCAATGCTGTTGAGGTCATTGAGGCTGCCGTTAATGGTTTGTCCACTAACGGTGAGAGCATAGCTGGGAATGGGGTTAGTAACTGGGATGTTAATACTTAAATCAGCATCTAATTGACCGAAAACTGGAATATCTAAGGCGATGCCAGTATTCAAGGAGAAATTATCATTGGTAATTGTAGCATCTGCCTCAACTTCTTGACCGAAGAAGTTGAGCATCCCACCCAAATTGACAACACCATTCTCCTGGGTAATTTCCACATTGGTAAAGTTAAGAACCTCGAATAAACTCAGTTCTTCAACATTAAAGCCAGACGAGGAGATATCAAAATTAGCTACGCCTGCATCCCAACCTAAAATGGATAATTGTCCATCCCCTTGGAAATACTGTTCATCGACACCCACTTTAAGGTCAAGATTCAAATCCGTATTAGTATCGCCAGAAAGTGGGTCGTTTACTCCGGAAATATTGACAATACCCCCGATATTAATTTCAGGAACAGTCAAGGAGAAATTCCCCGGGCTGATGGAAGCATTAGCTGCTAAATCTTCACCAAATAAGTTGAGATTTCCGCCCATATTGACCACATCATTGGTGCGGGTAACTTCCACATCGGTCAATTTCAGAACTTCTAATAAACTAAATTCCTCAATAAAGAAACCAGAAGAAGAGATTTCAAAATTCGCTTGACCCACATCCAAACCAGCAACGGTTAACACCCCATCCCCTCGGAAATATTGCTCATCTGGGGTAATGGCTAAGTCAAGATTCAAATCGGTATTGATTCCCCCAGAAAGTGCGGTGTCCAGACCCCCAAGCCGGAAAACGCCCTCGACGTTAATCTCAGGAATCGTCAAGGAGAATTTCCCTGGGCTGATGGTGGCATTTGCTTCTGCATCTTGACCAAAGAATTCGAGATTGCCTCCCAGATTGACCACATCATTGGTGCGGGTCACTTCCACATCGGTCAATTTCAGCAGTTCTAATAAGCTAAATTCCTCAATGAAAATACCAGAGGGGGAGATTTCAAAATTCATCTTGCCCACATCTAAACCTGAGATGTTTAACAGACCATCTCCTCGGAAATACTGTTCATCAAGACCCACTTTGAGATCCAGATTCAAATCCGTATCAGTCTCGCCAGAAACCGGGTCTTCAACTCCTGAATCAGTCCCATCAGAAACCGGGTCTTCAACTCCTGAATTATTCTCGCCAGCAACCGGGTCTTCAACTCCTGAAATTGTTAACAATCCTAGATTAGCGAAATCAATTTTAGGGATTCTTAAGAATCCTTCTACACTGGGAAGGGGAGACAGATTAGCATTTAAGCCAAGTAATCCTACTGCTCCCCATAGTTCTACTCGAGCATTGATCCCAAAACCAGGTTCAACAGTATCTTGGGCAATTGTGACTTCATCAGTAATAATTTGAATCAGTGGATCGATGGTTGCCTCTAGAACATCGATCTCTTCTTCGAGAATCTCGATCGCTTCTTGCGTCAAATTACCATTCTCTATTTGTTCCTTGCGTTTTTCAATTAATGAAAATGCATCAATTGCATCCTGTTCTAACTCTTTAATTTCTTGTTGTATAGCTTGGATCTCTGCTTGGGGTGCGTTTTGGTTCTGTTTTTCAGCAAGAAGTAATTGTTGCCTTTGGATCAGAGCGTCAATTCCTTCGTTTTCGTCAAGATTATCAGTCGAAACAAAATTGGCAGCTAGAATAGTATTATCTATTAAGTCTAAGGCATTTTCAATCAAGTCGAGATGTTTTGCTCCCTGTTTCAAAGCATAGTCCACAAATACACTTGCGCTTGGACCGAATAACATCATGGTTAGAAGCTGACGCAAATTGAATTGCTCGAAAGTTGTTAGTTCTAAAGCAAACTGCTGAGGTTTCTCAATATCAACACTCTTAAGCATTTTGAAGTTATAATCCCCAAACTTCAAATCTCCTATAAAGCCAATACGGGAGGGGGTTGGAGCAGGGCTGCCTAGTATCCACTCCCCTCCTAGAGCAATAGCCACGTTTCGTAATTCTGAATCCGGTAAACTAAAAGGATTTTCCCAAGCACCACCAGGAACTAACGTAGGTTTCCCGTCTTCCTGTATTTCTATTGTACCGTCTTCGTTTCTTTTTTCTGTGAGAGTCCGAACTTGAAACGCGCCTTCAAGGTCAACGGATGGTTTTTCTGCTCCAGTTTCAAAGCCACCTGATATACTTCCAAAAAGGTCTAGAGTGGGTTCATCATCTTTAGTCGGATCGTAGCCTTCTAAACGCAGATTTCCTTCAACGCCTAGCTTCAATTCTGTTTTTATCCCTGCTTTTAAACCAACATTAACAGCGGCTTTGTTAAATCTGATATCAAAATCTCCAGGAATGGGGAATAAACTGAAGTCACCCTGTATTAAACTATCTGCACCGATCACCAATTGTTGATCTGGCTTACCCATGTTTTCTATGCCCATTCCCAAATGAAGGGCTGCGGTGTCTATACCTATTTCCTTGAACCACTTGAAAATAGATTTAGAGTCGTCTTGAATACTCCCCACATCTAAAACACCAACGGCGTTGACCCCCATAGGAAGATCAATGAAACCCAAGGTGCCATGTTCATAGCCTTCTATTTCTTTGGTCGCCACCATGAATTCGGCACTGCTGATCGGAATGTCGATATATTGGATAGCTGAGTCTAGGAATGAGAATGAGGGGGTGAGATCACTTAGGTAAAAATCCTCTACCTTGGCGATCGCCAAGATGCTTCCTAAGTCTTCGCTCGCTTGATTTTCTCCATCTTGATTGTTGTTAGATGTGCTCTCTTCATCGGATGCACTGGAACTACCGGAAGAACTTGTGTCATCGGATGTACTGGAACTACCGGAAGAACTTGTCCCATCGGATGTACTGGAACTACCGGAAGAACTTGTCCCATCGGATGTACTGGAACTACCGGAAGAGCTTGTCCCATCGGATGTATTGGAACTACCGGAAGAACTTGTCCCATCGGATGTATTGGAACTACCGGAAGAGCTTGTCCCATCGGATGTACTGGAACTACCGGAAGAACTTGTATCATCTGATGCACTGGAACTACCGGAAGAACTTGTATCATCTGATGCACTGGAGCTACCGGAAGAACTTGTGTCATCGGATGCACTGGAGCTACCGGAAGAACTTGTGTCATCGGATGCACTGGAGCTACCGGAAGAACTTGTATCATCGGATGTACTAGAACTACCGGAAGAACTTGTCCCATCGGAACCAACGATTAGGTTACCGAGAATTTTTGCCAAGAGACTTTGCCCCCCCTGGTCTTCCTTTTTTCCATCACTGTTTGTCTTTTCCTTGTCAGGTAAATAGTAAATTAGTTGGAGGCTGAACGTCGTTGCATTTTCGTCAAACTTCTCTGAATTTATGTCAATATATTTTTCTAAATTATCTATGCTTTGTTGGTCATTCAATTGATATAATAACCCTGCCTTGATCTGTTCCAAATCTTCTTGGCTAATCTGTTGCCCAAAAGGTAATTCGTCACGAATTAATTTCCCTGAGATGGTAATCCCAAATTCTCCTAAGTTCTTTTCATAGATTTCAATTGTCGGTTGATAGAAAATAGCCTGACTTCCAGGTAGTTGCTCTACGGAATCGCCCAAAACACCCAGTATGGCACCATCAGCCAATGTTTCTAAATTGCCTACGACTGGTATCTCTAAAGATGGAGTAAGTCCTGTCATATCAAAGACAAAGGGCTTTGTGTAAGAGACTGCAAACCTAACTTCATTATTACGTTCTGGGTTTCTATAGAGCTCAAACTTAATATTATTTTTTTCTGCCTCTTCTAGTAGAGATGTAATTCCTTCCGCTTCATTAGCTAAGAAGCCTCTCACAAATTCAGGAATGGCTTCATATATCTCATTCAGAATATCATCATCGGTGATAGTGTAAGTGATTTGATCATCTAACACGCCAGGATAGGTGGCACAGACTTCTGGGGTAAAAGCAGAAACAAATTGTCCTTCACCTAAAGTAACTTCAAGATTCCAATCTCCACCTTGCAAGACATTTCCGGTTAAGGTTCGAGAAGCGGCAATATTGGCTTGAGTAATGTTGTGTAGCTTAGTGAGAAATTCTTCGCCAGCGTCTCCCGCAGCGACCTTACAACCGTAGAGTAAAATCTCTGAAACTGACCAAGATTGTAAGACGTTGGTGTAGCGTTTGAGGGTATCTAGGTTCAGTTGGGCATTTCCCAAATACAAACATCCCGGCGCACCATGAGAAATAATATGAATAGTAGTAACTTGACCTTGATATTGCCCTAAAGTCTCGCTAATTTGGACAACTCCATCTTGATCGGGTTGGAGAAGAACTACCTCTACCCCCTCAATAACCCCAGAAACTAACTGTTCTTGTGCCTCTAGGCTAGAATCCACAAATGCTATTGAGCGCAAATTATGTTGTGTATTTTTCATAGGTATTTACGGGGTAAGCTAACTCAAATCGAGGTGTTTTGACAAACACAATCTTAATGTTAATTTTTTTTATTACTTTTTTTATCCGTACCTTTACTGAGAAAACGTAAATAGTTTGTAAGTGAATGTGAATTAAATTCTAAATTCTCGATAAAATGGGTTGACATACCTGACTTTTCACGGTACATCCTCAGAGTAGAAGTTCCCGCAGGGTGATGAGTATTGCGCTTTTCAGTTGAGTGTAGACGCAAAGCGGCTTCTCGTAGAGTGGTACACAATAAAACCTCACCCCCTTCCCCTCTCCTACCCTACGGGAAGCCACTCCGTGTCTATAGCAAGGAGAGGGGTGGCTTTAGCCGGGGTGAGGTTAAGCCTGTATTACACCCAACTGAAAACTGCTGTATTGCGAATTGGTATTATAAACATAAGACTTCACGGGGTGACAATATAGCTAAAAATAGTCCCATCGCCAAACTCACGGTACAAACAAATCCATACTTTCCTGTGGATTGTACCTAGTGCTATTGGGGGATTTGGTAACTATCTAGTACCACTAATGATTGGTGCTAGGGATATGGCATTCCCAAAGCTAAATGCGATCGCCTTTTGGTTAAACCCTCCCGCAGGTGCCCTAGTATTGGCTAGTTTCTTGTTTGGTGGTTCCCAATCGGGTTGGACAGCTTATCCCCCTTTAAGCGTGGTAACGGCTAACACAGCCCAAACCATGTGGATTCTTGCCATTGTCTTAGTGGGAACATCTTCCATTTTGGGTTCCTTGAACTTTGTGGTTACCATTTGGAAGATGAAAGTTCCTAGCATGAAATGGGATCAACTCCCCTTATTTTGCTGGGCAATTATGGCAACCTCTTTGTTAGCATTGGTTTCCACACCAGTGTTAGCAGCAGGTTTGGTACTGTTGTTGTTTGACATTAACTTTGGTACTTCCTTCTTTAAGCCAGATGCAGGTGGTAACGTAGTTATCTATCAACACCTATTCTGGTTTTATTCCCACCCGGCAGTATATCTGATGATTCTGCCCATTTTCGGGATTATTTCCGAAGTTATACCAGTTCATGCCCGTAAACCCATTTTTGGTTATAAAGCGATCGCCTATTCCAGTTTGGCAATTTGTCTAGTGGGTTTATTCGTCTGGGTACACCACATGTTTACCAGCGGTACACCCGGTTGGATGCGGATGTTCTTCACCGTCTCTACCCTCATTGTTGCCGTACCCACGGGGGTAAAAGTATTTAGCTGGGTTGCTACCCTCTGGGGTGGAAAAATCCGTTATACCAGCGCTATGCTGTTTGCTGTCGGTTTGTTGATGATGTTCGTCTTGGGTGGTATTGGTGGTGTTACTTTAGGAAATGCCCCCTTTGACGTTCACGTCCACGACACCTATTATGTAGTCGCACACTTCCATTACGTCTTGTTTGGTGGTTCCGTATTTGGTATTTATGCGGGAATTTACCACTGGTTCCCCAAAATGACCGGACGGATGCTAAATGAAACCTTGGGTAAGATTCACTTTGTCCTCACCTTCATCGGTACCAATCTTACTTTCCTACCCATGCACGAATTGGGTTTACAAGGAATGCCTCGACGGGTGGCAATGTACGACCCCCAATTTACAGCTTTGAATGAACTTTGTACCATTGGTGCATACATTTTGGGTATATCAGTGCTTCCCTTCGTGCTGAATATCCTTTGGAGTTGGGTTGGTGGTGCAAAAGCTGGTGATAATCCTTGGGATGCTTTGAGTCTGGAATGGACAACTGCTTCCCCACCTATGGTTGAAAATTGGGAAGAATTACCCATTGTTACTCACGGTCCCTATGAGTATGGGATGAATGGACGCAGTCCTCATCCAGAAGATGCTGCGGTGACTAAAGTGGGAGTTTAACTAAAGAAACCGGGTTTATGCAAGAAAAATTAGGTTTGTTACTATCAACATTCACCAGAAACCCGGTTTCTAAAAACCCCATAACAAAAAGAAAAGAAGATTTTCAGGTATCAAGAATATGGTGACGACAACAACAGACGGTGGAGTTCATCACGAAGAACATCCAGATTTACGAGTGGTGGGATTGTTAACGTTTTTGGTTTCAGAATCGTTAATGTTTGGGGGATTTTTCGCGACTTATTTATTTTTTCGTGCCCAAAATTCTGTCTGGCCTCCGGAAGGTACTGAGGTAGAATTACTAGTACCTGCTATTAATACAGTAATTCTGGTTTCTAGCAGTTTTGTGATTCACCTTGGCGATAAGGCAATTAAAAATAATGATGTCAGGGGAATGCGCAAATGGTATATCAGAACTGCCATTATGGGGGCAATTTTCCTACTTGGTCAGGTGTATGAATACATGACCTTGGGATATGGTTTGACGACTAATGTTTTTGCCAATTGCTTTTATTTAATGACAGGTTTCCATGGTTTACACGTATTTGTAGGACTGTTATTAATTTTAGGAGTATTGTGGCGTTCTCGTCGTCCCGGTCACTATTCTGCTAGTAAACATATTGGTATTGAAATGGCAGAAATATACTGGCACTTTGTGGATATTATCTGGATTATTCTTTTCACCCTCATCTACATTCTCACCCTTTTTTAAAACACTGTAGGGGCGCAATGCTTGCGCCCAGTGCAATGTTTTTGCCGTAGGGGCGCAATGCTTGCGCCCAGTGCAATGTTTGTGCCGTAGGGGCGCAATGTTTGCGCCCAGAGTTACCAATTTTTAATTTTTAATTTTTAATTATTTTGGGAGATTTTTATGCAAATAGATACAGAAAATTTTTCTTGGTTTCAGGTGCCCGACGAAGTCAAAAAGTTATTGATACTAGCTGCATCAAACTGGGAAAACACCTCTGAATCTGAGAAATATATTAACTTGGCACTCACGAAAGCTGAAAATAATACAGATATTTTAGTAGCAGCTTATAGATACTTTTATTACAAAAATAATTATATAATGGCACTGAAAGCAGCCAGAACATTAATAGATAAAATTAAAGAAGCAGATAAGTTGCCTGGTGATTGGGAGCAATTAAAACCGATATTACTTAATCGGAAACAAGAACCCAGCATCAGACTATATTTGAATGCTTATGCAGCCTCTGGCTTAGTGTTGGCAAAGTTAGGACAATTAGACCAAGCCCAAGAAATATGTACTCAAATTAAGGAGATTGATGATACAAATGAGTTTCAAAGTGCAGGAATATTACTTGATATTTTGACAAAACCTAGTGACGAAGATGAAGACTGATAAAGCAAACAATCTTACTGTTGATACATAGGATAATTGGCAGATGATTATTTTTTATAGATTATGAAAGGAAGGGATTGGCTTGTAACAGGAGATGGAATATACGAAGCCTGTAAATCCGTAAAAGTATGGGATTTATTACGAGAAAATTATCGCTTTTATCGCTTCCTTACGGAAGTAGAAACTGCTCTCAATAATGTTGAAGATGAAACTGTTCGTCTTCCAGAATTGCGGATGTTAGTCAGGCGATTGATTGTGAATTCTTATTGGTTGCAAATTCAACATAAAGAACCTTGTCCCCAAACAGGAGTATCTGTTTTAATGCTTTATGAGGAATTAGGTTTTCCCTTTACAGTGCAAACAGTAACATTTGCACCAGGAGTTACATCACCAATTCACAATCACGGAACTTGGGGAGTCGTTGCTATCTTAAAAGGTCAGGAAAAAAATACTTTTTGGCAAAGACATCCTAATGCTCAATTTGAGGATAAAATTGAACGCACTGGTGAATTAACCCTATTTTCAGGAGATATTATTAGTTTTACTCCAGATGCTATTCATAGTGTAGAAGCCATAAGTAATGAACCAACTGTTACTTTTAATATTTATGGCGAAACTCGAATGCGGGAAAGATTTGAATTTGACCCAATTACACATAAAGCAAAAAATTTTTGAATTGGGAATTGGTAATTGGTAATTGGTAATTGGTAATCGAAAACACAATAATTATCCTATCAATTTTCGATAGAAATAATTAATTATTAAGGAGAGAATGTAATGGCGAGAGTAATTTTTTATGAAAAACCGGGCTGTAAAAATAATACTAAACAAAAAACTTTGTTAACAGCCTCAGGTCATGAAGTAGTTGCATTTAATCTACTAAAAGAACCTTGGACTGTTGAACGTTTGCGTTCCTTTTTTGGCAATCGTCCGACAAAGGAATGGTTTAACGCTGCAGCCCCTAGGGTAAAATCTGGAGAAGTAGTACCCGAAAAAGTCGATCCCCAAAAGGCTTTGGTGTTAATGCTTGAAGATCCCCTGTTAATTCGTCGTCCTTTGATAGAAGTGGGCGATCGCCGTGAGGTGGGTTTTGATGCTGAAAAAATTGATGCTTGGATTGGTTTAAAACCCAAAGATGCAACCCTGAAGGAAATCAGTGAAACCCTGATGAATCAAGATTTACAAACTTGTTCCCACAATCACGAACATAAACATGAACAAGGTAAATGTAATCACTAAGTATCAAAATTAAGACGGTTAGGGATGCTCATCCCACTCATACTGTATTAGATGTAAAATTAGGATGGGCAGGGATGCCCATCCCACTGTTAAGGATACTTATTCCTCCTCCCGTAAGGATAACGAGGTTTTCTTAATCTCCTCCTGTAGCCAATTTTCAAACAGAGAATTGAGTATTTTGTGACGCATTGACTCGTCTAATTGAGATGGAATCAATTTTTCTAACCGCAGAATCACCACCCATTCTCCCAACTTGGTTGGTGGCATTAATTTTCCCGGTTGTGCAGTGGCAAGTATTTTTGCTAACATCGGATTGGGTGTACCCAGTTCTACTGGACCAATTAGTCCTCCAGTTTGAGCTTCTGGTCCAAGGGAGTATTCTTTAGCACAATCGGCAAATGATTCTTCTCCTCCGTTGATGCGAAAAAACAGTTCTTGGGCAATCTCCATACTTTGAGTGCGAATTAGGGAATAAATCACCTTATCAAAGCGTAATTTATTACTTAAGAAATATGAATCAACTTGACTTCCAAAAGTTAATTGCTTAAATTTGTCTATTTTCAGTTCTGAGGTTGCTGATGCTTCTAACTGTTCTGGAGTCATGCCATATAGCTGTAAAAAGGCTGTATACTGTTCTGGAGAGTTCAGGTGGTTTTTCTGGTAAAACTGCTTAATTGCATTTTCCTTTTCTTGTGCTGTTAGTTCTATTTCCTTAATCGCATCATCTAGGATCAAGCGACGACATAACTGCGGTAGCATCTGATAACCTGCCAGCAGAGGAATAATTTCTGTGGAACTAATCCTACGACCAGCAATTTGTATTTCTTGAGACATAATATGTACGTGTATATATCGTTGTCAAATGGAACTCTCTGTATTTATGAACAGTATGAGATTTAGAAGATGGCATTATAGGTGGTAATCACTTCCTGTAAAATGAATAATTACTTACTAATTGCAAATATCACAACCTTGAGTTTACGCAAATTCCATTATTTTTTTATATATACAAGTAACTATAGCAACAAACAATACAGATGTAATTATGATTATGCCCATAAAAATACTGACATTATTATAATGTCAGTTGCCTATTCCCTATTCCCTGTTGCCTTTCCTAACCGGAGTGTGTATTTAGAAGCTAAAAGTGGTTCTTAATGCCCCAATTACCACATCGTCATTATCATTATTATGGTCTGGGGCTGTCAACCAGATGACTCCTGGGGTAATAGTGATATTGTCGGTGATTTTATACTCGTAAAAGGCTTCGATGTGAAATGAAGTATCTTCGTCGTCGTCAATTTGATTAATACTGGAATCTGTTACCTTTGGTTCCATACCGAATATAAATCCAGCTAAGTTGCCTTCTTTACCTAAGTCTGGAAAACCGAGAGTGACTGCCCAGTTCCAAATATCAACGTTTCCCCGGTCAATGACTCCATCTCTGGTAGATAAACTACGGGCATTAGTGTAGCCTACCCAACCACCCAATACAATGTTTTTACTCAGTTGAAATGAGGCTTGCACACCGTAGGAATTGCTAGAGGTGGGGACTGAGATTTCTTCGTCACTGTCTGTGAGATTTTGAACAGTTCTCCCCAGAAATGAACTGAGATTTGCCCGATTACTACCAGCACCCAATTCCTGATTGTAAGCATTGATATAGGTTAACCCAACGGTAAAGCGATCACTCGGTTTGATGGTTAACTGCGCTAGAGCACCATAAGGTCCGTTAAATAAACCGTTACCGTCGGACGCATCATTGGCTGAACTTGCCAAATATCCCAAACTCAACGACAATGTATCACCAAACTCTTGGGTAATTCCTAAACCAGCACCATCCATCTGAAAATAAATCGGGTTGCGGGTGCCAAAGGTAGACAATGCTCCAGATCCACCATCCCCATCAAATAGATTCACTGTATCTGTAAGGTCATCTGCCGCACCAGCATTAGCGATCGCCACTACCCTTGTCTTAGGGGTAAGGGGAAATTCGTAAAACAGGGCATCAATGACTGCACTTGTATCACCATCCTCACCAGCAAAGAACAAACTACCCTCTGGGGTGCCAATGTCTGGACTGAGAATATTGTTAGCCTGAATTCTGGTGAATAGAGTATCTTTACCAGTGAAGCTAGTGACAAATTCTAATCGTGCCCTTGCCCCAAAAGTGGTATTTTTATCTGTAATCTCTTCGCCATTGACGCTATCTCCTCCCAAGACATCGGTAACTGCCGCTACTACTTCTCCTTGTAATTTAGTTGTGGTAGAAAATTGATTGGCTTCTAACTCGGCAGTGCGTGCTTCTAGGGTATCCACACGACCCCGTAGTGTTGCCAATTCTGCTGCAAATTCCTCCTGTAACCTTTGCAGAGTAGCTAAATCTTCCCTGGTAACCAAATCTACGGTAGCGGTTGCAATTAACTCGTTAACCCGTTCTAAACAAGCATTTAAACCAGCTGCAAACTCATAGCGCGTCATTGCCCGATTCCCACGATAGGTGCCGTTAGGATATCCGGCAATACAACCATAGCGTTCTACTAAGGATTGCAAAGCTTGGAATGCCCAATCTGTAGGCTGTACGTCCGATAGTTGCGATACGGAAGTGACTTGTTCTAAATTCTGTTCTTGGTTGAGATTTGCAACTTTTGTCTGTGCAAATACCGTCCCCCCAAAAAATAACATTGCCCCCAAAACCGTTGGACTAGCTAATAGCGATCGCCATACAGTTTTCATTGTTTCCCTCACACTTGATAGGTTGCACCTCTGTTTCATTCCGATAACAGTAGATTTATTAATAAATTTTCTCAATTTTTACTATATAGGTAATACCCAGGTAAAAAGCAAGTATATTTCCCACAAATCTATTTTTCATAATTAGGACTTACGCAAAGAAACCGGGTTTCTACGATAAATCGTTGGTTTGAGTAATAGATATTTACGAAAAAACCCGGTTTCTGGCTTCAGGTGCGTAAGTCCTGATAATATTTAAGTTCTTTTTAAGAATATTGGTATTGACTACTTATTAAAAATAATTATTAATTGTTTTGATTGTTACAGATGAACTCGGAATTATAAAAATAAATGAGAATGAGACTTATTCTTATAATATGAGGTAAAATAATTGTCATTGTCAAGAAAAATGTTGACTAAAACAGAGCCAAAATCCTTTTGCGGGAGAGAAAACTGTGCTAAGAACTTACAAAGCGCATCACAATAGCATTTTATCCTTATTTACTCTGGTATTTATGGTATTGCTTGCTGGTTGTAACCAATCGAGTAAGAACCAAGAAGCGACATTAGTGCAAGATGCTGCATCGACTAGGTCACCACAGTCAGAGAAAATCCAGATAGTGACAACATTTTTACCCATGTATTGGTTTACAAAAGCAGTTGTGGGGGATGCAGCAAATGTGGAGATTTTAGTACCACCTGGTACGGAAGTGCATGAGTATCAGGCGACACCAGACAATGTAAAGACTCTAGCAACTGCAAATGTGCTAGTGAAAAACGGCTTGGGTTTAGAGGAATTTTTGGCAGATACGATAAAAAACGCCGAGAATTCCCAATTAAAAGAAATTGATGCTAGTAAAGGTATTCAAGCTTTACAAGAGACTTCACCTGTGGAAAAAATAGATACAGAACATGCCCATGAACATAACCACGAACATAGTTCTGGGAATCCTCATGTTTGGTTAGATCCAGTTTTGGTTAAACAACAAGTAAATAATATTCGAGATGGTATAATTGCAGCCGACCCCAAAAATAAAGGGATTTATCAAGCAAATGCCGCAGTTTATATTAAGAAACTAGATGATTTACACAATGAATTTCAACAGACTTTACAAAATTATCCCAACTGTACTTTTATCACTTTTCATAATGCTTATCCATATATAGCCAAACGCTATCAAATCAAACAAGTAGCAGTGGTAGAAATTCCCGAAGACCAGTTGACTCCACAAGATATACAAAGGACTATTGATGCAGTTAAAAAGTATAAAGTTAAAACTTTATTTGGCGAACCAGGAGTAAATAATAAATTGTTAAAAACCCTATCTCAAGATTTAGATTTAACTTTACATCCCTTATTTTCCCTAGAAACTGGGGAAAGCAATCCCAATTATTATTTCCAAGCCATGAGAGATAATTTACAAAGTTTAGAGTCAGCTTGCAAATAAAGGTTAACTTACATCTTGCACCTAGTGGTTTGTCCCATTAATTCTGAGGGGTTTCCATCACACCCACCTGGGACTATAAGTCCCAGTCTAATAGTCAAAGTCATATAAATATGACTATAAAACTAGCCATC
>JAAUYH010113664.1_pt1 | contig 24275 bp, 24 predicted proteins | sample 7278061 | NCBI WGS metagenome assembly JAAUYH01 (sample SAMN14350203, study PRJNA611818) | marine sediment metagenome | isolation source: surface marine sediment (0.6m) | place: French Polynesia: Moorea | collected 2018-08 | reverse complement strand
TAAGGGTAATCCTGTTTCATCAGCAGCCTGTTCCCTTACATCTTGGTAACATTCGTCGAAAACTTCGGTCATATATCGTTTCAAGCTAGGGCTGGCTTTGAAATCATCTCTCAATCTCCGTCGATGCTCTCTAATACTAGATTTCCAACTATTAGTTCTTTTCTCTGGCTGATATTTGTATTTGAGCAAGTGTAGCAGCACGATAATTAAATTACTTTTTACCGCCCGTTTTTCACTTCTGCCAATATCTTCGATTTCTTCAATTAAGTTGGCTGCATCTACCTCGTCAAATTTACCTTCGGAGATTAGCTGGGCAGTATGTGATAACCAAAGATAATAATCTCGGTCATAGAGGTCTGTGGTATTGGTAGTTGATGACAATTGAGTAGTCATATTGATACTCTCATGATTTGTATCTTTAATGGTACAACAATGTTGAAGAGCGATCGCACCATATCTAATTAATTGAGCCAGGGTAAAGGAATTAACTCGAATTCAACCCAAATAATGAAAAAATTCCTCAACCATGCTGCCCTAGTTATTGGCTTAGTTCTAAGGTGTTCTCTAAGAAAGAAATTACCAACTAATGTCCAAAAATCACCTAACAACTAAAAGCTTTTCTGTGTCAGAGTGCATATTTAATTCAGGTCTGTCATATTCAAAATTTAGATTGACGATGAATTAAATAAATTTTGGAGTAAACCGAAAATGAAGAACTTTGATGCCTTGCTCACTGCTGCCGTACTTTATGTCGTATTCTGTTTGTCTATTGATTCCAAGTTTGCTGCTGAGTTCAGACAGTACCTAATCGAAGGCTAGAACTGGGAAAACCATGAATCTAGCAAAAACAACAACTTTAATCTTATCTTTAAGGTCATATATATCGTAGTACGTTAATTGGTTAGGACAAAAAGTTAACTGCTCGTAAGTAATAAGTAATAAGTAACAAGTAATAAATGTCCTAAAAAAGATTGCGTATTGCTGATTTTTTAATTTATATGACCTTAGGGATATTAATTTATCAATTTATTAATTAATCGTATTAGAGTAATTATAATGAATCTTAGTTTGACAGCTAATATTTTAGGTATTTTATCTTTGATAGCTTCTCTAATTGCTATCTCTCCTACTTTAATTAACTTATTTAAGTTTGACTGGAAAAAGAAAAATAAAAGAGCAATTTGGCAAATAGCTCGTATTGGCTTAATGGCTACTATTTGTTTGGGACTAATCCACGGTTTATTGATGACTCAGCAAGAAGAAGCAATTAACTTTTACAAGATGAAAACCTATTGGGTGTATGCGGGAGGGTTATTTGCTTTTAATTTATTTGCTTTTTGGGCATTTATGTTTGCTGAGTTGAAATCAGATACGAAACAACTCAACTATCTCACTTATGGTGCATTATTTCTCTTAGCTTGCCATGTAGGACAACAGATCATACCTATTTTTTAACGGGCTTCGCCCTTGAAGGCAGAGGGCAGGAGGCAGAAGGCAGAAGGTTTAAGCCCCCTTTACTAAATAACTGACGTTACGCAAAACAATGAGAAATCAGTAGTTTGAATCAGATATGGAAATAGATCGATCAACCCTTTAACCCTTAACCTTTAACCCTTTCCCAATCTCAACAGATCTATTAGTGCGTAACATCAGTTAAATAATCATTAAGCAACTGGCAAGCAAAAGCGAAAGGTACTACCTTTTCCTAGTTCGCTAGACACCTCAATTTTTCCACCTTGTAATTCAACCAGACGACGGGCGATCGCTAAACCAATCCCTGTTCCTCCTGAATGACTAGAGCGGGAGGGATCGGCGCGCCAAAAACGCTCAAACAGGAAGGGTAAATCTGATTCAGCAATACCAACTCCCGTATCGATTACAGAGATCCATACCTGTTGATTTATTTTGGTTGCTTCGACAGTAATGGAACCTGTTTCCGTGTAGCGAATGGCATTACCTAAGAGGTTAACTAGAATTTGTTCAGTGCGATCGCGATCTGCTAAGACAGCAGGAAGATCCTGGGGACATTTCAATTCTAAGCGAGGGCCATCTTCTAACAATTGATCGGCAAAACGTCCTACCAAAGAAGCCAACAAAGGATACAAACTGAGTGGTTGAGGATCAATGGAGAGATAACCTGCCTCTGCCTTAGAAAGTTCTTGTAAATCGTGAATTAATCGTTCTAAACGTCTAGTTTCGCGAACCAAGCGCAAATATAGTTCGGGAGTCCCCTCAATTCTCCCCTCGGCAAGTTCTTCTAAATATCCTCGCATCACTGTTAAGGGAGTACGTAGTTCATGAGTTAGATCACTAATTAGTTCTCTCCGTCTTTGTTCTACATCACCGATACTGCTTGCCATCGAGTTAAAACTAAGTCTCAATTGATTTAATTCAGGGATGTCGCTTTCAGGAACTCTCTCCGCCAAGTCTCCTGCGGCAAATTTCTGAGTGATCTGCTTCATTTGCTTAACAGGTTGAGTAATACGCCTAGAAGAAAGATAGCTAACCCCTGCTGCTACGCTGGCACCAACGGCGATCGAAAGAATTGCACTGCGATTCCAAGCATTTTGAAATCCTTCCACCAAATAAGTTCGGGCGGAGCGAACTGTAAAAATACCTCTTTTTTCTAATTGTTCTAAACGCAGGACAAACATCCTGGGAGAAGAAACTTTTGCAATAATCACAAAGCTGCCTAAGCCCACCATCATTACCAATAGATGGGAGATAAATAAACGCGCTCCTAAACTAAATTTGGACATTTTTTTATTGATTTATAGTTAAACAGCTAAGAATGTATTATCAATAAGTATAGTAAATACACGGAAAATAACTACACCTAAAAAGATAAAAAATAGAGATTAATACGGGTATTGTATTCTTGTCTTCCTCTTACAATCAAGAACATATAATTTTAGATCAATCTTAGATTAAATAATAAATGACTTTAGCTGAAACAGAACTAGTCAAAAGCTTGGAAGATCTAAACCCCAAAGCCACTCATAATTTAAAGCAAAAGTATCCTCAAAGGCATAATCACTATAGTCTCAAAAATTTCTTTTCTTTTCAGAACAATACCGGGACTATTTCTGATTGGAATGAGTCGCGTAATATTTTGGTCAGCGAAAACTTTATTATTGGTCTAATTGCTGGGCTAGAAGAAGAAGTTGGTGATGCCTCTGGGGTAGTTATGTACAACATTGGGCAGGAATGGGGTAAACAAGATGCTCAGTTTTTCCGTAGTTGGTTTTTGAAAGAATACGGCTATCAAGATTTTAGCCAGCTTAACTTAATGTATGTTCTTGAAGCCTGGTGGTGGCCTTTTATTACCCAAGGCTGGGGTAACTGGGAAGTAGACATGAGTGAGCAGAAAAATGGCTTTATGTTTATCAATATTTTTGACTCTGCTGTTGCCCGAACTTTAGGGGATGTAGGTAAGCCTGTCTGTCATATTTATGCAGGTTTATTTGCTGGTTTCTTTACCAGTCTAATTAAAAAAGAGCTTGGTTGTGTTGAAATTCAGTGCTATGCCATGGGAGAAACTTTTTGTAAGTTCTTACTAGGTAAAAAAGATCGGATTGATGCGGCTTCTTTTTGGCATAACGAAGGAGCAACTGCGAGAGATATTGAAAAAAGATTGCACAACGGAGAATATCTTAAGTGAGTATGGACGCTGCTTGGAAATGCTTATCTGTTGAAGATTTTATTAGTAAATGTAATTGGAAAAATTTAGTACCCCAACTACCAAATAATTCAACAGCAGTCAAACCTCAAAATTTACTATTATCTTGGCAATGTTTAACAAGTCAAGATTTCTTTAGTTTGAATAATTGGTCAGGTCAGGTAATCTACTCTGATAATTTGCAACAGGCAGATTTTGTTGAACAAGCAGTTGTTTTTGACTTAACTTTTAATGTGGAGCAATTTTGGCAGTGTTTTAATTGGTCAGGAGAGTTTAATCTTACTGACAAAATAGAACCTGACAAAATAATTGAAGATACTGAAGAAATTATTGCTGCTGCGGAAGAATTTACGTTAAATGATCTATCCCAACTATTTTAGAAAAACTTATGATTACTGATTTAGACTCTCTTCTATACCAGGCTGAAGCTGAATATTTAGAGCAGGAAGATTTAGATCGCTTTAAAAGTCAAATTTCTTCTTTGGAAAAACGATTACAAATCTATGAAATTATAAGTTCCCAAGAAACAGATGTTTTTCAGTATATAGCGACTCGCCTTTTTAATAACTTTCCTGATGAGCCGGAGGCAAAAATTAAGCGAGCTTTAAAGCATTGGTTGATGGTGATGCGCTATTGCGGGATGTCAATGTTGTTTGCTAATCCAATGTATTTACAACAGAGAATTTTAGAGTGGCTTCCTGAACAAATTACGGTTCATCAACTGCAAGAGATCGAACAAAGTTTATTTTCTTTGCTGGCAAAACGTCTCCAAAAAATTTTAAGCCCTGAGCAATTTTCCCTCTTACAGCCATATTTAGAGCAAGCTCAAGCTGCTTTATTGAAATAACCAACTAGAATTACAAATAACATACAAACTTATTACTGATTATCTCAATCCCCCTCGACGGGACTTAAATCTATGATTGACATTGCCGATTTAATTACCGAGTCTGCTTTACCAGGTAACTACTTTGCTCCTGATGTTTATGTTCAAGGAGATTTTGAATCTGGTTTAATCGAGAATCGTCAGGGTAAGCGTTTACTAGCATTACCAGACACCTTGTTAAAAGGTCTTTACAGTGGCTTGACCTCAGAACTTGGTTCCGCAGCAGGGATTGTTCTATATAACTGCGGTAGCAAATGGGGCAAAAACTTTTTTTGGCGGTTTTGTGAAGAAGTAGAAAACTACTATCAAAAACCAGTTGCGTCCATGGAAATGCTTGAATTGGTACAGTGTCTCAAGCAATGTTGGAAAGCCCATGGCTGGGGTATAATCGAGCCAAACTTTGACTACTATCAACAAGGATTTTTGGTAATTAAAGTCCAACAGTCTGCCTTTGCCAACACAACTGAATCCCCTGAAAAGCCCAGTTGTTACATCGAAGCTGGTTTATTGAGCGCTTTCTTCTCGGAGCTATCAGGAACTAATTTACATTGTATTCAAACTGCCTGTGAATCTCTGGGAGCAAGTTCTAATATGTTCATTTTGGGTCTAGCAAAAAGGTTGAAGCCAGCAGCAGCAATGTTAGATCAGGGAAAATCTCACACTGCTATTATGCAGAGTCTTAGTGAGGGCAATTGAAGCAATTGAAACAATTAAACATCGAACCAATAATTTTTTTGACATTTTTTTAGATTTAAGGACATCTTATTGTGGCTAAAACCGTTCGTCTCAATCCTCTCGGCACTAATACAGCGATCGCAACCAATACGAATCTACTATCTGTATTGCTGGAAAATCAGGTAGAAGTTACTCGCGAATGTGGCGGAAGAGGAATGTGCGCCACCTGTCATGTATACGTGACTGAAGGAGAAGATAGCATTTCACCGATGACTCGCAGAGAGCAGCGTACTTTGGGGGTGATTACCAGTTGCCGTATGGACTCTCGTTTAGCTTGCCAGGCGAAAGTAATTGGGGAAGGGGTAGTGGTGGAGCTACCTGCTGGTATGTATATCAGTAGTAATGATGATGTTGAGGACTTGATTGGTCGCCGAGCGCAAGAGGATATTTTGCATCCTTTATCTGGTCAGGTGTTAGTGGAAGAAGGAAAGTTGATTACTCGGTCAATGATTAGTCAACTTCAAGCAACCCAAGCTCAAGTTAGTGAATTTTTAAGGAACAGTGAGACTGTATAAGCCATGTTAAAACAGCTAGAAAGTTTAAGTTTGACCGCAGAAGGTCGTTATGCAACGGCTAAGGAATTACAGTTTTTACGAGATTTCCTGCCTACCGTTGATTTACGTATCAATGCTTATCGCAAAATTCGTGATGTAGAAGATGAGATTATCGAGCAGCTACATAATAGAATGCGCGAAATAAACCCCAAAATATTTAAAACTAAATCTGGCGACGTAAGTAGTATATGTCAAAGAGACATCAAAATAATCTTGCGGAATTCGCTCACAGCAATGCTAATTAACGATTTAGATCGCTTGCGAGAAGATCTGCTCCTGTGGCAAAAAACCATTACTAAAGCTTTCAAATTTAAACATATTGCTACTTTAACTCACATAATTATGCCAAAAATTATTGAGCAGTTTTTGACTCCTGAAGAGTTTGACTTAGTTAAACCAGTTTTGCAGTTAAATCAGGCAATATTAGCTGAATAGCGACTAAATAACTGTATTGCTTGGTGTTACTTAATTTTACTTAAACAAACATGAAAGATTCATCTACTTCCAACAAGTCCCATTGGTTAGATATTGCCGAAATAGCTGCTGTTGCTGGCTCTGTAGGTGGTTCAATCGCTGGTGTGTTTTTTAAGCAATTTTTATGGGCAACAATTCCCCTTTCTGCATCCGCAGCATTGGCGATCCTCAATCATCAACGCTTAAAGAGCCTGATTACAGAAGAGCAAAAAGCGATCGCCATCTTGATTGAGCAGAACCAAGCTCAGGTGAATGATTTTAAAATCGAATATGCTCAGAACTATCAAGCAAGCAAAACTAAGATTGCTGAATTAGAAGAGGAGTTAGGGCAGGTCAGAAATTTGGCGACAGTGGAATTAGCGCGGTTACAGCAAGAACAGAAAGCCGATTTTAAATCCACTTCTCAAGAGTTAGAGATTCTCCAGAATTCTGTTGCTAAGTTAGATAGTTTGAGTCAAAAGTTAGAGCAAGACCTACATACTATTGACCATAAGCAACAAGAAACTAGTAAGGTGGTCAGAGAATTAAAAGCGATCGATATTTTTACGCAAAATATCCAAGCCGAAATCAATACGATTCAATCTTATTTTGAAAGGGGCTTTGCCTATCAACGTTTGGGAAATAAGCATCGGGCGATTGGTGATTACAGCCGAACTCTGGAACTTGATAGTAGTCATGCCCAGGCGCATCATAATCGTGGTGTGCTGTATGCAGAAATGGGTCTGGAGCAAAAAGCAGTGATTGATTTACGTCGTGCGTCACAATTGTATTTTGACCAAGGTAATCTAGATAAATATCGAGAAACTAGAGACCTCGTCCAAAAAATCTACCAAAATCGGAATGTTGAGCCAGTAGATAGTAATAATGAGGTAGCAGATAATAATCAAGATCCTGAATCAGTGATTGTCGGTAATCTTTTCGGTTAAGTGGTTAAGTAATCTCAATGACAAGGACTTAGTATAACCAGAAACTTGAAACTTAGTGAGACAAAAATCTAATTATAAATCTAATTATAAAATTTTAGGCTTGGTTGGTCGGGGACAATTTGGTAAAGTTTTTGTCGCTATCGATCGCCATAGTGGTATTTTAGTCGCTTTAAAAGAATTAAACCTCAAGCAATTATCCACCAGCAGTTTTTTGCGAGAATTCAATTTCTTGGTCACTTTGGATCACTTTAATCTGGTTTCCTGTAGAGCTTTAGAACATCGACATAACAATCGCTACATTGTGATGGATTACTGTGAAGGAGGGACTCTACGGCATCTCTTAGATTATTCGCCTCAACTAACTCTGAAGCAAAGTTTGAAACTGATCATTGATCTTCTTTCTGGTCTAAAATTTGCCCATGATCAAGGTGTAATTCACCGTGATATTAAGCCAGAAAATATCTTACTCAAAGTTAGCGATCGCTTTTGGACGGCACATATTTCTGATTTTGGTATTGCGAAACTACATCAAGAAACTATTGCTCAAGGGGCGATGGGGGATACTGGTTCCCCTGCCTATATGGCACCAGAACAGTTTTATGGAAAATATTCCTATAGTTGCGATCTTTATGCTGTAGGGATAATTTTGTACGAGTTGGTGGTGGGAAAACGCCCTTTTTCGGGGATGCCCAAAGAATTACTGGCGGCGCACTTAAATCAGCCAGTGAAGATTCCCCAGAATATGCCCTTTGTATTACGTTCAGCGATCGCTAAAGCACTACAAAAAATGCCTCAGCGGCGTTTCCAAAATGCGGCAGAGATGCTGAAATCCCTTCAGTTGATTCAAACTATTCTAGAGACAGATCATTACACTCAGATACCCACCAGGACTACATTAGATAGCAAAAGTCTAACTCCTAGTTGCGAGTCCCTCCTAGCTCATAAAATCACCCACCTGGCGATCGCGTCAGAACAAGTATATCTGGGACATGGCACTCGCTTTGAGCTTCGCTGTTATCGAGATTCTAGTCTAGAAGGAGCAATAGTCAATCAATGGTCAATGACTTTAGATAAGCCCATCCGCAACCTCCAGCTTAATTCTCAGGGATGTATGATCAGCACTTTGTCTTCGATCTACTATTTACCTCAAGATACTACCACCCCAGAGTTTCACTTTTTTGTGAGCACATTGCTGCCAGTTGCTTCTTTTCCCACTAACAATTTAGTTTGCACAATTGATTCTCTGGGCTATTGGCTAGCAGCTTCCTATTTACCCACCAAATCAAAAACCCCCATTTTAGAAATTTTCAAATCCCCTAACTGCCAGCTATGGCGATCGCAAATAAACCGCCAACTATGGAAAACTCTAATTGCTTTGGATCGCCGTCGTGGTCTAGGAATGTACCAGAATGGCGAGGGGAATAGCGAATTTCATTTATTCAATCGTCGGGGCAACTGGCTGGCTAATTTTACCCTTAAAACTCAGTTAGATTTAATTAGTTATAATCCACTGTTTTTAAATCAAATTTTAGCCACTGAGGTAAACAATTCTGGTGCAGCTATCTTAATCAGTTTCGAGAAGTTTAAGACCAAGCGTATCGATCTCCACATTACTCCTCACTTAGTAGTTTCCTGTCCCCAAGGCTATCTTTTCAGCGATCGCCAGGGAAGAATTGCTCTAGTTGAGGGCAATAGTCATCAGGTTATTCACTATCAAATACCATTACCATCAGAATCATATGTTACAGCGATCGCTTTCTCGGAGACACAATTGCTGGTAGCTTCTGCCTCTGTTGCTCAATCTTATTTACAAAGATTTGAGGTTAATTGTAATAAGTAACGAGTAACAAGTAACAAGTAATGAGTAACAAGTAAGGCGAAAAAGTGAAGAGCTAAGGGCTAAATTTGAGCTTTTCTGATACAGCTTCAATCATGGTTAAAAAATCAGATTCACTATGTATTTTAATAGTTAAAGCATTAATATCTCGGAGAATATTCGTTAACTGGGGTAAACTATTACGTATTTCGGTATATAAATTAATATCTTCGGTAAATCCTTGTAAATTGGCAGCAGAAACACTTTTCATTTCTGCATCTAATTCCTTGACTTCTTGTTCCCAATACTGCACATATTTAATGCGGTCTTTTGGTTTATAAATTTTGGCATCAGGTAAAACAATGGGAAAAATGCGATCGCTAAATTCACCATCTTTAAATATCTGTAATAACTCAAACATACAATTTTCCGATTCTAAGTATGCTTTACTAATCACTACAATTACACACTTGCCACGACCAATATTTTCCATAAAAGCTTTGAACTGACCTTTATATCTCACGTCTCTAATATCTCTGACAATTGTAATTCCTTTAGCTTGAAAAGCAGCATCTAATTTATCAGTAATTTTCTTACTTTCCTCTGAGCAAGAATAGGAAATAAATACTTCGTTGCTCATTTTTTTTTCTGACATTTTTACGCTTTCCCCCGAATAGCTTTCTGATCTCTTGTCACTGTTTCTTGAACGCCGATCTTTCTCTGAAGAAATACCATTTAGTAACTGTTTAACATTGATTTCTTTAGTAAGACCAGTAGGAATTATTGTCTTAATATTTTTATTTTCTAAATCTACTAACCACTTATAATTTATTGGGGGGATATTTGGATAATCTAATAAAGGTACTCTTTCTGTTGGGATAATACCAGGAATAGTTGAATGAATGGAGTCAAATTGGGAGCGAATAGCTGCTAATAAATCACGTCTTGTATTCCATTCTCCATTAATGCGAATAAAAATTTTTTTGTCTTCCCTGTCGGCTTTAACTAATGCTGTATTCCCTTCATTTGCTAAGACTACTCCACTACGCCAATATGTTTTTTTGTGAATCCAATGATTCATGCGGACAATGAAGCGAGAAATAATGCTACCTGGTAAAACTGGGTAATGATATTCAAAAGCCAAAGTGTCATCCCATTTTCCTGTATAAGGTTCTTCTTTAGGAACAATATCGGACATGAGAAACTTTTTATTTGTCTCGATATCAAAACAAAGCTCAAACTTCCGCATCATGTCGATAATAAATAGATGCTTACTTGTCGGGTATCTATCACGTTTTAAGATTTGTTGCAGCATCTTCAATTCAAGAATACCTTTATGCTCCACAATTAATTGATGGTCATTGAGGATTTTATAAACGCCATTCGTTACCCATTCAGGATTTAGTACATGAGTATCTTTTAACCTAAGATCATCCTGAAAATTTAAAACAACTCCTAGATCATTTAAGAGTTTGATTAAAATACGCTGATTATCTTCCTGATTAATCTCTTCTGATTTACAGATAGATTCGTATCGTTCATAGGGAATATAGTCTTGCTCCAATCTTTCTAATTTTTGCTTGACATTAAACCAAGGTAAGGGCAACTGATCGTCAATATGTTCTAATTGAATAATTTCCTGGGTAACTTTGGCTTTCAAGTCGGCAATTCCTGTTTCTTCTTGACAGGATATTTCATAGAAACCTCTAATTTGCGGATATTTTCTTTGCAAGCCCCGTTGATCGATATCCAAAGGATGTTGGTCTGCTTTATTTCCCACAATGATTACTGGCGAATCTTTGCCAAAGCTTTGAATAATTTTGAGCCAATATTCAATACGGTTTTCTTCTTCTCCTAATGTCGTATCCACCACCAATAGATATAGACTGCGTTTAGTGAGAAAAAATTGGTGGGTAGAGTGCATAATTTCTTGTCCACCAAAATCCCAAACATTAATTTGATACTGACATTGGTTAATTTCTATTTTCCAGGTTTCAATATCAATGCCATCAGTTTTATTGCGACGAGGATCGTATTTATTTCTAATTAAACGTTCTCGAACACAGGTTTTTCCTACATTACCTTGTCCTACCAATAACATCTTTGCTTCGTGTAGCGGTCTTAATTGATTACTTTGCAGAGATAAATAATAATTTATGATGGAGGAAGGCTCATGATACTTGTCAATTACTTCTGGAGGAATTGGAAGAGAATTATCATTGAGATAAAGTTTAGTGAAGTTGCTGAGTTGTCCGATTTCTGGAGGCAAACTATTCAGGGAATTACTGTTTAGGTAAAGACTTTTCAGATTTCTTAGTTGTCCGATTTCTGGAGGCAAACTGTTCAGAGAATTACTATTTAGGTAAAGACTTTCAAGATTTCTTAGTTGTCCGATTTCTGGAGGCAAACTGTTCAGGGAATTACTGTTTAGGTAAAGACTTTCAAGATTTCTTAGTTGTCCGATTTCTGGAGGCAAACTGTTCAGGAAATTACTGTTTAGGTAAAGTATTTTGAGGTTAGTTAGTTGTCCGATTTCTGGAGGCAGACTTCTCAGCAAATTCTTTCCGACGAAAAGAGCTTGAAGGTTATTTAGTTGTCCGATTTCCGCGGGAAGGCTACTCAGCGAATTTCTATTGAGATACAGTACAGTAAGATTCTCTAATTGTCTGATTTCTGAGGGTAATTTGGTCAATTTAATGCCAGCAAGATCTAGTTCCCCTAAGCGATCATTGGCTGCTTGTTTAATAATTTGTAGGGCTTCATTATAAGGTGTGTTGATATTATCTATCTTCTGTGCAGTTAAATCTGCTGTTATCGAATCATCAAAATTAGATAGCACTCCATACCGATAATTAACAATTTCCTCTGGCTTAAGATCTAAAACGCCACAAATCAAACTAACTGCATGTTTATGAATGCCGTATTGGTGATTGCCCCACTCAGGATTGAATAACCGCTTCACCTGATCTAGAGTTACGTTGGCTGCATCTTTTATCTGCTCGTACGTATACTTTTTGATACGTTTAGCTTCTTTGAGTTTTTTAACTCCTTCTGCTGTTGCCAGATAACCGCCCCTTCTTTTCTCTGTATTCATCATGTTTACAGCCAGTTTTTTATACTTTAGCGGATACAGGGCGAATAAATGCGTCAAGGTATTTGAGATAATTGCTTGAGGTTTTTTGAGTGGGTTAAGAAGTGTCCACAGATAAACACAGATAAACGCAGATGGTTGATTGGCTTATCGACTAGTTTATGGTTTTTGATGGATATGGATGATGATTGATTTTATATTGGAAACTTGTTGCACTGCTTTGAAAATCAGCAAAAATATGGTGAATTGGTGCAAATTGATGATTATCTGTACTCGTACTTTTGCGCGTCTAGATTCTGACTATCAGGCTTGTTATTTGTTAGATATACCAATCAAAACAAGGCAAACCGATGAAAACTGTTATTCAACAAAAGCAACCTAAAATAGATGAAAAGCTATGGATCAATCCCCATCTACAAAAAGCAATTATTTTAATAACCACTACGGGAATTAGTTGGCTAGATTTAAAGTTCGGAATTGCTATTTTGCTAATTAGACTGCTACTAATCTTTGGTGAATGGAGAAATCAGGACAAAGTTAGTTAATAACACTCAAGTTTATGTGAGTGGGTTAAGAAGTGTCCACAGATAAACACAGATAAACACAGATGGTTGATTGGTTTATCGACTAGTTTTTAGTTTTTGATGGATGATGATTAATTGAATATGTGAAGCTTGTCGCAATACTGTAATTTTAGGGTGTTAAGGCGATCGCATTTTTCCTAGAAAGCGATCGTAATTTTGACTGATTTGCACATCGGCAAACAACTCAAAACTGGCTAAGATTATGTTATTAACGTGAGTCAATAGGCAAAATGAAGGTGAATCAGAAGTGTCCACAGATGAACACGGATAAACACAGATGGTTGATTGGCTTACTAACTAGTAGACTTGGGAGCAAATAAAGATATTAAATCAGGAGTTAACATTTCGTGGCATCACCAACTCGTTTACTCATTGCGGCAAGTGGTACGGGAGGGCATCTGTTTCCGGCGATCGCTCTAGCCCAGCAGTTACCAGATTACGAAATTGAATGGTTGGGTACTGCCAAGCGGATGGAAACTAGTTTGGTACCAGATGAATATCCCCTTAATATTATTGCTGTGGAAGGGTTTCAGCAGAAATTTAGTCTCAAAACTCTGAAGATTATTTCAGGCTTTATGGCTTCAGTCTGGCAAACTCAAAAGTTAATTAAGGAACATCGAATCGATGTCGTGTTTACTACAGGGGGTTATATAGCTGCCCCAGCGATTTTGGCTGCTAGGTGGCAAAAAATACCTGCCATAATTCACGAGTCTAATTATATTCCTGGGAAAGTTACTAAGTTTTTAAGTCGTTGGTGCGATGCGGTAGCTTTAGGATTTGCGGGGACGAGTAAATATTTGCCTCAAACAGAGACAGTCCATGTTGGTACTCCAGTGCGATCGCAATTTCTGACACCCCAGTCTTTAGATCTGGATCTTCCTGATGATTCGGTGATGATTCTGGTTGTCGGGGGTTCACAGGGGGCTGTATCGGTTAATAAACTGGTACGAGAGGCGGCAACAGCTTGGTTTGATCTCGGCGCTTATGTGGTTCATCTGACGGGAAACAATGACCCTGATGCCGATAGCCTAAAACATCCTAACTATATCTCTTTGCCTTTTTCAGACAACATGGCAGGGCTGTTACAAAGAGCGGATCTAGCTATTAGTCGAGCGGGGGCGGGAACAATTACTGAACTGGCTTTTACTGGTACTCCTGCGGTGTTAATTCCCTATCCTTATGCAGCAGAAGATCATCAGACTTATAATGCCCAGGAATATAAACATGCAGGGGCAGGAGTTGTCTATCAGCAGTCTGAACTAACGGCAGAGATTTTACAACAGCAAGTGGCTCAATGGTTGCGATCGCCTGAACAATTACAGGGTATGGTAGAAAAAGCTCAGGCTTTAGCTGTAACTGATAGTGCGGCAAGATTGGCTGAGTTAGTACGTAGCTTCGCAGACAGTAGGTAATTAGTAGGTAGTAGGGTGGGTGAGTGAAATTTACTGTGGTAAGAAATAGGGAGATTGGGAGATATGGAGATAGGGAGATAGGGAGATAGGGAAGTAGGGAGATCATTATTCCCCAAGTCCCCAAGTCCCCAAATCCCCACACTTTATTTTTGCTCACCAGTAGTGGGTAGTGGGTAGTGGGTCGTTAATTTATCCTTAGATTTGAGTTGCAATCGGCAGTGATAAATCTACAATAAACAGTAATTATCAAGTCTGACTACATTATAAAAAGCCCTCCTCAGAGGAGGATAAAAGATCGCTATGACAATTGTTGAACAAGCACCAGCATCTTCAGGCATGGATGTTGCTAAAAAAGGTTTACCGGTTACTATCATCACTGGCTTCCTCGGTAGTGGTAAAACTACTTTGCTTAACCATATTCTGACTAATCAGTCAGGACTAAAAACCGCAGTGTTGGTTAACGAGTTTGGGGAAATTGGCATTGATAATGAGCTAATTGTCTCTACCGATGAAAGTATGGTTGAGCTAAATAATGGCTGTATCTGCTGCACGATTAACGAAGATTTAGTTAATGCAGTTTATAAAATTTTGGAACGGGAGGACAAGATTGATTATCTGGTGGTAGAAACCACTGGATTAGCCGATCCCCTTCCTGTAGCATTAACCTTTTTGGGTACAGAATTGCGCGATATGACTCGCCTCGACTCGATTATTACCATGGTAGATTGCTCTAACTTCAGTTTAGATCTATTTAACAGCGAAGCAGCCCTAAGTCAGATCCAATATGGTGATGTGATTATACTTAATAAAACTGATCTCGTAGAGGAAACTGATATCGATGCGGTCGAAGTTAAAGTCAGAGATATCAAAAATGAAGCCCGTATTTTACGGACACAAAAGTCTCAGGTGTCTCTTCCCTTAATTTTAAGCGTTGGTCTGTTTGAGTCAGATAAGTACTATGAACAAACTGAATCGGCAGAACATAGCCACGATCACGATCACGAACATCACGATCACGACCATGACCATGACCATGACCACCACGATCATGAACATCATCATCATGATCACGACCACCATGATCATTCTCACCACCTAGAAAATGATGGCTTTTCCTCAATTTCGTTTCAGTATGACAAACCGTTTAATATTCGCAAATTTCAGTATTTCTTAGATAATCAGCTTGACGAAAGCATCTTCCGCGCCAAGGGTATTCTTTGGTTTGATGAAAGTCCCCAACGTCATGTGTTTCACTTAAGTGGTAAACGATTTACCCTAGAAGACGAAGAATGGCGAGGGGAAAAGAAAAATCAGCTAGTGCTAATTGGTCAAAACTTAGATGAAGCAACCCTGCGTCAACAGATAGACAATTGTGTATGTTTACCAACAAGCGATCGCGCTAAAGGCTTCGGCAAGTAAACATTAAGCATTAAACATTGATTGTTAAACAAATGCGTGTCATTATCCAGCGGGTAAAATCATCATCGGTAATCGTAGAAGGGAAAGAAATAGCTAATATTGCTCATGGACTAAACCTGTTGGTAGGGATTGCTGCCACTGATACTGAGGCTGAACTCGACTGGATGACTCGCAAATGTTTAGAGTTACGTCTATTCCCTGACCAAGATCAACCCTGGGTTAAATCTGTAATGGATATTCAGGGGGAAATTTTAGTCGTTAGTCAATTTACTCTCTATGGCAACTGTCGTAAAGGTCGTCGCCCTTCATTTAGTAATTCCGCTGCACCTGCGATCGCCGAATCTCTTTATGATCTGTTTGTTAATAAGCTCAAGCAAAGTGGTCTAACTATTGCTACAGGCAAATTTGGCGCAATGATGGATGTTCAGATCGAAAATGATGGTCCAGTGACTTTGATCTTAGAAAAATGAAAAAAATACTTCGGTAAGATTAAAGTATTGAATTTGAGTTATTAGCAATTTTCCAGCCAATTATTACTTCTCAATCTCTAAATTCACCCCTTCATAGACATCTTTAACAACCAAAGAAACCCCTACAGACTCCAAGGCAATTTCCTTTTCATCTCCTCGATATTCTTGCAATAACCATTGTCCTTCGCCAGTCTTGCGATAATGTTCAATAAAATATTCAGCTTGGCTAACTAACAAGTACTCTTTAAATTCAGGAATAGAACGATAGTAGAGAAACTTGTCACCTCGATCATATCCTTCAGTGGATTTAGATGGCACTTCCACAATTAAACAAGGATTGAGTATTTCATCAGAGCGATTATCATTAAAAACAGGATCTCCTGAAATTACCATAACATCAGGATAAGTTGCTTTACGATGCTGAGGAATCCAAACCCGCAAGTCACTCGTAAATACTTCGTAAGGTTTTTGCCGAAAAGCAGTATCTAAGATACTTACAAAATTACGAACTATACGATTATGATCGATTGTTCCGCCGCTCATTGGTAGAATGTACCTATCATCATATTCACTGCGAAACTCAGCCTTTTCCTCCAGGGCGCGATATTCATCGAGAGTATAAGTTTTAGATTCAGATTGAACAAGCATCAATTTTTCCCGCTCAAAATAGTTTAGAGACTCTAATAAGTACCTGTGCAGAATTTATTGTATAGTTTGGGAATTAGGGAATTAGGGGATTGGGGAAACAACGGATTTTACTCGAAATAGAAATACACAAATAATTTTGCCTAGCTGACTTGTATATACATTTTCATTGATACTGGTGTACGCAGTTCATGATGGCTACTTATATATTATATTTTTTATATATTTTAAAATAAGGTCTATCTAAAATTAATTTCTAACTTTATAAAACGTTTCTAAGCTATGGCGATCGCCGACAAAACGCCAGTGCCAGGGTTCGTAACTAACTCCTTGCTTATTATTAGGGGGAAAAGATAGCTCAAAACTATACCTTAAAGCATTTTGCTCTAGCCAACGAAAAGCGGCAGTCTGGGCAAACTCTACTTCTAAGTTAGTTGCAGGGGCGTTACCATCGCCAATATCAATGGCATAACCTGTGTGGTGTTCGCTATAGCCTGGAGGCGCACTAACCTCGGCTCTCTTAACAGCATCTTGTCCCCGTTGTTCTTTGACCCCAAAAAATAGTTGTTCTTGGGCTTTGTCATCACGAAAAGCAGAAATAGGAGTCAGGATAATCCCTTCTGCCCTAGCAGCAGCCTGCATTTGCTTAAATTTATCAGCGGCAGCAGAGCGCATTTTCAAGCTACCATCAGCCGTAATCGCTGTTAATTCTGATTCGGAAACCACATCATAGGGTAAATGTCCTAAAAGATCTCTTCTAGTTGCTTTTTCGGGAACTGACTCTATTGCAGTTTGAGGAGTGCTAACAGTTGTTTGAGGTTGTTGCTGCGGTTGAACTTTTGAGTTGGAGGAGGTAATTTTAGGTTCAGTAGTCGGATCACTAGTCACTTCTGGAACAGGTTTATCTTTAAATAAAAATAACCAGAGAAATACTAATCCGACGATACCAAGACATAGTAATGTGCCCATCAGCGAAAGCATAGACCAAGCCAAACCAGATTTTTTCGGTAGTTCTACGTTTTCTCTAATCGCTTCGGGAATTTCAATTTCATCCATAATCTTAGTCAACAACTAAATATTTCCTTACTAGTCATCGGTTTTCTGAGCAACATTATCCTGTTTGGCAGCCAGGCATACTGCTTGAGCTACTGCTGTTGCTACCCGAGGATCGAACACCGAAGGAATGATATGCTCACGATCTAAATCAGCATCATCAACTAGAGTAGCGATCGCTTTAGCAGCTTCGAGGTACATATTAGTGGTAATTGCCGAAGCTCGACAATCTAATGCACCACGAAAAACTCCAGGAAAGGCTAACACATTATTTATTTGATTGGGGTAATCGCTGCGCCCTGTTGCCATTACTGCTACGTCATCATAAACCAGTTCAGGCTGAATTTCGGGAATCGGATTTGCCATAGCAAAGACAATTGGTTGCTCTGCCATGTTATGCACCATGGCTGGGGTGACGACTCCTGGCGCACTAACCCCTAAAAAGACATCGGCATTTTCCATGGCATCGGCTAAATCCCCCCCCTCAGTTACCGCAAATTCTTGCTTTTTCTGGTTTAAATCATCACGTTGCTGGGAAATAATCCCTTTGGAGTCACAAATTACGATTTTGCTTACTCCTGCTTGGCTTAACAGTAGAGCGATCGCAATTCCCGCAGCCCCCGCTCCATTGATCACGATTTTAACTTCTGATAAATCTTTCCCAACTAATTTAAGCGCATTATACAAAGCTGCCAAGACGACAATCGCTGTGCCATGCTGATCATCATGAAAAACGGGAATATCAAGTTTTTCCCTTAGTCTCCGCTCGATTTCAAAACAACGTGGTGCAGCAATATCTTCTAAATTTACTCCCCCAAATACAGGGGACAAATCTATTACTGCTTTAATGATTTCTTCCGTATCTTGAGTATTAAGGGCGATGGGGAAAGCATCAATTCCCGCAAATTCTTTAAACAGCAGAGCTTTTCCTTCCATCACAGGTAAAGATGCTGCTGCACCTAAATTACCTAATCCTAAGACGGCACTGCCATCCGTCACTACCGCCACGGTATTACTCTTAATAGTTAGATCGTAAACTCGTTCAGGCTGTTCGGCGATCGCTCGACAGATTCTCCCCACTCCTGGAGTATAAGCCATGGCTAAATCTGACTGAGAATTGAGGGGTAACTTGCTCTCAACAGTAATTTTGCCCCCTTGATGAATGGCAAAGGTGCGATCGCTATAGCTGATCACTTTAACGCGGGGTAAGTTTTTAATCCCTTCAATGATTTTATCTCCCTGTTCGGTACTAGAAGCATCAATCATCAATTCTCGGTGAGTATATTTAAGATTGCGCTGCAACAGCACAATATCCCCTAAGCTACCCCCATGGCTGGCAATAGTACTCATAATTGAAGCTAATGCACCAGGGCGATTGGGAATTTCTAACTCGATCTTTAAGCTAAAGCTAGCGCTGGGGTTTAAATCTACCATTCTCTAATTATTGATTGTATGATCCCACTTGATGGGACTGATTAATGATTACTGTACAGACAAGTCCTGCTTTATTTCTACTGATTATCCGATCTTTTGTGTTAAGCAATAAATCGAAGGTAAAAAGATCAACCATCTGTGTTTGCGGTGCGACCCCGCGTCGGCGTAAGACGCAAGACAAAGGCGATTCGGTTCGCCGCATGTACGCGCACCAAGACATCTGTGTACATCTGTGGACTTTTTCTAATGCATCAAAGAAAGGTTGAAACGTCACTACGACTGTTAATGTTATGCCCTTTTGGTACTACTTTCTTAAACAATACTCGATATACGGGTAAATCTTGCCCTAGTACATAGGATTCCCTTTCTGTAGGCACCGAAAAAGGATTCGTATCGCGCCAAGTTGTAGAATGCTGCTGAGTCAACCAAGGATTGACTGCAAAGCGATCGCGCATTTCTACTGCCACTTCTTCGATATCAGATTGTAAAAAGATTTGTCCATCGATTATTAGATGATTGACCAGGGTTGTAACTAAGTCTGGTTGGATCACACGACGCTTATGATGCCTTTTTTTAAACCAAGGATCGGGAAACTGGATCGATATTGTCTGCAAACTGTTCTGGGGTAAAGACTCCAGTAATACTGCTGCTGAACTATTGATATTGCCAAATAAATAGTGCAAATTATTCAGACCCAGTTTATCTCGATTTTGGTTAGCCAAATCCACTAACTGCTTACGAATTTCAATTCCCAAATAATTAACTTCTGGATTGTGTTGCGCCATGTCTAATAAGAATCTACCCCGCGCACAGCCAATATCTAGATGTAAAGGGCGATCGCTATAAGCATAAATTTCTTGCCAATCGGGTACTGAGATTGGTTGCTGAAACTTACGATCCAGGGGATTTACGTGCTGTCGAATGCGGGTAGACATAGATATGCGCTTAGTGTGAGTTAGCTTCGTTCTGATTTATTGGTTTCTAGTAGACTTGGGCACAAATAAAGGTATCATTTATTTAACTTGGAACCCTGACAGTATTTGAATTACTACTTGCTACTTGTTACTTGTTACTTGTTACTTGTTACTTGAGCGTAGCGGTACTAGCTCTTAGCTATCAACTTCTTAGCCATTAGAATAAAATACAAGATATTGTAAATTATCTAATTTAAGCTGCAATCTTTAAGCTGCAATCAGGGTTCAAAAACCAGAACTAAGAGTCTTTAGGTTCGATGGCAACGATAGTACCGCTGAAGTCGTATAAATCACCCTGTAGCTGAATTGATGAACCTATCTTGATTTTTTTACTCCCACCCAAGACAATTCCATTGTTAGTGACTTCTGCTTTTCCCTCCAAAGTCAGTAGCATATCCCTGATCATAGTTATCTCTGGGCGTGGATCGTTTAATGCTATTACTGTGCCATCTGGCTGGGGAACAGGAGTCGTTCTCGGTAAAAGTTTACTAGAAATGATGTCTACTTTTCCTGCGGGTTGATTACGGATAATAATATCAGCCTTTTTTTCTCTCTCAAATTCTTCTTCCAAACTATCTAAATTAGCTACCCCTAGACCTCTAATTAGGATCTGGACTTCCACAGGCTTCACCTTGGTTTGAGCAACAAGACTATTAGTAATAGGGGTTCCTGGGGAAAAGAAAACACCGATAATGACCAACAAAATTACGCCAGCAGCAGCTATATCAAGCAGGCTCAACTTGCCAAATAGTCTTCCTTTAGAATCAATAATCTTCATAATTAACGGTCGGGATTCTCGATGTCCTAGATAATTTCGTTTATATTATACGCATCATGTAAAGTGGCTTCGTTCACACTTAGATAGTTTCCGGCTTTTGAAGAAAGTAGTATTTTTTTTAATTTGTTTGGACTTTGGCAAAGAAACCTAGATTAGTTGGCATGGGAAATTATTTTTTTTCTTAAGATTTGATCAAACTACCAACAAATAATCATGACTCAAGTAACCAAAAGTAATAGTCAGGATCTTTTAGAAATATTGATTGCAGTTGCCTGGATTGATGGGGAAATACAACCAGAAGAGAAACAGTTTTTGGAAACAATAGCGAGGGAACAGAATATCAGTTCAGCAACAGAGTTACAAGTTTTGTTAGCTAACTATAAGGGTTCATCTTTAGCACGGTGTTATCAACTGTTGGAAAAATACTTAGGGACTAATCCAGATCCAGCAGATTACCAAAACCTGCTTACAGCAGTCAGTAAATTGATTTATAGCGATAATGATATTACAACAGAAGAAGCTACTTTATTAACTCAGATCCAAAATCTTAACCCTCATAACTCTCAGAATCGCTCTGCTTTTGACAAAGCAATTAAGAAAATACAAAAACTATATCAACTAGGATTGAGCAAGCATTTTAACAACTAACAACTACGAACAGTAATATTTCGTCATTTAATATTCTAAGAGAGTCAATATTCTAAGAATATTTTTATTTTCTCCATCATCTGAAATCAAAGGATAGCCTTCAATGTCTCGTTTAAAACTTGTATTGGGGGGTTCTTGATATCAAAATATTGGTTTTAACGAGGAAAGGAAAAAAGTCTACGTAGGTTGCAATTTCTACCTTAATTATTAGCTGATGGGAATAGATCTAATTACTAGTGTCAAAATACTTGTGGTAACAGCAACAACAATAGGAATGATTAGGGATTTAGCACCCTTTAAGTCGAAAACATCCTTTTGTATTGTTTCTTGGTTGGTAGATACTTTATCGACTGTTTTTTCAATCTGAGACATCCTGGTACTAAGGTTTTCCAGTTTGACGTTGATGGTGGGAATGTCTTGCTGTCTTAAAGTAGATACATCACTTTGAAGATTGTCTAGTTTTAACTCAAGTTTATTGAGAATTTCCTTGAGGTCTGATTCTATGTTGATACTCATTGCTATACTTCTATTTAACTTGGGGAAGCTTCCTTTCCAATTGTATTATTTCACTCATTCCAGACAGTATCTACGATGGAGATACCCTGAAAGTCCTCAAAGGCGATGAGAAATTGAAAGGCGATCGCATTTTGGGAATTATTTGATCTTGAAACGGCGCTCGCATTATCTCAAGTCGCGAATAACCGTGAAGTGTTTTTAGAATTTGCTCTCTACGATGTCAGTATAAGTTAGACTCGCTCAATTTCGTTTTGCTAGAATCAAGTGCAACAGTGATATATTTGAAGCAAAAACAGACTTTTTTAAGCTCAGAATAGTTGTTATGGAGCAATGGTTCAACTTATTAATTCAAGTCGCCAAACCAATTTTGACTAGTTTGGCTTACGCAGGAACTAATGCTTTTTTAGATACTGTTCAAAGCGAAATCTCAAATCGACAAAACAAACAAGCTAAACTGGCATTGAAGTCATTGGGCTTAAGGGAAAGAAATGCGGCGATCGCCGAACAAGTAATTGACAATACCAGTTTAATCTGGGAATCAGATGCTAGGGAAAATAATTTAGTAGCACAATCGAAACAATCAGTTAATGGTTATTCATCATTAACTAATCCAGATTCTATAGTACAACTAACTCAAAAAGTAGCAGCAACAGCCTTAAAATTACCAGAAATCAATAAAAGCTTAGAATATTGGCCTCTCCGTTTACTACCCAGTCAATTAGTCCATTCTCGTCCTAGCGATCGCCCGATTCCTTTAAAAATTTTCATCGCTCCTCCACAAAAAACTTTAGACGAGTTTAAATCTATCGGGATTGAAGTCGCCGAAATCGAACGAATATTGGCACAAAACTTACGAGAATTTCTGGGACAAAATTATTCTGACCAATGTTCCCTAAGACCAACGGAGTTTTTAGGAGGAGCTTGGCATAACTATTTTCATGGTGAAGCTAGTATCAAGACTTTATTTGGGGTGCTGCACACCGAACCCACTTTAATTTTAGAAACGGCAATTGAAAGTAACTATATTATTTTTCGTTTGGGTTATTGGGGAGGTCAACAACAGCACTATTGCTATGAAACACTTTTCAAACTACCTTATCACAGTCTTCTCGAAACAGCGATCGCAGCCAGAGCCTTAAGATGGCAAGAAACTAAACATAAGCTCTTAGCATTAGGGAAATCTCCTGAAGAAGTAGCCAAATTAGGGGGAGATAATGATGTTAATCTGACTATTCTCGAAGAAGTAGCCAAATTACAGACAGCAGGTATTGCCACTGAGGAATTAAGTTGGGCTTATCAAGTTAATCGTCAAGATGTTGCCTACATTTGTCAATTTTTAAGCATCTGTCAATGTCTTGTTGCTGGTTGGGTTACAGATATTCACTATCTAGTTGAAGATAATATTAGTCCTCATTTACCCGAATGGCTGCCACAGTTGTTAGAAGAATCTGGAGGGAAATCGGCATTTTTATCAGCCACGATTGATGCCAGCATCTCTATCTATCAAAAAGTATTACAAGTATTAGTGCCAACAAGACCTCACTGCGTTCCTCACCTAAGCTTGAAACTGGCTCAAAGTCTGCTCAAATTAGATATCTCTCTAGCAAAAGAACAGATCGAGTATTCGTGGCAGCACTGGCTGCAACAGCATCAACTATCTCCAGCATTATTACAGAAAAGATTAGATTTAGATCTAATTCAGGCTACCTTTACCGCACAAGATTGGGAATATTTGGTCAGTCTGCAAACTTGTTTATCTTCCTTAGACAATCAATCTCAAATCCCATCTATGGAAAAAGCGATCACTACATTGTGCGCTCGCCGTCCTACTGTCTCTGCTCAAAAAGTCGAGCATTTTGCCCTAGACTACACGATTACAGAGATTTCTGGTGGAGTTTGCTGCTTGTGGCTAGATTCTACTAACTGTAAGCTAATCGGCAAAAGCGTCAATCAAACCCTCGATCTTTGGCAGCTAAAGCGCAGGCAGGTTCAGTTATCTCCCACCTATCAACTCAGAGGATATTCTGGTAAGGCGATCGCTGTTACCATGAGTCCTGACGGGGATAAGCTAGTCTGTAGCGACACTACCGCAAAAAGAAGCTATCTTAAAATCTGGAATTTGCTCACAGGAAAACTAGAACATACTTTATTTGGTCATAAACAAATCATTCAATCTCTGGC
>JAAUYH010161282.1_pt1 | contig 24282 bp, 22 predicted proteins | sample 7278061 | NCBI WGS metagenome assembly JAAUYH01 (sample SAMN14350203, study PRJNA611818) | marine sediment metagenome | isolation source: surface marine sediment (0.6m) | place: French Polynesia: Moorea | collected 2018-08 | reverse complement strand
TTTAGATTTATGGAAAGATATTAGCTTCAACTATACATCTACAGATACAGCTGATTTCGCAGTAACACCTACAGCAAACATCTAATAAATTTAATATTATATTATATAGATCAAATTCTATTATAACTAGTATGATCTATATAATATTAATACTAAAAATTTTTAAAGATAAAAAATTACCTTAACAAAATTAAAGGAGTATTTGAATAGTGAGACTTACACAAGGTTGCTTTTCGTTTTTACCAGATTTAACTGATCAACAAATTGAAAAACAAATCGCTTATTGCATCAACAAAGGTTGGGCTATGAACGTTGAATGGACAGATGATCCACATCCTCGTAACAGCTACTGGGAATTATGGGGTTTACCATTATTTGACGTTAAAGATCCTGGATCTGTAATGTTTGAATTACGTGAAGCTCGTAAATCATGTGCAGCTGGCTATATTCGTATTAATGCATTCAATGCTGCTTACGGTACTGAGAGTTGTGTTATGTCTTTTATCGTAAACCGACCAACAAATGAACCTGGTTTCTATTTAGAACGTCAAGAATGTGAAGGTCGTCGAATTGCTTATACTATTAAGAGCTATAGTGTTCAAGCAAATCCAGAAGGCGGTCGTTACTAACTTTTTATATCTAATTTCATGAACACTAGCTATATTGCTAGTGTTCATGACTTTACTGGATTACACATTTCAGCATTTTTTTTTATTTTTCTATTTAATATTTAAAATTTACTTGACTAAACTTTTTCCTTTTATAATACTATCAGTTAAAGATTTTAAAATTAATTTTATAGATCTAACTGCATCATCATTCCCTGGAATTGGGATATCTATTAAATCAGGATCACAATTTGTATCAAGAATCGAAACAACTGGAATTCCTAATTTTTTACATTCTTTTATCGCTGTCATTTCACGTTTTTGATCAATTATAATAGCAATATCTGGTAAGTTTTCCATTGCTTTTATACCGTCTAAATGGCGACGTAATTTTTTTAATTCCTTTCTTCTTAAAGCAGCTTCTTTTTTTGTTAATAGGTCAAATGTATTTTCAGCTTCTTGTTTTTCTAAATCTTTTAAATATCTAATGCGTTCTTTTAAAGTGGACCAATTTGTCAACATTCCACCTAGCCATCTATGATTTACATAATAGGAATCTGATCTTTTTGCTTCTTGTGCAATTAAAGTACTTGCTTGACGTTTGGTTCCAACAAATAAAAACGATTTTTTTTCTCGTGCTGCAGATTCTAAAATATTGTTTGCTTGTTTTAATAATTTTGCAGATTGGACTAAATCTAAAATATGAATATTATTTACTTCACTATAAATATATGGAAACATTTTTGGATTCCATCGATATGCCTTATGACCAAAATGAACACCAGCTTCGAGTAATTGAGATAAATTTATATCAGACATAAAATTTTTAAGGTACTTACTAAAATAAGTGAAAACTGCAGTTTCACCTTTATAAAAATTTTACCAAATACTCTGAGACTTGTCTAGGAGTTTTAATTTTTCTTTAAGAATTTTAGATTCATGTTAAGTTTCAAATTCAACCGGATTCATTTTTCGAAAACAATTTTTATAATTGGGTGAACCAGTACCAGCTGGAATTAAATGTCCAATAATAATATTTTCTTTTAACCCACGTAACCAATCGATTCGTCCTTCCATAGCAGCTTTTGTTAAAACTCTTGTCGTCTCTTGAAAACTTGCCGCTGAAATAAAACTTGGATTATTTAAAGCTGCTTTTGTAATTCCTAATAATAAAGGAACATATGAAGCTGGGGTTTTTTGTTTTAATTCAACAATTTTATTAATATACTGAATATGATATAAATCAATAACTTCGCGTCTTAATAAAGGAGTATTTCCCTCATATGTTATAATTACTTTAGTTGTCATTTGTTTAATAATAACTTCTAAATGTTTATCATTAATTGTAACACCTTGCGATTGATATACTGACTGAACAGAATTGAGGATAAATGATTGAACTTTTTTAAAACTCCGATAACTTCCTTCGTAATTCTGAACTAACCGATTAAATTTAATTATTTTTGTTTGATCAGACACAAAATTTTTTTTAAACCCATAATAATTAAAATAAACTTTTAATAATTTATGAGGATTAATCTTATCACTCTCTTTTAGGGGAATGCCTAATTTTTTAAAATCAAAATTTGAATCTAAGCTTGACTTTTGTGCTAACAATCCTTTTTTTTGACTTGTTGGGATTTTTTTAGCACTTAGATTTTTCTTTCTTGCTTCTAAAATTTCTTCAATTCGAGGTAAACCTTGAACAATATCACCAGTAATTTCTTTTTCAAGTTTTAAAAGCCCAAGTGTTTGACCACTTTCGATAAATTCTGTGTTTTTACAAAAAATACTATTTAGATCTTGCTCAAAATAATCTTCCGTAATCGAATAGATTCCAATTGATTTATTACATTTTGTAAAAATATTTTCATTAAATTTTAATAAAATTAACTGGTTTTGAAAATTTTCTTTTTTAGTATATTTATTCGATACTAAGCTCGAACTTTTAAATAATACAGTCTTATACAATTGGTTCGACAGTAAATTATTTAATATTTTTGGTCTTAATAAAGACTGAGATTTTAAATTTTCAGATTTAGAGTTTATGGTAAATTTTTTTAAAAATGTCGGAAATAGTGAACTATAAAATTTCCCATTACGTTTTAAAAATAATTTTAAAAATTCAGCTTTCAATTTCACTGTTGTCCCATTTAATGCTTTTTTATCTTTTTTTAGATTAGCTTTTAATATATTGAAATAATTAAGCCAAATCTTTCGATTTGGTAGGAAAGGCAAAGCCAATCGATTTGAAGCTAATATCTTATATTGAATCGTTTCTTTCTGGTTAAAATTTTTCGCTTTACAATTTGGAAAAAAATATGGAATTCCTTTTTGTAAAGTTAAATTTTGTTTATTTTCTAAAATAATTTTTCCTGAATTATTCGAATTATTTCCGCTTATAATAAAATCATTAATTTTTTTATCCTTAAATTTTTGTTTTTCTAAAATACAACAATCTTCATTAGAAATTAAAAAAATTTGTTTATTTTGTTTTTTCTTTATTTTAATTTTAACAATTTCTAACGAGTTTAAAGTGATAGATTCAAAATAACCTAAAATGTTATAAGAATCAACAAATTGGTTCTGTTGAATCATAAAGCAAGATTCAATATTTTTATATTTTAGATCAGGGAAGAGATAATTTTTTAAATTTATTTTTTCATTGAAATGGAAATTGATCTGATTTTTTTTAGAACAAATTTCTAATTGAATATTTTTGTTTAATTTTGCTAATTTTAATGATGAAAGATTTAATACATTTGAAACTAAACTTATATTTTTTGCTCCAAAAAAAGTTTGATTTGGCTTATAAAAATATAAAATATTAGATTCTAAAAAATTATTAGGATATTGGTTTATGTTACCCATTATTCTAGGAACTTCATACAGTGATAAGTTTCTTACTAATAGCTGTTCTTTCTTTTTTCCTAAAATAGCTTCACAAAAAGATAATTTTTTAATTGGAATGCTTGACAATATAACTTCACCAGGATAATATAATTTTTTAGAAATAGATTTAAATTCTTTCCCTTCATATGCTAAACCCGACTTTATCGAAATAGATTGAATAATATTGTTTTTTTGAGAAATAGTTACAATTCCTGATGTTTTAGAAAAAATTCCTGGAATTAATTCAAAGCCTTGTGATATAAAATCTCCTTGTTCTACAAGCAAACTATTTGCTTCACAATTAACTTTATGTTTTTCTTCATTAAGCCATAGAATTGATCGATAAGGTACTAAGAATTGGTAATTGTTAGACCAATGAATACGATTTGAATAAAGCGTTCCAGAAAACTGTATTAGATTTTTAGAATCATAATATAAAATCCCACCTGTTAAAGTTTTAAATTTATTTGAAAGTTGAATCCCAATTTGATTATTTCTTGCAATTTTAATATAAAATTTTGACTGCGTTTTCTCAATTTTTACAAGATATTTTACATTTTGAATATTTAATAAATACCCTTTATTTTGAATTAAATTTGATAATTTTTCTAAGTAAGAATTCTTAATTGAGGACTTATTATTTTGAGTTTGAATCAATGTTTGGTCGAAATTTTTATTAATATTAACAAATTTTATGAAACCTTTATAAGGATTTATTAATTTAGTTCGAAAAATATAATTATTAGGATTCAACTTATAATCTCCATAAAAATTGATAAACGAATTTTTAGGGCTATTGTAAAGCATTCCTGATAAAATCCAAATTAATTTGTTATCATTGGATAAATTAATTTTTTTTTTTAATTTCGGTAAAAAGATCTCTCCGCAATTATCACTTAAGATTGGTTTAATCTCAGTTTTTATTTGCTTATTTAAATTTAAAAGTTCTCCAATAACTTTATCTTTTGTAACATATTGGTTATTTTTTGGGAATAGAATTGTATTTCTTAAAATTTCAATTTGAATTAAATCTTTGGTAGTATCTTCTGGAATTAAAATTATAAAACCAGAATTTTTTGTGATTAAAACATCTTCGCCTCGATTTGTTCTTAATTCGATAGTTTTCAACATTTTTAAAAATTTAATAACCCCATTACTCGGGCTAATAATTTGTTGACTAGTTTTAGATGTGAAAATACCACCAGTGTGAAAAGTTCTCATAGTTAATTGAGTTCCAGGCTCACCAATAGATTGTCCAGCTAAAATACCAATTGCTTCTCCAATATCAACTAAATTTTCGTTTGCTAAATCCCAACCATAACATTTTTGACAAATTGCTCTATATAAATTGCAAGTTAAAGGAGATCGAATATAAAATTCTTTAATTGAATATTTTTTAAATTGTTGAATTAAGTTTGGGCTTATTTGTGTATTTTGGTTTGCGATTATTTTTCGATCATTAACATTTGAGATTGTTTTACTTAAAGTTCGGCCTAATAATTTATCATAATCTTTAACAGTTAAATTAAAGCAAATTGCATATGTAGTTAAACAATCTTTTTCTCGAATTAATATATCTTGGCTAACATCGATAAGTCTACGTGTTAAATATCCTGAATTCGCTGTCTTTAAAGCCGTATCCACAATACCTTTTCTAGCTCCATATCCAGACATTAAATAATCTGTAATAGTTAAACCTTCTCGAAAATTTTTTTTAATTGGTAAATTCATAATTTCACCACTAGGGTCAGACATTAGTCCACGCATTCCTACTAGTTGGCGTACTTGTGATAAATTTCCTCGTGCTCCCGAAAAAGCCATTATATAAACAGAATTTAATGGATCATAATTTTTAAAATAATAAATAACTTGATCCTTTAATGATTCACTTGTTAAATTCCAAGTATCAATAATTTTTTGAAATCTCTCAACTTCTGTAAGTTTTCCTTTTAAATATATTTTTTCAGTATTTAAAATTTCTTGATTTGCTTTTTTTAACAAAAAATGTTTAACAAAAGGAACTTTCAAATCTTCAAGACTAATTGAAATTCCTGCCTGGCTTGCGTATTTAAATCCTAAATACTTTAATTCATCAGCTAAAGTACAGGCTTGCATAGAATCGTAATTTGTAAAACTCCAAGCTAATAATTGTCTTAATTGCTTTTTACCAATTAAATTATTTTGATAATTATAATTTTTCATATAAAGTTTTTTGAATTACATAATTAAAAAGAGCTCGACCAGTAGTTGTTCGAACATATCTAACAATAATAGTTCCATCTTTTGTCTTTCGAATCTGTTGATTTTTATAATATTCAATGACCGATTCATCTTTTAATTTTATGATCTTAATAATATTTGATTCAGATTCACTCAAATCTTTTTCAATTAAACGAACCCAGATTTCACTATGAATTTCTATTATGTTTTGATTGTACGCTAAAATTATATCATCTAAGTTTGCGAAATAATGATTATATCCAAGCGATCCGCTGATATTATTTACTGTTAAATAATAACATCCTAATACCATATCTTGACTTGGCATAACAATAGGCTCACCATTTGCTGGGGATAAAAAATTATATGGAGCTAACATTAGCATATAGCATTCTGCTTGAGCTTCCAATGATAATGGGATATGAACCGCCATTTGATCGCCGTCAAAATCTGCATTAAATGCTGAGCAAACCAAGGGGTGTAATTTAATAGCTTTTCCTTGAACTAAGAGTACTTCAAAAGCTTGAATTCCTAACCTATGTAAAGTTGGAGCTCTATTTAAAAAAATTGGATGATTTTTCAAAATTTTGTCTAATAATGGTTCAAGAATAGCTTCATTCTGATAAATAAAATTTTTAGCAATTTTCATATTACTTGCTAATCCTTGATTAATTAACTCTTTAATAATAAATGGTTGAAAAAGCTCAATCGCCATATCATAAGGTAAACCACATTGATTTAATTTCAAGCTAGGTCCAACAACGATCACGGATCGGCCAGAATAATCAACCCTTTTTCCTAATAAATTTTGACGGAATCGGCCATGTTTTCCTTTTATAATATCAGATAATGATTTTAATGGTCGATTATTTGAGCTTAATGCAATTTTTCCTCGCTTTCCATTATCAATTAATGTATCTACTGCTTCTTGTAATAAACGTTTTTCATTTCTAATAATTAATTGAGGTGCATCAATTTCTAACAATCTTAAAAGTCGATTATTTCTTGTAATGATTCTTCTATATAATTCATTCAAATCAGATGTGGCAAATCTACCTCCTTCTAGTTGAATCATAGGTCTTAACGAAGGAGGAATCACTGGTAAAATAGTTAAAATCATCCAGGCTGGGCTAGAACCAGTTCCAACTAAATTTTCTAAAATGCGAATTCTTTTTATAGCATTTTCACGAAGTTTATATAATCTTTGTTGTTCCCACTTTCTAAACCACTTCGATTCATTATATAGTGGAGATTCTTTATTCAAAACTTTGGTACAAATTAAAATGAAGCATCGCATCCGAAAAATTTCTGATTTTAAATTCAATTTTTCTAATTCCTTTTTAATTAAAGGAGCACCAATTAAAAAATTTGGAGTTGTTCGTAACAAGTATTTTGGAGTATTGTATCGGCTACTTTTTGGTTTTGGATATGGTTTATGAAACTCGAAACCTGCATCCTTTTTCAAGGTGAAACACATGCGTTTCACCTTGAAAATAAGGAATACAAGAGTCTGTTCTCGAACCGTACGTGCGACTTTTCATCGCATACGGCTCTCCCCCTTGTCATAAGAATCAAAAGATTACTAAATTGTTCTTAGTCCAGAACGCATGGACAACAAGGCTGCCCCCAATCAGGGCTCTTCTCGCATGGCAATTTCTCACTTTAGCGAGTTATATTGGTTTAATAAATATTGCGTAGTAAGAACTTAGGCTTCCCGTTCGGAGTTTTCTCTATAAAATAGCTTATATTGACTTGAAAGCTTTAGATGAAACCCTCAAATTTCCATCCAAAAGTCAAAATGACCAATTTTTCCTATGTCATTCGGGGGGTAGAGCCCGCAATACTCCTAGGATTCAGGCAGTTTAGCTTTAACCATATTCTTCTTTAGCCTTGCATATCTTATTGGGAAATGGAATTATTCCCTCAATATACTTCGATAACATGCTATTGTTCCCTCCGGATTTCTCCTTCAGGTGAGTCATAGGCTTTATATCACTCTGCTCTCAGTGATACCTAACAAAATAGGATCGCAATAAATCTATCCAATTCGCACTAAGGGATACCCACTATAGCCTAACTCACGACTTCTACGATATTGCTGTAAATCCCAATGTAACCCATAAAATGAAATTTCATCTTCTGCTATAAAATAAGCCAATGAAGCTAACTTTATTCTTTTTATTCTTTCATCCCATAAGTTTACAATGGTTGATGTGGTTAATTTTAACTTATTACATTTTTTACATTTTTCTGAATAAGCTGTATAAGTAGTATCAATCTTTTTTTCAAATTCTTCAACTTCCAATAATAAAGACATAAAATTTGGTCGGCTATTAATATACCAAACATGAGTAACCGGATAAATTAAATTTATATATCCCATTCTATGTCTTCTAACCCGAGATTCAGTAAGCTCAACCCCACACCTTTCACAAATTAATCCTTCATACCTTACTCGTTTATATTTCCCACAAGCACATTCTAAACTTTTATTCGGACCAAAAATTCGTTCACAAAATAATCCATCCATTTCAGGCTTAAATGTGCGGTAATTGATTGTCTCAGATTTTTGGATTTCACCAACAAATTGACCATTGGGTAATTGCCGGCTTGCCCATTGTAGTATTCGAAAAGGGGATGCTAACTTAATTTTTATATAATCAAATTCTTTTGTAAATTTTACCATTAGTATTAAAATGATATATCGTTTATATTAGAATTAGGAGAAAACGTTTTTGCTAATGCATTATATTTTTCTATTAGATTAACTTCAACTTCATAGCTATTAGAAAAGTTAAATTGTTCAATTTTATAGGTGCTCATATCTAAACCAATAGAGCGCAACTCATGTAATAGAACTTTAAAAGATTCTGGAATTCCAAATTTTGGAATTTGTTGACCTTTTACTATAGCATTAAGTGTTTCATTTCGACCTTGCATATCATCAGATTTTATTGTTAATAATTCTTTCAAAGTAAAAGCCGCACCAAACCCTTCTAATGCCCAAACTTCCATTTCTCCAAATCTTTGCCCTCCATGTTGAGCTTTTCCTCTTAAAGGTTGTTGTGTTATTAAAGAATAAGGACCAGTCGCGCGTGCATGTATTTTGTCATCCACTAAATGAATCAATTTTAACATATATGCATTCCCAACTGTGATTGGATTTTCAAATGGTATTCCTGTTCTTCCATCAATTAAAATTGTTTTTCCTGGGGAATAGGGATTAAAGATCCAACTTTCATTTTTCATTTTTGAAGCTTGACGTAATTTTTTATTGATTAAAATTCTTGAAATTTCTAACCCATACATTTCATCAAATGGTAAAATTTTAAATCTTTTATTTAATTTATCGCCAGCTAATCCTAATAAGCATTCATATAATTGTCCAACGTTCATTCTTGAAGGTACGCCTAAAGGATTTAAAAGAATATCGACAGGAGTTCCGTCCGGTAAAAAGGGCATATCTTGACGCGGCAAAATTCTGGAGATAATACCTTTGTTTCCATGTCGTCCAGCAATTTTATCGCCAACTTGAATTTTTCGAATTTGAGCTAAAAAAACATAAATTTTTTCAAATTTATACATTAATTTCGTTCGACGATTAAATGTTACTGTTTCAATCACACGACCAGAGTTGTTTTCTTGCATTCGATAAGAATTATCTTTAACTCCTTTTGCTTTAGAACCAAAAATGGCCCTTAATAATTTAGATTCAGGTAATTGTTCTGAAGTATTATTTGAGATAACCTTTCCTACTAAAATATCACCTGATTTTACAAAGGTTCCAACTTTTACAATACCATCTTCATTTAAATGATTTAATTCTGATTGATTTAAATTTGGAATATTCTTTGTCGTTTGTTCAGAAATTTCCAGATTTTGATCAATTTCAATTTTATATCGTTCAATATGAATTGATGTAAAAACATCGTCATAAAGTAATCTTTCACTAATTAATATAGCATCTTCGAAATTATATCCTTGCCAGGGCATATATCCTACCAAAACATTTTGACCTAACGCTAATTCGTTGCTAGTTATAGCAGGACCATCGGTTAAAATTTGTCCAGATCTTATTTTCTCTCCTTTCCAAACAATAGGTCTTTGATTAATACATGTTTGTTGATTTGATCGAAGGTATTTCTGAAGATTATAAATTACTTTTTTGCCACTCTTAACCTTCATTATAATTTTATTAGATGTTACCGAATGGATAATCCCATCTGTTTGAGCAACTAACGCCATTCCAGAATCAATAGCAATCTGATTTTCTAAACCCGTTCCAACAATAGGTTTTTGAGGAAGAATTAAAGGAACTGATTGACGTTGCATATTTGATCCCATAAGGGCTCGATTGGCATCGTCATGTTCAAAAAAGGGAATTAAAGAGGCAGCTACTGAAACAACTTGAATTGTTGAAATTGCAATGAAATCAACTTCATAAGGGGTCACATTAATAAAATCTTGTTTATATCTTACTGGAATTAAATTTTGAATTAAATAATTTTCTTTATTGGTTGCAATATCAGCTGGTGCAATTTTATAAAAATCTTCAATATCTGCAGTTAAATAGAGTGGATTACCATTTTTTAGAACTTTTCCATTAATAACCCGCCAAAATGGAGTTTCTAAAAACCCAGATTTATTAACCCTAGCACAACTTGTTAAAGAAGCAATTAAACCGACATTTTGACCTTCTGGTGTCTCAATTGGGCAAATTCGTCCATAATGACTAGGATGTATATCACGAACTGCAAAACTAATTCGATCTCTATCAAAACCACCTGGCCCTAATCCACTAATTCTACGTCTATGGGTTAAAGAAGATAAAGGATTAGTTTGATCTAAATACTGTGAAAGTTGACTTGACCCGAAAAATTCTCTAATGGTTGCATTTACAACATTAAAACTTAATAATTGACCAGAGTCAATTTTATTTGTTTGATTTCTTAATTTTCTAACTAAACGCTGAAACCCGATTCGAAATAAATTCTGCAATAATTCACCTACTGATCGAACACGACGGTTTTTTAAATGATCTATATCATCTGGTACAGTTTTAGATATAGTTAAACTAATTAATTTATCAATGATAGCAAAAATATCTTCATAAGTAATCGTTTGCAATCTTTTATTAATTTTTAAATTTAAGCGTTGATTTATTTTAAATCTACCTATTTTTCCTATTCGGTAATAGGTTGGATCAAAAATTTTTGAAAATTCAGAAATATTTTGAAAATAAATTTCATTTAAATTAAATCGAGATAAAGGTTGGTTTAAATTATTTGAATTTATTAATAATGGTTTAGTAAAATAAAAAAAGTCTGAATAGTGTAAATTTTGAAAAATTTCTAAATCAGTTAAGCCCATCTCTTTTAATAAAAAAAGAATTGGTTTTTGATTAAGCTTATCTAATTGAATAATAAATTCATCTTCCTGATTTTTTAAAGGATATTTATAAGAATTAATTTTTGTATTTTTTTGAAATCCAAACCTTATCCATGGACCGTAATCTGGTATTAAAGTTGCTTTATAAAGATCTTTTTCATCATATTTTTTATTATAATTAGTTTTTATAGCATGGTCTTTCTTATATAAAAGGAATTGAGTTTTTGTTTTCAAATAGTTATGGCGATCCGGTTTATTTTTTGGTTTACCCTTCTTATAAACGTATTTTAATTGATCTTTTAAGCTTACCGAAAAATAAATTGTTGGTTTTAAAGTTTTTAACTGAAAGACTTGATTTAAAGTTTTGAATTTAGAAGTTGTATATTTTAAGTGTGGTTTTAAAAAAAAGAATTGTTTCAGTTTAATTAATGAATTTAGTGAATTATAAAAAATACAAATGAAAGGATAATTTATTTGAATTTGAATTAAATTTTGAAAATTTGAAATTAGTCTTTCATAAGTAAAATAAATTTTTTTAATTTTTGATTGGTATATTGAGTTTGATACCTTAAAATCCGTAGTCGATTTAAAATAATTTTTACTTGAATCAAAGAGTTCATATTTCAGAGATAATTTCAATAAAAAATTAAAATAACTTAATAAAATTAAAAAGTTAGGAAATTCAAAATTTTTTTGAAAGTAAAACGAATTGTATTTTAATTTTAACCATTTCAAAAATAATATAATTAATTCAATTTTTGATTTTTTTTGGGTTTGAAGAAAAATTATTTGATAAAGTTTAAAACATTGAAAAAAGGATATTGAAGAGTTTTCCTCTAATTTTTTTAAAAAATCTATCGAGTAATAATAAATTCCATCTCGTTTCCAGTAAGGTATAATTTTTTTTTTTTCTGAGTCATAAAGCGAAGTTGGAATTGGAAAAAATAAGTCAAACTCAGAAATCAATGCTTCACCAGAAGGGCTCAGATTTCGTAACTTATCAATTTCAGTGGATAACTTTTTTTGAAATTGGGTTTTTGCCTTTTGATTCGTATTTTTCTCAAAATAAATACCAGGACTTCGAATAATTTGACTTATTATAACTCTTTCGCATCCATTAATTACAAAAGTAGCATCTACTGTCATAAGAGGTAAAGTAATAATAGGAAACTGATATTGATACTTCACATCATTTAATATTTTATGTCGAACCTCAATTGGAACAACTAGTTGAGCTTTGTAATTCCCACTATATTTGCGGGCAATTTCTAAACTATAAGGCGCCTTAATTAAACTATATTCTTCACCAAAAATAAGATATTCAGTACTTTCACTAAAATTTGTAATTCTAGAAAATAGAGTTAATTCTTCATTTAAACCTTGAGTAATAAACCAACAAAAACTGAGTCTTTGCATTTCTAAAAAGTCTGGCAAAGAATTTATATAATTAATCCTATGTTTCATAATTTAATTTTTTAATTTTGAGTTAAAAATCAAAGATTTTACTATTCCCAAAATAGGTACGTTCGAAAATAAAATGGGAAATTTTAAAAAGTAGTTGAAAAGCGCGCAAAGAAAAAATAATATAAGTATAATTTGCGCGCAATTATTTTATAGTGTTAAAAAAATTATAAAACTGCTTTCAAAGATGAGCTTAACCTAGATTTTTTTCGTGCTGCAGTATTTTTATGAAAAAGTTTTTTTTTTGCACTCTTATCAATCATACTATAAGCTAATCTTAAACTTTTTTTTAATCTTTCTTCATTCTCAGAATTTTTTGAATTTTTATAAACTTCAAGATCTTTAAAAAATCCTTTTATTAAAGTTTGAACTGAGCTTTTATAAAAACGATTTTGTAATCGATTTCGCTTATTAATTAGAATTCGTTTTTTTGCTGATTTATTATTTGCCATAATATTATTATAGTATTATTAGTAGTTATTTAGTTTCATTTTACGCACCTATATTGTCCTCTGAGCCTAATATAATCTATTTATAAAAAAATTAAAAGTTTTTCATCTAAAAAATTTTATAATAGTAATTAATACTTGATAAGATCCATATTTTTAGGCAATATAGTAGTTAAAATTATTAATATAATTACTATGGCAAAAAATAAAGGTACACGTATTTTAGTAACGTTAGAATGTACTGAGTGTCGTTCTAATTTAAACAAACGCTCGAAAGGGATTTCAAGATATTTAACACAAAAAAATCGAAGAAATAATCCAGAAAGATTAGAATTAAAGAAATATTGTCCGCATTGTAATAAAACAATTATACATAAAGAAATAAAATAAATTATGATATCTAAAAAACAAACTTTTTCACCTATTGGGCTAAATCAAAAAATTGATTATAAAGATATTGAATTATTAAAATTATATATAACCGATCAAGGAAAAATCCTTCCGCGACGTGTCACAGGCGTTACAGTCCAACAACAAAAAAAATTAGCAAAAGCAATAAAACGAGCAAGAGTAATTTCACTATTTCCATTTGTTGCCTCTAATGCTGACTAAAAACTAAAAAAAAATTTATGGGAAATTTTATTGACAAAACTTTCACAGTCATTGCTGATATTTTACTAAAAATTTTACCAGCTAGTAAGCAAGAAAAAGAAGCCTTTTCATACTATAGAGCTGGGATGAGTGCTCAAGCAAGAGGACGATATGCGGAAGCTTTACAAAACTATTATGAAGCATTGCAAGTTGAAGAAGATCCTTATGACCGAAGCTACACTTTATATAATATTGGCTTAATTTATGGAAATACAGGAAAATATACTCAAGCTTTAGAATTTTATCATCAAGCATTATCTTTAAATTCCAATTTACCTCAAGCTTTAAACAATATTGCTGTCATTTACCATTCTCAAGCATTGAGAGCACAAAGTTTCGAAGAAGAAGAATATGATGAATTAGCAAAAGAACTCTTCGATAAAGCAGCTGAATATTGGATTCAGGCCTTAAAATTAGCCCCAGATAACTATCCTGGAGCTCGAAATTGGTTAAAAGTAACTGGTAGACTTAATCAAAATAGTTAATTCCATTTGATATTGAAAAATAAGACGTTTATCCATAATTTAAATAATTTTGCTATATAATAGTAGATGACGAAAGTATATTTATTGTAAGTATTGAAAATATATCGAATCAAAAATGGTAAAAACTGATTTAAATAAAGGCTATGTTACTCAAATTATTGGGCCTGTATTAGATATTAAATTTCCTGAAGGAAATTTACCACCTATCTATAGTGCAATCAAAATTACATTAGATGATGGACAAGAAACTATTGTTGAAGTACAACAATTACTAGGAGATAATCAAGTAAGAGCTGTATCAATGCGCTCAACAGATGGTTTAAAACGTGGCGTTGAAGCAATTGATTTAGGTACACCAATTAGTGTACCTGTAGGTACACCAACTTTAGGTCGAATTTTTAATGTAATTGGTGAGCCTGTAGATGAACAAGGGAATGTTACTTATGATGAAACATTACCTATTCATCGTGAGGCACCGGCTTTTACTGAATTAGAAACAAAACCTTCAATTTTTGAAACTGGTATTAAAGTGGTAGATTTATTAGCACCATACCGCCGTGGTGGAAAAATTGGATTATTTGGTGGTGCTGGAGTTGGTAAAACAGTATTAATTATGGAATTAATTAATAATATTGCCAAAGCTCATGGTGGTGTATCAGTTTTTGGTGGGGTAGGAGAACGTACACGAGAAGGAAACGATTTATACGAAGAGATGAAAGAATCAGGTGTAATTAATGCCACAAATTTCTCTGAATCTAAAGTAGCTTTAGTGTATGGGCAAATGAATGAACCTCCAGGAGCTCGAATGCGTGTAGGTTTAACAGCTTTAACTATGGCTGAATATTTTAGAGATGTGAATAAACAAGATGTTTTATTATTTATTGATAATATTTTCCGTTTTACACAAGCAGGTTCTGAAGTATCAGCATTATTAGGCCGTATGCCTTCAGCAGTTGGTTATCAGCCAACTTTAGCAACCGAAATGGGAGCTTTGCAAGAACGTATTACATCAACTACTCAAGGTTCCATTACTTCAATTCAAGCTGTATATGTTCCCGCAGATGATTTAACAGACCCGGCACCAGCAACTACATTTGCACATTTAGACGCAACAACAGTACTATCACGTAATTTAGCTGCAAAAGGAATTTATCCTGCTGTAGATCCATTAGATTCAACGTCAACAATGTTACAACCAGGTATTATTACGGACGAACATTATGAAGTTGCTGAATCAGTAAAAGAAACATTGCAACGTTATAAAGAATTACAAGATATTATTGCAATTTTAGGAATTGATGAATTATCAGAAGAGGATCGGTTAACAGTTGCTCGTGCACGTAAAGTGGAACGATTCTTATCACAACCGTTTTTTGTTGCTGAAATCTTTACAGGTTCACCAGGTGAATATGTTAGTTTAGAAGATACTATTAAAGGTTTTTCTATGACATTAAATGGAGAATTAGATGATTTACCTGAACAAGCATTTTATCTAGTGGGTAACATTGATCAAGTTATTGCGAAAGCAGAAGAATTGAAATAAACTGGAATAAAAAAAGATTAAAATCTATTTAAAGCTGTATGTTAAGGCATCTTTAAATAGGTTCTAAAATTTTTGCGCTAGTTGGATATCGCGGACACTCAGTTATATTTAGGATTGAATTTGAGTTTGAAATCTGCTGATTTCTCAGTAATGGGTTGATTGTTTAGTTTATAATTAAACAATTAAAATACAAAAACAAACATAAATTTTCTTATTATCAAATATTTTTATTTTAATAGTATTCAAAAAATTAAACCAACGTCTTCCTGAAATTCCAGTTGGAGAAACAGAAATTAATATTGCTGGATTTATGAGTATTGACATGATCCTAATGGTTACAATATCATCTGTATATTAAGTGAGAAATTCAACGGTCTTAGTTGTTTTCCTAGTAGCAAAATCGTTTCAGACTGTTATTCCAGATGTAGTTAAATACTTTAATATTCTGACTAATGAAGAATTTTTTGATCATAAACAAATTTTTGTTTCTCCAATTGGAATTCAAGGTAGAGGTTATAAATTTGGCAAATATCTTTAGAATTATTTTCCTAGGTATTACCTACTGCAAAGACGATTAACATAACTGGAACCAAAGTGGGGATTAGTGTACCTAATGTACCACTTACTCCTATTAATGTTTCATAGCTTGGCAGTATAGCTCTTCAATATTGATCAATTGTTGCAGGTTATAATAACGTAGGTAAAACAATTGGAACATCATATTGGGTGTTATCTAGAGGTATGTGGGAAATAGAATTTGTTGTGAACATCCTATTTATTAGACCATTTTCATATTTTACTGAGTTCCCGCTACTTTTAAATGCAACTAAGGATATAATTAGAAATTCTGGCCTCAATGGTACTGACGCTTTGAAAATCAACGAAAGTTATGGGCGATTTAACAGTTCTACTTTGTATAAAAAGATAAAGAAGATTTATAAAACTCTACGGAGTCAGGATCCTTCTATTCTCGAATGATGAAAATTTTAACTATACTATTACTGAAATTAACAAGTTCGTGCAAAGCGCTACTGAATTACAAGTTGAAAGCAATACTTGTATACTTCAGTACTTAGATAAAAGCATATGGAAATAATTATCCCATATGGATACAGTAATCCTTATTAGTTAATAGTTAATGCAATTAAGCAACAAAGTATTTATCCAGGTATTAATAGATTCGATGCTAAGCAAAAGTATAGAAATAGAATCTTTAAATAAATTAATAAGGAATTTAATATTACTGGATCTGATTAGAACTGTATTATTCAATAATAATAAGACTTAAAGAAAAAGCGGTTAAGAAATTTTAGGAATAATTAATTTCTTCAAATCCAATATATAAATGAAAGAAACACATTTTTACAAATTAATTGAATTTAACTTCAAATACGAAAATTTAAAATAATAAATAGAATTTATGGTTATGAATATCCGTGTCCTTACTCCTGACAGAGTTATTTGTTCAACAACAGCTGACGAAGTTGTTTTACCAGGTCTAACCGGTCAAGTTGGAGTTTTAGATGGTCATGCAGCATTAATTACAGCTTTAGATACTGGATTATTACGTATTAAATCGAATGAAAAATGGACTCCTATAATTTTATGCGGTGGGTTAGCAGAAATTGATAAGAACCAAGTGACAGTATTAGTTAATGATGTAGAAGAATTAACAAAAATTGAATTAAGTGAAGCGACTAAAGACTTAGAAAAAGCAACGTTAGAAGTAGAAAATGCAGAAACAAGTAAATCTCGTTTAGATGCTTCAGTTGAATTAAAAAAAGCAACCGCACGATTAGAAGCTATAAATTATCTATCTTAATGTTTCCTTGAATATATTAGAATATAATTAGATTCTAACGTAAGGATACTTGAAATCAGAATAGAGAAAACCTAGCAAATCCTTAAAATTAATATTATGATATTCAATGATAACTAATTCTAACTTTAATTTTACAAAAAATACTACCATAATTTTAGAATTACCATTTTCTGAGCATATAGAAGAATTAAGACAAAGAATTTTTCTTTTATTTTGGATAATCTTACTACTTACCTCTTTAGCATTTTTAGAAGTTAAAAGCCTCGTTAAAATTTTAGAATTTCCTATAACAAATGTAAAATTCTTCCAAGTTGCACCAGGAGAATATTTTATATCAACAATTAAAATATCATTTTATACAGGGCTTTTATTCTCAAGCCCATTTATGATAGGACAATTGATATTATTTTTGTTACCAGGATTAACAAAAAAAGAAACAAAAATTATTCTCCCATTATTATTAGGTTCATTAACTTTATTTGGAATGGGATTAGTTTTTTCTTATTATACATTAATCCCCGCTGCCTTAAATTTTTTCTTAAATTATAGCGAGGAAGTAATTGAACCTTTTTGGTCATTTGATCAATATTTTGAGTTTATTTTGGTTTTATTTTATAGTACAGGTTTAGCTTTTCAAATTCCAATATTGCAGATATTGGTTGGACTGTTAAATATTATATCAGTAAACCAAATGTTAGGAGCTTGGAGATATATAATTTTATTATCTACAATTCTTGGAGCAATATTAACACCTTCAACCGATCCTTTAACACAACTTTTACTTTCTTTAGCAATATTAATTTTGTACTTTATAGGATTAGGTATCTTGTTTTTATTAAAAAATTAATTTATCCAATAAAATACTCAAGCTTAAATAAGATTTAAATTATGACAACTTACAAGTTTTTCAAAAGTCTTTTATTTGCTCTAACAATTCTAATAACTCCATTTAGTTTTTTCATTTCAGAATCATCAGCATATCCAGTTTTTGCACAACAGAATTATTCAAATCCGCGTGCAGCAAATGGTAAATTAGCTTGTGCAAACTGCCATTTAAATGAAAAAGCAATTGAAATTGAAGCTCCACAAGCAGTTTTACCAAATTCAGTATTTGAAGTAGAAATTAAAGTCCCATATGATACTAATTTAAAACAAATTGGTGCAAATGGAAAACAAGCTGATTTAAATGTTGGTGGTATTTTAATCCTTCCAAAAGGATTTAAATTAGCCTCAAAGAATCAAATTTCAGCTGAAGTTAAAGCAAAAAATAAAGGTGTATTTATTTCACCATATAGTACAGAATTTGATAATATTTTAGTAGTAGGCCCAATTGCTGGTAAAACTCATCAAGAACTTATTTTTCCTGTAGTTGCGCCTGATCCGGCTAAAAATTCAGATGTTAAATATTTAACTTATCCATTTTATGCAGGTGGAAATAGAGGTCGTGGACAAGTTTATCCAACAGGCGAAAAAAGTAATGTAAATGTGTTTGGTGCAGTTCAATCTGGTCAAATCACAAATATTCAAACGGCAGAAAAAGGAGATTTTAATATTTCAATTTTAAATGCTTCGGGTACAAAAACGTCACAAACAATTCCAGCTGGATTAAGTTTAAGTGTAAAAGAAGGTCAAACTGTTAAAATTGATCAAGCCTTAAATCTGGATCCAAATGTAGGTGGGTTTGGTCAAGAAGAATCAGAAATTGTTTTACAAAACCCAATTCGAATTTTAGGTTATCTTGCATTCTGTTTTAGTGTTCTAGTTAGTCAAATTGTCTTAGTATTAAAGAAAAAGCAATTTGAGAAAGTTCAAGCTGCAGAATTAAATTTCTAATACTACAAACTATTATAAATATTATTTATAATAGTTTCTAATATTGGAAACTATTAGTAAACCTTTCACTGTATTTCTAACTTTTAAAATAAATTTTAATAAGTTTTAGTCAGATTCACAAAATAATTTGGAAAATAATACCTTTTAAAGGTCCACACTATTCAATTTAAGAAAGGAATCCTAATCCAAGGAATGAAATCTCAAAAACTGTCTCAGAGTACAAAATAACACCCGTTAAGCCACTTTCAGGAAATCAGTAGTATATAATACTTCAAATCAAGAGAAAGCCCAAAATCGCCTAAATTTTATCACTTTGGGAACGATTTCAGATTAGGAGAAAATATACTACATTCAATAAAATTCTGAACTTAAAATGGGGGGAGAGGGATTTTATGATGAAGATGAAAGATAAAATAATTTGGTTGGAAAGATGATTAGATATCCTTTCATCGGCTGATTCAGGAATCTTTGAAATGTCTTCAGAAAGGCCATTGAGAGGCCCTTGAAGAAATTTTATAACCTAACTAGGTTCTAATAGTAATAGATTGAGATGAAATCAAGTGGAAAATAAGCAGATTTTAGTGGTGAAGATTAAAGATACAATATTTGATTTTAAGAAAATTTTCTTGAATAAAATTTTTAAATTCACCTCCAGTATAAGATAGATCCCCTTGTAATTCGTCAGTGACATGTTTTAGTAACTCTCCGAATTTTGACGCTTTTTTATCAAATGATAAAAGGATTCGATGTTTTTCTAAAAAAACAACGGTGTCAATAATTGCATAGGTTTTAATACGTAATTCAGCGAAAAATTCAGGTATAGAAATATTTCTGTTCAAAATTTTTTCTATTAATGACAAATACTTATCACAAATTTCCCAGTCTAACTGATTAGTTAGCATGCAAGAATAACGCGAAAGTTCATTATTATTTGAATTATCACCTATGCTTCTTTGGTCTAATAGTTGCAAATATCGTTTTTTGTTATAATCTGTACTCATAAATATATTCTAGTTATAAATAGTTTTAGTTTATTTATTGCTCCATTTTAATATCCATTTTTTGCCGCCAAGATAATTTTCATCTTTAAACTGATCAAATGCTGGTTTTTTCTGCTTGTCACCAGTAATTAAATCTCCACTCGATTCATTAAATGCAATAATTATTCCTGAAGAATCCTCATTTGGAGGAGTCGCAAAAACTGTTGCTTTCCAAGTACCATTTATAGTCTTGATTTCTAATAAAAGAGAGAATCCGAAGAAAATGAAAAATAAGTTTTTTGTTGTCATATAAATAATAGGTACTAAATCTATTTAAATTTTTTTGATCTAAGCCTATTCTGTATCAATGGAGCAACCAGTCAGTATAATAACTATTGAAACTTAACGAATCAAATGACTTAGAATAAAATAGTTTTGATAAATCATTTTTCAACTTTTGAAAACGATTCTTAATTAACAATTTTTGGAATGATTTGGCTAATCCTTTTTTTACTTCCAACTCGAATCTCAGTTTTTGATCAGTTTGATCCAACTGATAATAATTTGAACTACGTTTGTGACAGATTCTTACGATTTCGAATATTTTAAATTTTGAATCGAGATATTGGAACTCGTTCTATTAAACCAATAAAAGTGCTTTATGCTTAATTTTCTTCTAATAATCCTAAACATCTATTATGATAAATCTCTTGAGTAATGAATAGTCAATTGTCCCAAAGTGTAGAATATGGATATGAGTTTAACCAGATTCTATTAAGTATCCAATCCTGACAAATCAAGGCTCCATCTTAAATCTTTAAGTTATTATGGAAATTGTTTTTTATTAGAATTAAATATAAAACTACAAATTTTTTTTAAAAGTAATCCATAATTATTAAAAGAAATCTCAAAAAATTCTTATTAATTTATAGAATTTAAGAATGTATAAAAATTTTAGTTTTTATTTCTAATTAAACATTTATTGAAACATTCTAATTTTATTATTAAATTTTTATTTATTTTATAAAATGTTAAATTCAATTCAGATTGGAAAAATGGCTCCAAATTTTGTCGCAATAGGCGTCTATCAAAATCGATTAGGAAAAGTTCGTTTGTCCGATTATAATGGTAAAAAGTATGTTATTTTAGTTTTTTATCCTGCTAATTTTACATCTTTATCTTCAATTGAACTAATAAGTTTAAGTGAAAATATTTCAGAATTTAAAAAATTGTCAACTCAAATTCTTGGAATTTCAACTGATAGTCCTTTTTCACATTTACATTATTTATTATCTAGACGTAGTCAAGGTGGAGTTGAACAATTACAATATCCGTTAATTTCAGATCTGAACCAAATTATAACAAAAAAATATAGATTAATTACAAAAGAAGGGTTTGCTTTTCCTGGTTTATTTATTATTGACAAAGAAGGTATAATACAATATTATACGGTTAATAATTTATTGTGTGGTCGAAGTATTCATGAATTGCTAAGAATTTTAAAATCAATTCAATATATAAAAGAAAATCCTGGGCAAATATGCCCTGAAACCATGGTTTCAGGTGAGAATTTTGAAGATAATATTTTATATTCTCATCCTTTAAAATCAAAACTTTATTTTCGAAAACTCTATTCGAACAATTATTATATTAAAAATAATTAAAATGTTATGCCAAAACTAAAAACTCGAAAAGCGGCTGCTAAAAGATATAAAATTACAGGAAACCAAAATTTTTTACACCGGCATGCTTTTAAAGGACATCTTTTAATGAAAAAGTCTAAGAAACAAAAAAGAAAATTATCACAATTAATTTGTGTTAAAAAAGTGGATACAAAAGCAATTAAATTAATGTTACCTTATTAAATTTACAGAAATATAAAAATAAAATGGTTAGAGTAAAACGTGGAAATGTAGCTCGGAAACGTCGCGAAAAAATTTTATCACTTGCAAGTGGCTATAGAGGTGCTCATTCAGTATTATTTCGAGTTGCTAATCAACAAGTAATGAAAGCGTTAAGATATTCCTATGTGGGAAGAAAACAAAAAAAACGAGTATTTCGCAAGATTTGGATTCGACGGATAAATGCAGCCTCAAGATTAAATGGATTATCTTATAGCCAACTTATTCATAAATTGAAAAAATCAAAGATTGATTTAAATCGAAAAATTTTATCTCAAATTGCTGTTTTAGATTCTTCAACTTTTAAATTTTTGGTTAATCTAGATTCAGTTTAATAGAAAAAAAATAAAAAATTATAAATTAATTTTTATAAAATGACTTCGAATGATGATTTGAATAAATTAATTGAAAATTTGCCATTTTTTATTCAAAAAAATCTTAAGAACCATACTCAAAAAGATGAACTTATTGAAGTTGTTCTAGATTTAGGAAGAAGGCCTGAGGCTAGATTTGTAAGTGGAACTGAATATCTATCTCAAAAAATGATATCTTGGCAAGATATTGATTATATGGCAAAACAAATAAGTAAATTTAGTAATGAAAAACGTGCTGGAATTGAAAGAACTCTTCATCGAATAAGTTGTATTCGAAATCGTCAATTTTTAATAAATGGATTAACATGTCGAGTTGGGCGGGCTATATTTGGAACTATTTCGATCATTCGTGATTTATTAGAATCAGAAAAATCGATTTTAATTTTAGGAAAGCCTGGTGTTGGCAAAACAACTATAATTCGTGAAATTGCAAGAGTATTAGCTGATGAATTAGAAAAAAGAGTAGTTATAATTGATACTTCAAATGAAATTGCAGGTGATAGTGATATTCCTCATTCAGGGATTGGTCGGGCTCGAAGAATGCAAGTTGCTAAAGCTGAATTTCAACATCAAATTATGATTGAAGCTGTTGAAAATCACATGCCTCAAGTTATTATTATTGATGAAATTGGTACAGAATTCGAAGTCTTGGCAGCACGAACGATTGCCGAGAAAGGTGTTCAGCTAGTTGGAACTACTCATGGTGATTGTTTAGAAAATTTAATAAAAAATCCTCCGTTATCAGATTTAATTGGTGGAATTCAACATGTTACATTAAGTGATGATGAGGCAAAACGTAGAGGGACACAAAAAAGTATTCTTGAGCGTAAAGCATATCCAGCTTTTGAAATTGTTGTTGAAATTAATTCTCAAACTTCTTGGTCAATTCATGAAGATGTTAAGAACTCTGTTGATTTATTTCTAAGAGGTAATTTTTTAGTTGGACAAGTTAGAAAATTTTCTGTTACTCAGAATGTTAAAATTAGATCAAAAAGATTTTTTATTCAGTCTAATTATATTAATAGTAATTTTGGTAATTCTTATAATTCATTATTTTTAAAGAATTGGATTTTAATTAATGAAAAAAAAAATAATAAATTTTTAAGATTTCAGTCAAAATCGTTAATAATTTATACATATTCTTTATCGAATAATTTAATAAAAGAAATTTTATTGAAAATGCGAATAAATTTTATTTTAACTAATGATATTCGTAAGGCGAGTTTAATAATTGGTTTAAAAAAGCATTTGAGGAATAATTTAAGATTGTTAAGTTTTTGTAAACAAAACAATATACTACTTTATTCTATTAATCAAATTAGTTATTATCAATTACGAAAACTTATTGATTATATTTAAATTACACATTTTGCTGTAGGTTATATTTTAACTTATGCAGCTTTTGTTATTGCTTCAACATCAGGCAAGTTTGGCTAATTTATCTGAATAGATTTGAGCGAAGCGAATAGGAAGAGTGATAGCTCTGACTGTGAGCGAAGCGAATGGGAACAGTAACAGTGATTTTCACTGTTCCAGTTCCCATATTAAATTTAATATTGTATAATCTAGAAAAATATAGTGGATTAAATTCGGGATATAGCTCAGCTTGGTAGAGCACCTGCTTTGGGAGCAGGGTGTCGTAGGTTCAAATCCTACTATCCCGATGTCAATTTTT
>JAAUYH010019301.1_pt1 | contig 24301 bp, 17 predicted proteins | sample 7278061 | NCBI WGS metagenome assembly JAAUYH01 (sample SAMN14350203, study PRJNA611818) | marine sediment metagenome | isolation source: surface marine sediment (0.6m) | place: French Polynesia: Moorea | collected 2018-08 | reverse complement strand
GACAAAATTTTTTGCACTCACAAAGATATTCGCTCTTTGCACCGTAAAAAGTTATTGCGACTTAGCCCGGCAATAAAAATTGGCTCAAACAATCTTGATGTGTTCTTCTTTCAAATAATATGCCAAATGTAGGATGATGATAGAAATCCTATAAGTTATGAGTAGTTCTTTATATAGTTTTCTTTTTGGGACACCCTGTAGGAAACTGTGAAACATCGTACGTTTGTTTTGCAATAGTTCAAGTCATACGCGATTTCAAAAATAGTCGTTATCGAATTATTAAATCCACGTTAATTAAAAAGAAGCGTGCGTAAGTTTCTTACGTCTGCTTTCATTTCTAATCAAGAGAATATAATAAAATTATGGATATTGTTTTATGCATATTTTTCAATCCGCGTTTGATCTATTCACATTTCAGAACCTGAGACAGAAGTGCAGGAGAGAACTCGTGTACTGCTCTGATGTTGCATTTTGATGAATAACTACCGAGCACAATTCATGGCATCTCAATGCTCCGCTCGTACAACACCGCTGCACCGACTAAATTTCTTTGACAGTAACATATTTCTACTACAATGTTGAGCAATCTTGCGTTCCCAGGGATGCTGTCTGTTGTAACCGAAGATCGCTCGGCTTCTCTAACGCATTGTTCAGTGTACCTAGGTATTGATGCTTACTTCCAAGGTAGTTGAGGGACGTTGCGATATCGAGCTGCGGCTTGCAACTTCTGCGGAAAGCCAGTTTCAATTACAGGCTGCACCTGAGTTTCTCTAACGCTTTGCCCAGTTTACCCAGTTCCTTATTCACACTTACCAAGTTGCCGAGTGTTTGCGCCGTAGACCGCATGCCTCACCTCGTACCTTCACCGGTACTGCAACTAAACGTTTCCTTTGGCTTTTATGTATACAAACAGCTAAGATAGGCTGATCTTTCACCTCACCACTATCTAGATAGTACTGTACTTATAATTAAATTCCAGCAATTTTCAATATCCTGACTTGTGCAATAATGAAGTCGCACGCCAAACGGAACGCATAGTCTTGCAGTTTAGCGACATTTCGGTCGAGGTCTTCTTTGCTGATGCTGCCGCAGAAATGGATGTGTTTTCAGATACTTTGTTTCTCTTTGTGTCTGTTCGCCTCCGCCTGATCTTTCATCTTCACGAATACTCAAACACAGAATCTCTACTAACATTTGACGATGTTTTTCATCGTTAGTCATTGGGTGTTTCATCCTCAATAAAAAGTAATCACTGTAACTTGACGGAAACTACCAATCATCGATTTACGGTGTTGATTGCAATCCTTCGCAATGCATTTAATTTCTTTGCAGCTCAGTTGTGGTCGATACCCACTAGGAGTTACTTCAGTCGACTGCTGAGGAGCAACCGATGTTTCGAATAAAGACCTGTTCGTGTAATATATCAAACGGAGCAGAACCACAGAGATTTCGGGCATGGCATGCGGATTGGCTTACAGTGCATCACTCTTCTTACGTCCAAGCAAAAGAAGAGTCTCCTCCCCAATCGCAGGCGATCCACGTCCACGCGTAGAAATACCAAGAAGTAGCTGTAAAGGGCAGCGATGTCGAGATTCGAGGTACATACTGTGGGGATATCGTACATTGAATCATCTCGACCCTTGCGGACGAAGCGCTCCTAGCCTACATCTAGACTTATTGCAGTGACTGATGGATGCAGTGCGATTCATTTCAATGAGCATGTGAAGTAGTTGACGTAGGAAGTAGGGATATCGCGTAGCACTGGTATTTGTCTTGGCTTTTTCTGCAGAGAATTAAGAGCGGATGAACCCACGAAATTGATCTGATTCACTTCCCGAGGTACAGGTGCGCGTTCATATCGAATGAGTGTTGCCAACTGACAGTTCATTGAATGACCCTGAATTGTTGACCATCAATGTACAGTACTGAAGCAGCTGAGTTTGGCAAGGGATTCGTGTGCGCGATAGCATTGTTATTGAAGGACGGGAGAGGAGCCAAATTGATTCTTACCTTTGAAGCTCCAATTGAAATTGACCGGTACAATGCCCTTGACGCTCGGGAGGGGAAAGAACCGAATCTCCGAGCTCACGTACTGATCAGCGGTATTAGGCAATGTGTGCTCGGTGCAAGGCCTACAACTAGCATTCACAGTAATTTCTGCACATTATCTAACGCCAAACCTCGCAACGCCCAAATCTAGCGGTAGCCCGAAAGTGAGCGTACTACACCAGCGGCTAGGAGCGTATAGGGACATCTCCTTAGGTAGCAGAGGGAGAAGCAGTTACGGTACACCTATGCGAAGTGGAGGTAATAGAAAAAGGAAAAAGGCGTTAAATAGGGTGTATAGGCGTATGTGTATAGGCGTATTCGTTAGTCGGTTGCACGGGAATGAGAGTCACGGAAGAATCTGTTGACCGCCCAGGAATAGGCAAATTGCGGTCAATTGCAGGCGCACCCGTTTTGGAGCTCGAAGATCTCCGTGGAGCTACCCGCGCCCAGCATCGTTCATTCGCACTTGTGCGTACGAACGGCGCGCATCAGCCGCGCACCACTTAATCGCGTTGCGCACCCGTCGCAAGACCCCGCACACACCTCAGGTTGCCTCAACGCACGCAATCGCATGGCGTCCCACAACCAGCACTGCGCGTTCGCACCCACGCTCAGCCCGCTGCCGCGCGCGCAGCGCCGCCTGCGCCGCGCGCGCGTGCGCGCCGACGCCGAGCCCGCCGCCACCGCGCCGCGCGCCACCGCCTCGCTCATCGCCCCGCCCCCGAGCGCGCCCCACACCACCCCCAAATGGACCCCGCCCGCCTGGCTGCCCGCCTACCTGAAGGCGAGGAAGGTCGAGGTTGACGATGCACTCGACGAGGCCATGACCAAGGGTGAAGACACAAGTCGTGCGAGTAGACTTGTCGATGCCATGCGCTACTCGTTGCTTGCTGGTGGCAAGCGTGTGCGCCCCATTCTCGTGCTTGCGTCATACGACTTGTTCGCGAAATCTGGTGAAGGACGGAAACATGCACTAGCAGCTGGTGTGGCAGTGGAGATGATACACACTATGTCACTCATTCACGATGACCTGCCATGCATGGACGACGATGATTTCCGTCGCGGTCGGCCAACATGCCACAAGGTCTTTGGTGAAGACATCGCCATTCTGGCTGGTGACGCGCTACTAGCTCGTGCATTCGAGGTGGTGGCCACATCAGGTGCACCCTCTCAACACGCGGTACGAGTGTTGGCGCTGCTCGGCGAGGCCATGGGCGCGAAGGGGCTGGCGGGCGGCCAAGTGGCGGATGTGGAAGCGCAAGGCGACGCCACGGTCGGGCTCGACACGCTGCGCTGGATACACACGCACAAGACGGCGGTGCTGCTGCGCGTGTCGTGTGCGGCGGGCGCAATTTTGGCGGGCGCCTCGGACGACGAGGTGGAGGCGGTGTCGACGTTCGCGAACCGCATCGGCCTCGCGTTCCAAATAGCCGATGACGTGCTCGACGTCACCGCCAGCACCACGGAGCTCGGCAAGACCGCGGGCAAGGACGCCGCCGTCGATAAGGCCACCTTCCCAAAGCTCATGGGGCTCGAGCGGTCGCGCGCCGCCGCCGCCGAGCTCGTCGACGAGGCCCGCGCGCTGCTCGCCCCCTACGGCGAGCGCGCCGACACACTCCTCGCACTCGCCGACTTCATCATCAAACGAAGTAATTAACAGTAAACGGTCGCGTATTGTGAATAGCCTAATTTCGTTCCGCTTCGCGTGTGATGGTTTCTGGGTAGTGTGCTAGACATTGAATTTCGCATCGTTCGTTGCGTAGGCGAAATGGCAGCTGATGTCCCTCATTCCTACTTCATGTACACATTGGGGTAGTAATCTTTGGATTCCACTGTTACTGTGGTTCAAGAGGTATTATCCTTTTCTCTAACACGAGACACCTGCAAACTCTTGCTTCTCGTCCCCTAACTACTGTACAGTACCAGCATAGACAGAAACTCTGTGCACAATAATTGCTTCACGTTTTAGCGATGACGGCTGAGGTGTACGGCTGCCTGGGCGGCAGTCACTCATCATTGTGTTAGGTAATGGGCGTCTTGTTCAGAGCCTCACAAATCTTCGTTGCATTTGCTATGCATTTGAAGGTTGTCCATTCAATTTCTATTCATTGTTCGTGAATTTACCCCGGAAAATATGGAAATTTTGAATGCTATTCAATTAAATGCACCCACAAAAGCAATGCACCAAAACTTGTAAATAGCGTGGCACAGGGCATATATTACTGTGGCACAGTTATCAATCAAATAGCCAAAATTTAAGTCATTCTATACATATATCATTTTTACTTTTTAAAAACATTGAGAAGCTCGAACAAATTTTATTGCGTGGTTCTTCGAAGTGCAACACTATTTACAAGCTTTGGTTTTCTGTATTCAAATTTTGTTAGACGTGCACTCTAGTCGAACGAGAGGGCATAGGTGGAATTGTTTTCGAATGTGTTACAGCTGGGCAACGCATGCCATTGACTGACTACACACAAAAATGAGTCCTGCTCTAAAACTGATAACCAATTTCGGTATCACTGTAGCATGTATCATCCGCTTCTAAATATTCCATATTTAGCTGTTGTTTTTCTGTAATCATGCACAACTATCCATTATAAAAGTGATACTCTACAATCCCAAAAAGTGCTAACTGCTTTCTATCAAAAATACGACGGGCAAATTTGAGGTGTAATCTTTTCTCTGATTGGCTGTATGTATATAGTTTGTATTTTGTGTTTCTGGAGATTGTAAAAGTCACGATCGGAAGAAATCAGGTCAAATGTCAAGTTTGGGGGACGCCCGAGCGGTGACGCAGAAGACGACGCGCTGTGCCTAATGGCTGACGACGACCTTAAAAGCGTTTTACTATTTCTCACAAATACACATTGTTCTACATTCGTGAATTTCAACAACAAAACGAATCACACTTCACTCATTGCGAGCGATACGAGCATGAAAAAGGGAGAAGGTGGCGCAAGCAACACTACCTGCGTACCGCCAGTGGAACGGACACAGCCTGACCACAGGCTGCAGAACGGGCACGGCCTGACTGCTGGGCAATTGTGGGCAGCAGGCAATGCTATTCCTCCACTACTAACTGGCCCAGAGACGGAGCGATTTAGCGATTATGCCAACCTCATCTAATTGCACTGTATAGTAACAAACAGGACCAGAGTCACTACAATGCATCAAATTGCATCACACTATATCACCACCGCACACGAACGTAGCGATTACTGTCGGAGACAAAGAGGGTTACGCGATGGAGATCCTGCAGAGCCGAGCTTGTCAATCTTTTGTTTATTGTTGGATTCGTTGCGCTTACATTTTCGTTTCCTCGCGTTTAGCATTTTTGAAGGTGAATACAATGCTGGTCCAAGACAGAGGCAGTGGAAGTGTACTTCTACAAGGAGTATTGACATGCCGGGGACTTGAACATGGGCTCGTACCGCATATCAGGGTTACCATCTCGAAACCTATGACGAATGTCGAGGAACGCATTCCACCAACTCCTCCAACAGTCAAGACAGCATGAATGATTCCAATCGCTCGTATGGTAATCTTTCTTCCACTTCATGCAGACTACACAACTTGCTGTAGTACAAACTTCTTTCTCGACGCAAGCTACTATGCGAATAATTTCTTCTTTTGTACTTCCACAATAGGGCATTGGCATTGATCAAACGGCTAAATTATGGCAAAACTCAAAGATGAATCTTATATGAAGGCAAACCCTATACCAGTATCTTGCGCAATCTATAGATAACGCAAGTCTCGATTGCTCTAGCTTCAATAAACAAGCGTAATTGCAAAGAGTTTAACTTAATGATAGTGCTGTTTTTTGTATATCAGTGTGGTGATTGCAGAAGAATACGTTGTCGAAATTGCTGTCCACAAGACTTCGAATGATTCATTATCAAATGAACTACACACATGAATCAATCTAGAATCTCCCCGAACTCACACCTATAAGTTTCTGCAACACACATTAGATATTTATCTGCTACTGCACTCAACATCGAAGGCAACTTGCGGAAGTATAAGCGTTGTCTGTAACGATGGCGAGCAACAAAAATAATGCGTTCAAGCACCATTAACCTTTAGTCGAGCTCAATAATGAACAAAGTGTGCTGCTCTTGCGCAAAACTCTTCTGATAGAATCATCAGGGCATTAGCCACGACTATCTACACCAACGATGAAGACACCCAAGCTGATGTTAAAATTGTAAAGGTTATGATTGCGGATATTCGCACCAGAAGAACGACTGCCTCAACATCAGCGAGCCTGGCAACAGGCGATGCACGGTGGTCGCTAACGAACCGTTTTGTCGCGGACACTGCTTCAGCAGCGCTAATTCTGTTATGCGCTTCCATCTCGACAAATTTACAGCTGATATCCGTGAACCATGGAATAAATGCGTTGCGGAGTATTAGAAAGTTGCGCGAGATTATAACCTTGGCAGTCAACAGAATTTGCAGTACCAGCACAATTTCATGGGAGGTGATGCGGAACGATTCTACTGAAGAAACGTCATGCCTCAGTCTAAGAAATTCTGCCATGCTATCGAATTGATCCGCCAGGAATAAAATTCGATTGATCGCCAAAGTAGAGTTAAGAACGCCTTTAACCAACTACGCCTCCAAGATAAACTTGGCGATGATTAAAATGGAGGAAAAGCATTGGAAAGACTGGACAGGATTATCACTAAGCTGTCACTGCAAGATCCTGCTTCTCATCCCGGTAACGCTCAGAGAATTGAGTTTCTCCGAAACGCAGTGGTTGGTTCTGAATGGGCTTCTGAACCACTGAGTAGAATGGCTACTCAAAATTTATCATATCAGCAACTACACGGAGGAATTGAGGCCGCTTATCGATTTAGTAAGGAAACAAAGAAAGCTGTTCTAGGTGAGAATGTCTAGTCGAGCAAGAATCAGGTTCAAGATGAATCGAAGATTGCGAGATATACTATGCTGGGAAAGGGAGATATGCATTCGCGAACAAAGGAAAGGGTAAGCGGCTTAGCTCGAAGAAAAATATGTTTAGGTGTATTCATTATCAATAAAGAAATGCTTCAACTGTGGTGCCCATTACACATACTGAAAAACTATCAGAAGGAGGCTGCCCATGTGAGAGCCACCAAAGGGAGGATTCAGTTGTAGAGAGGAAGAAAAGAAACAAATGGAATGCTCACACAGTATTATCTCTTTGTGCCATAAGCTTCGTGAAAAAGATATTCGAAAAGACGAGGAATAAATTACGGACGACATAAGTGATAAAATCACAAACCAGAACGTTTTCAAAACTCTGATAGCTGAACTCTAAGATAGAAATAGTGATGAGGGACACAAGAAAGAGCAAGAATTCCTTCCGATGAATGGTTACTTGAGTGTATACATGTTTGATGTCAGTGCACCAGGATTATTAGGGACATGCATTGATACCGGCGCATCTGTACCACTGAAAGACCGAGAACAAGCAGAAGCGTATTATGATACAATGGGAATACAGCTTATTTTCGAGCCAAGACCTTACAGAACATTCAAATTTGGCGATCGACGTAAATTGGTTATTCCTCATGCAAAAACCAAGGTGATTGAACTGTTTCTTGAAATGGTAGACCTTTTTTTTACTTCTACTTCTAGGGCGTGACAGGATTGATGAGTGTAAGATATACGCGAACAATGCCGAGGATAAATTAGGCGGAAATACGGTCATTCGTTTTACGAGTGGAACAATGATGTCTTCTACACAGATCATTAGCTAATGTGTATTCACTGATACTTCCCTCAATCAAACCCAAAGTATCCAACCTCATGAGGGTAGCAGAACTACTCTGAATTCACTCCTGAAACGCTCAAAGTAACTTGAAACCATCTGTGAGAACTGTTACATATGTGATAGGTTATCTCAGCAACCTGGTCGATTCAGAGTATCACTTTCCAGTGACGACATTGTTTTCAAACGTACTGTATTAGTGAATTTAATGAGTCTAGAATCAAAGCCTGTGCTACACTATATCTGCACAGGTACGTTGCTCAGTGCAGCGATCTTTGTTAGCATTCAATCATCATTCAGCATCTGGAAAGAATATGTGGAGATATGGGTCAATCCTTGCGTCGAGCACCTAAAGGATATCCATGCAGATTTAGGACCACAGGTTCGCTCGGAGGAATGGCAGTCATACATCAATATTCGTAGCATCATGCTCCTTACGTCAGGAGTTGGGAGTCACCACGCTCTGGGAGTTTGCGAACGACATTATGAATACTTACTCCATGTCTGTTGCAGAGTTCGAGCCGATTATAAAAATGTGAGGTTGGAATATGTACTGCGATTGTCGATCTATGGAATGAATGCCGCTGCTGAAAAACGGTTTAAGCCCGTGCCAACTTATATTCGGTATTTCTCCAATGTTGAACACCAATGTAAGAGTGTTACCAGAACATAGAGAAAGCATGAAATCGTTACATGTCGCTAGATCCGAAAGTATGAAATTTATTCCTCGAGAGAGGCTACCAACTGCACCGAGGCTAACAATACCAAGTACTGTTGATCGGGACATATCAATGTTCAGATGTACTATTGTTACAAGCTAAGAACTCACGACGAGTTGGTTGTTTGATGCAAAGTAATCGCAGGTGACAACAAAAATCTAATTCTGAACATCAAGAGAAGAACTGTTCCAGTCTCAATTCACATTGTGGAACCTTAGAAACTCTGTCGTAATAACAGTAGATCTGACCGCTCAACCAAATACATGAAATCTATCATAGATCAAGCCATATCTGAGGAAACGTTCTTGGTTGGGCTTCGAAAAGGAATCAGGAAGTATGAAGCAATATGACAACCCGTAAACCTCAAACCTATTCGTACACCAAATGAAATCAGTATTAGCGAAGTTCTGAAGCCAGACTACGGCAGTAATCGGTGAAAATTTTCCAAGACGCGAAGAAAACAAAAATATTGGTCTAGTTGATCGCGGCACGTGAACAGTTATCTAGATGCGATCTCTATCTCCCGAATTCGCCAGTGCTTTGAAGAATTCTGGAACACCGAAAGATTTTGCGAAGGCTCTATATGTGACGTAAGTTTATTATGATAAGATGAAGTTCTATTTTTCTCATTCAAGTCATCGCACACATGTTGAGCATGCATTTAGTGTGCTAGTCCGACCATCGAGATTAAGTCACAAGCAGGTTAAATATTAGTTGCGAATAGTTTTTTCTTTTTATATCGGCCATTTGTTTGGGTGAATTTTTAATTGATAATTATAGAATGACTGTTTTCAAGAGAAGTAATACTTCATTCCAACTAACGAATGAAAAGAAGCATTTAAGAAGTAGTGCAACACTGAATCCAGCTTACGTATAATGTGCTAATGAACACAGGATTTCAGAAGAATTAAGAGCGATTGAACTGGGAACGATAGCAACAAATAATCTCAAAGAATGTGAATTCTCCAGGCCCGTTAACGGCTGCTACTTGCGAATATTGTACCATTCGGTTAGCGCTTTTCAAAGAGTTGCTTTGGCGACGGTTATATATTCTCAGTAATATCACAATCATCATTGAGTTTCTCTAATTCATTATTCTGTTCAGTTAAAGTTACTAAATTTCGGGTGCGTGAATCATCATCTCGTCTTTCAGTTACTATTGAGGATGCAGTACATGAAACAACACAGCTTTACAGTATTAAGAACTTTATTACAAACTTCTGTCAACCCATTATACTCCAAAAAATTTTCTATTTTCGAAATTCGCTGCCGTCTTTGTGTGTCCGCATCTGTTTCTACATCATTGTAGTCTTTGCTGAACGATACGATAGTAGAAATCAAGTCTAACTTTCAACTGTGTTCATTTTCAGAACGCCACTTCAATGCATGGACTAACTTAAATAGTAGCGATCGATGGATGAAGTGCATATCAAAGAAGCGGCACTTAGGACAAAATTCCAGGAATAACTTCTCTCGGGATTCTTCTGATCAGAACAACTCCATTTCTCTTGCTTTTACGAAATAGAACCTGACCTTAAGCCATTCATCAGAAGGTAATTTTGGAATACCGAGGTATAGATTGAGTACATATTGTCGGCGATCGAAGCGAAAAACAAGACTAATAAATTCAGTGTCGATAGGGTCATTGTAGAGTCGCGCCACAACACTCTCCCAAATCTTCGGTGCTAACTTGACATACAAGCGACGAGCAAATTTGCTGCTGTACCTCAGTGCTTGAGGTGGCATTGATTCTACTCTCTTTATGTTTAAATAGTCTATCTGCGTTACTGAAACGTTTTTAGAGTGGAGGACATCATCTCGAAACTATCGCATACTTGCTCCCTTTTAATTCCTCGGTCACAGTGGAATCAGATTTTGCTAGTATTGGCTTACTCCTATTATTTCAATTTTTACCGCACTTCACGAGTGGTATCAAAGACCCAAAATCATAAGATGAATAGGGAGCAGTGTGCTGCTCCTCGTGTTCGATTATGGAGAAAGAGGTTTTATTGCAAAGCACTTGTAGCCATATTCGCGGTCTCGTTCTGACGTCAGACTCAGCCCGTCATTTCTTCTATGCACAAACATTTTCTGAATTGGTTCTTGGGAAGAGATTAAACCCGGAGGCGACTCTGTAACTTGTGATTTTTGCAAACGGATGACTACATGCCAGCATGGGTCTTTTCTTGGCTACAGAATTTACGACATTCGTACGTGTAAGTCTTCTGTACTGCTTACAACATTGGAGTACACAACAAAATGAAATCTAGGGCAGGTTAATTAAGCTTCCATCCTTCTCAAACATTTGCTTAATGTAAAACGTAGTCATGAACTACGACCTATCTTTTTCCGTCGCCAAATTTGACTGTAGCATTTTGTTCGGCTTTTCATCCTTTGTAGATACTCGTTGACCAATTCAGAAGCTTTGAACAACAAGCAACTAACCTTAGATCATTTTTCGAGCTTGTAGGTCTGAATCTGAAGATTTTTTCTTTTTATGGCGCACGAGTTCAGTAACAATCTTGGCTTACTGGAGAATGTGCAGTCGACAGTTAACGGAAATGGCATACTACACATATAATTCGTGTGAAAATGTAGCACCATGCTTCAAGCTCATAACATGTTTTCTCCTTTAGTAAAGTTCAATTAGACGTATTACAATATTTGACTTTGACGGGCTACACCCAAAATCAAAGAAATTTTAATAAAATATAGGTCTTATTTCGATGTAGTAACTCAAATCATAAACACATTCACCCAAGTACATATTTGCATCAGGTTTTTCCTAATATACTAACTGCAATAAAGCGTACTATATGCTGCTAATACGCTATTATCCCTTGACTTACTTAGTTATGGTTTCTTTTTTACATCTTTTATTTAGACTTTCCATCCAAATTTGTTTTAGCCTTCTTGTTTCTCTTTCCTGATTTTGAGACCTGCAAACGCACTATGTGAAAATTGGAACCCTGCTAACGGTGTGCACAGTAAGTACTGAAGCATCCACGTAGAACAATGGTGGTATATAATTCGCGCAATCTGATTACCGCAGGTTATAATTTTGTCCAGCCTTCTGAGTAGCTTTCAGTAGGATATTATTCAGATCATGTACTGTTTTCAACTGTAAGTACACGAAGCTACTTCTATCATACCTATTTTTATTCTATGTAACATCAATCTTTGATCACATCATAGATAAATAGTAAAATTAGCTTATGCCTAACCATCAATCTAGTTCTGAATCTGGCTCAATTGAGCATGAAAAAGATTCAAACTCTTCGTTACAAAGATTCGGCATGAATATTCGCCTATATTTTGTTCCAATGGTCCTCACATGGCTCTATTTCACTTTAGCAAAAATATTTTTGTTCAAGGCAAATGTGTTTGTGATCAGCGAACGTTTGATTCTGTATTACTGGGTTAACTATGATCTCAGCAATTCTCACCATGTTGTTAAACAACAAAAACACCTCTATTGAACTAATTCTCGTTCATCAGTTCTCTTCGTTGTAGGTTAATTATACAACACATAAATTTCCTTCTATCATCAGTATAATCTTCAACGCTTCAATGTCTTCTTATTTTTCACTGATTTTGTGCGCAACTTATCATACTCGTTCAGATTGTTTCCTTCTCCTAAATAACATGTTGACATGCGGCGCTATTTATTTTTCACTATTTCAGTTAGTTCTTAGATCACTCTTCATTCGCTTTTTCTATAAAAACAACAAGCATTATCACCATAGACTCCCCTTTATTGTTCTCTTGGCACGAGATTTCAGCTCTATTTACTGATATTTTCTTTTCTTTTTTTGTACTTCTTTTACGAAATCAACCGTTGCGTTATCTTTTGTGCTGCTCCACGAAACGGGTTGTCCACCGTTTCGCAAAAGAATGTGCGTTTAATAACCGCTACTATAGTTTCTTCATTTTAAACTGACTGCTTATCGCATATTCCGAGATAGTTTTTTATTTAGTAGATGTCTTCTTGCAAAGATCTTGCAATTTTCTCAAAAACGTGTTTTTAAATAATATATTTTAGATTACAGAATGTTTCTTGTGCGCGATGGATCCGTATCACTTTTTAGAAATCTCGCAGAGTCCAATTTCTTCATTTGGTCTCTTCGAGCCTTAACCAAGTCTGTTAATCAGTCAGTCATCAGTGCCCGCATTAGAATCAAACTTTAGAGCAGCACATTCCAGAGAAGGCTCTCATTTTTATTTATGCACCTATTAATTATCTTTCGGAAAATGGTTTTTAAACTGATGTAAGCAATGCGCATTATCTTTTTCATTCATTTCTACTTAATTCCTATTTTATTGTTTAGCTCCATTTTTACTCATTTTAGCTTTGGTATTTCTTCTTCTTTTGTACAGCTTACTTACATCTGCCAACATGCAAGAAAATGGACCGTTTCAAAGATCTACGCTATTCTGCTAATCTTAGAATACTTCGCGCGACGTTTATAGTAATCACTGTGACATGCATTCAGCATAATGTTTATGAGCAACTACCATCGTCAGACAATCATAGGATTAAATCCGTTCTATCCTTCGAAAAATAGTTCTCCGGAGAAAATCTTACTAGATCACCTAACGGTCACTGACTAACAGTGCGGTAAGATATTTTCATCATGCCAAGTTCTAGCCTATGCACTCAGTTTCGGCTACATGCCGCTCGTTCGCCGATACACGTTGGGTAAGGTCCATCGTATTGCCACCTTTTCTTAGAAAATTTTAGGGTACCAGTGTTTAGCAACCCCTGTATCTCCGTGTCGAAATATTCATTTTAAGATGCGCTTTACAGGCTTCAACTTGATCGCTAAATTTTTTTTGATTTATTTGTTTAACTGATTCAACTTCCTGAACTATATATACTACCATTACGTCCGTATGCTCAAACTCTGATACATCATCCTATTGATTTTTTCGCTAGCTGTACGCACGACCTGCCTTAGATCAAGTTTGTCTACATAAAATAACCACATTGTTGTTCAGTCAAACACTCAGCGGTGACATATACTCATATACTCAGTTAAATTTACATAAAAACCTCCATTTATGATTAGATAACATCCAGACTCAATTCAAAAGTAGGCCCGAGTCGTCACGATATCATTGCGAACACGAGCAACAGAATCAGTGCATAGCACTAGCTGCACGTACCCCATGCGGTGCCGACTATTCAAAGCACGTAGAACAGTGATTATTGAATCCATACTAATTTCTTCAGCAACCTGTTGTCCTACACCATGAACTGCTTAAGCCTATTAGGATATCGCAGACCAGAAAGATTGTATTGAATTCTTTAGTATGCCTATATTGATCCGCATTTTCATCAGCAAATGTACAATCTGAATTTATTTTCAGACCTTAATCACCTGCGTAATGAGACCGCAGTTCTCGAGAAGGGATAAAAGAATTCATGCATCTGCAAACCGACAGTATAGTAGTTTCGGTCACGAAGCATGTAAAAAGTTGACAAGAAAGGTCCTATTTGTTCACTAATCGGTCACAAATCTGTCGCACTGAAAGTTCTTTGACGCGAATTCACTGAATCGAAATTGATATCAGCACCCGTCCGAACTTGGTTCAATGTAGGTAAAGAATACCTAACCTACTATCAAGGACATTTCGGGAAGAAATCATCTTACAAAATAGTCGAAATGTGAAGTCAGAAATAATTTTGTGTTGATCAGTCTAAAGATAGTCCTTGTCTGCACACTAATTAAAAACTCTATTTCTACGTTAACTGCTAAAATGTACTGCTCAAAAATGTTATTAGAGAGTACTTTAAACCTAGTTCTAATATGTTATAGTTAACTTCACGATTCGCAAATCTCGAAGATTGCTACTCAAAATTCATTGCAAGTTAACAGCCAAATTGGAACTTCGGATTAGATTCGTTTAGTACTTTTTGATGCTTGCTTTACCGCGGAACTTTCGCTCTATATTTAAATGAAATTTTTGTCAAATGAGGAGTCGAAGATGATCTCGAAATTTGCAAAAACTTGAGCTCGTCTCGAACAATTACAAACTTTTCATTGACTAATCGCCATAGATAGCGTGACGATGCATTACTGATAAATAATTCGAGTGAAATTGGCACCATTTCACGTTCTAAAATCTTTGATCATTTAGTTATCGTTCAGATTTTATTTAGAATTTACGATTTTTAACAAATTTGGCTTGCTCTTCTGTTACTAAGATTGTTGAGTAGGATCTCGCGCCTTGTTTTCTTTGTATGCACTACCAAATCAAGGCTAATGTTCTTCGCTGGGCAGTGCAGGCCTGTTACCATTAAAGCTTGGTACTTTAGCAAACAACATCTCTATTCGATCGACGGATCGTTATCTAGTATTTCTACTCTTCAGTCACATTGGACCCTCACAAAAAATATAATCCATTATAATACATTTGAAAAATATTTATGTTTCTTCATTTCAGATAGACTTTGAATCAATTATTTATTCATATAGTTTAATAACTTATATTCCGCATATGTAGCAATGATATTTATCGAAATTAAGATTTATTGAAATTATTTCACAGTCACTGAAAAATGTAGTTATTCTGATTCCAGTATCTGAAAAATTACTACTTCAATCATCATCCTATGTGAAGCAACAGGTCAAAATGCGAGCGTTGAACCAGGAAATTTAGGCGTTCATCATTATAATTTACAGCAGTACGACTATACACCGACAAATCTGAGAATAGTTTTTTTACCATGAATCAATCAAGGAAATTTGCTTAGTTTCAGAGCGCACGAAAATATCGACGAATGATACTTGCTCCCTAAATTTATGTGGCAGTGCACAACTGAGATACTGGACAATTGAATCGGAAACAATAACGCCATTCAGCTCGTACAACTCCAATGAGCAAGACCAGAGAAAGCGGAATTAGCACTGTTGTCATGTATGAGTTATCCCAAGAGTGTTATGAGAAGCTATCCTCATGAAGCGCAGCAGTATAGATCGAATGAGAAGAGAAAGGAGAGGGATAAGGATACAGCCCCTTGGCAGAACTCGAGTCGATACATCGACAGTTGAGTCGCTCTGAATGAGCAACTTTGGCGAACTAGTTTGTTCGCTTAGGATGGCAAGTAGCACACATCAATGGCAGAAAGGCTTAACGACTTGGTTCGAAGTGGGATACATGCATCACTTATTTCTTTCAACCTGCCCTTCTTGGACAACCGTTCGTGTTTAGGAAGCTTGCCGTTTAGCCCATTATTGATGTCCACATGTTCCAAAAAGCGGCAGACTTTCAAAAGCGGAATGAAATCGAGAATCACGCTCGTCACGAGCTCCCGAGCCACCACAAAATCCACAGAAATGTATCGTAGATGCACATTTGTATGGAGAAGGTCGGCAAAATCCGAACCCACTACCGGTACCGGTTCCTCTTCAACTTCAAGTGCCAATCCAAACAAGCATTCAAGTTCGCGTAAGTTGTGCACAGAACGAGCAACCATATGTAAGATCTTCGAGTTTCTCACACTACCAATGAACAGTCTCCGCAGGTGTGGTAGCGGTTCAACAAAAACCAGCTCTATCACCTTATCGGAGTATCCTTCGACTGGCGACAGCACTAAGTCTTCAACATTCCCAAATACAGGGCCGATATCGGTCGGCATTGTATCGAACGAATACTCGAGTCTAAAAACGTGTAGATGGGTGCTAACCCCACGCATGAAGTTCAACGCACCACTTTCGTGACTCGTGGTTACAGCACCATGAATCCTGACATTTGGTGGGCAGGCCTCAACTAACATGCGAATTAGATCAGTAGACAATCCCTGGTATACTTCATCATGATAATAATGTAGAACCAGAACTAGAATTCGTAGCGTTTTCAATGCTCGCAGCAAGTCAACTAGTTCCTTCCCCGCTTCGAGGATCAAATCTTCGATGTTGGTTAACTCCAACTTTTGTAGACGGATGCAATGACGCGCAATGTGCACAAGTTCTTGTTTGGGAACACAACCACGAAATTCAACTAGTGTGTTCGAAGCAGCTTTCCAAATAGGTTCAAGACTTGCTCCATAATCGTGGAAATTGGTCGTAAACACTTTCAGTGACTTGCAATTATCGGCGATTGTTCGAACTACTGCCCTGTTCAGTTTCTTAACGTGAAAGCCAAACTCTTGCAAAGACTCCTCTGGTGCATTTTGAATCCTCTTCAAGTCTCTCCAACGATACTCGAAATTGTACACTATTCCGTCGAATGGCCTGTGAATGTCAAAATCCAACACTCCCAAAGACTCACCGTGTTTGTTTAGAATCCTGCTCAAGTCTTTCCGACGAAAATTACATGAAACTGTCAACACCCGCAACGAACGGAGTTGTTTGTGACTAATTTTCTCTCCCACTTGCGGATAAAGAACTAAACTTTCGAGGCCGGGTGCCATCAGGCTTCCCAGTACAACGTACAAAGGCCTTTCAACCCATGAATTGAACGCAAAGAATTCATGCTCCAGTGATTTGAACATCTCTTGCGAAGCAGCGCTCAATGGGCCACCGAGTCGAAGCACAGTCTCAACATCCTTCACTTCGAGCCATTCCATCCAATACTTACTAAATGGTTGTTTTGAGAGATGCCTGAGTACAAGAAATAGAATTTCAGGAGAAACACCATCGAAATAGTGAGTTTGTGGTGCGCCTGATTGATAATTGCTGAGAATGGCTTCATTTTCATTACAAGATGGATTTGATGACGGTCCGCCCTGTCTTCTCCACGGGAACAATCGAGTTAGCCGCTCCATGACTCTGGTACCAGGGAAAATGAAACAAGAACCAGATGGTGAAGATGCAAGCGCTGGGATATGAGATTGAGACGTGTAGCAGTATACAGCAGAGCATGTTAACATTGCGAAAGTACAGTAATTAACTGTGAATCAATTGAGGAAATTTGATCGAGGTTCATGGTGAAAAGGATAAAAAATGAGTACGCTCCGTTTGTTGGCTTCGGTGAACTCGTACTGTAGACGCTGAAACAGGATTCAAACGACGATACTTTGCTCAATTCGAATCATCGAATCGTCAACAATTCTTCTCCGATTCGCATACTTCGTATAATACTGTACTATCCACTCTAGTAGACCGCAGATAATAGCTCCCCAGCAAGAGGTAGGATTGTAGATAATAAAAAAAGTTGAATACGTAGGAAAGGCTCGTAACTTTCTATAACGAATATTACACTGGTGGGGAGTCCGAAGCAGAACAGAACTTTCTTCGTCCTTCTACAGATGAAATTCTAAAACTAAACTCTCAATTCTGAGTAGTTTCGATTCTGGACTGATCAAATTTGCGAGGACCACTGGTAAAGGAAGAATTCAATTCCGTAGAATTACACGTCTCCTCCAAGTTCGCATACTCACTGCTGAATTTAGATGCGAAGTGCACCGTACAGTACTAGTAAGTTCTAATGTACTGCACATCGAATCTAAACTCAGCAGCAATGAGAAAGAAGTGGGAAAGAGTGTGTGCTGATCTCTCTAAAAAGTTGCAGAAAATAAGTGGCTTGTATTCAAAGTTATTTACCGTTGATCGAATGTACACGAATATTCCTAAGCAAACCTTTAGAGCATAGAACTGGTTGCAAATTCACTGTGTACGTTATTCGCGAATTGCCCAATGACAGTCAAGCACCTTAGCATCCGTATTTCCAACGCGCTCCTACTGCGCCATTGTTGCGGCGGTACTGGAGCGGATTGGTTGGGAAAGCCTATAAAATGGTGATCTACCGCATTGAGGCCGCTCGGAATCGGACTCAGGTTGCTTGCGACTTGTGGCCTTTCTCAAAGGTTGGGGACCGCCTGATGCCCGGCTGCGGCCTCGGTACGGGGCGGGGGGCGGGGGTAGGACTCTGATCGCAGACATTTTCAGCCGGCACTGACCGTACATCAAATGTGTGTCCTCGATGCGGTCGCCTTGCGCACGTTGGGGGAACGGATAGGGGCTCTATCCCTTTTTAAATGAGCATACGAGTATTGAGAAAGGCGAATATGCCCCACGTCAAACGGGCGTCGGCCTATTAATCGCCAGCCGCCAGCATTTCTTCCCTGTCAATTGTTCTTCCACATCCTCGATATCGACTCCGAACGTCCCCAGCACCGCTTCGTAGCTCCTCAGCAACCCAGAATTTTGCACTGTACTCATTCAATTTCCCTTGTACATTCTTTTCGCGTGTACACTTTGGTCTTCATTTTCACTTTGCACTCCGTACGTACATTCCATCATTCACTCACACTATCGTACCTACCGGTAGTTTACATGTAACAGTTATCCTGGAGAGCCCCAAGATGAAGAAGACACTAGCTCCAGAATACAATGTGCGAGCAGGTCCGCGCATGTCCCACCGACGATTTCCATTTTCATCCCGCTCACACTCTTCATTCCACATAGCTCATACACCTCGGCGTGTACGCACGAATCCTCTCACACATATTCAATGAGCCGAAGTGGGACAGTGCAATATCGTACAGGACATGTTTCGCAGACCGAGCGGCAGAAACTAGACACCGTTCGTTCCATTGGAGCTGATGTAAGAATCGGCTTATGTTAACTGATTCCGGACAATGAGAGTTCCTCTACAATACTGTGCTGGCCAACACCACAATGAAGAGCTGATGCCAATCGAAGGCCAGGTCGAAGTGAAAATCGAAATGTAAAACGGGCCTGGTCTTAAAGGAATAGGCTTGCACGCCCGCTAAGTTAATTTAATGCAGGCAAATCTGAAGACGCAGTCACAGATGGACGTCAATACCAAGCAGAAAGCAAATCATCTTTCTCTCGGCGTAAACTCTAGTGCAACGCCATTGATACAATACCGCTCACCCGTGGGCTTCGGGCCGTCCCGGAACACATGGCCAAGATGGCCACCACAACTCGCACACGACACCTCACGCTGTAGTAGCGCCCTGTCAAGCGCGGTAGCCCTGAGTTTTACACTAGACTTGATGGGCGCCCAGAACGAGGGCCACCCCGTCCCCGAGTCGAACTTGGTGCTGGAGTCGAATACAGGCAGCGCGCAGCCGGCGCATGCATAGGTTCCCGCACGCTTCTCGCGCAACAATGGGGAGGTGAACGAGTATTCGGTGGATGATTGACGTAACACGGCGTAGGCGGCCGGGGAGAGCCGTTCACGCCACTGGGCGTCGGATAGCTGGACCTTCTGCAACGTTGCCGCATCGGCGTGTGCGATGCGTGCGCATGACAGGGTGGCGGTGGCGGCGGCGATTATTAGGGCGCGGCGGCTTACTGGGGGAGATGACGCGTTTCTAGGAGATTGTGCGGACCGCATAAACGGTGCGCTGAACGCTGGGAACATTCTGCAGGTGGTGTGTTAGGGATTGCTGATGCAGAGGAGATGACCTCGGGAATAATAATAGCACGTTGCATGGTATGACACGTTCGATCTCAGGTGTGTCTCATCTCGCAATCATCAGATCGCTTTGTGGTGTGCAGCAGCGCGCATCGGACCCAACAATGGCATTCGTCGCATCGGCGCCAGTGTCGCTCCGACGTAGCCGAGTAACGATATCCACGCGTACGCAACGCGTATGCACGGCGCCGCGGCATGGGGCTGGGCGCGTCGTGATGAAGGCGGGTGGGGGCGGGTACTGGCGCGGGGAGTGGCTGTGCGTGGACTGCGGGTACATCTACAAGCCGGGGCGCAAGGTGAAGTTCGAGGACCTTCCGAGCACGTGGAAGTGTCCGCAATGCAACGCGCCGAAGCGACGGTTCGCGAAGAAGGCGGGGGATTACGTGCAGGAGACGGCGGGCACGTCCAACACGCCGATTATAGTGTTCTCGATCCTCGGCCTGCTGGGTGTGGTGCTGTTTGGAATCTGGGCCGGTGCCAACCTCTAGTTACTGTACGTCCTCCTAAAGTTTCTCGTCCCCGCCGTGTTGACGACGTCGACGATTCCCGTTGCCCACTTGGATACCCCCCGTAACGAATCAATCTAGACTACACCGATTTTTAGATCTTTCCACCCTCGTACCACTCTACTTATTCCGTAGCCCTGTTACCACCGAAGCACTGCTACCGTACACCACGCGACGTCATGGGCCTCTTGCGTTGTTTCACTCGTCACATTTCTCGGCCTAATCTGCCTGCACCTAGAGCGAAACGTGCTCACCAGACACCATGTGTGGGACCGCCGTTATCGCCTGAAGTCATCGCTTCCGTAGAAGAATCTCGTCGTTCCCTCGAAGCTATGCGCACGGCCTACCCTGAATTTGCGCACAGCGAACCGTATCGCTTACCAGAAACTGCGGAGAATTCTTCCCCAAGGACACATGTGCCGACCGCACCACCCACTCCAACTAGATCGGTCCCGAATGTCACACCTCCGAGACAACGTGCACGAACTCCGCTAATCATTCGTGGTCCACAACGTACCTCTCCCGAGTCGATGTCTATGCCTGTGCTACCTAGAACTCATTACGAGCCAGCTTCTCGTTTAAACCGCCGATCAAATGAGACTGCGACACCACGACAGAGAACTTTCACCTCATCTTCGCTGTTGCAGCGCGCCAAGGCGTGGACTAAACGCAACAACGGTCGTGCACGAGTGGAGAGGAGCTCCAGTCTGAAGGGTGCCTTTACGCACGGTAGAAGACTACGTCGTGACAACCGATTCGAGGATGATTCGACTACACAAACAATGACGCCACCGCAGAGACGGCGCGAACGCCGCACGTCCATGGATGTGGCGGTACTTCGCAGGCTGAGCGACATGGCCACGAAACGACGCGGTTCTGACGTATCTCCGCGGAGTGCTAGTACCAGATCGGAAGACATCTCGCCACTGAGACGGTCGTTCGAGATGGCACGCAAATCTATCGAGAATGCGAGGAAGTCTATGGAGCGAAGGACGAATCGAATGGTGGTCAATCCCGTGCCTTCCAACTTGCCGCCCCCGAGACCGGCAAGCTACCAGCCTGTCGAGGAGCCGGAGCAAAGTGAGCAGGAATCCATACCCCAGAAGGAGGACTTGGACGGAGTGGAATCCAACACCGAGGAGGAGGAAATTGACGTTGTGTCACTGAAGCAAGACGATTTCCCCAGCATGGACAGCTGCACTGTATCGTACGCGCCGGGACAGGAAGAGAATTGCAGTATGATGTCGGATTACCCGGTCTCTCTTGACATTCTGCGCGTTTCGCGGACGTCGTTCGGGTATGAACGTGTGGCTGATGAGCCGTCGTTGAATCGACGTGACGAGATGTGTGACTCGCAGGCGACGGCGGACAGGTACTCGTACGGGTTCGAACGGCAGGAGAAACGGCGGTCGCAGGATCGTCCGTCGTTCGGGGCGTCGATGAATTCGTTCGACATGTGCGAGTCGTCGCCGTCCGCCATGGGTGACGACATAGTGTACGACGACGTCGAGGACAGTCGCCGATACGAAGACAGTGACATGAACTACGCACATGGAAGCGACGACGAGTATCGCACCGCACGCGGGGGGTTCGAGGAGGACCACGACGAGTACCGCTCGGTTGTGCGGTCGATTTCCAGCGAGCTAACCGCGAGCAGTTCGTCGGAGGAGGCCGCGGCTCCCCGCGCGAAATACCCACCACCCAAATCCATGAGAATCCGGCGGACCGACAGTGCGGTGGCATTGCCGCCGCGCCGGCGCGCGGATCGCATTACTAATAGCCTGAGCCGTGCGCCCGTTCCACCCACGCGGCCATGCATCCCCGTGCGATTGGCGGTGGAGCCCAAGCTGCGCGAGCGGTACGCGCGATAGCGCAGATATTTGTTGTAGCCGCTTGAACACACGAGTGGCGCCGCCGTACACCACGTCGTCGCCGCTGTATTGCCAACGGTGTCATGTTGCCGTTGTCGTCCTTCGATTACGTCGACATCGTCATCGCACCGCGCCTGGCGCAACCGTTGCGTAACGTCATGCTAGCACCGGACGCCGAGTCTTTTTGCGAACAGGGCAATTCAATTGTCGCCGTTCCACCGCCTGCCGACGACTCGTACAGTAGCCGATAATCCAAACTCTTCACATTTGACCTGAATGTGATTCATGCGTATTCCGTTTTAGGTTAAGCTCTATTCCGAAATGTAAATTTGTATATATTTCTTGCATAGGTTTTCACTTGCCTGATTGCATTCAACAATCTGTTTGCAGCTTTGTATACGGCAGTCATCCTTGCTGTTTATCACTTCCTACACGACCAGCAGCATGTTTCTGTATCAACTTCATCCGCTTTACTCTCCCCACTGATGAAGCACCTCCTTGCTCGTCTTCTATCTTGTTTACGACACAGTACGAAACATACAACACTCTCTGCCCAAGAAGCTGGTTCCATTTCCCATGCCCAACACGCAGAGACGCAACAAACCTACTTCTTCGATGCTGTCCCAGCCGATGTGTTGTTTGTTGTAGTGAAACATTTGTCTGAACAGCCGTATGGCAAGGATTGGTTACATTCGGTGAACTCCAATGATGCGCAAACCGTGCTTCGAATTGGTGGCGCGCTGAGCGTCGCTTCTCGCGAGATGTTCAAGTCATTGGACTTTCAAGGGATTCACCTGAAGAGTTCGAATGATATAGAGATGCTCACCAACTTGATGGCTCCTCACCTCGAACAAATCTACATATATCGACCAGAATTGCGACTCCTCAATTGCGAACGATTTTCGTCGTTGCGTTCGCTGAAATTCAAGGAGGACGTAGGGTGGCATGCGTTGGAGAGGATTCTTTCTGTTTGCGGTGACATTCTGGAGGAGTTGGAGATTGAGAGTTGGTGGCTGGAGCGGAGAGTGGTTCAAGCGATTGCCTGCCATTGCAAATCACTCAAAGTGTTCAAACCGTACTACATCCAATATCGTGCAAGTCTCAAACGCATCTGGAACGCTGTGGGGAGCACATTAATTGAATTTCGTGGGCGTGTGCCTAATATGGAATTGAGCCATATCGCGGCGCACTGCACCCGTTTGGAGAAGTTGAACCTGAGGAATATACAACAACTTATGCGCGGCGGTGGAAACGAGGTCGTCGATTTACTTGCGAAACTGAAATCACTTCGGATCCTGGTTTTATATGTGTCCAATGAAGAGCAGTTGACCTGTTTTTCTGTCAATAACCTTGAAAGGCTTCTTGATGCTTGCTCACCGAACGTTCGCATTGATTGCGATACGAAGTTGGACAACGACGTTGGACTCGCGGAATATATCGATTCTATTGGCGCTCGTTTGCGCGCGCTTCGCCTAACTTGTAATTTTCGTACAACGTCGACGGATGCGTTGCACGTACACACTAATATTGAAGAGTTGTCACTGACCACGCTTAACGCATTTGCGGATGGGATATTGGAACTAATTTTTGCTGCACCACTGCCGAACCTGAGAAAGTTGTACGTCAGCGATGTGAACAACTCGAAAATATTACGTCATGTCGCGCGCTCTGTCTCGAACTTGCGCGAATTTGAGTGCTACTTCGGGTGGAAGAGACGAGTGCCGCTGAATAGGTCGGACTTTTTCGACCTTTTCGGTGCAAACAAGCATCTACATTATATCACATTGTACTACTGGATAATCGATGACCGGGAGACGAATCTGGTGACGGAACTGATCCCATGTTTGAAGGTATGCCGACAGTTGAAAAATGTGGCATTTACTTACAAAAAGGAAGCAGCTGATGCCAGGTTGTGTACTACGGACAAGTCTGAAGAATTGAGCAATGTATGTGTGTCACTGCGAAACAAGGCGTTGTGTCTTTCAGTCAACAACGTGTGTTACT